>Ga0157375_10001285_pt1 | contig 21659 bp, 14 predicted proteins | sample M35metaG_FD_115311 | JGI IMG/M metagenome (GOLD analysis project Ga0157375, IMG submission 115311) | Miscanthus rhizosphere microbial communities from Kellogg Biological Station, Michigan, USA - M3-5 metaG | ecosystem: Host-associated > Plants > Roots > Rhizosphere > Soil | place: USA: Michigan... | reverse complement strand
GCGTTCATGGACGCTTACGTTTACCCGGCCGAGCCGGTGTTCGAACGCCAAGTCAGCGAAGGCGACCGCTGGCAGCCCACCGCGATCATGGAAGAGCTGAAGGCGAAAGCCAAAGCCGAGGGCCTGTGGAACCTGTTCCTGCCTGAATCCGAGCTGGGCGCCGGCCTGACCAACCTTGAATACGCGCCACTGGCCGAGATCATGGGCCGCTCGCTGCTGGGCCCGGAGCCGTTCAACTGCTCGGCCCCCGACACCGGCAACATGGAAGTGCTGGTGCGCTACGCCAACGAAGAGCAGAAACAACGCTGGCTCCAACCGCTGCTGCGCGGCGAAATCCGCTCGGCCTTCGCCATGACCGAGCCCGATGTGGCCTCCTCGGACGCCACCAACATGGCTGCCCGCGCCGAACGCCAGGGCGACGAGTGGGTGATCAACGGCAAGAAGTGGTGGACCTCCGGCGCCTGCGACCCGCGCTGCAAGATCCTGATCTTCATGGGCCTGAGCAACCCGGATGCGCCGCGCCACCAGCAGCACTCGATGATCCTGGTGCCGGTGGACACTCCTGGCGTGAAGATCGTGCGCCCGCTGCCGGTATTCGGTTACGACGACGCGCCCCACGGCCACGCCGAAGTGCTGTTCGACAATGTGCGCGTGCCTTACGAAAACGTGCTGCTGGGCGAAGGCCGTGGCTTTGAAATCGCCCAGGGCCGCCTTGGCCCTGGCCGTATCCACCACTGCATGCGCTCCATCGGCATGGCGGAGCGTGCGCTGGAACTGATGTGCAAACGCTCCGTCAGCCGTACCGCGTTCGGCAAGCCCTTGGCACGCCTGGGCGGCAATATCGACAAGATCGCCGACTCGCGCATGGAAATCGACATGGCCCGCCTGCTCACCCTGAAAGCGGCGTACATGATGGACACCGTGGGCAACAAAGTGGCGAAAAGCGAAATCGCCCAGATCAAGGTCGTGGCGCCGAACGTGGCCTTGAAGGTGATCGACCGTGCGATCCAGATCCATGGCGGCGCCGGGGTGTCCAACGACTTCCCGCTGGCCTATATGTACGCCATGCAACGCACCTTGCGCCTGGCCGACGGTCCGGACGAAGTGCACCGTGCGGCGATCGGCAAGTTTGAGATTGGCAAATATGTACCTAAAGAGCTGATGCGCAGCGGCCAGTAAGTTAGACCGAGCCGCCTGCATTCGCGAGCAAGCCCGCTCCCACAGTTGACCGCATTCCAATGTGGAAACACGGTCAGAATGTGGGAGCGGGCTTGCTCGCGAAGAGGCCAGTCTGAACAACCTATAAGCCCTGGGTTCAGTAAACCCACACCTCCACCCGCCGATTCTTGATCCGCCCCTCATCCGCCGTATTCGCCGCCACCGGCATCTGCGCGCCAAACCCCTGGATATCGCGCAGCACCACACCGTTCTTCACCAGCTCACGGCGCACGGCCATCCCACGCAATTTCGACAGCAACGCCGCGCGCTGCGGGTCATTTTTGGCATCGCCAAACCCCACCAGCGTGACCTGCTTGTCGAGCTTGCCGTGGGTTTTCAGGTAGGCCACCACCCGCTGCAGGTCCTGGCGCGCCTTGTTGTCCAGGCTCGCGCTGCCTTCTTCGAAACGGAAATTCACGCTCAGGCGCTGGGCCTCACGGGCGATCGCCTGGTATTCCACCGGCATCGAGGCGCGCGGTTCCACGCCCATGGCTTGTACCTGCTGCGCGATAAACCCATTGGCGGCCACGATCGCCTGGCCCTTGCTGCTCTGGGCGAAGTTCACCAGCGCCTTGGCCCACGGGTTATGGCTCGACGGTGGCAGGTAAAAGAACAAACGGCGCGACAGCGGGTAGTCTTCGGTGGCGATCAGGCTGTTGAGCGGCAGCATCGGTTGTGAATCACCGTCGACAATGGCCACCGCCTTGGCCTGGCGCACGTAGGGCAGGCCGATAAAACCGATGCCCTGAGGGTCCTGGCTGACCGCGTCGGACAACTGCTCGCTGGATTCAAAGCGCTTTGCCGACGGCGCAAGGGGTTTGCCACGCAGGCGCAAGACCAGGTCCTTGAAGGTGTCGTAGGTGCCGGACTGATCATCCCGCGCATACAGATGAATGGCCCCGCCGACGCCGCCCAGGGCTTCCCAGGTGCTGATTTCACCGTTGAAGATTTGCGCCAGTTGCTCGGTGTTCAGGGTGTTCAAGGGGTTTTGCGGGTTGAGAATGATCGCCAGGCCGTCGATCGCGATCACTTGCTCGGCCTCGGGGCTTTTGAGGTCGCCCAGGGGTTCAAGATCGACCAGTTCGCTGTCCTTGATCGGGCGGGACGAGGCCGCGAGGTCCGCCGCGGCTTTTTTCAGCGAGCTGAAACCAGTGCTGGAACCGTGGGCGGCCACCTCGATGGTCACCGTCTTGCCCGCGCGGGTCTTGCCGACTACCCGTTGTTCATTGGCGCCTTCGGCCGGTTCGCTGTGTACGCCTTGCAGGCCCTGATGCTCCATCAACCCCTTGACCAGGGCCGGCCCCAGCGCTGCGCCAATGGTATTGGAGCCCTGCACACGTAGCGCGGGGCCTTGATCGGGAACGGGAGGGGGGGCAGACACGGCAAACAGGGGATACAGCACCAGCAGGAACAGAACGCGCAGCCTCATGCCGGCACCTTCTCAAGCCAAAGGGAGTGCCGCGAGAATAAGTCAGGCAGGTTGCAAAGATATGACTGCTGCACTGGGGAACACATTGTGGGAGCGGGCTTGCTCGCGAATGCACTGGATCAGTCAATAAACCCTTGACTGACACACCGCTTTCGCGAGCAAACCCGCTCCCACATTTAAACCAAGGACAGCCAGAAATCAGCTCAGTTCAAGCCAGATCGGCGCATGGTCCGACGGTTTTTCCAGCCCGCGCAGTTCGTAGTCCACCCCCGCATCCTTGACCCGCGACACCAGGCCGTTGGACGCCAGGATCACGTCAATGCGCAGCCCACGCTTGGGCTCGTCCTCGAAACCACGGCTGCGATAGTCGAACCAGCTGAAGCGGTCGGCCACTTCCGGGTTGAGGTGACGGAAGCTGTCCACCAGGCCCCAATTTTTCAGGCGGGCCATCCACTCGCGCTCTTCGGGCAGGAAGCTGCACTTGCCGGTCTTGAGCCACCGCTTGGCATTGTCGGCGCCGATGCCGATGTCGATGTCTTCGGGAGAGATGTTGATGTCGCCCATCACCACCAGTGCCTGCTCATTGCTGAACTGGCTTTCCAGCAATTGCTGCAGGTCTTCGTAGAAGCGCTGCTTGGCCGGGAACTTGGTGGGGTGGTCGCGGCTTTCACCCTGGGGGAAGTAGCCGTTCATGATGGTGATCGGGTGGCCGTTTTCATCGGCGAACGTGCCCCAGATAAACCGACGCTGGGCGTCTTCTTCATCGCTGGCAAAGCCTTTGTGCAGGCTCAATGCAGGCTGACGCGACAGCAACGCCACGCCGTAGTGGCCTTTCTGGCCGTGGTAATACACGTGATAGCCCAGCGCCTGTACTTCGGCCAGGGGGAACTGGTCGTCATGCACCTTGGTTTCCTGCAGGCCGATGACGTCCGGTTGGTGTTTTTCGATCAGCGCCGCCAGCTGATGAGGGCGGGCACGCAGCCCGTTGATATTGAAAGAGACGATTTTCATGGTCGGCAGTCCAGTCTGGCAAAAGGGCGATGCTAGCCGACAAGTCGGACGGGAGCCAGCGTGGCGGTAGGGCAGATGCGCTGCTAATGTCTGGGAACGACTCGTACCGTGCAGGTTCGTACCCATAAGAACGCCATCTTTTTCAGTGGCGCCCAGGGAGATTGACCGTATGCCTGAAACTTCGACTGCCGTTGCCGAAATCCGCTTGCTCAACAGCGATTATTCCCGTGAAGCGCGCTCCTTGCTGTATCAGGCTTACCGGCATGAACCGACCTTCGCTTATATCTTCGAAGCCGAGCGGCCCGGCTATGAACAACGGGTGCGTGCCACGGTGCGCGAGTTGGTCAAACAACACTTTTTCCAGAAGCTGCCCGCCATTGGCCTGTTCGTCAATGATCGCCTGATCGGCATCGCCCTGATCGCGCCACCGCAACGACGCCTGGGCATCACCGAAAGCTGGGCCTGGCAGATTCGCATGTGGCTGAGCACCGGCGTGCGTGGCACGCGGCGTTACCTCGACTACCATCACGCGGTGCTGGCCTGCCTGCCCGGCGAGTCGGTGCATGTGCTGCCGTTGCTGGGCATTCACCCGCAATTCCAGGGCAAGCATTACGGCGAGCAGTTGTTGGAGGCGGTGCACAACTGGTGTGCCGAAGACCCGCATTCCTCAGGCGTGGTGCTTGATACCGGCAACTCGCGCTACCTGGAGTTCTACAAACGCCAGGGCTACCAGGAAATTGGAGAAGTGGCTGTAGGGCCGGTACTTGAGCACGTGTTTTTTCATCCCAATCCCCAGTCGTTACATGCTGCAACGGCTTAGGACAGAATTATTCAGACAATTCCCAATTCAAAGAAACTCCCTAGCTCGTGTAGCATCCGTGCCTATGAAGTTTCCAGGAAGATATACCAGCGGCTTGATTCTGCTGTTCACAAGCTGCAGCGTTTTTGCGCAAAGCGAGTTGGACGTGCGCATCAAACCCTCAAACGACGCGTTGAAAGCCAACATCGAAGGCTACATCGGCGGGGTTGGCGATCGTGATGAAGAAGCCTTGCTGCGGTTCAGCCGTGGCGCAGAGGAGCAGGCGCGCAAGGCGGCCCAGGCCCTGGGCTTTTATCAACCGCAGATCGAGAGTGACGTGAAGGGCGGCAAGAATCCGCGCCTGATCCTCACCATCGACCCCGGCGAACCGGTGCATTTGCGCAACGTGACCATTCGGGTCGATGGCCAGGCCGCGAACCTCAAGGGGTTTCGCGTGCCCGCCAGCGACGACCTCAAATCCGGCGCCGTGCTCAACCACGGCCACTATGAAGACGCCAAGCGTCTGATCCAGAACCAGGCCTCGCGCTACGGCTTTTTCAGCGGGCGCTTCACCAGCCAGAAGTTATCCGTCGACCCCCAGGCGGGCGTGGCTGACATCGAACTCATTTACGACAGCGGCCCGCGCTACACCATGGGCAACGTCAGCTTTACCGGCGACACCCCTTTTGATGAGGACCTGCTGCAACGCATGGTGCCGTTCAAAAGCGGCACTCCCTATGACTCTGAACTGATCGCCGAACTCAACCAGAACCTGCAAGGCAGTGGCTTTTTCGAAGGCGTGCGCGTGGACGCCGCGCCTGCTGCTGCGTCCAACGATGTGATCCCGGTGACCGTGCAACTGGAAACCCGCAAGCCGCGCACCATGGGCCTGGGCCTGGGGTTCTCGACTGACGTGGGCCCGCGCGGCAAGGCAAACTGGACGCGCCACTGGGTCAACCCCCAGGGCCACAGTTACGGCTGGGAGGCCGAGCTGTCGGCGCCGCGCCAGAACGTTGGCCTGTGGTACGACGTTCCCCTGGACCCGCCGCTCACCGACAAATTGCGTTTCGCCGGTGGCTACCAGAACGAAGAACTGGCGGGCACCGACACCTTGAGCAAACTGCTCACCGTCGGCCCCGAATGGCACAGCAAGTTGCCCAGTGGCTGGACCCGGGTGATCTCCCTCAAGTACCAGCGCGAAGAATATCGCCTGGGCAATGACTCGGGTCTCAGCAACCTGGTGATGCCCGGTGTCAGCTATTCCTACCTGCGCAGTGACAACCGCATCGACCCGCACAATGGCTATCGCCTGATGTTCGACACCAAGGTGGCCAAGGAAGGGCTGGGCTCCGACACCAACCTGCTTTACGGCACCGCCACCCTCAAGGGCTTGACCACCTTGTGGGACAACCATCGCTTCCTCGCCCGGGCACAGGTGGGCGGCAGCGCCACCAACGGCTACAAGTCGGTGCCGCCGTCGCTGCGTTTCTTTGCCGGTGGCGACCAGAGCGTGCGCGGCTACGAGTACCAGACGCTGTCCCCGGAGAACGATCGCGGTGACCGTATCGGCGGCCGCTACATGATGGCCCTGAGTGCCGAGTATCAATATTCCATCGCCGATAAATGGCGGATCGCCACGTTCATCGACCAGGGCAACTCCTTCAACACCCTGGAGATGCCCAGCCTGAAAACCGGCGTCGGCGTCGGCATACGCTGGGTTTCGCCCGTCGGCCCGATTCGCCTTGACCTGGCCCATGCCCTCGAAGATCCGGGCGGCATTCGTTTGCACTTTTCCATGGGGCCTGAGCTGTGATGCGTGGTTTGAAAATAGCGGGGCTGGCCGTGTTGGCGGTCCTGGCGTTGGTGCTGTTGGCGTTGTGGAGCGTGCTCGGTACCCAGGCAGGCAGTCGCTGGGCTCTGGGCCAGGTACCGGGTTTGAGCGTGGAAAATTTCCAGGGCCGCCTGGGCGGCCAATGGCGTGCTGACCACCTGGTGTGGCAGCAGGACGGCAGTCGCGTGGAGCTCACCACGCCGACGTTCGATTGGTCGCCCGCGTGCCTGTTGCGCATGACCCTGTGCATCAACAAGCTCGACGTTGAGCAGGTCAGCCTGCAATTTCCGCCAGGCACCGAGGAGAGCAGTGGGCCGATTCAGCTGCCTGAATTGAAACTGCCGGTTGCGATCCAGTTGGGCGACGTTCGCGTCGGTAGCCTGCTGTTTAACGGCAGCGAAGAACTCAAGGGCTTGCAACTGGTGGCGCACTGGACGGTCGCCGGCCTGCATATCGACTCGGTGCACCTGCAACGTGACGGCCTGGTGCTGGACCTGGCCGGGCTGCTGCAACCCACCGGCAACTGGCCGCTCACTGCCAGCGGTAACCTGAGCCTGCCCTATGCACCGGGCGGCGCACCTTGGACAGTGGCCCTCAAGGTCGAGGGCGACCTACTCAAGACCCTCACGCTCGACGCCGACAGCAGCGGCTACTTGCCCGCCAAGCTCAGCGGCGAGCTGCAACCCCTGGTGGAAAACCTGCCCGCCCAGGTGCACATCACCGCCGATGGCTTCAAGGCCAGCGCGGACCTGCCCGACACCCTGCAACTCAATGGGCTGGACCTCACCGCCAAAGGCGACCTGAACAGCGGCTACCAACTGCTCGGCAAAGCCGTGCTGCCCGCCGAAAAAGGCCCGGTGGATCTGCTGCTGCAAGGCAAGGTCGACGCCAAGGGCGCGCAGATCGCCGGCCTGGATTTGACGGCTGGTGACAAGCAAAGCCTCAAGCTCTCGGCCCAGCTGGATTGGCAGCAAGGTTTCAGCGCCGACGCCAAGATCGACTGGCTGGATTTCCCCTGGCACCGCCTCTACCCGTTGATCGACGAACCGCAGGTTGCATTGCGCACCTTCAATGGTGAGATCTCCTACAAGGATGGCAACTACCTGGGCAACCTCAAGGCCGATCTCGACGGCCCGGCGGGCAAATTCAATGTAGTCACACCGTTCAGTGGCGACCTCAAGCAAATCTTCCTGCCCGAGCTGAAACTCACCGCGGGCCAAGGCAAGGCCGAAGGTCACCTCAACGTGCAGTTCGCCGATGGTATCGCCTGGGACACCGCGCTGGACCTGTCGGCCCTCAACCCGGCGTACTGGGTCGCGGAATTGCCGGGCACCCTGGCCGGCCCGCTGCGCAGCAAAGGCGAGTTCAAGAACGAGCAACTCAAGCTGAACGCCGACCTCGACCTCAAGGGTCGCCTGCGCGGGCAAACGGCCGTGCTGGCCGCCAAGGCCGAAGGCGCGGGTGAGCAATGGACCCTGGCCAACCTGGATGTCCGCCTGGGTGACAACCGCATCAATGGCAGCGGCAGCCTGCAACAGCGCCTGGCCGGGCAGATCGATATCAAGCTGGCGCGCCTGGCCCAGTTGTGGCCGCAGTTGCGTGGGCAAATCAGCGGCCGACTCGACGTGGCCGGCAGCCTGAAAGCCCCGCAAGGCAAGCTCGACCTCAAGGGCCAGCAGCTGGCGTTTGCCGACAACCGCCTGCAAACCCTCACGCTCGACGCCAGCCTCGACAACGCTCAGCGCGCCAAGCTCGACCTGAAGGGCAGCGGTATCCAGTCCGGCGACACGCAGGTCGGCACCCTGACGGCCAGCGCCCAAGGCGACATCAAGCGCCAAGAGGTCCAACTGGGCCTGACTGGACCGCTGGTCAAGCTGGCCCTGGCGCTGGACGGCAACCTCGACAAGGGCAACTGGCGCGGGCGCCTGGCCAGTGGCGATGTGCAAGCCGGTGGCCAGGACTGGAAGCTGCAAGCCCCGGCGAAGATCGAACGCCTGGCCGACGGTAAGCTGACCTTCGCCGCGCATTGCTGGGTGTCCGGCCCGGCCAGCCTGTGCGGTGAAGACCAGCGCCTGATGCCGGAGCCAAAGCTGCGTTATCACCTCAAGCAGTTCCCCATCGACAGCCTCGCGGCGTTCTTGCCCAAGGACTTCGCCTGGCAGGGCAAGCTCAACGCCGACGTGCAGCTCGACTTGCCCAACAGCGGCCCCAAAGGTGTGGTGTCGGTGGACGCCAGCGGTGGCACCTTGCGAGTCAAAGACAAGGACCAGTGGCTGGATTTCCCGTATGACACGCTGAAGCTGGAAACCACCCTGAACCCCAAGCGCATCGACACCCAGTTGAATTTCCAGGGTGGCAAGCTCGGCGAGCTGCTGTTGCAGGCGCAGATCAACCCGTTGCCGAAGAACAAGCCGATCACCGGCACCTTCAACCTGACCGGCCTGGACCTGGCCGTGGCGCGGCCGTTTGTGCCAATGGTGGAAAAGCTCAACGGCAAGCTCAACGGCAGCGGGCGCATATCCGGAGGCCTGCTGGCACCGCAGGTCAACGGCAACGTGAACCTGATCGGCGGCGAGATCTCCGGGCCGGAACTGCCGGTCAGCCTCGAAGGCTTGAACGTGCAGGCGCTGATCGCCGGCGAAAGCGTGCAACTCAATGGCGGCTGGCGCAGTGGCAAGGCCGGGCAGGGCAACCTCAATGGTCATATTGGCTGGGGCCAGGCCCTGGTGGTCGACCTGGCGCTAAAAGGCTCGCAACTGCCGGTGACGGTAGAGCCTTACGCCGTATTGGAAGTCGCGCCGGACCTGAAGATCAGCCTCAAGGACGACAAGCTGGCCATCGCCGGCAAGGTGCAGATTCCGCGCGGTGACATCACCGTGCGCGAGTTGCCACCGTCGACGGTCAAGGTGTCGGATGACACGGTGATCGTCGGCAGCCAGACCGAGGAAGGCAAACCACCGATGGCCATGGCGATGGATATCGACGTCGCAGTGGGCGAAGACCAGCTCAACTTTTCAGGCTTCGGCCTCACCGCCAAGGTGCAGGGTCACGTGCATATCGGCGACAACATGGACACCCGTGGCGAGCTGTGGCTCAACGACGGTCGCTACCGCGCCTACGGCCAGAAGCTCGACGTGCGGCGTGCACGCCTGCTGTTTGCCGGGCCGCTGGACCAGCCGTACCTGGACATCGAAGCGATCCGCAAGACCGACGACGTGGTTGCCGGTATCCGCCTCAGTGGCAGCGCCGAACAGCCCACCACGCAAATCTTCTCGGAACCGGCCATGAGCCAGGAACAGGCACTGTCCTACCTGGTGCTGGGGCGTCCGTTGAGTACCACCGGTGAGGACAACAACATGCTCGCCCAAGCCGCGTTGGGCCTGGGCCTGATGGGCAGCGCCGGGGTCACCTCGGATATCGCCAAGAACCTGGGCATCCAGGACTTCGAACTCGATACCCAGGGCAGCGGCACCACCACGGCGGTGGTCGCCAGCGGCAAGATCACCGAGAAGCTCAGCCTGCGTTACGGGGTGGGGGTGTTCGAGCCGGCCAACACCATCGCGCTGCGCTACCTGTTGAGCAAGAAGGTGTACCTGGAAGTGGCCAGTGGCGTGGCCAGTTCACTGGATATTTTCTACAAGCGCGATTTCTGACGCCGCCGCGTCACCAGCCAGCAGCTTGTCCAGGTACTGCGCCGGTGTGCTGCCCAGCAAGCTGCGGAACATATAGATGAACGCGCTGGCACTGCGATAACCCAGGTCCAGCGCGATTTCATTGATCGACACACCTTGTGCCAGCCGGCAGATCGCCTCATCGACCCGCACCTGCAAACGCCACTGGTGGAAGGTCACGCCGGTTTCCTCTTTCATGCGCCGCGCCAGCGTGCGGGCACTGGCACCGATGCGTTCACCCCAGGCTTCCAGGGTGTCGTTGTTGTCCGGGCGCTGCAATATGGCATCGCACACCCGGCGCAAGCGACGGTCCATGGGCATCGGCAGGTTGTGCGCCTGGGGCTTGGCGCGCGCCAGCAGCTGCACGAGCAGGGCGGAGGCCAACGCCCGTGGCGGTTCGTCGGCCATGGCGCCATCGAACAGCATCAGGATCAATTCGCGCATCAACGGTGTGACTGTCAGCACGCAGCAATCTTCCCAGTGCCAGGGCACGGCGCTGGGGTCGAGGTACACTGAGCGCATGGAAATTTCACCGACCATGCGCACTTCATGGGTGATGCCCGGTGGAATCCACAAGGCGCGCATCGGTGCCAGTGTCCAGGCGCCGGTCTCGGTGGACACGCGCATCAACCCCTGGGGTGAATACATCAACTGGATCCGTTGATGGGAGTGGGGCTGTTGCCGCGCCCCCGACGCGTACTCGAACGCGCGCACCACCAGCGCAGGGTCATCGTCAGCAAATTCCTTGTAACTGTTGGCCGCTTTTTGGGGGAGATGATCGTGGCCGGCAGAAAAGCGCCAATTCTGTCCTTTCATCGATATTTGTTGTCCTGAAGCCAAGTAAATGGACTGGCAAAATTAATGCAAATTAATCGCATTTACAACCTGTCAGGTCCCTTGAACGCCATGAGCAGAAGCCTCGTTGAACGCTTGTCCTACGCGCCGCTGTGCCAGTTCCGCTTCAACCGATTGATCCTCAAGCATGTTCTGCTCGCACCCCTGGCCCTGGGGGTGGCGACGGTGCATGCACAATCGGCGCCGATGATCCTGCCCCAGACCCAGATCGTGGCCGACCCGGTCCAGGACACAGCGAGCACCGAAGGCAGCGACAGCTACAAGCCGGCACTGGTAACCGTCGGCAAAGTGGCCGCGCAGCCCAAGGACATCCCGGCCTCGGTGACCACCATCACCCGCCAGCGCATGGACGACCAGCACATGACGTCCGTGGACGAGGCCCTGCGCAATACCCCGGGGATCACCGCCGTGACTTACGGCGACGGCACCAGTTATTTCCAGTCGCGGGGTTACCCGGCCGAGGTGCAGTTTGACGGACTGCCGGCCAACAATGGCCTGCAATACCTGCCGCAATTCGACCTGGCGCTGTACGACCGCGTCGAAGTGCTGCGCGGCCCCGCCGGCTTGCTGCAAGGGTTCGGCAACCCGGGCGGCACGGTCAACCTGGTGCGCAAGCGCCCGCAGGATGAATTTGCCTTGACCGGCTCGGTATCTGCCGGCTCCTGGGACCGTTACCGCACGGCCTGGGATGTCACCGGCCCGTTGAACGACGGCGGCACCGTCAAGGGCCGCTTCGGGTTCGCCGGCGAAGATGAAAACGCCTTCGTCGACAAGACCGGCTCGGACCAGGGCCTGCTCTACGGTTCCCTGGCCTTCGACCTCGACCCGGACACCCAACTGACGGTCGGCGCCGCCCACCAGAAAATCAGGCTCGACGGCTTTGACTATGGTCTCTCGACCTACACCAACGGCAGCTTCGTCAATGCCAAGCGCTCGGGGTTCTACGGCACCGACTGGAGCCATGCCGACACCGACATGACCGAGCTTTACGCCGACCTGGTGCATCAGTTCGGCAACGGTTGGCAGAACCGCACGGCGATCAACTACCGCACCTCCGACGTCGCCTCCAAGTACGGCTATGTGGACGGCCCGGTCAACCTCGACAACACTGCCGATTACTGGCTGCAGCGCCAGCATGACCGTTACCGCTGGCTGGGAGTCGACTCCTACGTCAGTGGCCCGTTCGAGCTGTTTGGGCGAACCCACGAGCTGATGGTCGGCATCAACTATGCCAGCACCCACCAGCGCAGCGTGTCCGGAGGCACCAGTGGCGGGGTGGTGGATGTGTTCAACATCAACCAGCCGAACGTGGATATTCCCTACACCTTCGGCACCACCTCGGACACCTCCCAGGTCGGTGTCTACGGCCAGGTCACCTTCAAGCCTACCGACGATCTTTCGCTGATCATCGGCGGGCGCCAGAACCACTACGAGAGCTCGCGCCAAACCCGGCTGCCCAGCGTGCAACCCACCGTGGACGACCCGACCCAGAACAAATTCACCCCGTATGCCGGCATCGTCCAGAACCTGGGGTATGGCCTGTCCGCCTACGCCAGCTATTCGGATATCTTCACCCCGTCCCAGGCCTTCCAGAGCACCTTCAACGGCAGCGTGCTCAAGCCGCGCACCGGCAAGCAGGCCGAGGTCGGCCTCAAGGGTGACTGGTTGGACGGCCGCCTGGGGGCATCCGTGGCGGTGTTCCAGATCGACGACAAGAACCGTCCGATTGCCGACGACGCCCACCCGACGTACTGGGTCGCCCAGGGCCAGGCCCGCACCCGGGGTGTCGAGACCGAGCTGACCGGCAAGCTCCTGCCGAACTGGGACGTGCAGGCCGGCTACACCTACCTGCAAAGTGAACTGCGTGGCCAGGCTGCCGTCGCTGGCACGGCCCAGGACGCCGAGGAACCCAAGCACCTGCTCAAACTGTGGAACACCTATCGCTTCCAGGCCGAGCCACTGAACAACTGGCGTGTCGGCGGCGGGGTGCGCGCGCAAAGCCGCACCACGCGCAACAACACCAGTTACCAGGGTGGCTACGCGGTGATCGACGGCCTGATCGGCTATCAAATCAACCCGCACTACGACCTGGCGCTGAACGTCAACAACCTGCTCGACCGCACCTACTACGCCCGCGTGCCCTCCAGCTACTACGGCCTGTACGGTGACCCACGCAATGCCACCCTGACGCTGAACGTGAAATTCTGACCGCTTATGCCTTCACTCAAACCTGCTGCCGGGTTGCCCGGCACTCCGTTCGCCCTGTTGCTGTCACTGCTGCAGGGCGCCCGCGGGCTGTTGCTCCTGGCCACATTGGCCAGTCTGGTCGGTGGCCTTGGCGCCACCGCCATGGTCGCGCTGATCAACCAGGCCCTGGGCGCCGGGGATGACCAGCTCAGTCACCTCGGCCTGCAATTTGCCGGGGTGGTGGGCGGTGTGCTGCTGTTGCGCCTGCTCTCCCAGGCGCTGTTCATGTACCTGGGCCAGCGCGCCAAGGCGCAGGTGCGCTTGCGTGCCATCGGGCACATGGCGCAGGCGTCCTACGCGCACCTTGAGCGCTACGGAGCGGCCCGGCCCCTGGCGATCCTGACCGGTGACCTGGACACCCTGGTGGTGTTTTTCCTCAACCTGCCGACGCTGCTGACCCAAGGCACCGTGATCCTCGGCTGCCTGGCGTACCTGGGCTGGCTGTCGTGGCAGCTGCTGGTGTTCGCGCTGCTGGCGGTGGCCCTGGGGGCGCTGGGTTTCCTATTGGTCAATGGCCGCGCCCTCGACCTGCTGCGGCGCTCGCGCCAGCGAGAGGACGACTTGATCCAGCAGTTCCGTGCCTTGTTCGACGGTGCCAAGGAACTCAAGCTGCACCGGCGACGGCGACAAGTCTTTGTCGAGGAAACCCTCGCGCGCCCGATCGAGTCGGTGCGCCGCCAGCGAACCCTCGGCTATGTGCTGTTCAGCGCCGCATCCAGCTGGGGCAGCCTGGTGCTGTTCGGGTTTATCGGGCTGACCCTGTTCGTGCTGGCCCGGGTGTTTGCCGTCGACGGGCATGTGGTTTCCGGTTATGCGATCACCTTCCTTTACATCATCCTGCCCATTGAAAGCCTGCTGGGAGCGATCCCGGTGATCGGCTCGGCGCGTGTCGCGCTGGAACGCATCGCCCGGCTCGACAGCGACCTGCCGCTGGAACCGATCGGCACGGCCGAGCCTGATCAGGGGTTTGAGCGCATTGAATTGCGGGGCATGACCCACCAGTACTTTCGTGAAAAGGAAAACAGCCTGTTCCAGCTCGGTCCGGTTGACCTGGTGTTCACCCCCGGCGAAATCACCTACCTGATCGGCGGCAACGGCAGTGGCAAGACCACCCTGGCCAAATTGCTGGTGGGGTTGTACGAAAGCGAGGCGGGTACGCTGCTGCTGGATGGTTCGCCCGTCGATGCCAGGGGCCGCGATGCCTACCGCCAGTGCTTCTCCACGGTGTTCAGTGATTTCTACCTGTTCGACAGCCTGCTCGGCGTGCTGGCGCCGCACCTTGAATCGCAGGCGCGCCTGCTCTTGCGCGAGCTGCAACTGGAGCACAAGGTCAGCATCGAAGACGGTGGCTTCACCACCCTCGACCTGTCCCAGGGCCAGCGCAAGCGCCTGGCGTTGTTGGTGGCCTTGCTGGAAGACCGGCCCTTCTACGTGTTCGACGAGTGGGCGGCCGACCAGGATCCGGAATTCAAGGAAGTGTTTTATAAACGCCTGCTACCCGACCTCAAGGCGCGCGGCAAGGCGGTGCTGGTGATCACCCACGATGACCGCTATTTCAACTTGGCCGACCGCCATATCAAGCTGGACATGGGCAAGATCGTTGCGCACAGCCACAGGAGCGACTCGATTGATGAGCCGGTTTGAACCGCCGCTGGCCCAGGCCGAGGTCCTGTTTCGCCTGGAGGGTGTCAGCGTGCGCATGGGCGCGCGAACCTTGCTGCACCCCCTCGATTTGCAGTTGCACAGCGGGCGAGTGTACGGCCTGGTCGGGCACAACGGCTCGGGCAAGTCGACCTTGCTCAAGCTGCTGGCGCGCCAGTCGATCCCCACGGCGGGTAGGCTGACGCTGGCTGGCCAGCCATTGCCGCAGTGGTCTTCACGGGCCTTTGCACGGCAGATCGCCTACCTGGCGCAACAACCGCCAGAGGTCGACGGCATGCGGGTGCGTGAGCTGGTGGCGCTGGGGCGTCACCCCTGGCACGGCGCGCTCGGTCGCTTCAGTGCCCAGGATCGCCAGTGGGTGGAGGAGGCGATGTGCGCCACGGAGGTCGCGCAGTACGCCGAGCGTGCCGTGGACAGCCTGTCGGGTGGCGAGCGCCAGCGTGTCTGGATCGCCATGCTGGTGGCGCAGAACTGCCGCTGCATGCTGCTCGACGAACCCACCTCGGCGCTGGACATCGGCCACCAGGTCGCCGTCCTGCAACAGGTGCGCAACCTGTGCACCCAGCGTGGCATGGGCGCGGTGATCATCCTGCACGACATCAACATGGCGGCGCGCTTCTGCGATGAAGTCATTGCCCTGGGCGAGGGGCGGTTGCTGATGCAGGTGCCGGCCGCCGAAGTGTTGCAGGATGATCATTTGCAACGGATCTATGGCACGCCGATGGGGGTGTTGCGCGACCCCGTGAGTGGCCGCCTGGTCAGTTTCCCACGATGAACCGTCGTCAACTGCTGCAAGCCTTGGTGTGCGCCGGACCTGCCGTGTGGCTGGCCCGTGCGTCGGCGGCCGACGGGCCGAGGCGAATCGTCTCGCTCAGCTGGGAGCTGACCGAAACCCTGCTGGCCCTGGGCCGCACACCGATTGCCATGGCGCTGCCCGACTGGTACCGGCGCACGATTGTTGAACCGCCGCTGGCCCAAGGGGTGGTCAATGTCGGCCTGCTGTACCAGCCCAACTTCGATGTGCTGCGCGACCTGAAGCCAGACCTGTTGATCCTCACGCCGGGGCATTCCAACTTGAAACCGGCCCTGGAACGCCTGTGCCCCACGCTGACCCTGGGCGGCTATATGGACAGCCCGCAACCCTACCCGGCATTGCTCGACGACACCCGCACCCTGGCCCGTGCGTTGGGTGAGTCGGCCCGCGCCGAAGCGTTGATCGACGAGGCCCGGCGCCGTTTCGAGGTGCCCCTCGCGCCACGGCTGACGGCGCTGCCGACGATCGTGGCCGACGCCGTCGATGGGCATTTTCTGCGGGTGTACGGCCAGGGCAGCCTGTTCGATGCGGTGATGCAGTCGCTCGGCGTGAGCAATGGTGCGCAGGCTGCCGGTTGGTCGAGCAACCGCGCGGGCAATGCCCTGGTGCCGTTGCAACGCCTGGCGTCGGCACCGCTGGCCAACCTGTTGCTGGTGGGGCCGGTGACCGCTGATGTGCGTGCGGCCTTGCAGGCCAGCCCGGTCTGGCAGGCGTTGCCCTGTGTGCGCCAGCACCGTGTAGCGGAACTGCCGGTGATCGCGCCCTACGGTGGGCTGGTGTCGTTGCAACGCTTTGCCCGTGCGTTGCACGTGGCCTTGGCACAGATCGAGAACCCGGAGGCCGCCCATGGTTAACGCCTTACGCCAGGCGATCCCGCGTGGATGCCTGGGGCTGCTGTTGGTCTTGCTTTCGGTGGCGAGCGCGTTGGCCTTGATCCAGGTGCAGGACCTGCTGGGCAGCAGTGGCGGGTGGCAGGCCTGGTTTGCCCCGGACCCTGACGTGCTGCCCCAGGTGCTGCTGCATGCCTCACTGCTGCCACGGGTGGCAATGGCGCTGTTGTGCGGGGCCGCGCTGGGGCTGGCGGGCGCGCTGGTGCAACAGGTGCTCCGCAACCCGTTGGCAGAGCCCATGACGCTGGGGATTTTTCCGGGGGCCTACCTGGCGCTGTCGCTGTCTGCGCTGTATTGGCCGGGCGAGGTGGCCCTGAGTCGCGAGGCCGTCGCCTTGGCCGGTGGCGCCGCGGCCGTGTTGGTGGTGTTGCTGCTGGCGTGGCCGCAGCGGTTGTCGCCCGTGGCGGTGATTCTGTCGGGCATGGTGGTTAACCTCTATTGCGGCGCGATCAGCCTGGCGATTGCCCTGGGCAACTTCGATTTACTGCGCGGTTTGCAGATCTGGGGCGGTGGTGCGCTGGAGCAGTCCGGCTGGATGCCCAGTGCCCATCTCGCCCTGGGCCTGGTGGGGTGTGGCGTCGTCGTGTGGTTCAGCCGGCGCCCCTTGGCGCTGCTCGACAGCGGCGAAAGTACGGCCCGCAGCCTGGGCGCGAAGGTCGGCACGACACGCCTGCTGGCGGTGTTGCTGGCCGTGGTGCTGACGGCCCTGGTGGTGGCCCAGGTAGGGGTGATCGGCTTTGTCGGGTTGGCGGCGCCGGCGCTGGCCCGGCTGTTGGGCGCGCGCACGCTGTATCAGCGCCTGGTGTGGGCGGCGTGCATTGGCGCGGGCCTGTTGTGGGCCACTGACCAGATTGTGTTGCAGGTGTCGAGTGCCAGCCCGTTTGCGGCCCACTTGATTCCTACGGGCACGGTCACGTCGTTGTTGGGCGTGCCGTTGCTGGTGTTCCTGCTGCCGCGCTTGCGCCAGGGGCTGTCGAGTGGCTGGCGCTTGAGCACGCACGGCGAGGCGCGATTTGCCCTCGGGCGCACGCTGGGGTTGCTGCTGCTCAGCCTATTCCTGTCGTTGGCAGTGTCGCGCAGCCTGCACGGCTGGCAGGTCGCCAGCCTGTCACAACTCAGCGCGCTGCTGTTCTGGCAGGTGCCTCACACCGTCGCTGCCGCGGCGGCGGGAGGTTTACTGGCATTGGCCGGGACCTTGCTGCAACGGCTCACGGCCAACCCCATGGCCAGCCCGGACCTGCTGGGGGTGAGTTCCGGCGGTGCGCTGGGGGTGATTGCGGTGGTGTTGCTGGTGGCACAGCCTTCGGCTGCGGTGCTGTTCGTTGCCTGCCTGGCCGGCGCGTTGACGGCGCTGGGCGCGCTGCTCTGGTTTGGCCGGGGAGCGTTCACCGCGCAGCGCCTGTTGCTGGTGGGGGTGTCGGTGAGTGCCTGGGCCCAGGCGATGGTCAGCGCCAGCCTGGCCAGTGGTGACCCGCGCGCCGGGTTGATGCTGCAGATGATGATGGGCTCGCTGTATTACTTGCCGGCGTCGATGGCCTGGGCCAGTGCGGCGGTGTTTGCCTTCGGGCTGTGCCTGGTGCCGCTGTTCAGCCGCTGGCTGCTGGCGTTTTCGCTGGGGGAGGGCACGGCGGCCAGTGTCGGCGTGCCGGTCAGCCGAGCACGCTTGTTGATCCTGTTGTTCGCCGGCGTCTTGACCACCACGGCGACCCTGCTGGTGGGCCCGTTGTCGTTCGTCGGTCTGCTGGCCCCCCCTATCGCCCGGCTGGCCGGCGCCCGTCGCCCGATGCAGCAACTGTGGCTGTCGGCGTTGTTCGGCGCCACGTTGATGGTGCTGGCCGAATGGCTGGGCCGGCAACTGGTGTTCCCCGAGCAAATGCCCGCAGGGCTGGTCGCGACCCTGTTGGGCGGGCCGTGGCTGGTGCTGTTGATGGTGCGCCGTGGCGCACGCTGATTGCGCCGTGAGCCACCGCTTATCGGTCAATTAGCAAGCAAGCTAATTATTCCATTTGACATTCGCTGCCTAAGCAGTAACATCTTGTCATACATTCACTGCCTAGGCAGTAATAAGGTGACTTCCGATGCCCCACTTCACCCCTGACAGCTTCCGCAACTGCCACCTCGGCCTGCTACTGGGTCGGGCGGCGCTGCTCAAGGACCGCATTATCGACACCCACATGGAACCCCACGGCGTCACGGCCGCGCAGTTCAAGGTGTTGATCATCATTGCCCAGTTCGACGTCGATACCCCGGCCGAACTGTGCCGCAACCTGTCCCTGGACAGCGGTTCCATGACCCGCATGCTCGACCGCCTGGAACAAAAGGGCTTGCTGGCCCGCCAGCGTTCCGACCAGGACCGGCGCCAGGTCCGGCTGGTGCTGACCGAAGACGGCCAGCGCTTGGCAGACATGCTGCCGCACATTGGCGCGCAGTCGATGAACGAACTGGCCGGCGCCCTGGAGCCCGGCGAGTTGCAGAGCCTGGAAAGGATCCTCACGAAAATTCTAGTAGCTGCCGGTGACGCCATCGTCATCCAGCGGGTAGGTAACCAATGAAAACGCGTGCACTGAGCCTGGTGCTGGTGGCGATGAGCATGGCCGGTTGTGCCAACTTCAGCGGCCTCGACACCCAGGGCCAACGCCTCGACGCCAACACCCTGCAAACCGGTAAATCCCTGAGCGGCGTGACCCTGTCGCCAGCCGCCTGGCCCACCGCCGACTGGTGGAAGAGCCTGGGCGACCCTCAGCTCGACGGCCTGATCCAGGAAGCCCTGCAAAACAGCCCCGACATGCAAGTGGCCAGCGCCCGTGCCCACCAGGCCGAAGCCGCCGCCTTTGCTGCCGATGCCGCACGCATGCCGACTCTGGACGCCAGCGCCGGCGTCAGCCGTTCGCGCCTGGCCAAGGACCAGGACCCGCGCGGTGAAGGCGATGCCTACGCCACCGTGCGTAATATCGGCGCCAGCTTCAATTACAACTTCGACCTGTGGGGTGGCCAGCGTGCCGCCTGGGAAGCCGCATTGGGCCAGGCCCGCGCCGCCGAAGTCGACCAACAGGCCGCACGCCTGACCCTGGCTGCCAACGTGGCCAAGGCCTACAGCGACCTGGGCCAGGCGCACATCGTGCGTGACCTGGCGAACGACGACCTCAAGCGCACCCGCCAGATGCTCGACCTGGGCAAGCGCCGCTTGAATTCAGGCATCGACAGCCAGTACCAGTACCAGCAGACCGAGAGCCTGGAAGCCAGCTCCGAGTCGCAACTGATCGATGCGGAAAAACAACTGCAGAGCGCCAAGATCGCCCTGGCAGTGTTACTCGGCAAAGGCCCGGACCGGGGCGGCGAACTGGCCCGGCCCAACGTGCTCAAGCCCAGCGCCGTGGCCGTGCCCTCGGTGTTGCCGGCCGAGCTGCTGGGCCGTCGCCCTGACCTGATCGCCGCCCGTTGGCGCGTAGAGGCCGCGAGCAAGAACGTGGCCGCGAGCAAGACCCGCTTCTACCCCAACCTCAACCTGAGTGCGAGCGCCGGGGCCGAGTCGTTGCTGGGCGACGCGATGTTCGGTTCGGCCAGCCGCTTCTTCAGCATTGCGCCGACCCTCTCGCTGCCAATCTTCGACGGCGGCCGCCTGCGCGCCGACCTCGATGCCCGCGACGCCGACTACGACCTGGCGGTGGCGCAGTACAACAAGACCCTGGTGCAGGCCCTGGGCGATATCGGCAACAGCCTGGTGCAATTGCGCGAAACCGGTCGGCAGATCCAGGCCCAGCAACACGCCGCGGACATCGCCCAGCAGTCCTACGACACCGGTGTGCAGCGCTACAGCTCCGGCATCGGTAACTACCTGGATGTGCTCAGCATCGAGCAGCAATTGCTGCAGGCCCAGCGTCAGCTGGCGACCCTGAATGCTGCGCAGATCGATCTGTCGATTCAATTGATGCAGGCCCTGGGTGGCGGATACAACGCCGCAAACGTGGCAGCGGCCACCCCAGCAACGCGTACGGAATAATGTGAGGTATTAGTCATGGCCACTGCCGACAGCAACGCCGCAACAGAAAAAGACACCAACCCACGCAAGCGCAAGGTGATGCTGATCGGCCTGGCGCTGATCGTCATCCTCGGCATCGTTGGCGTGTGGGGTTGGTATGAACTCTACGGCCGCTTCAATGAAAGCACCGACGACGCCTATGTGAACGGCAACGTGGTGGAGATCACCCCGCTGGTCACCGGCACCGTGGTCAGCATCGGCGCCGACGATGGCGACCTGGTCCACGAAGGCCAAGTGCTGATCAACTTCGACCCCAACGACGCCGCCGTCGCCCTGCAAAGTGCCCAGGCCAACCTGGCCCGCACCGTGCGCCAGGTGCGCGGCTTGTACAGCAATGTCGACGGCATGAAGGCCCAGGTGCTAGCGCAACAAGCCAACGTGCAAAAGGCCCAGGACAACTACAACCGTCGTAAGAACCTCGCTGCCGGCGGCGCGATTTCCCAGGAAGAACTGTCCCACGCCCGCGACGACCTGACCTCGGCGCAAAACGCCCTGGCCAACGTGCAGCAACAGTTCAAGACCAGCAGCGCGCTGGTGGATGACACCGTGATTTCGTCGCACCCGGATGTGCAGGCTGCGGCCGCCCAACTGCGCCAGGCCTACCTGACCAATGCGCGCAGCACCCTGATCGCGCCGGTCACCGGCTATGTGGCCAAGCGCACCGTGCAACTGGGCCAACGCGTACAGCCAGGCACTGCCTTGATGGCCGTGATCCCGCTGGACCAGCTGTGGATCGACGCCAACTTCAAGGAAACCCAGCTGCGCAACATGCGCATCGGCCAGCCGGTGGACATCGAGTCGGACATCTACGGCAGCGACGTGAAGTTCAGCGGCACCGTCGACAGCCTCGGCGCCGGCACCGGCAGCGCGTTTGCCCTGCTGCCTGCGCAGAACGCTACCGGTAACTGGATCAAGATCGTGCAACGGGTGCCGGTGCGCATCCACGTCAACGCCGACGAACTGGCCAAGCACCCGCTGCGGGTAGGCTTGTCGACAGTGGTCAATGTTGACCTGCACGACCAGAGCGGCCCGGTACTGGCGCAACAAGCGCCGCAAAAAGCCTCGTTCACCACCAACGTGTACGACCGCCAACTGGCCGAAGCCGACGCCATGATCACCCAGCTGATCCATGACAACAGCCTCGCCGCACCCAAGGCTGTGCAACGCTGATGAGCAATAACGCCTCCTTCACG
>Ga0157375_10001284_pt1 | contig 21674 bp, 38 predicted proteins | sample M35metaG_FD_115311 | JGI IMG/M metagenome (GOLD analysis project Ga0157375, IMG submission 115311) | Miscanthus rhizosphere microbial communities from Kellogg Biological Station, Michigan, USA - M3-5 metaG | ecosystem: Host-associated > Plants > Roots > Rhizosphere > Soil | place: USA: Michigan... | reverse complement strand
GCAGGCGCACGATCAGGTGCGTCTTGGCCTGGGCCAGGTCACCCCGGCCGGGCCAGTACTCCCCCACACATTGGACGATGCCCTGCCAGATGGACAGCGCGTTCACGTCCACGGGGGCCCCGGTGCGGCTGGCCCCGCCCCCACCGCTGGCGCCGCTGGTGTCCGACTTGATAGCGACCTCCAGCAGGGCCAGCAGGGGCGGCTCCACGCCGCACTGGTCCCCCACGGTGCGGGTGTGCGGGCGGGTGAGCTCAGCTACCACCTGGCTCAGTGATGCGGTGTCAGGCATTCCGTACAAAGTCATCCCCCTGTGCTGTCTTACGGTCATGGATGGCCTGTACTAGCGCCCGACCCTGCAAGCAAGTGTACGGGTCCACGTGGCAGGTGCAGGGTATGAACTGGCAATCGTGTGGTGCGAGGAACGGCACCCGCAGCTGCAGGGTCTGCTGGTAGTCCAGCGTCAGCATGAACGCCAGCTCCTTGCACTGGGGGCACCGGGCCTCATACGCCAGCGTGGCGTCGTTGAAGCGCACCGCCAGCACCTTGTGCTTGGTCACCCCAGCCCCTCCAGGATCAGCTCGAGGGTGCTGCAGGGCCAGCTGGGGCTGTCCTCCGCGTAGGCCCCTGTGTCACAGCCCTTGCAGGTCCAGCTATACAGGAAGCCGTGCTCCGCGGGGCTGTGGTGGGCAATGACCGGCTGCAGTGCCGGGTGTGCCTGGGCCAGCCGCTGCTCCACCTGCAGGCGCTCACGTGCCGCCTCCCGGGCCCGCTCCAGCTTGGCCGCGGCCCGCTCCTCCGCGGTGGGGATGGTAACGGGCCACACCTGGGCGGTGGCCAGGTCCTCATCGGTGAGTTGCACCAGGTATCCGGTCTTGGCCAGGTTCACCGGCTTGAAGTCGGGCAGGGGCTGGGGCTCCCCCAGGAACTCCCACGGGTGTTTCTCGGTCATTGTCTGGTTCCTTACGTGGTGGGGTGGTCGGCTCTACGGACGCCTGCGGGCAGCAGGTGCACCTTCCGATGAACACCTGCTGCCCGATGCGGTTACTGCGGAGCCTTGGGTTAGGCACCGAGCTCCACATGGGACCACGGGTCAACCCGGGCCCCACTGCGGCCGAGGAACGCCACCTGCGTCCAGTGGCGGCCCAGCACCTCCCGGTCAGGTTCCGCGAAGCTGCCGTCGTTGATGATGCTGGCCCCATGGGTCACCTGGCAGAGCACCCCGCTGATGCTGCTGTTGCCGTTCACCACCTTGAGCTGCTGGCCCAGGTGGTCATTGCTGAGGTCTCCTGCCCGCAGTCCCACGGGTAGGCGCCCGCTGGTCTCATCGGGGGCTGCCTGTTGCTCGGTCATATCAATTCCTCCAGTAGTTCTTCAAGTGTGGGTTCATACGGCTTGGCGAAGTCGTCTGCCGCGGTGACGGGGGTGCCCTTGTAGCCGTGCCACCGGGGCTCCCAGTTCCAGCGCAGCTGTGCCTGGTATTCGCCTTCTGTCTGGTAATCAGGGGAGCTTGCCACCCTTGGGCTCCTTCGGCTTGGGCACGGCGTGCAACGGGCACTCAGGGTGGCGCAGCCGCGTGGTGGTGCTCAGCAGGGTCCTGGGGTCACGGGTGATCTGCACCTTGCACAGGCAGGCGCTCATGACGCCACCGCCTGGGGGTCGCTCACGGCGTACAGCTTGGACCGCTCAACGTGGCGGCGGTGGCGGCCGGTGGCCCTGTTGCGCAGGGTCAGCAAGGGCTCCGACTCGCCTTCCACGATGTCCCACAGCTGCTTCTCGTGGGTCCAGAACAGCCGGTTGCTGGCGAACACCACCGGGCTGCCCAAGGGGAAGCGCCTGCGGTGGTCCCGCAGCTGGCTGCCCGTGATGCTGTTGCAGTTGCCGCAGGCGGGCCGGATGTTGTCGCGGGCGTAGGTGCCCCCGTCCATCCCGGCCACAATGCGGTCCACCGTCAGCGTGTCATATGTCAGCTCCGCCTTGCAGCGGTAGCAGGGCACGGTTTCCCCGTTGCCGTGCCAGGCTATGAGCCACCACTTGCGCTTGCGCCTGGCGTAGCTGCTGCCTGCAGCGTTGCCGTTGCTGGTGCCCCGGGGGTGGGCCGCGCTCACGGCTTGACCCCCTGCAGGCACACCGGCAGGCTGTTCTGCGGGACGATGAACGCTCCGCCAGCGTTGCCGCACTCATTGGCCCACACGGCCAGCAGGCTAACCCACACCAGCGCAAGCAGCAGGAGCACCGAGAGCAGCATCAGGGCCTTAGTTTCCCTCATGCGACCAGCCCCCGCTCCCCGCGCCAGTTGTTCGGCTGGCCGGGGTCCTCGCCCCGCAGCTGGGTGTTCAGGCGCCACAGCAGCTCCGCCTTCGGGCCCATGTCCTGGTTTCGCATGGCCTCGGCGAAGCCTGCGGCCTGCTCGGGGGTGGCCCCATACTGCAGGGCGATCTCCGCCCAGGGGTCCGTAGGCTCGCCTACGGGGGCGGGGGTGCCTGCTGGTGCTACGTGGGCTTTCATTCGGATACCTCCGGAAGTAGGCGCAGCGGGCCCCACACACCAACCAGGTGGGCGCCGCTGCTGGTGGTTACGTTCTTGAAGGACCAGCGGCCGTCGGGCAGCTTGAACCACAGGTCACCCGCGGCGTCCACCACGCGACGGCCCGGGGTCAGGGCGTCCAGCTGGGGGCCTGTGGGGTGGTCCGTGTGGCAGGTGGGGGCGTCAGTGCTCAGCAGCGGGGTGGCAGCCAGCAGCTCCAGCAGGAACTCACGGTCCCGGATGGACTGGTCATACTGGCCGTCGGTGTACTGGGCCTTGTCGTCGGTGATGCGCTGCACCACGGCGTCGAGCTCGGTCAGCTGCTGGGTGCGGGTGCGGGTGCGGGTGCTCATCGGTGGTCACCGCTGCCGACCAGGGTGCCACGCTGCACACGTCCGGCAAGCTTGGCCAGGTTGGCCTCCAGCACGGTGTCGAAGTCCGCCCCGGTGATCCGCAGGCAGTAGGCCTCCAGCACCAGCCACAGCTGCATGGCCTCACTGGCCAGGTACCGCTGGGTTTCCCGCTGGACATAGAACAGGTGCAGGCCGGTGGCCCGCTGCAGCAGGATGTGCCACGGGTCCAGCTCCTCGCCCCAGATGCTGCGGGGCTGGCCCAGCAGGTTGTCGGTAGCGCCCTTGCTGCCTTCCAGGTCCAGCAGGATGGCGGTCATCCAGCAGATGTCGCCGTACTCGCTGACCAGCTCCGCGCTGAGCTTCTGGTTGTCCCAGCCGTGCCACACTGCCTTGGCCCGCTGGCCGAACAGCTCCCCCACCTCACCCACAATGCCGGGGATCAGGTAGGCACGGTCATAGGCGGCGGGCTGGGCGGTGGCTGCGGCCCTGGCCTGGTAGTTGGTCAGTGTGAGCATGGTTCTGGTTCCTTACGTGTGCGTTGTGTGGGCGGTAGGTGCCGCCGTAAGCCACTCTAGGTAGGCGGGTACAGCAAGGCCCCCACTACTAACCGGCTGGCTAATAGTGGGGGCCTTGGGGAGCTCAGTAGCGGGAGTCCAACCAAGCCTTGACGTCCCGGGGTGCAATGTTGCCACCGCCCACGGGCTGCGCCACAGCATCCGCGGGGAGCCAGGTGCGGGTGTACTTGGTCATCACCAGGACGTCGCCCCCGTCAACGCTGCCGACAATGCCCTCTTGCTTGGTGCTCTTGATGCGGACGATGTCGCCGGGGATGAGTTCCATTTTGTGTTCCTTACGTTGTGGCGTTGTGCGGTGCTTGTGGAAAGAGCATAACACTGCTTTTCCACAAAAGACAAGTCAGGCCCCCACCTGGTTGGTGGGGGCCTGCTTACTGGTAGTCGTTGTCGCCCGCGTGGGGCAGGTCCAGCATGCGCTGCACCACGGCGTTACGGGCGCCCCAGATGAAGGGCCCGTGCAGCCACCCATACTTGCGCAGTATGGCGGCGGCCTCCCGCAGGGTGCGGGCTTCCTCTTCCTTGGTCATCGCACACCCTTGGTTTCAGCGTTGTAGAACCCCGCCTGCAGGCCCTCGTTATAGGCCTGCATGGCGTCCACCTGCCTGCCGCCCCGGTGGTGCACCGTGCCTGCCTGGCGGGCGTACTTCCGGATGACGTTCAGCGACTTGAAGGGCTGGTCATTGCAGTACCCGCAGCCCCCATGCAGGCAGGTGGCGTCTGGGGTGGGCCAGCAGATGCGGCGCTTGGCATACCCGCGGTACTCGCTCACTTGCTGGCCTCCACTGCGGCACGGACTCGCATTTCAGCGTAGGACAGTGCCCAACGGGCGGCCGTCTGCTCCTTGGTGGCAGCGGTCACAGCCTGTTCCGCCAGTGCCAGGCGGGCCCTGGCCTCCAGCAGCGGGCTGACCAGCTCCAGAGCTACCCGCACCGCCTTGTCGTGGTCCTCGTGGTCCAGTACGTTGGCCACAGCCTGCGCCTGTGCCAGTACCTCCGGAGTCAGGGCGCTCACTGGGCACCACCTGCCAGCTTGATCAGGGCCTCCAGCGCGGTGCGGGCGGCGGTGACGTTGGCCTGTGCGGTGCGGTTGCCCTCCGCGGCGTCGTGCTCCAGGTCCAGCATGGCGTTACGCAGCTCCAGGCGCAGGGCACGGGCCTGGTCGCGGCGGGGGGTGTGCTCCACCGGGGGTTGCAGGGGCTTCTGGGCCACGTACACGGGCCCCAGCGGGTCCGCCGCGGGTGGGGTCAGGGCCTTGTGTGTCAGCGTGTACAGGCCCGCCTCACCGCTGTGCTTGGTCCAGGCCCAGCCCAGGGCGTCGGCGTTGCTGGTCAGCCACTCCTCCAGCAGCACCGCCGTGCGGCGGGCCTCACCCGGGCGGTCCAGGTCTACCGCTACGCACACCCGCCCGGGTAGTGCACCGCGGCTGACGCGGATGCCCTCACGGTTACGGGTAGTGACGATGCCGAAGCCCGCTGCCTTGAGCTTGGCCGATACTGCCGGTGCTGAGAGTGCCATGGTCCTGGTTCCTTACGTGGTGTCGTGTTAGGTGGTGCTTGGTTCTAGTGTAAGGCCCCGCTGTGGGGCAGGGCCTTACTGTGTGGCGGGTTACTACTTGGTGTAGTGGCGCACGATGACGCTGTAGAACTTGCACTCAGCGTCCAGTGTGGCGCGGGTGGCCTCGGTGCGGCCGGTGGACCAGGTGCTGTTCACGGTCAGGAAGGTAACGGCCAGCGCCTTGGCTTCTTCCTTGTCCAGCCACGGGGCGGCGGGGTGGGCCAGGTCGGCAACGGGAACGCGGACTACTGCGGAGGTGTTGCCCTGGCGCTGGATGGTGATCATTGTGTGCTCCGTTGTGTCGTGGTGGTTGGTGCTTGTGGAAAGATCATAACATGGAATTTCCACAACGCGCAACTCGGCCGCTGCGCCAGCCCTGCCAGCACATGCGGACCAGGGTCCACCAGCCCGGCTCCGGCAGCACCAGGGAGAGCGGGCCCTGCAGGTGCAGCGCATACTGGGCCTTACGTGCGGTGGCCAGATACTCCGCCGCGCTGGCCTCCAGCCGGGCGATGGTGGCGGCGTCACTGGCCATGTACTTCTGCAGGCGGGGCACGTTGGCACCGATGCCCTTGGACCGCTCTGGGTTCTCCTTGGCCCAGAACGCGGCATCCCACTCACACCGCTGCGCGCCTAGGTAGTGTGCCCGGAACTGTGTGCGGGTGCGGGCCAGCGCCTCGGTGTCGCGTTGGGCATACCGCAGGCTGTCGTCCCGCAGGCGGCGCAGCTGGGCCTGGGTGCCCTGCATACGGCCGCGGGCCACTACAGGTCCCCCTCGTAGTCCAGCAGGTCCAGGCCCAGCCACTGCTTGATCCGTGTCCACATGATGTCTAGCCTTCCTCGGGGAATGTAAGTGCGGGGCGTGCGCTGTTGCTGCTGCCCACCAGGCGGTATTCGCCGTCCGGCCGCAGGGTGAACTTCAGGGTCAGGGGTGGCAGGCCGCCGTGCCGGGCTACCGTGGCCTCGACGTAGGCCTTGGCCACCCTGCTGAGCGTGATGGTTACGTCGCCAGCGGGGTGGCGGTACACCACCTGCATGCCCTCAACGGGGTGGTGCTGGGCGGGGGCCTTGGGCTTGCGGGGCTGGGGGCGGGCCATTACTTGGCTGCCTCGGTGTAGCCCCATGCGTCCCCACGTTCCTGAGGGCGGAGGGCCTTACCCACCAGGGTGCACCCTTCCGACTTGAGGGCCCGGATGGCGCCGAAGGGCTTGCCGTTCTTCCAGCCCATAGCCCACACCGTGGTCTCGGTGGTGCCGGTGGTGCCGGTGCACACCATGTAGGTCTTTCCGGTGGAGTACTGAACAACATCTAGGCTGCTGAACATCTTGGTTCCTTACGTTGTGGCGTGGTGGGTGGTGCTGGAAGAATCATTGCACGGTTCTTCCAGCCCCGCAACTTACCGCCGCGCCAACTTGGGCGCCGCCACGGCCGTGCGTACCGGGTGGCACCGCTCCGCCCTGGTGCCAGTGTGCATGTAGCGGTCAGCGTAGAACGCCCAGAAGATGGCCAGGCGGCAGGTGCGGCACCTCATTGCCGCCTCCCACAGCGGCGGCAGCATACCCATAGCACTGCCTGGCGGGACCATGGCAGCCTGTCGCACCACATCAGGCCCCACCTGTGCAGGCCCACCCGGCACCTCATGACTCCACCACGTCCAGCCCAAAGGCCTCCGGTCGCACCAGCAGGGGCACGCTGTACGCCTGCTTGCGCCAGCTGCGCCCATCACTGGCCAGCTCCTTGGGCCCTGGCGGATAGCCTATGTACACGATGCTGTCCTCAGTGACCAGCACGTGCTGGGTAGCAAGTACCTGGCCAGGGTCGATGTGGTTGGCCTCCAGCCAGGCGCACACCTGCGGGTCGGGTAGGTCGGGGGTGTCTACGTTCACGCGGTGCTCAGCCACGGGGGGCCTCCTTGGTTGTTATCGGGGTGCCACACAGACCGCAGTACCCAGCCTTGACCATGTGCTGGCAGTGGCGTCGGATAGCCCGGGACGCAAGCGGCGGGGGCCAGACGAACCACTCCACAGGGCGGTCTTCGGGGGTGCTGTCGCCGTTCACTTGGCCACCTGCTCCAGTGCCCGGAACTCCTCGGCCAGCAGCTCCTGCGCCTGGGTCTGCTGGGCGGGGGTGAGCCCCAGGCCAGCCACCACCCTGCGGATGACCCCAGCGACCAGCAGGGCCTCGCCCTCAGCGATGCTTACCTGGCGCTCTGCGTACCCGTGCTTGACCAGGCTGTCCAGCAGGCGGTGGGTGCGGTCCATGGCCCGCTCATACAGCGCTACCTCCGCCTTGAGGACGGGGCTGTACTCGGCACCGTAGTGCTCCAGGTCCTTCAGGTTGTTCACCCGGGCACCAAGGGCCTTCATCATGGCAGTGCTGGCGTTGGCCAGCTTTCCAAGCTCAGCCAGCGGGTCTTCCACTGCAGTGATGCCCAGGTGTGCCAGCTCCGCGGTGGCGCTGGCTTCAATCTTCTGGGTGGCCAGGCGCTGGGCAGCTGCGGCCCGCACTTGGGGGGCGCCGCCGCCGTGCCACTTGCACACGGTTCCACCTGGAATAGGCCGCAGGCCGCAGCGGGCGCCCGCACGGTTGGTCCCCTTGCACGGGGTGAAGTTTTTCTCGGTACTCATGGGGTTTCCTTAGGAGCGGAGGGTGTCTACTGGGTCGGGGGCGGCGGGACGTTTTAGGGGCGCGGGGGTGCTGTGGGGAGGTTTTCCACAATGTCTGTGAAGGTGGGCTCCCGGGGGGTGGGCCCGCAGGGGTGTGCCGGGGTGAAGCCCAGCAGGCGGGTGCGGGTGGGCTCAGCTGCCCGGGCGGCTTCCTTGGCATCCTTGTCCTGCTGGTCGGCGCGGTCCAGGCCTCGCTTGAGCTGGCTGGCCATGCCCTGGAGGGTGTTGACGCTGATGTTGCTGGCAGACCCTGTGTAGATGGTGGCTGCGGCCAGCAGGGCGGCCTGGGCGTTGGTCATGTTAGACATGCTCGGGCACCTCCTGGGTGGCGCTGACAGCCTGGTGTACGGCGTGCTTGGCTGCCTGCACCGCTGCCCACGTGCCGTGGCCGCTGACGGCCGCCTGCACCGCCTGGGTGTACGCCTGGTCGGCGGCCTGTACGGCTGCGCTGCGGGCGGACATTAGAAGCACTCCCCGCGGTGCACCAGGTTGCAGCTGGTGCACACCTGCTCACCCTTGCGCAGGCGGGTGGGGTCACCCTTGGTGTCCTCTTCCTGCTCGTACGGGTCGGGCAGTTCTAGGAAGGGGTCATAGCAGTGTTCATGCACCACACCCCCAAGCTGGAACATGATGGTCTCGCCCTGCTGCACCTGGGTGCCGCAGTCGGCGGCGCAGGCGTTGCGGTAGTTGGCCGTGTAGGTGGCTGGTTTCTCTGTCTTGGTTCCCATGGGGTCAAGTCTCACTACACACACGGGGGAGGGTGAAACTACTGTCGAGCCGGACAGTAACAGGGCCGCCCCGAGTCGGGTGTGACCCCCACCCGCCTGGCTGCGCCAGTGGCAACCCGGCACGGGGGTGCTGTGTATTTTGGCGGCCCTTGTAATTTCATTGCCTTAGGCGCTCTAGGACCCACAGAGGACCCAAAACTTGAAAAACTCCTACATTACGACGAAGTTAGAGGGCCCAAAGTGGGCAGTTAGAGGACCCAAAGTGGGCAATTAGAGGACCCAAAGTGGTCAGATAGAGGACCCCTGGCCCTCTGTTAGAGGACCCAAGGGCGTATTTTGACCAAATTACGCTTCAAAATACGGGCAAACTACGCCACCCCACTACGCCTGTAGTTTGCCTGTATTTTGAAGCGTAATTTGATTTTGGGCCCTCTAATTGCCCACTTTAGAGGGCCACGGGCCCTCTAATTGCCCACTTTGGCCCTCTATCTGACCACTTGGGGCCCTCTATCTGCCCACTTTGGGCCCTCTAACTTCCTCGTATTGTAGGAGTTTTTCGGTTTTCGGGCCCTCTACTCCTAGCGCAGTTTTAGTACCTCATTACAAATAACAAATTACAGTGCTGTAGCTGAGGTAGTTATATACGACAGAATCACGACGTTAGCCAGCTCACCAGTAAGTCGGGTGTGGGGGCCCACCACGGGGAGCATAGGGGCATGAACCAGACCCCAGCCCTTGCCCTTGATCCCCGCGCCCGGCTCGGCCTGCCCAACGGCGGCCAGCCACTCACCGTACCCACCGCCACCCGCCGCGTGCTGCACAGCGAGTTGGAGTCCAGCCTGGAGGCGCACTTCTACCGCACGGTGCGCCTGCACCTTGGCGGGATGGTCGACAAGATCGCCCCCACCCGTAAGGGCATCCCGGACCGCCTGGTGCTGCTGCCCGGTGGCCGCATGTACCTGGTCGAGCTGAAGACGCTGCAGGGCCGCACGTCCGCCGCGCAGGACCTGTACCACGAGCGTGCCGCAGCCCTGGGCACCACGGTGCACGTGCTGTCCGGCCGGGCGGGCATCGACGCATGGGTGCGGGCCCGCGCCGAGGACTACGTCGGCAAGGACCGCACGAACCCCGGCCGCGCCACCGGCACCCGCAAGTAACCACGACACCACGTAAGGAACCAGACCCATGAAGAGGACGTCCCCCATCTACCCCACCCGCCAGGTGCAGCCCGGCCGCTTGGCCGTGCGCCAGGACTGGACCCGCCACGAGGCCGAGTGCCACTGGGCCATTGTGAGCCTGAAGCCGCTGCACCCCGTGCACAAGATGGACGGCCGCCTGCGTGGCGCCGGGGAGTCCCACGCGGGGCTGTACGTGTACCCGTTCAACCTGCGGGGCACCGCCATGACCGTGGCGCTGCACATCCTCAACAGCGGCCGCCCCGTGTAGGCCGCCGAATGAGCGCCCCCCTGCAGCTGCACCCTTACCAGGTGCAGGCGGTGCAGTACCTGCAGGAGCGCCGCAAGGCGGGCCTGTTCCTGGACATGGGTCTGGGCAAGACAGCCATCTGCCTGACAGCCCTGAACGCTGACAGCCTGCCCGCCCTGGTGACGGCCCCTAAACGTGTGGCTGAGAACGTCTGGGAGACCGAGGCAGCGCTCTGGCGGCCTGACCTGCGGGTGGTGGTAGCCAAGGGCACCCCCAAGTCGCGAGAGGCCGCCCTGGCGTCTGGCGCTGACATCGTGGTCATCGGGCGGGACAACCTTACGGATGCCGTGCCGCACGCGGGCCGGTTCAAGACGCTGATCATGGACGAGCTCAGCGGGTGGAAGTCTCGCGCCAGCATACGCTGGAAGGCAGCCAAGAAGATCACGCAGGCGCCCAGCGTCACGCACGTGTGGGGCCTTACCGGCACGCCCACCCCCAACGGCCTGCTGGACCTGTGGCCGCAGATGTTCCTGCTGGACGGCGGGCTGCGGCTGGGCACCACCCTGGGCGGGTACCGCAACAGGTACTTTATGCCAGGCCGCCAGCTGCCCAACGGTGTGATCACGGAGTGGAACCTGCGCCCGGGGGCGGACAAACGCATCCACACCCTGCTGGAGGACCTGTGCCTCAGCATGGGCACGGAGGGCAAGGTAGACCTGCCCCCGGTTACGCACAACACCATCCACGTGCCGCTGCCGCCCAAGGTGCGCCAGGCCTACAAGGCCATGAAGAATGACCTGGTGGCCAACCTGCACGACCTGGGCATGGCTGGGGAAATCCACAGCGCGGTCAACGCGGCAGTGCTCAGCAGCAAGCTCAGCCAGATATGCGCGGGCTTCATGTACGTGGACGACGCCGACATTAGGGGCCGCCAGTACGACGTGCTCCACAAGGAGAAAGTCAACGTGGTGGCCGAGATCGCGGAAGGCACCGGCAGCCAAGTGCTGGTGGCGTATCGCTTCCAGGCTGAGCTGGACATGCTGAAGGAGGGCCTGGGCAGCCTGGCCCACACCCTTGACGAGGACGGCGTGATCCAGCGGTGGAACAGCAACACGGGCCAGGTGCCGGTGCTGCTGGTGCACCCCGCCAGCGCGGGCCACGGGCTCAACCTGCAGCACGGCGGCCACACCATGGTGTGGGCGACGCTACCCTGGTCGCTGGAGGAATACATGCAGACCAATAAGCGCCTGGCGCGGCAGGGGCAGCAGCACCCTGTGGTGATCCACCACCTGGTGGCCCCCCACACCGTGGACGAGGCTGTGCTGCAGCGCCTTGCCGAGAAGAAGTCAGTACAGCAGGCCCTGCTGGATCACCTAGACAGTCCGCTGTAGGAGGCCCCCTTGATAACCAACGACCACGAGTTTGACATCATCACCGCACCCCAGCGCAACAGCCGCCACTGGCGGCCCGGCCGCGTGACCTGGGGCGAGCTGCAGGAGTGGATGGCCAGCCCGGCCAGCACCAAGGCCTGCGGCAACTACGTGCTGGGCACGTTTGCCAAGACGGCGGTGCAGCACAAGGACGCCGACGGCCAGCTGGGTGCCCCGTGCACCAACACCCACCGCACCAAGACGGCCGTGCGTACCCGCGGCGCCCTGACCTTGGACGTGGACTACCCGGACCAGGGCTTCGAGGCGGATGTGGCCATGCTGCTGCCGTATGCCTTCGCCATGCACAATACCCACAGCAGCACCGCCCGGGCCCCGCGCCACCGGCTGATCATCCCGCTGGACCGCCCGGTGGCCCCGGACGAGTACCACACGGCGGCCGGTGCCGTGATGCAGCTGCTGGGCGAGCACCAGTTCGACCCCGGCAGTGTGCAGCCCGAACGCTACATGTTCAAGCCTGCCGCGGGTGAGCCGGAGTCCTACAGCTACATGGTGCAGCCGGGCCCGCTGGCCAGCGCCGACCAGCTGCTGGTGGACTTCCAGTCTGACCTGTCGGCACTGCCTGCGCCCAAGGTGCACAAGAACAAGCGGGACCCCTTCGCCATCGAGGGCACCATCGGCGCCTTCAACCGGGCATATGAGGACGTTGCCACCCTGATTGAGGAATATGACCTGCCCTATGAGGACGCCGGGGCGGGCCGCTGGCAGCTGGTGGGGGCAAGCGCCGCCGCAGGCATGGGTGAGGTCAGCCCGGGGCTGGTGTTCAGCCACCATGCCAACGACCCCGCCTACGGCGTTACCTGCAGCGCGTTCGACCTGGCCCGCCTGCACCTGCATGGTGAGCTGGACGCTGAGGCCACGGTGGGCACCCCGGTGAACCGCCTGCCCAGCCAGAAGGCCATGCTGGAGACCGCCACCCAGGACGTGCGGGTGGTGCGGGAGCTGGTGGGTGCGGACTTCAGCCAAGAGATGGAAGCCACGGCGGACGCCATCACCACGGACAACTGGCGCCTTGGCTTCCGGCTCGAGTCCAGCACGGGCAAGCCCAAGGATGACATTGTCAACTGGGACCTTATCGCGGACAACGACCAGGCGTTCCAGGTGCTGCAGTTCAACGAGCTCAGCATGGCCATCGAGATCAGCGGTGACCTGCCCTGGCGCAAGCTCACCCCCGGCCGGGAGGTGTTCGACAGCGGTGACCGCAGCGCGCTGGCCCTGCACATCGAGCGGGCCTACCACATCCGACCCAGCCGCGGCTACCTGGATGACCTGATCAGTGATAAGGCCATGCCACGCCGCGTGAACCCCGTGCGGGACTACCTGAACACCCTGCAGTGGGACGGCACCCCCCGGGTGGAGACCTGCCTGCCTGGCGTGCTGGTGAACCCGTTCACGCGCATGGTGGCGCGGAAGTCCATGGTGGCGGCGGTGGCCCGCATGCTGGACCCCGGCTGCAAGTGGGACCACATGCTGATCCTGTACGGCACCGAGGGCCTGGGCAAGTCCCGGTGGGTGGATGTGATGGCCAAGGGGTACAGCGCCAGCCTGGGCCGCATCGGGGACAAGGACACCCTGATCACCATGCAGCGGGCCTGGATCATGACCAGTGACGAAGGGCACAGCCTGCGCAAGGCGGACTTTGACGCCCAGAAGGAGTTCCTTACCCGCACGGCGGACATCTTCCGCATGCCCTATGAGCGTGAGGCGCTGGTGCACAAGCGCCACTGTGTGATTTGGGGCACCACCAACGATGAGGTGTTCCTGCGCAAGCAGGAGGGCAACCGCCGTTTCCTTATCGTGCAGTGTGAGCAGGCGGTGGACGAGGACAAGCTGACCGACCACTACGTGGACCAGGTGTGGGCGGAGGCCCTGCACCTGTACCGGGCGGGGGAGCAGCTGTGGCTGGACGACCGCGAGAGCGCCCTGGCCAGCAAGGCCCGGGAGTCGTTTACCGAGGAGGATGCGCTGTCCGGCATTATCGAGTCGTACCTGGACACCAAGGTGCCGGACACCTGGGACGAGCTGAGCCCGGAAGGCCGCCAGATGTGGCTGCTGAACGCGCAGGATGGCTTCAGCCCTGCGGGCACCCAGCCCATCAACCAGGTGTGCAGCCTGCAGGTGTGGATGGAAGCCATGGGCCGCCGCCGCGGTGACCACCGCCGGATCGACCTGCTGGAAATCACCAACGCGCTGAAGGCGCTGCCGGGGTGGCGGGCCTTGCCGGGCAGCCGCCGTATGCCGGGCTACGGCCCGCAGAAGGTATTTGAACGCATCCCCACTATCGACGGAATGGACCTGATCTGATGGAAAACGACATTATTGCACTGGACCTGTTTGCGGGCACCGGCTGGGGGGTGGCGTGCCAGCGCCTGGGCATCGAAGAGCGCGGAGTGGAGCTCATGGAGGAGGCCATTTCCACCCGCACGGCCAACGGTATGGAGACCGTTTACCGCGACGTGTGGGACGGGCTGCTGCTAAGCCGGGAAATGCACGAGATGCTGTACGGCATCTACACCCTGCTGATTGCCAGCCCGCCCTGCCAGACGTTCAGCCTGGCCGGGCGGGGTGCGGGGCTGGCCGCCCTGAATGAGGTGATCGAGGCCATCCGCCTGCATGCTTACAAGGACCCCCAGGCACTGCTGGAGTTCGGTGAGAAGCATGATATGCGTACCGCGCTGGTGCTCACCCCGCTGGCCTACGTGTACCGGGACCGGCCGCAGTACGTGGCGCTGGAGCAGGTGCCCACGGTCCTGCCGGTATGGGAAGCCTGCGCCCAGGTAATGCGGCAGTGGGGGTACGACGTCAAGGTGGCGGTGTTGCAGGCGGAGCAGTACGGCGTGCCGCAGACCCGCAAGCGGGCCATCCTCGTGGCCAGGCTGGACGGGCCCGTGGCCCTGCCCGTGCCGACGCACAGCAAGTATTACCCCAGCAACCCGGGCAAGCTGGACCCCGGGGTGCTGCCCTGGGTAAGCATGGCGGAGGCGCTGGGCTGGGGCATGACGGCCCGCCCGTACCTGACCGTGACCGGTGGTGGCGACAGGGACTCCAGCAAGCACGTGGGCGACCCCGCCCCCAGCGCATTGGGTTCCAAGGCGGCCCGGGAGCGGGTGGCGTCCGAGCGGGAGGCGGGCAGGTTTACCTACCCCGACGCCCCCGACCGCCAGCTGACCACGCCTGGCGGGGAGCTCAAGCTGCTGGTGGATGAGCTGGCCGCCCTGCAGACCTACCCCACCGGCTGGGGCTTCACCAACCGCCCGGCCCCCACGGTCACGGGGCATGGGCTGGTCACGCGCTCCCCCACGGGGCAGAAGCAGGCGCTCGTGTCCGCGGTGGAACATGGGGAGTTCACGTTCCGCCCGCCCTACACCCCCGAATCCGCCGGGCAGGACGGGTATGTCGCACGGGAGGACGGGTACATCGCACTGTCGGACAAGTACCACCCGGACGCCGTCAACTGCACCCCCGAGGAAAACGCGGTGCTCCAGACATATGAGCCGCCATTCGTGTGGTGTGGCAAGCGGTCCAAGCAGTTCCTGCAGATCGGCAACGCGGTGCCCCCGTTGCTGGCCCAGCGGGTGCTGGAGGCGCTGACACAGGAGCAGTTGATCTAGGGGAGTTGTGGCTTGTGGAATTCCATGCGATACTAATTCCACAAGCACCAACCACCACGTCACAACGGAGCACATCATGGCAAACTTCACCATAGAAATGTCCGGCAAGTTCACTTCCACCAAGGTAGAGGTTGACACCTGGCCCGAGGTTGAAGCAGCGGCGGCGCGGTTCATCAACGCCACCACCGACCTGCCCGAAACGCGGGAAGCCCTGCTGGCCTGGGTGCTTGACGAAGCTGGGAAAGACTTCATCATGCTCCCCAACGGCAAGAAGCTGGCTATCTACTAACCACTTACTAACCAGCCACACAGTAGTAGGCCCCGCCAATATGGCGGGGCCTACTGTTGTTTTTGCCAGCTCCACAAAGGCGCAGGCCGCACTTACCACGTAAACACCAAACGAACAGGAACCAGCACCATGGCTTTGAATATCACCGTTTCCATCACCGTTGCCGACGACCAGGCGTACACCCCCCGCGAAGCCGCCATCCTGGCCGCCATGCAGGCCCACCCCAGCAACGGGGCACTCGCCGCGGCTGCTGCAGCTGCCCCCGCACCGGCCGCGGAGATCGACATGACGGCCCGCACCAAGGAAGCCGCCGACGCCCGCATCGCTGAGTCCCGGGCCAAGGCAGCCGCAGAGGCCAAGGCCAAGACGGCCGCAGCAGCCAAGGCGGCAGCAGCCAAGGAAGCCAAGGAAGCCGCCGCAGCTGCGGCCGAGGCCAACCCGGTAGCAGGGCCCGAGGTGGACAACGACGCTGAGGCGCTGGCCGCCATGGAAGCCGACCTGGTGGGTGGCGCCCCCACCCTGGACGACGCCGTCACCAAGGCCACCAAGGCAGTGTCTGAGGGTAAGACGGCCCAGGTCAAGGCGGCACTGCTGGCCGCTGGTGCCAAGCGCGTCAGCGAGCTCAAGGGCGCGGGCATCGCCACCTTCCTCGACGCGCTGGGCGAGTAAGGCTGTGGGTAGCCCCGCCGCTCACGCAAAGCTGAGCCCCAGCGCCGCCAGCCGGTGGATCGCTTGCCCGGCCAGCATCCGCATGGAAGAGCATGCCCCCAAGGGCGGGGATAGCGTCTACGCACGGGAGGGCACCATCGCCCACGCGCTGGGCGAGATCGAAGCCAGCCTGCACTTCAAGCTGATCACCAAGCGCCAGTACAACACGGCCCTGCGGGCCTGGCGCAAGGAGTTCGACGCCCAGAAGTACGACGACGGCGTGCTGGAGGAAATGCAGGAGCACATCAAGGCCTACGTTGCCCTGATTGAGGAGCGCCTGCAGCGGGAGCCCCACAGCCGGGTGCTGCTGGAGCAGCGCCTTGACACCGGGGTGCCCACCAGCTGGGGCACCAGTGACGTGGTCATTGTCAGCCCCACCCACGTTGAGATCATTGACCTCAAGTACGGGGCCGGGCTGGCGGTGAGCGCGTGGGGCAACCCGCAGCTGCGGCTGTATGGCCTGGGCGCACTGGACACCTATGGGGACGTGCTGGGCGAGACGCAGCGCGTCTACATGACGGTATTCCAGCCCCGGCTGGAGTCGCAGTCCACCGAGGACCTCAGCCCGGACGAGCTGCGGGCCTGGCGCACAGATACCGTGCTGCCCGCGGCGGAGCTGGCCCTGGGCCCGGACGCACCGTTCGGCCCCAGTGAAAACGCCTGCAGGTGGTGCCCGGCAGCGGGCATCTGCACCACCCGCACCGCGGTGGCCACCCAGGAGGACTTCGGCACGCCGTTCACCGACGAGCCGTTGACCCCCGCCGCACCGGAGGCCCTGACGCCGGAGCAGCTGGGCATGGTGCTGGCCCGCATCCCTGAGATCAAGGCCTGGTGTGCAGCGGTGGAAGCCCACGCGCTGGACGCGGCCTACACCAAGGGCCAGAACATCCCCGGGTGGAAGGTGGTGCGGTCCAACGGCATACGCCAGATCACGGACCCCACCGCCGCCATCCAGACCCTTATTGACAACGGGTTCAAGGCGGAGCAGGTGGCCGACTTCAAGATCAAGGGCATCGGCGTGCTGGAGAAGCTGCTTGGCAAGAAGGAGTTCCCTGTGGTGCTGGACGGCATGATCGGCAAGACCACGGGCAAGGCGTCGCTGGTGCCCGAGTCGGACAACCGCCAGGCCATCACCCCGGCGGGGCAGGCCGCAGCCGACTTCGATGTGGTGCAGGGGGAGCTGGCATGACCAAGGTACTTAGCAGCACCGCCACCTGGGCGGAGGAGCCCGGCACCCCGGAGCAGGTGGTGGCCCGCTACGTGGCCCAGGGCTGGGAGGTGTCCTTTGAGGACAAGGAAAACACCTTGCTCAAACACCCCGAGCTGACCGGTGCCGCCCGGGTGGTGTCCAAGTGAGCGCGGGCAGAAGAACGCTGGCCGCCTTGTCCGCCTGGATAGCAGGCAGAACCAGCACTTACTAACCAGCCCAGCAGTAACGGGGGCACCGGCCAGGTGCCCCCGTAGGTTAGAAACCGTCAGCCCCTCGGGGCACTAAATAACGCAACGCAACACGACACAGAAACGAGTAGCCCAATGGCAACTGACAACCGCACCAAGGTCATCACTGGCAAGGTACGCCTCTCCTACGTCCACCTGTTTGAAGCACACTCCAGCTTCGAGGGCCAGGATGCCAAGTTCAGCACCGTGCTGCTGATCCCCAAGTCGGACACCAAGACCATCGCGGCCATCAAGGCGGCGCAACTGGTGGCCCTGGAAAACGGCAAGACCAGCAAGTTCGGCGGGTCCATCCCCAAGAACTGGAAGAACACCTTCCGCGACGGCGACGAAGAGGGTGACCTGGACAAGAACCCCGAGTACGCAGGGCACATGTTCATGACCGTGTCCAACAAGACCCGCCCCGGTATTGTGGACCAGAACGTGCAGCCCATCCTGGACAGCACCGAGGTGTACTCCGGCTGCTACGCCCGGGTCAGCATCACGGCGTTCCCGTTCAGCGCCAGCGGCAGCAAGGGCATCAGCTTCGGCCTGAACCACGTGCAGAAGCTTGCCGACGGCGAGCCCCTGGGCAGCATCACCAAGGCGGAGGACGACTTCACCGCGGTGGCCATGGAGGAGCTAGAAGAGGAGTCCCTCATCTAGCCAACTGCCCCCGGCAGAGCGTACACTAAAAGCTACTGAAGGCCCCCATCCCACGCCACCTGGTTCCGGTGTTGGGGTGGGGGTCTTCAGTTTTGTAGAAGGAACCAGACATGCCCATTTTGCGGATCGATATCGAGACCTACAGCAGCGTCGATATCAAGAAGAACAGCGTATACAAGTACGCCGCCAGCCCCGACTTCCAGATACTGATGGCCGCCTGGGCGGTGGACGACGGCCCGGTGCAGGTGGCCTTCACCCCCGAGGAAATCATGGCCATCCCCCACCTCTGGGACACCGAGACCAAGGTGGCGCACAACGCCCCGTTCGAGCGCATCTGCTTCAGCGAGTTCTTGCGCCAGCAGGGCGAGGGTACTGGCGCCCCGCACGACTACCTGCCCCCCGAGTACTGGCTGGACACCATGGCCCTGGCCGGTGAGGCGGGCTACCCCAAGTCGCTGGGGCAGCTGGCTGTCGCGCTGGGGGCTGAGCTCAAGGATGAGGCTGGCACCCGGCTGATCAACCTATTCTGCAAGCCAAACCGCGCAGGCAAGCGCACCCTGCCGGAGGAGAAGCCGGTGGAGTGGCAGCAGTTCATCGACTACTGTGTGCAGGACGTTGTTACCCTGCGGGACGTGCACCACAAGCTGCCCGGCTGGCCCACTGAGACCGAGCGCCAGGTCTACATGGTGGACCAGCACATCAACGACACCGGCATCCCGGTGGACGTGGAGATGGCCCAGCACGCGGTGCGTACCGCGGACGACAACCGCATGCTTGACGAGCTGGACATGATGCAGCTCACGGGCATCGGCAACCCGGGCAGCAACGTGCAGCTGCTGGGCTGGCTCAAGGGCATGGGGGTGGAGGTTGGCAACCTGCAGGCCGCCACGGTGCAGGCCCTGCTGGACGGCGACCTGACCCCCACCGTGCGCAAGGTGCTGGAGCTGCGGCAGGAGCTGGCCCTGGTGGCTGCCAAGAAGTACACGGCGGCGCTCGAGCGCGTATCAGCCGACGGCCGCCTACGGGGGTCGTTCGCGTTCTTCGGGGCCCACACGGGCCGCTGGGCGGGCCGCGGGGTGCAGCTGCAGAACCTGCCCAGTGCCACCATGGACAGCGAAGCAGACACCCACGCTGCCATCCTGGACCTGAAGATGGGCCTGGGCGCCACCGCCCACAGCCTGAAGGCCCTTGTGCGGGCCATGTTTGTGGGCCCCTTCACCGTGGTGGACTACTCCGCTATTGAGGCCCGTGTGGTGGCCTGGCTGGCCGGGGAGCAGTGGGCCCTGGATGCCTTCGCCGATGGGCGGGACATCTACGTTGAGACCGCCGAGCGCATGGGTGGCCTTACCCGCAAGGAAGGCAAGGTGGCAGTGCTGGCCCTGGGTTACAACGGGGGCATCAACAGCCTGCGGGTGATGGGCGCCGAGGGCGACGACCGCAAACTGCAGTACCTGGTCACCCAGTGGCGGGACGCTAACCGGCACATCGTGGACATGTGGGCCGAGATGGGTGAGGCCTTCCGCTATGGCGGGGAAGTGGGTGACCACATGATGGTGGAGAAGGACGGGGCTGACCGCCTGCTGCGGCTGCCCAGCGGCCGGGCAGTTGTGTACCACGACCTCAAGTCCCGCTGGAAGGAGACGCCCTACGGCCGCAGGCAGGTCATCAGTTTCGCGGACCCCAAGGGCCCCGGCTTCCGGCAGGACACCTACGGCGGCAAGCTGACAGAGAACGTGACCCAGGCTGTGGCCCGGGACATCCTTGCGGAGGCGCTGGTGCGCCTGCACGACAACGGCCATGAGGTGGTGGGCCACGTGCACGATGAGATTCTGGTGCGGGGTGCCGGGCCGGACAGTGTGGCCGTGGTAAGCACCATCATGACGGAGTCGCCCACGTGGGCGGCAGGCCTGCCCATCGCGGCTGAGGGTTTTGTATGTGAAAGGTATCGCAAGGGATGAGCACGGCGCGGAGGAAACGAGAAAATCACGGGATGACCCGCACGCCGATCTACCTGGCGTGGCAGAACATGCTCGCCCGCACAACCCCAGGGTCAGCTCAGCAGCGCAACTACCCGGGGTATATCGGGGTCGGACGGGACCCCAGGTGGGAGCAGTTCACAGCGTTCCTGAGCGACATGGGAGATAAGTGGTTTCCCGGTGCTTGTCTGGCCAGGCACGGCGACAGGGGGGACTACACAGCCAGTAACTGCCGATGGTTGTCCAAGGCTGACAACGCACGTGACAAGGGCAAGCACTACACCAGCGACGGCCGGTTAGGCGTCGATGTGGCTCGAGAGAATGGGGTGCCCCTCGGCACCTATGGCCCCCGCATAGCTAAGGGCTGGTCCGTAGACGACGCAGTGAAGGTGGTAGTGAAGTGAACGTTGATATGGCCCTGGCGTACCTCGACTTTGTGGTAGATCGGCACCGGGTATGGGAGAAGCGCCAGCGCGGTGAAGCGGGTCCGTGGTCGGCGGACCCCATCCTGCAGCGGAACAAGTTCACCTGTGTGTACCGCGTGCTGGACTACGGCAGCCAGTTCCTGCTGCGGGAGCTGCTCAACGAACCCGGCATCACCGCGGGGGACGCGCTGGGCCGCAGCTTCCTGTACCGCATGTCCAACGAGCCGCTGACGTGGCAGCACACCCGTGCTACTTGGGGGCACTACCCCCGGGCCCACGAGTTTAGCGTCTTCCTCGGGCACACCTGGGCAGGCTACCGTGAGGCAGGCAACCGGGTGTTCAGCGGGGCATACACCATCATGCCCCTGCCGGGCGTGGGTGGCTTCGACAAGGCGCGGGAGGTGGTCAACATGGCGGCCACCAGCTTCCACCCAGGCAGCCCCGACTGCGTGACCCCCGCCTTCCTGGCCGCGGGCACCATGGCGGAGCGGTTCGCCGTGCTGCGGGCCATCCCCAACGTGGGGGACTTCATCGCCATGCAGGTGCTGACCGACTTCGGCTACAGCCGGTTCGGCGCCGACCAGGACGAGAATGCTTTCGTGGTGCCGGGGCCGGGGGCCCGCAAGGGTGCCAAGGAGCTGTGGCCTGAGAAGAAGGCCACCTGGGTGATTGAGTGGTGCCGGGACCGCGTGCTCGAGCTGCCCGACTGCCCCACGCTGCAGGGCCGCCCGCCCAGCATGATGGACATCCAGAACACCCTGTGCGAGTTCAGCAAGTACGCCCGGTTCATGCGCAAGCCGGAGCCCGCCCGGGTGTTCAAGCCACTGCACCCCGGCACGCCCACACCGCTGGTGCTGCCAGCCCACTGGAGCTAACTACTAACCAGCCACACAGTAAGGCCCTCAGGCGGGGCAGGAACCGCAACGATAGGAGTGCGGGCCTGCCCCGCCTGACTGCTACCACGATAAGGAACCAGACGATGACCACGTATAAGAACGCCACCGAGGCGCTGCCGCTGCTGCTGCACGACGTGCTGGACAAGGGCTACGACACCGGCAGCCGCAACGGCCGCACCCGGGAGCTCACCATGCAGCAGATCACCCTGACGGACCCGGACCTCTACGTCACCACCCCCGGCCGCAGGGTAAGCCTGCCCGCCCAGATCGCTGAGACCATGTGGCTGCTGGCTGGCCGCAACGACATCGAGTGGCTGTCCCACTACCTGCCCAGGGCCAAGGACTTCAGCGACGACGGCAAGACCTGGCGCGGCGGGTATGGCCCGCGGCTGCGCAAG
>Ga0157375_10001283_pt1 | contig 21677 bp, 14 predicted proteins | sample M35metaG_FD_115311 | JGI IMG/M metagenome (GOLD analysis project Ga0157375, IMG submission 115311) | Miscanthus rhizosphere microbial communities from Kellogg Biological Station, Michigan, USA - M3-5 metaG | ecosystem: Host-associated > Plants > Roots > Rhizosphere > Soil | place: USA: Michigan... | reverse complement strand
CAGGCAAGACAAGACTGCGGAGTTGGATGAGCTGGTGAACAAGGTACACGATCTAAGCCAGTATCTCGGCGAAGAGATGGTGATCGTGGGGCTGAAGCAACAAGACGGCAACGGATTTGCGGTGATCGCCGACGTCCAGCGCAGCGGTCTCTCTGATCTGTTGAAGCAGCAGTTTGTGTCGGCTTCGCACGGTGCGCTCACGGTGATCGACGAGAGCACGCTGCAAAGTGCATCTTCCGGCAAGCCGGGACATGGAGCCTATGCACTGGTGCGAGAGAAGGAAGTTGTTTTCTCCAACAGCCTCGATACGCTTAGGACGATTGACGCTCAGCTGAATGCGGGCTCGAGCGGGTTTGCCGGTTCTGACTTTGGCCAGCGGATCAAGGCGGCCTACAGTCGCGGCGCTGGCGTGATCCTGGCTGCCAATTTGCAGCAGATGCTCGCATCAGCAGCGAATCACGGCAACAAGAAGAGCGATGCATTCTTGAAGCAGTCCGGCATCGCGGATGTGCGCTATCTCATTGCGGAACATCGCGAGTCGAATGGAAAACCGGATAATCACCTGAACCTGCAATTCGCAGGCGGACGGCAGCGGGTAGCCTCGTGGCTGGGTGCACCCGCACCGGTAGGTTCGCTTGATTTTGTTACGCCGAATGCGGCGCTCGCGGTGGCCGGCGTCTCCAAAGATCCAACGGCGATTGTCGATGACATGGTAGCCATGATGTCGAGCGACAAGAATGGGACTGACCACTTCAATAAGGCTCAGTCTGAACTTGGCATCGATATCCGCAATGACCTTGCCGGCAACCTCGGCGGCGAGTATCTGTTCGCGGTGGATGGACCGGTGCTTCCGACGCCGTCGTGGAAAGTTGTGATCGAAGTACGTGACTCGGCGCGATTCGAAACGACGCTTGAACGGCTGGCACAGACAGTCAATGGCCACATGCAAGAAAAGGATGCGCACGGTATCACAATCGAAACGAGCCAGGCAGGTGGGCAGACCTTCCATACAGTGCATAACTCGTCGACCGGTGTTGTGGTGGCAGAATATACCTTTGCCAACGGGTACATGGTGATTGCTCCGACACGGGCGCTGGTGTTGGAAGCGTTGCGTGCGCACTCGACGGGCGATTCACTGGGGCATTCCGCGAGCTTCAAAGCGCTGCTTCCTGTGGATCAGAACGAAAATTATTCCGCCGTAGCGTATCAGAATCTCGGACCGGTATTAACTCCGCTGCTGTCGTACATGAGTGGCGAGTCTGCCGATGCGTTGAAGAAGCTTGCAGCGGATTCGCATCCCACCGCGATCTGTGCCTGGGGTAAGGATGAGGGCATCGAAGCCGCGAGCAACAGCAACCTGTTTGGATTTGATTTCCTGACACTGGGCAGATTCCTTCACTCCGAAAACAAACAAGAGCCCATTAGCCCGGAACAAATGTAGAGAGCAGTACGTAAGAGAACCCATGGGCGTGATTGAACTTGATCGACTGGAGGTGCGGCTTGGCGGCCGCACCGTCCTTGCTGGGTTGACCGGGGAATTGCGCGGTCACGCCATTGGTTTGCTTGGCCCTAATGGAGCGGGAAAATCCACGCTTATCAATACGCTGCTCGGATTTCACGAGGCTGCCGCCGGTTCGGCCAAGGTGCTGGGAATGGATGCGCGCGCGGACAGGATGCGTATTCGCCAGAGCGTCGGCTACATGCCGGAGAACGACTCGTTCATTGGGAACATGACTGGCGTTCGATTCGTCCGCTACATGGCGGAGCTCGCCGGGCTCCCGCCTGCGCAGGCGCTGGAACGCGCGCACGAAGCGCTCTTCTATGTTGGTCTGGGCGAGGTGCGCTACCGCAAGATCAGCACGTATTCGCTGGGAATGAAGCAGCTGATCAAGCTGGCCCAGGGATTGGCGCATGGGCCCAAGCTGCTGATTCTCGACGAGCCAACCAACGGGCTCGATCCCAATGCGCGGCAGCGCATGATTCAACTCATCAAGGACATTCGCAAGCAGGGGGGCACGCAACTGCTGATCTCATCGCACTTGTTGCGCGACATCGATGAGACCTGCGACGAAGTGCTGATCCTCAACAAGGGGCGCATTGCCGCGATCTCGAACATCGAAGAGGAACGGCGCTCACACCTTAATTTTATCGAGCTGGAAATGGCAGGAAGCACGGAAGCATTTGTCGAGAAGATGCGATCACTGGGATGCGAATGCGCAAGCTTCGCCGGGGGAAGAGTAAAGCTCGTGATGCCGGATGCGTTGAGCCCGCGCGATCTTTATGTGACCGCGGCCGAGAACGGCGTCCAGATCCGACGCATCCAGTTGAGGCGCGACTCTCTTGAGGACATCTTCCTGCGGGCAATGGATTATGAAGGAGGGCGGGTAGAACATGTCAGTGTTTGATCATGATTACCGGCCCTATGAGGGCCGTCTAACATCGTTGAGCTCGCGTCCGCTGGTGCTGGCGCGCTATGCCATGAACGAAGCGTGGTCGTCGAAGATATCCGTCGGCCTCTTCGTCCTCGGGCTCTTGCCATGCCTGGTCAACCTCGTCATCATTTACGTCGCTGACAATCCCATCGCCCGCGCGCTGATTATGCGCGGCAGCCCCTCCTTCAGCATCGGCGAGACGTTTTTCCTGCAGGTACTCGAGACCCAGTGCTGGTTTGCGCTGGTGCTGGCGGCTTGGATCGCGCCGCGGCTTGTCTCCTTTGATTTAAGCGATAATGCGCTTCCAATTCTGCTGAGCCATCCCATCTCGAGGTTTAGCTATCTGCTCGGCAAATTCATAGCATTGGCCGTTTTCCTGTCCTATGTCACTTGGATTCCGTGTCTCACGCTCTTCATCTACCAGTGCTACGCCTCTCCTGTCCCTTGGGGCATGAGCCATCTGCGAATCGCACTCGGTCTTTTTGCGGGCGCGGCCGCCTGGATCCTGTTGCTCTCCATGGTTGGACTCGCGGTCTCATCGTGGGTCAAGTGGCGAGTGATCGCCACTGGAGCCATGTTTGCGGTGGTCTTTGTGCCAGCCGGTGTTGGCGGAATCGCCAGCGCCGTCCTGCGAACGAAATGGGGCCTGCTACTCAATATGCCGGTTGTGATGACGGAACTGTGGCAGCGATTGCTGAATGCCCCTTCCTTCATGAACTCGCGCATGGACCTGCCTACGCCGGCAATCGTATCTGTCCTCATCGTCGCGTGCATGTTGTGCGTGGCGGTGCTGAATGCACGCATCCGTGCGCGAGAGGTGGTGCGCGGATGAATCCCGTCAACGACACTATCTGTTTCGAGAATGTCTCGAAGTTTTATGGCGAAGTGCTGGGCGTAAATAAGGTCTCGCTTACGCTGTCGCCCGGCGTCACAACGCTGGTGGGCCCAAACGGATCCGGCAAGACCACGCTGATGAACCTGATGACGGGCCTCGTGCAGCCGTCGCGCGGGACCGTATCCGTGCTTGGTCTCTCGCCATCGAACGCGACCGAGTTCTTTTGCAACGTAGGATATTGCGCGCAATTTGATTCCTTCCCGCGCGGGCTGACAGGCTTCCAGTTTGTGCTCGACAGCCTCATGCTGTTTGGCATGAGCGAAGAGGATGCATATCACCTCACGCAAGAGTCGATGGAGCGCGTGCAGCTAAGCAACGAGGCGGCCCACCGGAAGATCGCAGGATACAGCAAAGGGATGCGGCAGAAGATTAGGCTTGCGCAGGCTGTCGCACATCATCCGCGCGTTTTGGTTCTCGATGAACCGCTGAATGGCCTTGATCCAATGGCGCGTGCCGAGTCGCTTGCGCTGTTTCAGGAACTTGGCCGTCAGGGAAAGCACGTCATCATCTCCAGCCATATTCTCGATGAAGTCGATCGCATCGCTGATCGTGTTGTATTGATCACCGGAGGCTATTTGATCGCGCAGGGCAACATTCACGAAGTTCGTCAGGAAGTGCGCGACAAGCCGATGCAGGTGCTCATTCGCTGCGATCGGCCTGATCTGCTGGCCTCCAAAATGTTCGCCGTAAATCACTGCGTTGAAGCACGCCTGCATGCTGACGGGAATGGCGTGTTCTTGAGAACCGGCGACATCGACGAGTTCTACCGTTTGCTGAATGAGATTGCAGTAGAAGGTCTCGTGAAGATTGAAGCGGTGGCGCCTGCCGATGACAACGCAAACGCAATTTATCAATACCTGATTGGTTCTGACGGGGTGGCCTCATGATGCAGCAGAGCGTAGATAGCGCGATCGGCACTCTGCGCCAGCAGCCGTGGTCGCTCTGGTGGATCCAAGCGCGGCGCCTCAGCCGCATCGAAATCCGTCGCAACCTTTTTACGAAGCGAGCATGGTGGATCTATTTCCTGGCTTTCATTCCTGCGGTGATCATCTTCATTCACTTGCTTTTTGATCCGCATTCCGGACAGAACATGGGTGATGACACGCAGGTTCTGGCCGCTATCGTGCAGGTTTACTATGTGCGGCTCGGTATCTTTTTTGGGTGCCTGGGGATTTTTTCGCGCCTCATCCGCGGAGAGATGATCGAACGAAGCCTGCATTATTATCTGCTATCCCCGGTGCGTCGAGAGGTGATCCTGCTCTCGAAGTTTTTCGCCGGCGCGGTAACTTCGGTGGTGCTGTTCGGCGCGGCGGTGATTGCTGACTTCGTCTTGATGTATGTGGGGTACGGAGCTGAGGGCCGCGACTACATGCTGCACGGCCCGGGTTTTGGACAACTGGAAGCCTATCTGTTGATTGCCGTGTTGGCATGCCTCGGTTACGGCTCTCTTTTCCTGTTGCTAAGCCTGATGTTCCGCAATCCCATGCCGGGAGCGATGCTGCTGCTCGGGTGGGAGGCGATCAATCCCGTAATGCCTTCGCTGTTACAGAAATTCAGCGTAGCCTCATACCTGCGACACCTTATGCCAATCAGCGTTCCTGCAGAGGGGGTGTTTGCATTACTCACAGTTGAGACTGAACCTGTATCGGCATGGGTGGCAGTGCTGGGACTGCTCGGGTTGATTGTGCTCGTGCTTACGTACACCTGCTATCGCATGCGCCGGCTCGAGATTCGCTACACGACGGATTAATTGCCGAAACTTTATCAGGCCATTGACGCGGCCAATGCCTTGACGCCGCGCAGGTCGATCTTTCCCGTGCCCAGTATCGGCAGCGCGTCCACGTGAAAGAACGCTCCTGAGCGAGGCTTCCAAAGTGCAGGCAGATCGCACTGCGCAAACTTCTCAACCACCGGTGCGAGCTTTTCCGTCGATAGCGTCGAGATGACCACAATGCGCTCGCCTTTCTTCTCGTCGGGTAGCGCGGTCACTGCGAATACCTGCTCCGTAACGCCGGCCAACTCCTGCAGTTTGTCTTCGATGCGAATGTGAGGCACCATCTCGCCGCCGATTTTGCTGAAGCGCGATAGGCGGTCGGTGATCGTCAGGAATCCGTCTTCTTCCATGATCGCAACGTCGCCAGTGGTGTACCAGCCATCGTGCAGCACTTCCGCGGTCTTCTCCGGATTGCCGAGATAACCCTTCATGACATTCGGACCTTTAACGAGGAGCATGCCCGGAGTCCCAGGCGTAACGGGCTCGCCGCTGTCGATATCGACAACTTTTACAGTGACACCCGGAAGCGGGTGGCCAATCTTTCCGCGACGCGAACCAACCTGGCGGAAACCGGGAGCACGGAAGTCGCGCCCGTTGACAGTCACAACAGGCGAGCACTCGGTGCAGCCATAGCCTTCAAGAGGACGGATGCCGAATGTATCTTCAAAAGCAAGCGCGACACGGTCGGCAAGCTTTTCGGCCCCCACCAGGACGTATTGCAGGCTGCCAAAACTTTCGGGCGAGCAGCGGCGCATGTATGCCTGCAAAAATGTTGGCGTAGCGATGAGGAAGGTGACGCGATATTGCGCGACCAGTTCGCCAATGACCTTGGTGTCGAGCGGATTGGGATGAAAGACCACGCCAACGCCGTTTGCGGCAGGCATCCACAGCGCTGCCATGAAGCCGAAGGAGTGGAAGAAGGGTAGTATGCCGAGGATCTTGTCTCGTCCGCCCAGCATAAAAACCTGCGCGACCTGCTGGATGTTTGATGCGATGTTGTAGTGCGTGAGCATGACGCCCTTGGGATCGCCGGTGCTGCCGCTGGAGAAGATAATGGTAGCCAGATCGTCGACGTTGCGCTTACCGGGAACCGCCCCGACGGCCCTGCGCAGTAGAGTCTGGGGCATTGTGGATGCGATCAGCAGCGCGAGAAGTTTCTCACTGGCGCGCGGCGACTGCAGTACGTCTTCGAGGAAGACGGTGCGGCCCCGAATCTCAAGCTTGGGAAAGCGCTCCACGAATGCTCGCGAAGTGATGACAACTTCCAGGCTGCACTGCTTCGCGCACGAAGCAATCGCTTCACTTGACGCCGTGTAGTTGAGGTTGACCGGGACGCGCCCGAGCAACGTAAGCGCATAGTTGGTGAGTGCTCCGCCGACCGATGGGGGCAACAAAAGGCCGATCATCTGCTGCTCGCCGATGATGGGCCGGAGACGGCGAGCGATGTAAATGTTCTTCGTTAATGCAGAGAAGAAACGGACCTTCGGAGTCTTCCCGTCCGCCATCATGAAACGCAGCGGGAAACGGCGCGCGGTGCGAACAAAGGCGCGATCGAGCGTGCGCATGCGGCGTTTGCGCTCGCGGAATGCGTCCGCCTGCAGTTCCTGCACGGCAGCACGGACAGCAAGAGCCGAAGATGTCGGCGGCATCGGTGTTCCAAAGCTGACCGTGACCGGGTAGGGAATGCGGCGCGGCATCTTCCATAGAAAACGGCCCCGCTCAAAGCTGAAGATGCTGCCCCAGACGCCATCGAGATTCACCGGAATGATCGGAGCATCAACGCCCTTCATAATGCGCTCGAGTCCACGACGGAAGGGAAGCATCTGTCCGGTGCGCGTGATCTGTCCTTCGGCGAAGATGCAGACAATTTCGTCCTGACGCAGAGCGTCACTCGCCGTTCTGAGCGAGCGGATCATTTCTCGGGGACGCTGTTCGCTGGAGATGGGAATGGCCTTCATCATGCTCGCAAAGGGCCTGATGATGCGATGTTCGTAGATGCCCTTGTACATGAGAAAGCGAATAGGGCGGTCTGTCGATGCAATCAGTAGAGCCACATCCACGAATGACATGTGATTGCAGACGAGCAGCGCTCCGGTTCTCTCGGGAAAGTTGTCACGCCCCAGAACCTTGACGCGGTAAATGCTGTGCGTAACGAGAAAGAGGATCAGGCGGCCGAACCACTCCGGCAGCAAAATCAATACATAGATCGTGCCCACAGCGGTAATCGCCGAGGCCGCCAGCATGATGCCGCGTGGATTGAGATGAATGAGTTTGGTGAAGACGAAGTACGCACCCGAAGAAAGCGCGATGCCAACGAAGGATAGAAGATTCGCGGCGGCAATGATGCCGCCCTTGTTCTCCTCTGCCGGACGATGCTGGATAAGCGCATTAACAGGAACCGCGAAGAAGCCGGCCCAGAAGCCTAGAGTACCCAGCAGAATCTCCGAGCCAACGACGCCCACGTGCATGGTGCCGAGCGCGATGCCGGTGCACGTCATGCCTATGGACCCGAGGGGGATAAGACCGTACTCGATCTTGTTGCCGCTCAGAAGTCCTGCGATCATGCTGCCGACGCCGATTCCAATAGCCAGCGACGCGTTCAGATAACCGGTCTCTGTCTGGCCGATGTGCAAAACGTCCGGCCCGAAGACGATGATTGTGGAAAACAGTAGTGAGCCGAGGAACCAGAAATATGTGTTGCCGAGAACCGCGAGAAACAGTGGCTGATCGGCGCGCATCAGCTTGATCTGCTGCCACAGGTCGCCAACAAAATTGACGCGATACTTTTTCTCGGGTGCGGCGGCCGCAACGCGATCGATGCCGAAGCTGGTGGCGAGGCCTGCGCACGCAAGCGCAAGCAGTGCATAACCCGCATACACTTCGTGCCCATGAAAGTGCTCCGCCATGGCAGCGCCGCTGACTGTGCCAATAATGATCGCGAGGAAAGTGCCGAGTTCTATGACGCCATTTCCCCACGAAAGGCGCTTGGCGGGGAGCAACTCAGGCAGAAGACCGTATTTTGATGGACCGAACAGAGCCGCCTGCGTAGCCACGAGGCCTAAGGCGACCAGCGTAAGCGTACGCGCGTGCATAGCCAGGCCCGCGGTCGCAATGGTCATGGCGCCGATCTCCATAACCTTTGTCCAGATGGTGACCTGACGCTTGCTGAAGTGGTCGGCGAGCCAGCCGCCTGACATGCTAAAGAGCACGAAAGGCATCGAGAACAAGAAAGTGACGACAGCAACAAATGTGTCGCGCTCATCCTTGCCCAAGCCCATGCCGACGACCATGGCAAGCAGCAGGTTGCGCAGGACATTATCGCTGTAAGCGCCCTGAAACTGGGTCGCAATCAAAGCCCAGAAGCCACGCTCGCTCCGCTGAACTTCCGCGACAATAGTGGCCGGTTGAGACGCTGGATCCGCTATTTGCATATTGGGGTCAGGTAGCGACGATTATAGTGCCGGCCAGCCTGAAAGTGTAAAAACAACAGGCATGGATGAAGCCACGCGAGCAAATCTGGTTCACGCGGGCAGGTCCACCAATCCCCCGGGCAATACAGACTCTCCTTAAGCGGGTCATACATAGATGTCGCGCGCGGACCCGAAACTCGGTATTACGCAGCCAGCGCGAATTACATGCATGTGTCAAATGCGAGACTGTCGGCGCCCAAGGTCGTGAACTAGGAATCAATGTGTGGGGGGCAATGATTGGCGTTTATACGGAAAAGCGAGGCCTTCATCCGAAGCGAGATAACCGCTTGAATGCGCGAACAGATCTGCGTTCCAGCCGATAGGTCGACCGCAGCAAAAAACGCGGACTACTAAGCCGACGACCCTGGCGACGGGCTAATGCGTCGTTCTGGCCGCCGAGATGCGCGCGATCATCTCGCAGTTCTTTTGCATGTGAGTCGGCGTGAAGCCTTTCTCGATCAAGGCGCCGGTCGGGCAAGCCTGGATACATTTGCCGCAGCTGGTGCAGTTTCGAGCATGACCCCAATCATCCGCCATGTCGCTCACCAGGCGGGAAGAGATGCCTCGTGCTGATACCTCCCACACGTGGGCGCCTTCCAGTTCCGCGCAGGCGCGCACACACCGGGTGCACAGAATACAACGATTGTGGTCGATCACATAGCGCGGATGACTCATGTCCACTGGTAGCCGCGGATTGTTGTATGGATAACGGACGTGTGTAACTTCGAGCGCGTTGGCGAGCGCCTGAAGTTCGCAGCTACCGTTCGAAACGCATACCGAACAGATGTGGTTGCGTTCGACCAGGAGCAGTTCGATCGCCATGCGACGATACTCTTCCAGCCGGGGAGATGTCGTCCTGATCGACATTCCATCCTGAACAGGCGTGGTGCATGCAGGCAGCAATCTGTCGGTTCCTCCAAGTTCAACCATGCAGATGCGACACGCACCGGTCGCGCTTAAGCCCTTGAGATAGCAGAGCGTCGGTATCTCTTTTCTGTGTTCGCGGGCAGATTCAAGAATCGTTTGCCCCTCGCGCACCGTTATCAACTCGCCGTCGATCGATAAAGAGATGGTCTTCAAGGATTCTCCTCCACGTTCTTACTTCTCTGCGGCGACGGCACGTAGGTCGCAACGAAGACAACGGCGGCTCTCTTCAATTGCCTCTGCGGAACTGAGAGTGCAAACAATCTCGTCCTGCGTTCGTACCCGAAGAGCGACGGCTGCGTTCGCGCCCGTATGGCGCTTGCTCAGGCTGGGTTCACCGGGAGTCATCCGGCCATATTCGAATTGCGGGAATATCCTCTCCCATCGGGACTCTCCCATCAAGCGCTCATCGATCTTGCGCGCAGCTTGTTTGCCTCCGCTCATAGCATTGGATACGTTCGAAGCGCCCGTAATCACATCGCCTCCGGCGTAGAAACCAGGCCGGCTTGTTTCGAGCGTGAACCGGTCAACCTTGATGGTTCCCTGTTCCTTGAGTTCCAATCCCGAAGCGCGACAGAAATCGAGATCGAACGTTTCTCCAACCGCCAATATCACCGTGTTGCATTCAAAGCGCTGCACTTCATCGGTGAGTATCGGGCGTCGCCGGCCCGAGTTGTCATGTGCGCCCAGGCGGGTTTTCACTACCTCGATTGCTTTGACTTGACCTTTCGCATCGCCGAGGATGCGGTGAGGCGCCGCGAGAAACACCAGTCGCACGCCTTCCTCTTCCGCGGCCTGAATCTCTTCATCGATCGCGGGCATATCCTTGCGCTCGCGTCGATAGAGGATGGTCACATCGGCCCCTGCACGTCGTGCACTTCGTGCTGAATCAATTGCCGCATTACCCCCGCCGATGATCGCGACGCGCGCGCCCAGAGACAACTGCTCGTTTTTCGCCATTGATTCGAGAAGAGGAAGAGCAGGATAGACTCCGGTCAACTCTGTACCTGGGAGATAGAGCCACGACTCTTTCCAGGTTCCGATGGAGAGAAACGTCGCATCGAACTGGCTCGCCAGATCGTTCAGTGAGAGATCATTTCCCACCTTTTTATTGAAGACCATCTTTACGCCGATGCGTTCAATCAGTTCGAGCTCGCGATGGAGCACCGCTTTGGGAAGGCGGTATTCCGGGATCGCGAAGCGAAGCATGCCGCCGGCTTCACTGCGTTCTTCGAAGATGGTTACCTCGTGCCCGAGCATGGCAAGGTAGAATGCTGCCGTCAATCCGGTCGGCCCCGCGCCGGCGATGGCGATCTTGCGTCCTGTAGCGGCCAGCTTGTTCGCCGCGATACGTTCTACCATCGTGTCGAACAAATCTGATCCATAGACCGAATCCGCGATGTATCGATGCACCTCACGCATGTTCACAACTTCATCGAACGACTGCCGCCTGCACCGGTTGTCGCATGGGTGCTGGCAGACACGGCCCGTCGAGGCAGGCAACGGATTATCGAGCAGCACCGAGACGAAGGCGTCTTCCAGGCGATTCTCTTGAAGGAGTTCGAGGAAACGCGGGATGTTCATCCGGAGCGGGCAGCTGTTCTCGCACGGAGATAACGCAAGTTCCTGGCAAACGCCAGCCCGGCACCTTCTAGCCACGATGTGATCCTGATACTCGTCTCGAAAATGTCGAAGGGTCGTCAGCACTGGATTTGGCGCCGACTGCCCGAGACCGCACAGCGAACACGCGCGTATCATCCGCGCAAGCTCATCCAGCGTCTCCAGATGCTCTTTGGTGCCGTGTCCATCGGTAATCGCGTTAAGGATTCTCAGTGCTTTATCGAGGCCAACCCTGCATGGGACGCACTTTCCGCATGATTCTGAGTGCGTAAACTCTATGAAATATCGCGCTACGTCCACCATGCAGTTGTCTTCATCCATCACCACCATTCCGCCTGATCCCATGATGGAACCAATCTGCGCGAGGCTTTCGTAATCGACAGGCGTGTCAAACATCTCCGCCGGGATGCAACCTCCGGATGGCCCTCCTGTCTGGACCGCGAGTATCCGGCGCCCGTTTCCTGCTCCTTCTCCAAGGTCGTAGATGAAGTTCTTCAACGGCGTCCCTAGCGGCATCTCTACGAGTCCGGTGTTCTGAACTTTCCCGACAAGCGAAAACACTTTTGTGCCCGGGCTCTTCTGGCTGCCGGTCTCGGCAAACCAGCCTGGACCTCGGCTCAGAATCGGCGCGATATTGCACCAGGTTTCCACGTTGTTGATGTCGGTGGGCATTCCCCACAACCCATGCTGCGCAGGAAACGGCGGGCGGGGACGCGGCCGGCCGGCCCCGCCTTCCAAAGACGCAATCAGCGCTGTCTCCTCTCCGCAAACAAAAGCGCCGGCCCCCTGCACGAGCTGGATATCGAAATCGAATGCTCGATGGAGAATGTCTTTTCCCAGAAAGCCGTATTCACGCGCCTGCTCGATGGCGCGGCTCAATCGGCGCACTGCGAGCGGGTATTCCGCGCGAATATAAACGATCCCTTTTGTGGAACCGGTGGCGTAGGCTCCAATGATCATGCCTTCGAGAACCGAATGAGGATCGCTTTCGATCTCATTTCGATTCATGTACGCTCCCGGGTCTCCCTCGTCGGCATTGCAGATGACGAACTTTTCATCGGCTTTCGCCTTTGCCAGGAAGTCCCACTTGTTGCCGGTAAGGAACCCGGCTCCACCGCGACCCCGTAAACGCGATGCCTTGATCTGTTCGATGACCGCTTCCGGACGCTGGTCAATGAGAACCTTGTACAGCGACTGGTATCCGCCAACAGCGATATATTCTTCGATGTCTTCTGGATTGATGAGCCCCGAATTTCTCAGTACGATTTTCTTTTGGTTTTTGAAAAACGGAATCGCATTCCACGGCGCGATTTCGGGATAGCCCTGGCCAAACTTGACCTGCGCCGTGATGTGATCCCACTCTTCAAGCTTGCAGAAGATTAGATCCGGCGGCATCACCTTGGTCGACAAGGCTTCAAGGATTCGGCCGGCATCGTTGGGCCGAACGTGACGGAGTATTACCAGCGGCGCACCAGGATTGCGGACACCCACGAGCGGTTCTTGAAAGCAAGCCCCGAAGCAGCCCACGCCGGCGAGTTCAACTTCCTGCCCGCTTCGATCAATGGTCTCGTGCAATGCGTGGAACACTTCTTCGGCGCCATTGCCGCGGCCGCAGGTACCCATGCCCACGGTAATTCGCGGAATGGAGGACATCAGTTTGGCCAGCCCAGATTCGCGTACAGCACTAAATCTCGCAATATCCTCAATTCGCGATTTCATTTTTTCCTCTGGCCCAACATGTTGATTTCACGCTGCAGGGTTCGCTCATTCACATGACTGAGAATGTGGTGGTTGACTTCAACAACGGGCGCAAGGGCGCATTGTCCGAAGCACGCCACGGTCCTGACAGTGAAGTGTCGATCCCGGGTTGTCAATGACAGCTTGTCGGCATCACCGGAGTCACCGGGCGACCGCTCCGTCAATCCGAGATCGAGACACAGTTTGGCAAGCAGATCTCTTGATCCGCGCGTGTGGCACGCAGTGCCGCGGCAAACGCAAACCACGTTGTCGCCTTGTGGATCGAGATTAAAAAGCGCGTAGAAGGTCGCGACGCTGTAGACCTTCGCAGGAGGAATTCCTGTTTTGTCTGCGACGTAGCGAAGCGTATCCAGTGACAGGAACTTGTGAGGATTTGCGGCTTGAACGTCTTCAAGGATGCCTAACAGTGCGCCTGTACCATCTGCGTGCCCAGCGATTGCCTGATCGATGATCAGCTTCTCGCGTCCACTTAATGCCTCAACCATCTCATCCGGCATTCGACCCTCTCTTCAGTGTTACGAATCATTGGTCGTTGAATTTCCGGGAGCGGCGAAGCAGGGTAAAAAAACAGCTTGGGCTGAGAGCACATTCCAACCGGCCTACGCTGTGCGTACCGGACTGCTGCACCGGAATTTCCCGAGAATCGTCCGCCGGAACTTTGCGCGGAAGAGCCTAGGTTTGGATGTGCCTTCGATCACAGCGGCCTGTGATCTGTCTGGAAACAAGATCTACTCCCAGCGCAAATTTGCATTTGTAAAGACCGTCGACCTTTACGCGATCCCAAGGCAAACAGCCTGAGGCATCGAACGGAGGAAGGACTGCTCAGTGATGAACCACGATCTGCTTCCTCACTCACCCTTGTGAAGATCCACAAATACCATGGCGTCCGGCCGATTGTTGGGATGACCTGTGACCCGGGCGGAATTGCCATTCACGGATCCTTTGAGAAAGTAGGTGATCGGGTGAGTTATATCTTGAGGCAGCGATGAGCCTGCGTAAGGACTGACGCGGATATTCGCATAGAGAGTTGAACCCTCTTCCTGGTAAGAACCGGAGTAGGTGTGGGCTGGGTCGCCGCCTTGAATAATTCCGTCATGCAGCACCGCAACGCCCTCTCCATTTACTTCCCCCGATGCGAAATGCGCGTACCAGATTCCTTCCATTTCATTACCTCCTCGCTTGCAGAGTGCGAATCTGGCCAATCAGCATACTCCAAATTCTTGAAACGTGCACAGCCGCAAATGTATTTCTAGTTGTAATCATTTCTGAGACATCGGCACGTTCGAGCAGACTGTCTCCGACATACCGTGACGTTTGTCACAAGCGGTGGTCATCATGATGTGCTAACACCATGCCGTGCTCGGCTCGCTTGCCGCGGCGCGAAGCAGTGATTGAATTGATGATGTGATGCTGAATTGAACTGCCCACGCCTCACCGGCAGACTGTCGTAGCTCGGCGCTGCCCAGGATTCGCTCGTAATCGCACCCTTGCGGCGCCAACCGCGGCTGCGATCCGGCGAGGTCTTCATTCGGGCGCCGTCCCATGAACATGGGAGGTGCAAATGCCGAAGCCGATCGATCCTGTTTACCTCTTGCTCGCACCATGCGTGCTTCTGCTTGGAGCACTGCTGCAACTTCTCATTGCGCGCATCTGCTCCGGCCGGGTCAAAGGCATTGTGGCGGCCGTTACCTGCATTCCCGCATTGTTCAGTGTGATCACTCTGGTACCTCGCATGAAGGCGGGCGAAGCGATCGACTTTCGCCTGTTTGCATGGGATGGACCACTCGTCCTTGCGTTTCACATTGATGCGCTCAGCGTCTTGTTCGCTTTCATGGGCACTTGTCTGGGCGCAATCGTGCTTCTTTATTCGATCGCCTACATGCGACGGGATCCTGCAGCTACTCGCTTCTACGCAACGATGCTGGTGTTTATCGGTGGTTTTGTTGCGCTAGTCTATTGCGCCAACCTGTTCGCGCTTTATTTCTGCTGGGAGTTGATTGGACTTTGCTCGTTCAGCCTGGTCGGTTTCTGGTATCGGCAGAACGACGCGGTGTTGGGCGCACGCAAAGTCCTGCTGATGACCCACCTGGCGGGATATGGTTTGCTGGCGGCTGTTCTGGTGCTCTATCACCGAACCGGGACAGCCATCTGGACAGATCCTGCTATCGGCCGCAGCTTTTCCACGGGCATCTTCCTCTTGATGCTGGTCGCGCTGGTGGCCAAGTCGGTACAGGTTCCACTGCACACCTGGATTCCGGACGCTATGGCGGCACCGACCCCGGTAAGTTCGTTACTCCACGCCGCGTGTTACGTTACCGCCGGCGTTTATCTGGCTGCGCGCATGCACAGCTTCGCCACCTGGCAGCCTTCATGGAACTTGATACTCATTTCAATCGCTTCGGTCACCATGATGGTCGGCGTAATGTATGCGCTCGTGCAGAGCGACTTGAAACGCATGCTTGCCTTCTCCACCGTTAGCCAGATCGGATACATGCTGCTGGGAATCGGCATCGGCACTCCGCTTGGCATCATGGCGGGACTTCTGCACTGCCTCAATCACGGATTCTTCAAAGGCGGCCTGTTTTTGAACGCCGGCGCAGTGCAACATGCCGCTGGAACACGGGACATGAACCAACTGGGTGGACTGGCGTCGCGCATGCCGCGTACAACTCTCTGCTGGCTGGTAGGCGTCGGGAACATGGCCGGCATCCCGTTGATGAGCGGCTTCGTCAGCAAGTGGATGCTATACGCCGCTGCCATTCAGGCTGGATGGGCAGCACCCGCCGTGATCGCCTGGATCGCCAGCCTTGGAACGGTGTTCATGTGCGCCAAGGCAACCAGCGCAGTATTTCTGGGGCCGCCCACGGACGCGGCGCGCGACGCGCATGAGGCTGCGCCCGGCATGCAGTGGGCGATGGGGCTGATGGCGTTCGGGAGTATCGTGCTGGGTGTGGCGCCGCAAATCGCCTATGTATTTTTCTTCCAGCCGATGTTTAGCACTGCCGGGCTCGAGACTTCGTTGCGAGTTACTTGGCTTGGCATGTTTGGCGGTGCGGGAACGTTCTCCACGGCGGGTGGGCTCGTACTGGCCATTGTGTCATTCGCGCTGGGCACGGCCATATTCGCGGTTGCGCGCATATCGAGCCGGCCTCGTGTCAGTACCACGGTTGGAGGTTCGGCTAGCATTCTGCTTGGCGGTCCCGGCGATGTATTCACCGGAGGTGAACCGCTCTGGGAGCATGACAGGCTTTCGGCCGCAGATTTCTCTCACATATTTGAGCAGAACTGGCGAACGTTCTTCCGCTGGTCGAACGTGGACAAGGCATACGCATATTTTTTTGCGCGACTACTCGGTGCCGCACGAATGCTTGCGCTGGCAGTTCAATGGCTCGAACAGCATGTGTTTCAGGCGCTTCTTGCTATCTCCGCAACTATGCTCGCCGGCGCCTTTTGGATGGGAAGAGCTTCAGCAAGCGCCGCCAGCCCGTCGATGGTGTCGATGCCTGAAATGCTCATCGGCGCAATCGGTATTGCAGTCGCGTCCCTCGTTTGCACCGCGGCTGTCACCAGCGAAGACAGATTTCTTCCCCTTCAATTTGCAGTCCCGTCGATCTTCGCCGTTGCCGGATGCATGGCTGGGGTGGAATGGCTTCGCTTCGGGCTGCTGGAGTCTGCCGCATTGCTCAGCATCGTTCCGGTCTGGAAGGCAGCGCGTACGAGCACGTCGCGTTTCGTATACGCAGCGATCGTTGTATTTTCCGGCGTCTGCATGGCATCGTCGCAACTGCTGACCAGACCAGAACAACTGGGATGGAGCCGTGCCTTTTTGCTGATAGGAGTTTGTATCAAGTTTGCGGCGGTCCCGTTCCTTTTCTGGCTGCTGCGCCTCGCGGATGAACTGCCTGCGGTAGTGTTGGGCTTCATCCTGGCGGTCATCGACATAGCGGCACTGGGCGAGCTTTCACTGCGCGCGCAGATCGACCCATCGCTCTTCTTCCCGGCTGCCCCATGGCTGATCGTCGCGGTTCTCACCAGCCTGGTTGCGGCCATACTGATGATTACGCAACGCAGCATCAAACGCCTGTTGGTGCTCTCCAGCATTGAAGACTTCGGTTTTCTGCTTCTAGGTGTGGCATCGATCAGCAAACTTGGACAAGAGGGGGTATTCCTCGCCGCTGCAGCGCATTCGCTCGGAAAGAGCCTGCTCTTCATCGCCATCGCTGCTCCGGAGCGCGATGGTGTATTTGCTCACGGCGATACCGGATTGACCGAGCGCTATCCCTTCAGCAGCTTTGGATTCCTCGTGGGAATGCTCACGCTTCTCGGCGTACCTCCGATGCTTGGATTTGCCGGCCGCTGGAAACTCTACGAGACAGCGCTGTCGATCAATCCCATTCTTCTGGGTGGTTTCGTACTCGCTTCAATGCTGGCGCTAATTGCATATGTCATCGCTTTCACAAATCTCTGGTGGGGCAAACCCTCTTACGACAGCAAACGTATTGTCGCGGTCAATGGAACCGAGTTTTATTCTCCACCTCTCATTTACGAGTCAACGATCTTGAAAGCTGTCATCCTCTTGCTGGCTGTTTCCATTCTTGGCGCTGGCCTCTGGCCCGACATCGCCATCCGCATGTTTCAAGGGGGGCGGCTATGAAGCTCTGGACTCGTTTGCTCTGTGCCTGCCGTCGCCGCAGTCCGTGGATCTTCCACATGAACTCGGGCAGCTGCAACGGATGTGACATTGAACTTATCGCATCGCTCACGCCACGCTACGACGCGGAACAACTCGGGGTTTTGTTGCAGGGAAGTCCGCGCCACGCCGACATCCTTTGCGTAACAGGCCCAGTCACGCATACAGCCGCGCCCGCCATTCAGACCGTCTACCAGCAAGTGTGCGGACCGAAAGCTGTGGTAGCCATCGGCTCTTGCCCCGCTTCTACCAACGTTTTTATCGATAGCCGCGTCCTTGTTGGACCACTCGATAAACATATTCCCGTGGATGTATTTGTCCCCGGATGTCCGCCCCGGCCGGATGCCATTGTCCGCGGAATTGCCGCGGCGGCCAACATTCTGGCCGAACGTCGAGACAGTGCCGCATCTGCCGAATCGACAGCAAGCTCAGCGACCACTCCAGAAGAGGCGGCGCTATGAATTTGCTCACCGCACTCGCGCGCTTTCTCATATTTCCTGGGTTGCTTTTTGCGATTCCCGCGGCATGGTTTGTCTTGTGGCTCGAGCGCAAGTCTGTCGCGCTTCTGCAGCAGCGGATCGGACCGCCGTTCGGCCAGCCATTCTTTGATTTCGTGAAGCTCATGGGAAAATCAACTCCGCAGCGTCCCGGCGTAAACGGCATAATGATGCGGGCCTGGCCGTTGATTGCCGTCTCCGCGTCGGCGGGTGCTGTAGGCTTGCTTCCCGTTCTGCCTCTACACGGCGGCTTTCAGGGTGATTTGATTCTTTTACTCGCGCTGATGGAGATCCCTGCAATATGCATGATTGTTGCCGGCTTTTCGTCGCGTTCACTGTTCGGCGAGATTGGCTCGGCACGCGAAGCCACACTGCTCGTCTCTTACAACCTGGTCTTCCTTCTGGCTGCTGTTTCGATTGCCGTTTCCCAGCATTCGTTCCGACTCGAATCCCTGGCAGGCGCACCCGCGACATGGTGGCGATACCTTGGCCTGATCGCGATTCTCATTTGTCTTCCCGCCAAGCTTCACGTCAATCCCTTTTCGCTCCCCAATGCCGAACAAGAGATTTATTCGGGTCCGATGGTCGAATATGCCGGCTTTGAATTGGCCCTGTGGCAACTCTCGCACGGTCTTGAATGGATCGCAGGTGTGGGCCTGGTTGCCACACTTGCCATTCCGCCCTCTGCACATGTCTGGCTTGATATAGCAGGCGTGCTGGGCCTTGGTTTGATTCTCGTTCTGGTCATATCGATCATCGCCGCGGCAACGGCGCGCATCGCCATCGACACGACTGTCCGCTTCTACTGGCAGTGCACGATTGCGTTTGCGGTTGTTGCCATCTCGGCGACGTTGCTCATGAGGTTACGCTCATGAAGATCCTTGGATTGTTGTGGAAGAATCTGCGCAGCGGCGTGGCCACGTTGCGATTTCCTGCTGCTCCTCCCATGACGAGCAACTATCGCGGCCTGGTGCAGTTCGATCCAGCTCGCTGCACCGGATGCGCGATGTGCAGGTTCCGCTGCACCGCGCGAGCCATCACTTTCACTGCCGCAGGGAAGATATTCACCTGGGCATACAATCCTGGGCAATGCACGTTCTGCGGGCGCTGTGTTGACGGCTGCAAAGATCACGCCCTGTCGCAGGATTCAAATTGCCCACCCATCTACGTCTCGGCGGGAAGCCTTCGGACCAGCTACACCCTGCAACGCAAAACTCCACCACCCAAAACGCAGCCTGCTCCCGCACCTGCGAACAATCCGTCAGGAGAGACCTTATGAACGCCATTGAAGAATTGGCAGCAGAACTCAAAGTGAATGATGTCTCGACAGACGCAAGTGGGGTCAAGTGGTTCACGACTGGCAACCTTAATCTCCGCGAGTTAGTGCCCATTCTCCGTCGGACAGGAGCGCGGTTTGTCACCATTACCGCGACCGAACTTCCCCTCAATCAGGGTTTCTGTCTCGAGTATCTCTGGGATCTGAATGGTCAGCTTCTTGGTTTTCCGTTTTACCCTTCCGCAAATACCATTCCCAGCATCTATGACCTCTGCGAAGCCGCCGACTGGATTGAGCGCGAAATCCACGAAGAATATTCGATTGATTTCAGTGGCCGAGCATATGAGCCGCTTCTGCTTCGCGAGAACGAACACCCCGGCGTCAACCTGCACGAGGTGGCGAAATGAGTTACAAGTTGCCGATGGGCCCCTACCATCCCGGTCTTGAAGAGCCATACAAACTCGAGATGATCTGCGAGGGCGAGACCATCAGTGACGCGAAGCTGCACATCGGATTTAATTTTCGCGGCATCGAGCATCTCGCAGAAACTCGCAACTACATCCAGCTGATTGCGCTCATGGAGCGCGTCTGCGGCATCTGCTCATTCATTCATACGCTTACCCTGTGCCAGGCTCTCGAGAAGCTTACCGCCCTCGATCCTCCGCCGCGAGCACTCTACATCCGGGTGATCATGGCTGAGCTCGAGCGGCTTCATTCTCACGTGCTGTGGGCCGGCATCGCTGCCAAGTTGATGGGATTCAAGACCCTGTTCATGGCGTGTTTCGCTTATCGTGAAAAAGTCATGGACATGCTCCAGGTAATCTCTGGCAACCGCGTGAACTACTCGATGAACCGCATCGGCGGCGTGAATCGTGATATCGAAGATGCGAACACCATACTCAACATGGTCAATCTTCTCGAGAAAGAAATCGCTCGCGAACTTGTCCCTGTTTTCACATCCAGCTATACCGCGAGATTGCGATGCGCCGGTATAGGAATTCTCACGCGGGAGAAGGCGCTGTCATGCGGTGTTGTCGGTCCAACCGCGAGGGCCTCGGGCATTCCTCAGGATCTTCGTCGAGATGCGCCGTACGCCGCCTACGCCGAGTTGGAATTCGAAGTGCCGGTCGAAACATCCGGCGACGTTCGTGCAAGGCTTCTCGTCCGCGCGTATGAGATTCTCGAGAGCTGCAAAATTATCCGCCAGGCAATCGAGAAGCTACCGCACGGTGAAATCGCTCGCAGCGAGTCTAAATACGGATTTGTGACGGGAACAGCCATCAGCCGCGTCGAGGCGCCGCGCGGAGAAGTCGTGTACATCGTCAGTTGGAAGGAGAACTCCCGTACCCCCAGCAGGGTCCATGTGCGCACGCCAACCTATGTCAACATGCCGGCGGTTCGCTGGATGGTTCAGGGCGCGCGCGTCGCCGATGCGCCGCTGATCCAGGCATCCATCGATCCTTGCTACTCATGCACTGACAGGTAGTAAGTGCTTTCTGCGCCTCTATATAAGATCCCCACAGAGCCCGTCCCCGCCAGGCAAAACAGAATTGCTGCGCTGGAGCCAGGAGGGCCTCGTGTAATCGAACATCGGTGTGTGTTCAAGGTCACATTGTGCGGAACCCGCAGGAGGGATGCTTCGTACGGAACTGCAAGAGGCAAGCCATGCGAAACCTGTGGCAGGATGTTTTGTACGCGCTGCGGCAGATGCGGCAGTCACCGGTATTTACATTGACAGCGATGCTTACGCTGGCGCTCGGAATCGGTGCCACCACTGCAATTTTTTCGCTAATCCATACCGTGATGATGAAGTCGCTCCCGGTTGCGAATCCCGCCACGTTGTATCGTGTGGGCGAAGGCAACGATTGCTGCGTGAACATGGGACCCGAAGGAAGCTGGGGATTGTTTCCTTACGTGGTGTATCAGCGCTTTCAGGCGGCGGCGCCTGAGTTTGAGCAGATGGCCGCGTTTCAGGCCGGACGCGAACTGTTCAGCGTGCGTCGGGGCGAAACAGATCAGCAGGCCAAGCCGCTGCACTCCGAGTATGTTTCCGGAAATTACTTTTCGACTTTCGGCATTCAGGCATACGCTGGCCGCACGCTGACGCCATCGGACGACAAGCGCGGAGCGCCACCTGCGGCCATGTTGACGCATCGTGCGTGGCAACAACATTACGGATCGGACCCGGGTGTTGTTGGCGCGACGTTCATGATCAATGGCCACCCGTTCACCATCGTGGGTATTGGGCCGAGCGGATTTGACGGAGAGACGCTGGAGACTGATCCACCAGAGATGTTTTTGCCCATCGAGCAAGAGCCCCTGATCGCCGGTGCAAATACGT
>Ga0157375_10001282_pt1 | contig 21701 bp, 17 predicted proteins | sample M35metaG_FD_115311 | JGI IMG/M metagenome (GOLD analysis project Ga0157375, IMG submission 115311) | Miscanthus rhizosphere microbial communities from Kellogg Biological Station, Michigan, USA - M3-5 metaG | ecosystem: Host-associated > Plants > Roots > Rhizosphere > Soil | place: USA: Michigan... | reverse complement strand
ATTTGAACAGCGTGCGCAACCAGATAGCTCTGTATCTTCAACAGGAAGACCAACGCCGTCTCGAACAAGAATTATCAGACCGTCTCCGCAAGAACGCGGACATTCGCTGGTTGCTCTCCGAGCCGCCACAGCCCGTGCAAAACATCAGCGTCGATGACGATCCGTCGCGAGGCGATGTCAATGCTCCGGTAACGATTGTTGAGTTCACAGATTTTCAGTGCCCGGCGTGTGCAGCAATGAATCCCGTGCTGGATGAAGTCTTGAAATCCTATGGCAACAAGGCCCGGTTCGTCGTTCGCGATTTCCCTTTAAACCAACACGAGTTCGCGCGCAAAGCAGCGGAAGCCGCCAACGCGGCTAACGCCCAGGGAAAATTCTTTGAGTACACTGCTTTACTCTTCAAAAATCAAAAAGCACTCGACGTTCCATCATTGAAAAAATACGCGAGCGAAATCGGATTGGACCGGGCACGATTCGACGCGGCATTGGACCGCGGTGTTTATGCAGCAGAGGTTGAAAAAGACATTCAAGACGGTGAGATGTACGGCGTTGGCAGCACGCCGACGATCTTTATAAACGGCGTACAACTTAGAACCTTGAGCGTAGAAGGTTTACGTGAAGCGATCGATCGCGCAGCAGCGACGCCGGGAAAAATCACTTCGCGGCAGTGATTATCCGCCTGGGCCAACTCGCGTGACCCTTACGTAATACTTCCGTTGCCGATGCGACAAAATCTGAAACTAAATACATCGTTTAGACTGGACCACTAAGGAAATGTTGAGATGGTCGTTTCGTTAAAACCAGAGCGACTCAAACGCTACAAAGACGTCGCGATGCTCCTGATCAAGTACGGACGCTCGGACCTGATCAGTGCCGCCGGACTAGAAGGCAGTGTTCTGCCTGACGAGATTGCGGCGGAATCACAAATTGCTTCCGCAGAAGATCTCGCCAAAGACCTGGAAAGACTTGGACCGACTTTCATCAAGTTGGGACAGTTACTTTCCACCCGCGCCGACCTGTTGCCTGGCCCATATCTTGAAGCACTAGAGAGACTGCAGGACCAGATCGAACCTTTCCCTTATGAGGAGGTCGAACGAATCGTTTCCGGAGAGCTTGGCGTCAGGTTGTCGAAAGCCTTCGCGGACTTTGATCCCGTTCCGCTCGCGGCGGCATCACTGTCGCAGGTCCATCGTGCTTACATGCGAGATGGCAGGGCCGTGGTAGTAAAAGTTCAGCGACCCGATATTCGCGACCTGATCGTTGGCGACCTCGAGGCATTAGGAGAAATCGCACGCTTTCTGGATGAGCACACAGAGCTTGGCAGGCGTTACGAGTTTGAGAACATGCTGGTCAACCTTCGCAAAAGTCTCCTGCGCGAGCTCGACTTCACGATTGAGGCACATAATCTAAGCACTATTGGCCAAAATCTGGCGGAGTTTGAAGACATAATAATTCCGGCGTCAATAGACGACTTCACGACCACGCGTATCTTGACGATGGAGTATATCTCGGGAAAAAAGATCACAGCGCTCAATCCGCTGCGACTGCTCGAGATTGACGGCAGCTTACTTGCCGAGGAATTGTTCAGGGCGTATCTCAAGCAATTTCTTGTCGACGGTATATTTCACGCAGATCCACATCCGGGAAACGTTTTCCTCACCGACGACGATCGCGTAGCGTTGCTCGATTTGGGCATGGTGGGACGAGTAACGCGCACTTTTCAGGACAACTTGTTAAGACTTCTGCTCGCGATCAGCGAGGGAAGAGGCGAGATGGCAGCTCAATCCGCGATCAAAATGGGCGAAGCGAAGGAGGGCTTCGATCGCACCGCTTTTGAGCGGCGGATCACAGACCTTGTGGCTGACAATTCTGATGCGATCCTGAGCCGGATGAATGCGGGCAAGGTGACTCTCGACATCACCAAAATCGCCGCCGATTGCTGGTTTCGTTTGCCACCGGAATTCACAATGTTCGCCAAGGCCTTGCTGAACCTGGACCGGGTCGTTTACGCACTCGATCCAAACTTCGATCCCAACATCGTCATCCGCGAACGCGCCAACGAGATACTGCAACAGAACATTCTCAAGAGCGTTGCTCCAAGCAATCTGCTATCCGGAGTAGTCGACCTGAAAGAGTTTGCCGAAAAATTTCCTACTCGGCTCAATAGAATCCTTGATGCTGTTGGAAACAACGAACTGCGTTTCAAGGTTGACGCAATCGATGAGAAGGTTGTTCTGGAGGGACTTCAGAAGGTGGCCAACCGCATCACGCTCGGTCTCGTGGTGGCCGCGCTTATCGTCGGCGCCGCATTGCTGATGCGTGTCGAGACGTCGTTTCGAATCTTTGGCTATCCGGGATTGGCGATGATCTTTTTCTTACTCGCCGCTGCCGCCGGTTTTGTGCTGGCCTTCAGCATTGTTTTTTACGACGAGAAGCGCCGCAAGAAGCGCTAGAGCGTATGCTCTTTCGCCGACGCGATCAATTCTTTCAAAGCAGCACTTTCATTCTCGCTCAGCGCACTAAAAGACATTCCAAATCCAACTCCGGGTTGATAAGACGCCACTTTACCTCGCAACGCCAGCCATTCGCCTGAAGGAAGCCGGATCTCCAGGTTCACCTCTTCCTCGAGCTCGGCCTTGGCGTAGGTATTTACAAAGCATCCGCCGAGGCTGACGTCGTCAACCCGCGCTTCGTGCTGACGCGACAAACTTTCCCACTTCGCCTCGAGAAGGATTCTCTTCCGCTCGCTGGTTCTACGCTCGTTCACGAGCACCATTCTAAACGAAGGCTGCTAAACGTGACTATGTACTTACTCGCCTCCTTGGAGTGCGGTGCCTTGGCGCCGCTTTGGCCAAGCGCCGATAAGTCGCCGCACTCCAAAGAGGCGCCAATTATCTACTCGCGTGGAAAGAGACTTGGAGCGGTCGAGGGCTGGTGAGAAGGCGCGTACTTCGCGAAGAGCCGGTATCCGAGCAGGAAAAGCAGTATGAATGCGAACGTCAAAGGCAAGCGCGTGTCTGACTTTACCAGCATCCAGAAGTGGACGATGCCGGCGATTGCCGCTAAGTAGACGAGGCGGTGCAGTTTTGCCCAGCGCTTTCCGCCCAGCCGTTTTACCATTTTGTTGGTTGAGGTGACCGCCAGCGGAACCATCAGCACAAATGCGGTCATGCCGGCGAGGATGAACGGCCGCCGGACAACATCCTGGCCCACGCTTAGCAAATTGAAGAGCCGATCAAACCAGACATATGTGAGCAAATGCAGCGAGCCATAAAAAAACGCAAACAGTCCGAGCATCCGACGGAGTTTCACCAGGGAGTTTACGCCGAAGATCTTTCGCAACGGCGTGACAGCAACAGTCAAGCTGAGAAAGATCAGCGTCAGCATTCCGGTTGTTCTGGTGGCGAACTCGAGCGGATTTGGACCGACGCGTTTATGGTAGAGATCCCAAAATAGCAGCACCAGCGGCACGAGAGAGTTCACGAAGACGACGAGTTTAGGGAAGGCCATGTGCTTAGAAGTTCTTCACCAGATCCATTCCCTGGTACAAATGTGCCACTTGCTCGCCGTAACCATTAAATAACAGCGTGTTGCGGCGGCTGTATTCTCCGATTCGCCGTTCAGTCGCCTGGCTCCAACGCGGATGCGGAACGTTTGGATTCACATTCGAGTAAAAACCATATTCATCCGGCGCCTGTATGTTCCAGGTTGTCGGTGGTTCATTGGCCGTAAGCGTTATCTTCACAACCGACTTGATGCTCTTGAATCCGTATTTCCAGGGAACGACCAGCCTGATCGGCGCTCCATCCTGCGGTGGCAATATCTCGCCATACATCCCTGTAGCCATAATGGTGAGCGGATGCATCGCTTCGTCAAGACGAAGTCCCTCGACATAGGGCCAATCAAGAATACCCGTACGCTGATTCGGCATTCGCTCAGGGTCGAAAAGAGTTTGAAATGCTACATAACGCGCCGAGGCGGCCGGTTCGACCTTCTCTAAAAGCTTTTGGAGCGGAAAGCCAATCCACGGGATTACCATCGACCAACCTTCAACGCAGCGCAATCGATAAATGCGTTCCTCGAGTGGAAACTTCAGCAGTTCATCCAGATCAAAAACCCTCGGCTTGTTCACTAAACCTTCAACTGACACAGCCCACGGTCTGGTAACAAAACCTTTCGCCGCGTAAGCAACGCCGCTCTTCGACGTATCAAATTCATAGAAGTTGTTGTAATTCGTAATAGCTTCCAAAGGTGTCAACGTATCGCTTACCGCATAACCTTCTTTGACCGCCTCGTCTTTTGGTGTCTTTTCGACGCCGCCGAGCTTATCGCCTTCAACCCGTTCGGCCGGAGGCGGATTAAGCCGCCGATAAAGGAGTGTGCTCGCAGTCGCAGTTCCAGCCAGGGCCGCCAAGCGTATGAATAGTCGCCGATTTAAGTAAAGCTGTTTGTCCGTAACCTTTTCCGCCATTTGAAACCTTGCTTTTTAGACTACCTGTATCTGTCGCGGGGTTCGCCAAATACTTACGTCGCCAGTGGCTCAAGCGGATTCAACTGATTAAAACTCTTGAGTCAGCAGCAGGTAACGGAATAGTATCCCGAAGCTGTTGTGTCGCCCAATAAAGGACGATTGCGTGGAACAACCATTATCCCTACCCGCCGAAACACCCGAACACCAACCCGCCGATGATATTGGATTTCGCAGCAGGCTCTTGCGATGGGGCATTGTGCTGTTCGTAGCCGCCGCTATTCTGCTGATTCCGGTTCCGGCCGGCATTACACCTCAGTCGTGGCGTTTGCTTGCGATCTTCGCCGCAACGATTACCGGCTCGATCGTTCGTCCGATCCCGGGCGCAGCGGTCGTTTTGTTAGGAGTGACAGCGCTGCCGGTCTTCAGAGTTTTGACAATCAACGAGGCTCTCACGGGCTACGCGGATCCGGTGGTTTGGTTAGTACTGGCCGCGTTTTTTATATCACGAGGGATGATTAAGACAGGCCTGGGCCGCCGTATCGCTTTCCTGTTTATCAAAACAATCGGGCGGCATTCCCTTGGGCTCAGTTATGCCCTCGGCTCTACGGAGATGGTGCTGGCGACCGTCATTCCGTCAACCGGCGCCCGGTCCGGCGGAATCATCTTTCCCATCGCGAAGAGCCTGGCTGAGGCCTACAAATCACGACCAGGACCTACAGCCGGACGCCTCGGCGCATTCCTTATGGTGAGCGTTTACCAGTGCAACGTCATCGTTTGTGCGATGTTTCTGACAGGCCAGGCCTCTAACCCGATCATTGCCCGGTTCGCTCAGCAAGTAACCGGGATTGAGTTTAGTTACGCTCGTTGGGCCATCGCGGCAATCGTTCCGGGGCTGTTGAGCCTGCTGCTGGTGCCTTGGCTTCTGTATCGAGTGTTTCCGCCGGAAATCAAACACACACCCGGGGCCAGCAAACTCGCTTCAGAAGAATTGAAGGTTATGGGGCCGGTGAAATGGCCGGAATGGTTGATGCTGCTCGTGTTTGGCCTGGTGGCGATTCTCTGGATGACCATCAGGTTCCACGGCATTGACTATGCCGCCGTTGCGCTGGTCGGAATCAGTGTGCTCCTGATTACCGGTGTTTTGGATTGGGAAGATCTCATCAGTGAAAGATCGGCGTGGAGCGTATTCATTTGGTATGGCGGGCTTCTTCGTATGGCTGAAGCCCTGGGCCAGACGGGAATCACCAAGAGATTCGCGGAAGCATCTGCCAGTTTGACAACGGGCTGGAAATGGTGGCTGGCGCTTGCATCGCTCCTGTTGATCTATTTTTATGCCCATTACGTCTTTGCCAGTATTACCGCGCATGTGACGGCAATGTATGTGCCTTTTCTGATTGTGATAATGGCCGCCGGAACTCCGCCCTATTTGGCTGTACTTTCTTTGGCTTACTTTTCCAATCTTGGCGCTTCACTCACTCACTATGGGACCACACCCGCGCCGATCTACTTTGGCGCCGGCTACACAACGCAACGAACGTGGTGGGTCCTGGGATTGATTACGTCCGTGGCAACGATCGCTATCTGGAGTGTGGTTGGTTTCACTTGGTGGAAAGTTCTTCGACTCTGGTGAAAACATGGCAGGATACTCTTCAACACCGTTAGCAAAGAAACTTGGCATCAAGGAAGGATCTCGGATCGTGCTGGTCAATGCGCCGAAAGACTTTCAGTCCTATTTAGGAGAATTGCCTGACGGAGTAGAGTTCGTGCAGCATCCGGCAAAATCACTCGACATCGTTCTCTTCTTTGTCGTAACCGAGCGCGTGCTTGCTCGAGACTTCGCCAGGCTCGCCGGAAAGCTCGGGCCGAATGGGATGATCTGGATCGCATGGCCGAAGAAGAGTTCAGGCGTGACGACTGATCTTGTTTTCGAACGTGTACAAAGAATCGGTCTCGATGCGGGACTGGTTGACGTAAAGATCTGCGCGATTGATGAGACGTGGTCGGGACTCAAGTTTGTTTATCATTTGCAGGACCGAGCAAGTCGAAAATAAAATCCGCAGCGTTTTCCACAGAACCTGAGGAAATCTTTGTGGAAATCATAGAGCTAAATTTAACAAAGCTGTTACAAGCGGACACTTACAACATTTTGCACACATGAGCGGCGAACTCAGAAAGCTTTTCATATGAACGTGTTAACCCTTAATACACATGCAACTCTTGGGCGGATCAATGATTTGATCCAACGACCTCCAGGCGTCTACTAATTGTGGGACCACATAAAACTGATCCGAAGTACTTGGGTCAAACATACGGCGAACGCTTTTTAGAGTTTTAAGAGCAGTCGAAATTTCTAAATAAAATGTAATGTCTGTTACCGCTCTTTGCGACAATTCAGACACAAAAGCTAACCTCATCATCTTCGTGATGTGATCACGTATCCTCTCGCGCATTAATTGTTTGCGTTTACAAAAAGTGATGTTGAAGCCTAAATCGATCAGCGAAATTTCGTCGTTGATTTCCATCCGAAACAAATCTGAAAAAGAAGTTGCAAAAATAATGTCGATCACTATAATGCGATTCCCTCGCTGAACATTGATTGCCAATTTACAAGTTTTGATCAGCGGCCTGTTAGTGATCGTTGAAGGTTTACTAAGCTCTCATTTTCTCGCAATAGCCCGAAAGCCTTTCAACGAAATGAACTCAGGGAAGTGTGGGGCGTGACTCGTGCGGAAGTTGCGCAAGGCAATCCAGGCGTCGCCCCAGTGGGAACTTCGCCAACATAATAAAACTCAAAAATAAACGTCTTTGCCGGATTAGGTAAGTACCCGGACCGGTGTAGTGTTGCCCGAATACGCATTACAGTGAGAGTTGTAATGCCAGTGGAGTGCGGAAAATGACCGAGATTCAATTGTCTCCCGAAATTAAACACTGTCCTATTTGTTCAAATGATCTGCCAATATCTGAGTTCGGAATTTGTCGAGCGCGTAAAGACGGACGCAACCTTTATTGCAAAAGCTGCATTCGTCATAAAGTCACGCAAAGCCGCCGCGCTTTGAAGGAATACAAATCTGCCCGCAAGAGATATATCGCCCAGCAGGTTGATATTGCCGAACTCCTTTCTGCTGATTCCAGCGGTCCATACCCTTCGAAAGCGATGAGCAAGTTGTCTCCGGTCGAGCGTGTGCGCGATGCCATCCGCCGCGGCTCGCGGACCCAGCGTGAAATTGCCCAGGAAACAAAACTCGGAAAGGATGAGATAGGCGACGCGCTGGCCAACCTGCTGCTTTGGACTCACGAAATCAGAACACAGATCGTGGACAATACACGCTTATACTTCTTGAACGATTCCGCAGAGGCGGCTTTCGACGATGGACCGCGTCTGCCAGCGCGGAAACGCGACGTGCCGAGCTCGTTCAGTTGTCTGAGTGGATTGATGCCTGGACGAAACCCTGAAGGTGAACCCGAAAAAATTGGAGGCTGGGTGGCAGCCTAACTCCATTGCCGATTGCCAATTGTCGATTGAAGACATTCGCAATCGGGAAGTAGCATTAACGGCTGGGTCATTGTTGATTTTTAATCGCCGATTGCCAATTAAAATCGGCAATCGGCAATTGGAAATCGGCAATTAGCAATAACTCAATCAGCAAAAGCCTCGAGCACCTCACTGGCGTGATCCTCAGGCTTTACCTTTTCGAAGATCTTTTTGATCTTGCCTTTCTCATCGATTAAAAAGGTGGTTCGATGGACGCCCATATACGTTCGTCCCATGAATTTCTTCTCTCCCCAAACGCCGTAAGCCTCCGCGATCGAACGATCCGTGTCGGCCAAAAGAGTGAACGGGAGTTTGTACTTCGTCTCGAACTTTTTATGCGACGCTTCGCTGTCTGGAGAAACACCCAACACAGTGATACCTTTCTTCCTGAACGTGGAAAACGCGTCGCGAAACGAGCACGCCTCTTTAGTGCAACCGGGCGTGTCGTCTTTAGGATAGAAATAGAGCACGACCTTCTGCCCACGAAGGTCTTTTAAGCTAACAGTCTCGCCGTTGGCGTCTTTAGTCTTAAATGCAGGTGCAGTGGAACCCTCTTTGATCATTGTTTCGTCTCCGTCTTGAGATGGTCTAAGGCCCAATTGTAGAAGATCACGTTCACTTTCATGAAAGCTGCAACGAAGAGCAGGCACAATTATTGGATGGTGAAGCAGGAACCCGAAACTTATTCGTGGGACGATTTCGTCAAGGACGGCAGCACTGACTGGTCGGGGGTGCGAAACTACCAGGCAAGAAATAACCTGCGCGCGATGAAACCTGGAGACAAGGTTCTCTTTTATCATTCCGGTAAAGGAAAGGAAGTTGTGGGTCTGGCGGAAGTCGTAAAAGGCGCCTATCCGGATCCGACTGCTGACGATCCGCAGTGGGTCGCAGTTGATTTGAAGCCGGTTAAGCCGCTGGCGACTTCAGTCCCGCTCGCGGCCATCCGCTATGACAAACGCCTCAGCCAGCTCCCACTCATTCGCCAGTCTCAGCTTTCGGTGATGCCATTGACCAAGGATGAATTTGATGTGATCGTATCGATGGGGAGTAACAGAGCGCGCAAAGCTAAGGGAGGAAAATAAATGTTCAAGCAGATCGACTACACGATGGTTGTTGTTTCGGACATGGAGCGTTCGGTTGAGTTCTATCGCGACAAGCTTGGAATTCCTTTGAAATTCCAGTCACCCGAGTGGACCGAGTTTGCGACTGGCGCGACCACACTTGCTCTGCATGGAGGCGGTGTTCCGAGCCAGCAGCAGCCTGCCGGGGATCCGTCAAAAGCTGCCGGCGCATGCTCGGTTGGTTTCAACGTCGATGACGTCGACAAGACCTACGAGGAATTACAGGCCAAGGGGATTAGGTTTGTGATGCCGCCCACGCAGCGCGAGGGAGAGGGCATCAAACTCGCCGTGGCGATAGATCCCGACGGGCTTCCAATCTCATTTGCCCAGTTGATGGCACACGGAGCCGGGAAATAGTTTGGACAGGATTCACAAGATTACAGGATTTACATGTTAATCCTGAACAATCATGTAAATCCTGTAAACATTCAGCCGAATAATTTCGGCGAGTCTTTAGGCGCGTCGGGTGTTGCTGACTCGCTCAGCCGGGGATAAACCTTGAATAGCGGCTCTGGCGCGGGGACTGGCTCCTCCGTCAGAGCCGCTTTGATCTCCAACGCATTAACAACACCCTGTCCGCGAAAATGATTATTCGTGACCACATACGTTTCGCAGGTTTGTTTCGCGACCTCTTTAATACGGACAATCCAGGGATCCAACTCATCCAGCGAATAGAGATAGTTATAACGCTCATGCGGCGGGGCCTTGTCGCGAAACCAGTTCTGATAATTCCTTCCATGAAGTCGCACGTAGCCAATGGGCGAGGTAGTTAAAGCCGCCGGCCGAATCGATTTCGCAAAGATCGGCTGATCGATGTTACAAACTCCAACTCCACGTTCCGCCAGCCATTCATAAACCTTTTCGTTATTCCAGGACGCATGCCGCACTTCGAGCACCAGCGGATAATCGGAAAATTGTTCGATAAGCTTGGCCAGGTAAATCCGCTCGTCTGCGGTGTTTTTGAAAGACCACGGAAATTGGAGCAGCACAGCGCCCAGCCTGCGCTCTTTTGCCAGCACGTCCATTCCTTCGCGAAAAGCCTTTTCATCCTCGGCAGTCGCTTTGCCTCGTTCGTGCGTGAATAAACGGTGCATCTTCGCGGAAAAAGCAAAGTCCTTGTTGCCGGCGACGCGCTTCGCCCACGATTTGGTTGTGGAAGGTACCGGCGGCCGGTAGAAACTGCTGTTGATCTCGATGGTATTAAAGAATTGGGAGAGATATTCGAGTGGATCGAACGATTTGCCCGGTTTCTGCGGATAGACAATGCCCTCCCAGTCTTTGTATGACCAGCCGGCAGGACCAATGCGGATGATTCGTTTTGGCAAGCAACTCCTCTTCAAGCTAGTTGGTCGAATGAGAGCTTGACATTTTACAGGATTGAAAGGATTTTCAGGATTACATTAAGGCAAAGGAGGTGATGACGATGCGTCTGACGGAGATGGTTTCGTGTTCTGGTTGAGCGGCGAAGCTTAGCCCGAGCTTACTCGCTCAGGTTTTGAGCGGGCTACCCAAACAACCTGCCGACCCCAATCTGATTGTCGGGTTCGATACAGCCGACGACGCGGGAGTATACCGCCTTCGCGACGACCTCGCTTTGGTGCAGACGCTCGACTTCTTTACTCCGATCGTCGACGACCCTTACGACTATGGACGCATCGCCGCCCTCAATTCCATTAACGACGTCTGGGCGATGGCTGGAACACCCATTACTGCGATGGCCATCACCTGTTTTCCGAAAAAAGGGGTCGATCCGGCGATACTGAGCGAGATCATGCGCGGCGGTCTCGAAACGATAAATAGATACGGTGTCACTTTGATTGGCGGTCATAGCGTCGACAACCAACAGATCATGTTTGGCTATTCAGTCACTGGCATTATCGATCCAAACAAAGTAGCGACTAACTCCGGTGCACGCGCCGGCGATGTCCTGATTTTGACCAAGCCGATAGGCACGGGAGTGATTTCCACAGGCATCAAGAATGCGCGTACAGACGAGCGGGTCGTGGCAGCTTCGATCGAGACAATGCTGACGCCGGGCAAGTTTGCCGCGGAAGCCATGCGGGAGTTTGATGTGAAGGGCGCTACCGATGTGACTGGCTTCGCGCTGTTGGGTCACGCATGGGAGATGGCATGCGCGAGCAAGGTCACTATCGAGATCGAGGCCAACGCGGTCCCACTGCTGCCAGGCGCGCTTGAACTCGCCTCTGAAGGAATGTTAACCAGCGGTGACAAGACGAATCGAGAATACATCGGCACTGATGTCGAGATTGCCGCATCGGTCGATCAAAATCTCGTGAAGTTACTGTTCGATCCGCAAACCGCCGGCGGGATGCTGATTGCGATTCCTGAAGCTAAAGCTGAAGCTCTGCTCGCCAATCTAAAACCAAACTATCCAAGAGCGGAGATAATCGGTCGAGTTCGGGAATCCACAGGGTCTTCAATCACTGTAATCTGATTGATCAGTGGAGTATTATTGCCCGCAAATCAAATGATGGCTTCAACACTACGCGACTTTACCGGGCAGAAGACCGTTTCCATATCCGACCTCTACACACAAGTCCGAGCGCGCACAATGCAAATCGTAGCGCCGCTCGAAATCGAGGACTACGTCATCCAGACGGCTGACTTCATGAGTCCGCCTCGCTGGCATATCGGCCACACTTCCTGGTTTTTTGAGACAGTGCTGAGGGCGCACAAACCCGGCTATCGCGTCTATTCCGAGGACTACCTTTTTTACTTCAACTCTTATTACGAAGGTTTTGGCGAACGAATCGAGCGTCCAAAACGCGGAACGAAATCGCGCCCGACGGTCAAGGAGACCGTCGCCTACCGCAATCACATCAACGAGCAGGTACTCTCGCTTTTGCCATCACTGGACAGCTTGCCGAACGCTGAAACAGTGCTGTCGCTCGTGAGACTGGGTCTCGAACACGAGATGCAACACCAGGAGTTGCTTGTCTACGATATCAAGCATCTGTTGTGCGACCAGTTTGACGCGCCGATGAAGCCGCGGCCGCAGCTGTCGAAAAAGGTTGAAGGTATGGCGGAGATTGAGAGAGGACTGTTTCCGCTCGGATACCACGGAAACGAGTTCGCCTTCGACAACGAGAAGCCCGCGCATCAAGAGTTCCTGCGAGACTTCGCCATCGACAAAGCCCTGGTCACTAACGGAGAGTTTCTCCAATTCATCAAGGACGGCGGCTATCAAAACTTCCGCTGGTGGTTTTCAGAAGGCTGGGAGACCGTTAATCGCGAACAGTGGCGCGCGCCGCTTTACTGGGAACTGCACGACGGCGAATGGATGATTCGAGACTTTTCCGGTCTTCATCCTGCCGCAAGCAAGACAGACGAGCCAGTTTCACACGTGAGTTACTTCGAAGCATCAGCCTACGCAAAGTGGGCCGGCAAGCGACTGCCGACCGAAGCCGAATGGGAGAAGGCGGCGTGTTATGATTCGCGCCGCAACATCAAAAGAGCATTTCCCTGGGGCGACGCCAGTCCCAGCAGCGGCAATACAAATCTTTTCGAGAACGGTTTCTGGTCAGTTGCGCCTGTAGGCGCCTTTCCGGAGGGCGCGAACGCTTACGGCTGCCAGCAGATGATTGGCGACGTGTGGGAGTGGACCACGTCTGATTACGTGCCCTATCCGGGATTCAAATCTGAGTTTGATGAATATAACGACAAGTGGTTCGTCAATCAGAAAGTTCTACGTGGCGGCTCATTTGCCACACCGCAGTTGCATATCAGGGCGACATACCGAAACTTCTTCCATGCACATGAGCGCTGGATGATTTCGGGATTCCGGTGTGCCAAAGATCTTTAACCACAGATTACGCAGATTACACAGAACAAGCGCACCCAATGAAGGAGACCGGTTATGTCCCTACGACCCCGAAGACTGTTCGCCAGTCTTGTTTTACTGGTAGTCGCTGTTATTCCAGTGCTCGCACAGACTGAAACGCGCAGTGGTGCTGAACCTGGAGGCGCGAACGCAACCTCAAGCGCCGTCAGACCTGCGGCTGTAGATCCGAAGTACACGACACCAAAGTCTCCACTCAATACTGCGTATGGCGCAAAGATCGCGGAGTACACGACTGAAAAGTACTTCCTAACTGAGCTCGTCGATCACCTGCCGCTGTCTGACAAGGTTCCATCTCTTGAAAAGGTCCTGGGCTACGTCGTCGGCACGCCTAACAAGCTCACGTACACAAAAGATCTTTACCGTTATTATCGCGAGCTGGCAGCATCGCCGCGTGTGCGCGTACTGATCGCACCGGAAAAAAGCGAAGAGGGTCGCGAACAAATGCTCGTGCTGGTGAGTGACGAAGCAAATCTTGCCAGGCTCGATCGCTACAAGGAAATAACTGCGAAGCTTGCCGATCCGAGAAAGCTCAGCGAAACCGAAGCGCACGCGCTGGTCGCGGAAGGGAAGCCGTTCTACTGGGCGTCCGGATCGATACATTCTCCCGAAACCGGTTCGCCTGAGATGCTGATGGAGATGGCCTACCGCCTCGCGGTCGAGGATTCGCCGTTCATCGAAGACATTCGCAAGAACCTGATCGTCATGATCACTCCGGCGCTCGAAGTCGATGGCCGCGACCGGATGGTCGATCTCTACAACTACCGCAAAGCCAATCCCGGCAAGCCGGTGCCCTCGCTTCTTTACTGGGGTAAATACGTGGCCCACGACAATAACCGCGATGGACTCGGGATGGCGCTCGCCCTCACGCGCAACCAGATGAGGACGTTTCTCGAATATCACCCGACTGTGCTTCACGACCTGCACGAGTCAGTGCCTTATCTCTACACAATGACCGGCACCGGTCCATACAACGCCTGGCTCGATCCGCTGGCCATCGACGAGTTTCAGTTACTCGCTTATCACGAGATTGAAGAAATGACGAAGCGCGGCGTTCCCGGCGTTTGGACGCACGGTTTTTACGACGGTTGGGCGCCGAACTACATGCTCTACATCGCCACCGGACACAACTCGATTGGCCGTTTCTACGAGACCTTTGGCAACGGCGGCGCCGACACGCGGGAACGAACGCTACCCGCCAACCAGACCTCGCGCGTCTGGTACCGCCCAAACCCGCCGTTTCCGCGCGTCAACTGGTCCATGCGCAACAACATCAACATGCAGGAGTCGGCGATCCTGTTTGCCATGAACTTCGTCGCCAAAGATAAGGAGCGGTTTCTAAATAACTTCTATCTCAAGAGCAAACGGTCCATCGCCAAGGCCGCAAACGAGGGTCCGGCGGCTTACATCATTCCCGGCGACACGCCGGGCCCGGTTGAGGCCGCCGACATGGTGAACCTCCTGCGGATGCAGGGAGTCGAGGTACACCGCGCGACGAAAGAATTCAGCGTCAAGGACCAGAAATATCCGGCCGGTTCTTACATCATCAGGATGGACCAGCCGTACTCGCGCATGGCTGACATGTTGCTCGATACGCAGTATTACAACGTCAGCGATCCGCCGCCGTACGACGACACCGGCTGGACGATGGGCGCGATGCGAAACGTTAAGACCGTGCGCGTTGTGGACAAGAGCGTTCTCGAGGTGCCGGCGACCTTGCTCACTACCGATGCGAAAGTAACGGGCCAACTTACCGGTCCTGATTCCGCCGTTGCGTACGTGATCAATCACAACACTGACAACACGCTCGCGACGCTTCGCTTCAAACTGAAGGACGTGAAGATGAGTGCCGCCGAAGATTCGTTCAAGATCGGCGACCAGCAATTCAACACCGGGTCGTTCATTCTGAAAAAGGCTGGAAATCCTCAGGACTTAAGGGCGCGTCTGGAGTCGGCTGTAACCGAGCTTGGGCTAAAAGCCACCGGCGTTGACAAACTGCCGGAGGTGAAGACTCACGAACTCGCAGTGCCACGCATCGCGATCGTTCACACCTGGAACAACACGCAAAACGAAGGCTGGTTCCGCGTCGAGTTTGACCGGCTGCAAATACCTTACACGTATATCTCCGATCACGTTATTCGCAACACGCCGAACCTGCGCGAGAAGTTTGATGTCTTGATCTTCCCGCCAGTTGGGGGCTCGGCGCAAACGATAGTCAACGGCATGCCGCAACGCGGAGATCCGATTCCGTGGAAGGTGTCCGCGATCACGCCAAATTTCGACAAGTCGCCGGATCAAACTGCTGACATGCGCGGCGGAATGAATGTTACCGGTGTTGCCAACCTTCAGAAATTCATTGAAGACGGCGGTCTGTTCATTAGCATTGCCGCCGTTTCTCAGATACCGATTGATTATGGGATCACGAACGGAGTTTCAATTCAGCAGGCAGACAAGCTCCAGGCTCGCGGTTCGATTTATAACGCCACGTTCTCTGATAGAAAGAGTCCGATTGCCTACGGCTACGATGCTGCTCTGCCAATCTACTTCAACCAGACACCGTTGTTTCAGGTAGCGGCAGGCGGTGGTGGCGGCGGGCAGGGTGGCAGCGGCGGAGGAGCAAACCGTGCTTCAGGACGCGGTGGTGTCGGGGATCCGGATGTGATTCAGGCAATGCCGCAGCCGCGACCCGCCGATCCCTCGAACCGGGCCGATGCGGATCAGGAGCAGCGGGAGAGTCCGTTCTTCGTGCCGCCGCAGTTGCGGCCGCGTGTGGTGCTGCGTTTTGTGTCTGATGAAAAGAACCTGCTGGTCAGCGGCATGCTTGCGGGCGCGAATGAACTGGCGAATCGCCCAGCAGTTGTTGATGTGCCGGTTGGCCGCGGGCACGTGGTGATGTTTGCGACCAATCCGATGTGGCGACATCAAACGCAGGGCGAATTTTTCCTCATCTTCAACGCTGCGCTGAATTACGACAACCTCGGCGCCGGGCGTGCCGAACCGCGTGGAAGATCTACTGTCGATGATGATCAGTAGGCAAAGGTCCTATACGACCAAGACCTATTTGGGATGGCAACACTCTTAACGGACATCGAAACGCGTGTGCTGGGCTCGCTCATCGAGAAGCAGGTGACTACGCCCGAATACTATCCACTCACGCTCAACGCGCTGACGCTTGCCTGCAACCAGAAGAACAACCGGCATCCAGTTACTTCATACTCCGAGAACCAGGTTGCTGACGCGCTGGAGAGCCTGCGCGAGAAGAACCTCACCTACGTCTTCTACGGCAGCACGAGCCGAGTGCCGAAGTACAAGCACGTAATGCCGGAAGTCATGCACTTGAACCACGCGGAAACGGCGCTGATGTGTGTGCTGATGTTGCGTGGCGCGCAGACGCTTGGAGAGTTGCGTGGCAGCGCGTCACGGCTGCACGAGTTTTCGAGTTTGGAGGAAGTTGAGGAGACTCTGAATGGGCTCATCTCGCGCGAGCCTGAGCCGCTCGTCGCACGCTTGCCGCGCCAGCCGGGACAAAAAGAAGGCCGGTTCGCGCCCCTGCTTTCCGGCAAGATAGACGTTGAAGCACTGGCAACTGAAAGCGAGCGCCCTCCACGGCGCACCGGTTCGGAAACATTTGAACGACTGGAACAGAAGGTCGATGCGCTCAGCAGCGAAGTTGAGAGATTGAAGGAACAGTTCGAAGAGTTTAGAAAACAATTCGAATGAACAGGATTTCAGGATTTTGCAAGATTAGCAGGATTGATCCTGTTAATCTTGCAAATCTTGTAAATCCTGTCCTTGTTTCACACCTGGGTTTGTGATTCAGCTATGCAAACTGCGGGCGCGCCAGTATAATACACGTCCCTTATGAAACTGGAAATTTTCCATCCAGCCGTGGCGCGCTGGTTTGACCGGAGCTTTCCCGCACCGACGGAGCCACAATTACAAGCCTGGCCCGAGATCAAGAAACAGCGCCACACGCTGATCGCAGCCCCAACCGGCTCCGGCAAAACTCTCGCGGCGTTTCTCTCAGCTATCGACGATCTGGTCCGGCTCGGCGTCGAAGGCAAACTCGACGATTCCACCCACGTCATCTACGTCTCGCCGCTGAAAGCACTCAGCAACGACGTGCAGCGCAATCTCCAGGTTCCGCTGGAAGGTATTCAAAGCGAACTGAAAGCTCTCGGCCTGCCCGAAGTTAACATTCGAACTCTGGTGCGCACCGGCGACACGCCCGCCGCCGAACGCACCGCGATGACGAAGCGTCCGCCGCACATCGTCGTCACTACTCCCGAGTCGCTCTACATTTTGCTAACCAGCGAAGGCGGCCGGCGCATGTTGGAAACGGCGCGTACGTTGATTCTCGACGAGATTCACGCCGTAGTCGGTGACAAACGTGGCTCCCACCTCGCGCTTTCAATCGAACGTCTCGAACACCTGGTAAACCGCTCCCTCATCCGGATTGGCCTTTCAGCAACTCAGCGACCAATCGAGGAAGTGGCGAGGTTCCTGGTCGGGACAAAACACATCAGCGCGAACAACACTCCCGACTGCGCGATTATCGACAGCGGCCACGCCAGAAAACTTGATCTCGCAATCGAGCTTCCCGAGTCGCCTTTGCAAGCGGTGATGTCGGGCGAGGTTTGGGAGGAAGTCTACAATCGACTCACTCAACTGATTCGCCAGCACCACACGACTCTTGTTTTTGTAAACACGCGCCGGCTGGCGGAGCGTGTGGCGCGCCACCTTGGAGAAAGAATCGGCGATGAGAATATCGCCGCGCACCATGGCAGCCTTGCTCGCGAACAGCGCTTGGTGGCGGAACAGCGACTGAAGTCCGGCGAATTGAGTGCGCTCGTCGCCACGGCTTCACTCGAGCTCGGAATCGACATTGGCGATGTGAACCTCGTGTGCCAGCTTGGCTCAACACGTTCGATTGCCAGCTTTCTGCAACGTGTGGGTCGCTCGAATCATACCGTCGCAGGTTTTCCGAAAGCCAGGATCTTTCCACTCTCTCGCGATGAGTTGGTTGAGTGCGCAGCCATCGTCGACTCAGTTCGTCGCGGCGAACTCGACCGTTTGGAGATACCCGAACGGCCACTCGACATTCTGGCCCAGCAGGTGGTCGCGTCAGTCGCGGCCGAGGAGTGGGGCGAAGACGAGCTCTTCCAAATGATTCGCGGCGCTTACCCTTATCGCAACCTGGAGCGCGAGCAGTTTGACGCGATCGTGCGAATGCTCGCGGAGGGTTTCTCGACAAAACGAGGTCGCCGGTCAACCTACCTGCACCACGATGCAGTTAACCAGCGATTGCGCGGGCGCAGAGGCGCGCGACTGGCTGCGATCACTTCGGGCGGCGCGATACCTGACACTGCGGACTATGCGGTCGTCCTCGAGCCGAGTGATCTGGTTATCGGGTCAGTGAACGAAGACTTTGCGATCGAGAGTTTGCAGGGCGACATCTTTCAACTGGGAAACACTTCCTGGCGTGTGCTTCGAGTGGAACAGGGGAAGGTGCGGGTCGAGGATGCGCACGGTCAGCCGCCGTCGATCCCGTTCTGGTTAGGTGAAGCACCCACGCGAACGCACGAGCTGTCGGTATCTGTTTCTCGTTTGCGGGAAGAAGTTGCAACGCGGATTCACGCTGATGAAGACGGATCTGGGGTTAATCTCGAGCCCGCACTGAAATGGCTTGCGGATGAGGTTGGGATTTCGCAATCGGCGGCGGAGCAGATCGTTGAGTATCTCGCGGGAGCGAAGATCGTTTTAGGTGTGATGCCGTCGCAGGAAAACCTGGTGCTCGAGAGGTTTTTTGATGATAGCGGCAGTATGCAGTTGGTGCTGCATGCACCTTTCGGAAGTCGTTTGAACCGCGCCTGGGGGCTGGCCCTGCGCAAGCGTTTCTGCCGCAAGTTCAACTTCGAATTGCAGGCAGCGGCCACTGAAGATGCCATCGTGCTTTCTCTTGGACCAACGCACAGCTTTCCACTCGACGAAGTGTTTCACTACCTCAACTCAAAAACTGTGCGCCAGCTTTTGTGCCAGGCTTTGCTGGATGCGCCGATGTGGAACATTCGCTGGCGCTGGAACGTGACCCGCTCGCTGGCCGTCTTGCGACGCCGTGGCGGCAGGAAGATCCCGCCTCAGTTGCAGCGAATGGACGCGGAGGATCTGCTCACGGCGCTCTTTCCGGACCAGGTGGCGTGTGCCGAGAACCTTACCGGCGGCGAAAGAGAGATACCCGCGCACCCGCTGATCGAGCAAACAGTGAAGGATTGTCTCGAAGAGGCAATGGATATCGATGGCCTCGAGCGTTTGCTGACGTCGATCGAGCGGAATGAGAAGAACCTTTTTGCTCGCGACGTGATCGAAGCCTCGCCTCTGTCGCAGGAAATACTCAACGCGCGGCCGTACGCATACCTCGACGATGCGCCGCTGGAAGAACGCCGCACGCGTGCGGTGTTTCAAAGGCGATGGCTCGACCCACAGACCGCCAGCGACATGGGCAAGCTGGATCAGGCCGCGATCGATCGCGTGCGTGGGGAAGTTTGGCCCGAGCCGCGTAATGCAGACGAGCTTCACGATGCGCTGGTTGAGCTTGGCTTTCTGACGGAAGCGGAAGGAGCGGGTTGGCAGGAGTACTTTGCTGAGTTGAAGAATGATCGGCGCGCGGCGGTATTGACTATTCAAACAGGGAAGCGATTGTGGGTTGCGGCGGAGCGCTTACCGCAGATCAACGTGATCTATCCGACAGCGAGTTTGGAGCCACCAATCGTGGCCCCGGAAAGCGTCTCGCGCATGACGTGGACTTCGGAAGACGCGCTGGTTGAGATCATTCGTGGACGTCTCGAGGGTTTAGGACCAGTAACAGTCGCGCAGCTCGTTGAATCGTCGGGGCTGAGCAAGCTCGAGATCGAAACCGCCCTGTTGAAGCTAGAAGGAGAAGGCTTTGTAATTCGAGGACAGTTCACGCCCGGCGGAACGGAGCTCGAATGGAGCGCGCGCCGCCTGCTCGCACGCATTCATAGCTACACTCTGAACCGGCTGCGGCAGGAGATCGAACCGGTCGCAACCACAGACTTCATCCGTTTCCTGCTTGCCTGGCAAAAGGTCACGCCGGACCATCAAATGGAAGGCCCGGAAAGTTTGAAGGCCATCATCGAGCAGTTGGAAGGTGTCGAAGCTCCGGCGGCAGCATGGGAAGGCGAGCTCCTGCCGGCGCGAATGGTTGAATACGACCCTGCCTGGCTCGACGCCTTGTGTTTGTCGGGTGAAGTGGTTTGGGCACGTCTTACTCCGCTCTACCGTTCCGCAGCCATCGAGAGCGGCGAACGAAGTCGTGGATCGGGTCCGGTGAGAAACACTCCCATCGCACTCCTGCGCCGGAAAAATTTCGCACTATGGAGCTCGGTGTTTCCACAGCCCGCACCACTGAACACCAGTGAATTCTCAACCACGACGCAGTTGGTCTACGAATACTTGATGTCGCGCGGCGCGTCGTTCTTCACTGACATTGTTGAAAACACGAAGTTGTTGCGCAGCCAGGTCGAGGAAGCACTCGCCGAACTGGTTGCGAATGGAATCGTCGTTTCCGACAGCTTCGCCGGACTACGAGCATTGTTGACGCCAGGGAGCCGCAAGACGCAGGCAGCGTCGCGGCGCAAGCATCGCCAGCCCGTTTATGAAATGGCAAGCGCCGGCCGTTGGTCCATCTTGCACCGCAACAACACAACGCAAAACTCCATGGATCCGTCGTTGACTGAAGAGGTCGCGTGGGCACTGCTGAAACGCTACGGCGTCGTTTTCAAACGTTTGCTGGAGCGTGAAGGAATGGCGTTGCCCTGGCGTGTGCTGTTACGCGTCTATCATCGATTGGAAGCGCGTGGTGATATTCGCGGCGGCCGTTTTGTTGGAGGCATCTCGGGTGAACAGTTTGCCTTGCCGGAAGCCATCGGAATGCTTCGTTCGATCCGTCGCGCCGGCGGGCAGGATAGTTTGATCTCGGTGAGTGCGGCGGATCCTTTGAACCTCGTCGGCATCATCGTTACCGGCAGCCGTATTACAGCGCACACCAGTAACAGAATTCTCTATCACGACGGCGCACCGATCGCGGCGTTCGAATCCGGCGAGACTCATTTCCTTGTCGAACTGAGCCGCGCAATGGAATGGAAAGCGAAGGCTGCGTTGATGCGTAAGGCAACACGACCTGAACTCAGATCGTACTTACAGCGTCCTGCCTGAGAAAGCCATCCACAGATTGCACAGATTTTGATCGGCGTAATTTGTGTAATCTGCGGATGGTTCTGCACGAAATCGTATGAATTGCCGCTAATTTATTGCGTAATCATTGTGCTGCTCGCGAGGCATGCTAGTTGCCAAAACATCCGGGCAAGGGAGGTTTTGCACAAATGAAACTAGCTTACTCGAGTAAAAAGATTGGCGGATATCTACTGGCTTTCTTCCTACTGTTTGGAATCGCAGCAGTTGCCAGTTCCACCGCCCAAGCGCAGTGGCGTGACCGTGACAATGATCAATACAGACGGGATCGGGATCGTCGAGATGATCGATGGGATCGCCGCAATGACCGGTATGACCGTAATAACCGGTATGGGGACAGATACAACAGTTATCAGATCGCCCGCCAGCAAGGCTACAGTTACGGTATGAGCGTGGGTGCTGCTGACGCGCAACGGGGTCAGAGCTACAGCCCGCAACGTTCACATT
>Ga0157375_10001280_pt1 | contig 21718 bp, 18 predicted proteins | sample M35metaG_FD_115311 | JGI IMG/M metagenome (GOLD analysis project Ga0157375, IMG submission 115311) | Miscanthus rhizosphere microbial communities from Kellogg Biological Station, Michigan, USA - M3-5 metaG | ecosystem: Host-associated > Plants > Roots > Rhizosphere > Soil | place: USA: Michigan... | reverse complement strand
GCGAAGTGGACGAGGTTGTCGCCCCAGAAGTCGAGGAGTCCTCCCCAGCGCGACTCCTGGAAGCGCAGCCGCGCGAGCTCGCCGTCGCACCCGTCGACGATCGAGTGGAGGACGAAGCAGAGGGCGCCCGCCGTCTGCCAGACCGGACGGGGAGACAGGAAGAAGAGCGCGCCGAAGACGCCGATCGCAACCGAGAGGATCGTCATCATGTTGGGCGTCACGCGCGTGCCCGCGAGGCGCCGGCTGATCGCGAGCGAGATCCGGCGGTCGAAGTGCCGCGACATGAACCCCTCGGTGTCCTTGATCAGCGACCGCAGCAGGTGCTTCTCGGCGCGCGGGAGATCCGAGGGCGACGCGAGGGGGACGCCGAGGCCGTCGACGTCGACGGGCCGGCCGGCGAGGTCGCGGGCCGAGACGATCCGGTTCCACGGCAGGCGTACGGCGTCGGCCGGGACCGGCGCGTCGAGCTCGGCTCGCGTCCCCTCGAGCGCGGTCCGCACGGCGGGAGTCGCGCCGGGAACGAAGATCCGCGCGAAGCCGGCGCGCTGTGCGCAGAGCACCGTGCGCCGGACGATGGGCAGGCCGAGGAGGACCGTCTCCGGGGGAATCCCGGCGGGCCCATCCGGAGGCACGAGGACGATCGCGAGCGCGGTCGTGGGCGCGGGCGCGGGCGCCGGGCTCACGGGGCTTCCTTTCATGCGCTCATGCTCCCGGCACTCCGGCCATGCGGGAGAGACCGAGCGGGCCGCCGGCGCGGCGGCTCGACTCGCGGGCGAGAGCAAGGACCTGGACGCAGAGGGCGGCCTGCGCGAGGTTGCGGCCGCGCGTGCGAGGGTCGGCGATCTCGCCGAAGAACTCGTCGATGACGCCGCCGAACCAGTCGGGATGGTGCGAGCCCTCGGTCAGCGACGGGACCTCCCAGCTCTCGGTCGGCGCGGTCTCCCGCTCGAGCGAGAGGCGCGAGCCCTCCAGCCGCAGCAAGCCGAGCGTGCCCTCGACCTCGATGCGGTTGACGCGGCTCGGCGCCGACCAGGTCAGGAAGATCTCGGCGCTGGCCGACGGGTACGCGAGGATCACCGTCGCCGTGTCCTCGACCGGAAACTGCGTGTACTTGCGGATCTCGAGCCGCGCGGCGATCCGCGAAGGAGAGTCTCCCATCCAGGCGGAGATCGTATAGAGGGCGTGCCAGCCGTGGTCCACCAGGATCCCGCCACCGGACTGGGAGGGGTCCACGCGCCAGTTCGCCTCGGGAGAGTCTCCGACGGCGGCGGCCGGTTTGTCCCGGAGTGTCTCCCAGCGCGCGCGGCGCAATTCGCCCATCTCGCCGGCGCGCACGAGCGCCGTCATCCGCGTGATCGCCGGCGAGCGGAGCCAGTTGTGGACGGTGCAGAGCGTCCGGTCCTTGTCCGCGGCGAGCACCGGCAGACCGCGCAGCTCCTCGGGCGAGAGCACCAGAGGCTTCTCGCACAGCACGTGCAGCGAGCGCGCGAGCGCGGCTCGCACGAGCGGCGCGTGCGTCGACGGCTGCGTGCAGATGTCGACGAAGTCGAGGTCCGTGGACTCCTTGCCGAGGAGCTCCTCGGCGCTGTCGTACCAGCGCGCGTCGGGGAAGCTCGCCGCGAAGTGCTGGCGCCGTTCCGGCCGCGCATCCGCCGCCGCGACGATCGTGGCGTCCGTCCGTTTCCGCCACCCCGGCAGGTGGCCACCGACCGCGACGTGGCCGACTCCGAGGAGAGCGCCCTTCAGCACGGGTCGCCACCTGTCATCCCGAGCGGAGCGAGGGATCCCTTTCGCGTCACGGTGCGGCTCGGAAAGGGATTCCTCGGGCCCGCGGCCCTCGGAACGACGGCGATTCCCATTTACTCAAGCTTCCACTCCCGCGCCACGGCCGTCAGCGCCTCGTCGAAGAGGGAAAGCCCCTCGAGCGCGGTCTCCTCGGGGATGTTGAGCGGCGGGTTCAGACGGATCACGGGCGAGTACACCATGGCGAGGAGACCCCGCCGCAGGCACTCCTGGAAGAGCGCCTTCGTGAAGTCCTTCGAGACGAGCTCCTTGGTCTTTCGGTCCTTGACGAGCTCGATGCCGAGCAGGAGGCCCTTGCCGCGCACGTCGCCGATCAGCCGGTGCTTCTCCTGGAGCTCGCGAAGCCGCTGGAGCATCGCGCGCCCCACGCGCTCGGCGTTCTCGACCAGGTTCTCCTTCACGATGATCTCGAGCGCGGCGAGCCCGGCGGCCGAGGCCATCGGGTTCCCGCCGTAGGAGGAGCTGCTGCCGGACGGATTCGCGAACGGCTTCGCCCTCGTCAGCTCTTCGGTCGACACGACCGCCGCGAGCGGGAACCCGCCGCCGATGCCCTTGCCGCACGTCATCACGTCGGGAATCACGCCGTCGTGCTCGACGCCCCAGAACTTGCCGGTGCGGCCGAAGCCCGTGATCATCTCGTCCGCGATGAAGAGCGCGCCGTGCTCCTTCGCGATCGCGCGCACCGCGGGGATGAATCCCGGCGGGGGGATGACGTTTCCGGCGGTGCCCTGCATCGGTTCCACGATCACGGCGGCGATCTGACCGCCGCTCTGGTTCTTGATGACCCCGCGCGTCTCCTCGGCGCAGGCGATGCCGCAGCCGGGGAAGCTCAGGTGGAGCGGGCAGCGGTAGCAGTACGCGTAGGGCGCCGAGTACGTCCCCGGAACGAACGGGCCGAGCCCGTCCTTGAAGTCTCCCCACAGGAGCGGCAGCACGCCGCCGGTCTTGCCGTGGAAGGCGCCGGAGTAGCCGACGAACTCGAACTTCTTCGTGACCGACTTCGCGAGCCGGAAGGCGGCCTCGACCGCCTCCGCGCCGCCCGAGAACAGCTGGATGCGCGTCAGGCCCGGGGGCGTCACGCTGCCGAGCAGGTTGAGGAACTTCGCCCGGACCTCGGTCGTGAAGCTGCCGAAGGTCAGCCGCGCGGCCTGACGCTGGAGCGCCTCGACGTAGTGCGGGTGACAGTGGCCGACGCTGCCGACCGCGATCCCGGCGATGAAGTCGATGTAGGAGTTGCCGTCCTCGTCGACGATCCGGCTGCCCCTGCCCTCCGCCATCGCGAGGTTCGAGTACAGGGCGAAGGACTGGAGGCCCGGCGCCATGTGGCGCTGCTCGAGCGAGACGATCTCCTTCGAGCGCGGGCCGACCTCGATCCGCTTCCCGTCGCCGCTCATCGCGCCACCGCATCGATGGAGCGCGTGAACCGTGCGGCGAGGAGAGCGGCGATCCGCTTCGACGCCACGTCCCGGAAGAGCGCGAAGCTCGGCCAGGCGTTCAGGTCGATGATGCAGAGCGCGCCCTCCGGCGAGACGATCGCGTCGCCGCCGTAGACGTCGAGCCCGAGCGCGCCCGCGGCCTGCGAGGCGGCCGCGGCGAGCGCGTCCTCGTCGAAGCCGTAGCGGTGCAGCGTCTGGTCGCGGTGGTAGAACCACTGGAACCAGGACGGCGGCGGCGGGTTCGCCGGGGAGGAACCCGCGCGGTTCTCGTCCGCCTCCGCCTCGGGAAGCCCCGACACTCCGTAGAACTTGATCAGGTCGCCCGGCGCGTGGTCCTGGACGACGGCGTGCGTGATGCCGCGCTCCGCCAGGATGGAGAGCCTCTCGGCCAGCGCTTCGCGCCCGCCGGCGTAGGAGACGTCGCCCTCCTGCGTGGCGTGCACGTCGCCGCGCTTGACCCAGCACGGGCCCCGGAAGGACTCCGGCCCCTTCCCGGTCTCGACGAGGACGCTGTGAGGAAAAGGGACCGAATGGCGCGCAAAGAGCTCGATCGTGCGCTCGCGGTCGGTATTTCGGATCCCGGAGGGCCGGTTGACGATCCGCGCCCCGCGCCGCTCCCAGGCCGCCAGGCGCTCGACGATGGACGGCCGTTCGCACATGACGAACATATGCACGTTCGGCGGCGCCTCGCCGGATGTCAGGTCGTCGGCGTGGAATTCGTCGGGGGATTTCAGCTCCACGTCGAATCCGCGCGTCTTCAGCTCCGCCGCCACGGCGCGCAGGATCTCGGCGTCGTCGGTCTCGCGGCCGGGCGAGTGGGCGAGCTCGCGGTAGATTCCCCAGCAGCGCAAATCGTTCAAGAACGGCCTCCCCAAAGCGGGCCGGCCGCGGCGCGGGCCAGCTCCTCCGCCGACTCCAGATCCTCGGCACGGTCCACGTCCACGACCTTCCCGACCGCGATGGCCTGCATCGGCTCGCCGGACTTGCAGAGCCAGGCGAGGAAGTCGCGCAGCCGCGGCAGCGACAGCGCGTCGGGGATCCGCATCCTCCGGACGCGCTCCGGGATCACGTAGATGCCGGCGGTCACCGCGTCGCCGGAAAAGCCGCCGACGACCGTGACGCGGCCCTTGCGCGTGGTCGTGACCCAGAGGGGCTTCTCGTCGTCGACGAAGCTCGTGACCGCGAGCACGGTCGTGTCGGGCGAAGTCGCCGCCGCCCGCTCGACGAACTGCACGAACTCGGTGCGGGGACAGTAGGCGTCGACCGTCGAGACGAGAAGCCGCCCCTTGGGCGCCGCCGCCAGGATCTCGCGGAAGCTCTCGAGCGACGAGCGCGTGTTCTTGACGACGACCCGGGACACGAGGGACCCGAACCGCTCCTTCACGAACGCCGCGCAGCCCTCCTCGGCGGAGTTGAAGATCACGGCCGCCGACACGATCCCGGCGGCCTGGAAGTTCTCGAGGACGTGCTCGATCAGCGGGACGCCCCCGACTTCGACCATCGGCTTCGGAACGCCCAGGCCCTTCAGGCGCGAGCCGCGGCCCGCCGCGATGACGCCGCCTGAAGTGATCGTCGAGGGGGCGCCACCGCCCGACCCTCTCTCCGTCATGGGAGGACCCTCAACAGCTCGCTCACGTTGGCGATCACCGGATCGGCCGGGCAGCAGGCGGAGGTGGCGCCGGGATGGAGCCAGATGTGCCGCATTCCCATCCGACGCGCGCCCTCCATGTCGCGGGGCAGCGAGTCGCCGACGAAGATGGCGCGGTCGGAGCTCGTGGCGAGCGCGTCGAGCGCCGCCTGGAAGATGCGCGGATCCGGCTTGGTCGCGCCGACCGCCTCGGAGTCGATCGCGGCGTCCACGTAGCGGCCGATGCTCGTACCCGCGCAGGTGGCCTCGAGATTGCCGTAGAAGTTGGACACGATCCCGATGCGGTAGCGCTCCGCCAGCTTCTCGAGAACGCGTGCGTTGGCGGCGAGCTTCGCGAGCGCCTCGTCGAGGAAGCGTGTGCCGATGCGGCGCGCGAGGGCGGAGTCCCCGCCCAGCCCGCGCGCGAGGTCGAGCGAGAGACGCTGGACCGTCTGGGCGAGCGAGAGCTCCCTCGGCAGCTTCCCCACGAGGGCGTCGTCGGCAGCGTAGAACGCCTTGTCGAAGCTCGCCCGGTCGACCGAGACGCCGGCGTCGGCCACGAGCCGGAAGAAGCGGTCCTTCCAGGCGACGCCGTCGGCGTCCAGCGTGCCGCCGAAGTCGAACAGCAGGACCTCGGGCTTCGCGTCGGACATCGCTTCGGACTTCTCCCTCATCGGGCGGCCTCCTCCGGCACGGCCACCTCGGAGAGGTGCAGATGGCGCAGGTCGAGCAGGTGGTGCTTGAGCAGCACGACGAGGCCGGGGATCAGCCAGAGCAGCTCCCGCGCGCGCCGCGCGACGCCGTAGGCTGCGCCCTGCGCGGCCGAGAGGCCCAGGAGCAGGAAGACGCCGACGCGCACGCCCTCGGCGATGCCGAGGCGGGCCGGGACGAAGAGCGCCACGTTGTTGAGCGCCAGGGCGAGCGACTCGATCGCGACCGCCGTCCGCCATCCCTCGCCGGGGGCGATCAGCCGCAGGAGCAGGTACGTCTCGAGGAGCCCTCCGCACCATCCGAGGAAGGACCACGCCACGGAGCCGGCGAAGTGCTCCTGGCGGCGCTCGTAGAAGTCGCCGACCAGGACGTCCAGCCGCGCCGCCTGCCGGCGGAACCGGCGCAGCGCGCGCAGCGGGCGGAACCGGCTCAGCCAGTCGAGGATCACGACGAACGCGCCGTGGCGCAGCGCGACCGTCATCCACAGCGTCATGGCGACGAGCACGAGCAGGCCGGCGAGCGCGGCGATCCGGATGCCCGAGGGCACGCGGAAGTGGGTCAGCGTGACGCCGATGCCGAGCGCGAGGAAGATTCCCTGGGAGGCGACCTCGGCGTGGCGGTGCACGGCGACGGTTGCGAGGGCCTTCGGGTATCCGATCTTGTGCGACAGCAGCTGCGCCTTGACCGGCTCGCCGCCGACGGTCGTGAAGTAGTTGACCGAGTCGCCGGCGAGGTAGGCGGCGAACGCGTCGCCGAAGGAGACCGGCCCGTCGGGTCTCCTTCCGATCAGGACCTTCCAGCCGTACGTGAAGGCGAGCTGCGGCAGCGCATAGAGCAGGACGAGGACCGGGAACCACCAGCCGATCGCGGAGAGGTTCGCGACGATGGCCGGCCAGCCGACGAGCCCGAGCACCCCGGCGAGCACCGCGATCCCGACTGCGAAGAGCACCATGCCCCAGAGCCGGGCGCGGCGCCGGCGCGGTCCCTTGCCCGACGGGGCCGTGGGAACCGTGGAATCGGGAGAGGCTGAGGCGCGCGCCCCCGCGGGATTCATGCGAGGCTCCCCGGAATCAGGAGACCCTGACGGGCAGAAGCGCCTTCAATTCCTGGGGAAGCGGGAAGGAGACATCCTCCTTCACCGTCTCGAACTCCTCGACGGTCTCAACACCCAGCTTCTCGCGGCTGAACGCCACGACCTCTTGCACCAGGATCTCGGGGGCCGAGGCGCTCGCGGTCAGACCGAGGACGCGCACGCCGGAGAGCCACTCGGGGCGGATGTCGCGGGCCCGCTCGATCAGGTGCGAGGCGACGCCGTTGACCCGAGCGACCTCGCACATGCGCAGCGAGTTGGACGAGTTGGGGGCGCCCAGCACGAGCAGCAGGTCGACGTGCGGCACCATCGCCTTGACCGCGTCCTGGCGGTTCTGGGTCGCGTAGCAGATGTCCTGCTTCGAAGGCGCCTTCAGGTTCGGGAACCGCCGCTTCAGGATCGCCAGGATCTCGCGGGTGTCGTCGATCGAGAGCGTCGTCTGCGTCAGGTAGGCGACGCGGTCGGGGTCCGGGACCTGCACCTTCTCCGCGTCCTCGCGGGTCTCGACCAGCCGGATCGACGCGGGAGCCTCGCCGAGCGTGCCGACCGTCTCGTCGTGGTCGTGATGCCCCACGAGGATGATCGTGTAGCCCTGACGCGCATAGTGGATCGCCTCGAGGTGCACCTTGGTCACGAGCGGGCAGGTCGCGTCGATCGTCTTGAGTCCCTTGCCTGCCGCGACCGTTCGAACCGACGGCGCGATGCCGTGGGCCGAGAAGATCAGCCACGCGTTGTCCGGGACCTCGTCCGCCTCCTCGACGAAGCGGGCTCCCTTCTCGCGCAGCTCGTCGACCACGTAGCGGTTGTGGATGATCTCCTTGCGCACGTAGACGGGGGCCTCGCAGACCTCGAGGGCCTTCTCGACGACGTCGATCGCGCGCACGACCCCCGCGCAGAACCCGCGCAGGCCCGCGACGAGGAGCTTCTCGACCTTGATGCCCGAGAAATCGCTCGAAGAAGCGGGCGGAGCCATCACCGGAGCCGTCGTCACCAGTTCACCGTCTCGGCGAACTTGCGCTTCTTGTCGTCGGGCGTCGCGGCGCCCGCGGAGGGGACGCGGCCGAGATCGGGATAGAGCGCCATGACCGTCTCGACGACGCCCTCGACGTCGAGCTTCAGGTTGTGGCGCTGCTGCAGCTGCGGGGAGTGCTCGACGAAGATGTCGGGGATCGCGTGGACCTTGAGGCCCTCGGTTGGAAGATTCTCGGCATGGAACGCCTCGAGCACGCCCGCCCCGAAGCCCCCGATCCGCAGGTGCTCCTCGAGGGTCAGGATGCGCGGGACAGATCCGGCGATCTTCCCGAGAAGCTCGAGGTCGAGCGGCTTGGCGTAGCGCGCGTTGGCGACGCCCGCCGAGATGCCGTGGCGGGCCAGCTCCTGCGCCGCCTGCTGCGCGACGGAGACCATGGAGCCGTAGGCGAGGAGCATGAGGTCGCGGCCCTCGGAGAGGATCTCGCCCTTGCCGATCGGAATCGTCTGGAGCTGCGGGTCGAGCTCGACGCCGAGCGCCATGCCGCGCGGGTAGCGGACCGCGAACGGGATGCCCGAGTTGATCGCGGTGAAGAGCATGTGCTGCAGCTCGTTCTCGTCCTTCGGCGCGCCGACCGTCATCCCCGGCGCGATGCGCGTGTAGGAGACGTCGAAGATGCCCTGGTGGGTCTTCCCGTCGTCGCCCACGAGCCCGGCGCGGTCGATGCAGACGGTCACGGGCAGCTTCTGAAGCGCGACGTCGTGGATGAGCTGGTCGAACGAACGCTGCAGGAAGGTCGAGTAGATGGCGACCACGGGCTTCAGCCCCGCCTTCGCCATGCCGCCGGCCATGATGACCGCGTGCTCCTCGGCGATGCCGACGTCGAAGACGCGGTCCGGGAACTTCTTCTGGACCTCGATGAGTCCGGTCCCCTCCAGCATCGCGGCGGAAATGGCCACGATCGTGGGGTCCTTCTCCATCATCGTCAGGAGCGTCTTCGCGAAGACCTGCGAGTACGTGTAGCGCTTCGCGCTGCCCGGAGCGCCGGTGGGCGTGCCGGGCTGGTGGAACTTGGACGGGTTCTGCTCGGCCTGCTGGAGGCCGCGGCCCTTGTGCGTCATCGTATGGATGACGACGGGGGTGCCGTCCTTCGAGACGTCCTTGGCGCGGGCCAGCGCCTCCTCGAGCTCCCGGAAGTCGTGGCCGTTGACCGGGCCCACGTAGTGGAAGCCGATCTCGTCCCAGATGAGGTTCGGGAAGAAGAGCCCCTCGACCGAGCTCTTGAGCTTGCGCGCGAGCTCCCAGGCCTTGTCGCCCTTGGGGACCCGCTTGAAGAAGCTATGGCCGGTCTCGATGAACTTCTGATACGCCGGGTGCAGCTCGAAGCGGTTGCGCCAGGTCGCCAGCCAGCCCACGTTCTCCGAGATGGACCAGCCGTTGTCGTTGAAGATCACGATCAGGCGCTTGGGCTTCACGTGCACGATGTTGTTCAGAGCCTCGTAGCTCGGGCCCGACGTCAGCGCGCCGTCGCCCACGATCACGACCACGTAGGGGTCCTGCGGCTGGCCCTGGACCGCGATCGAGATCCCGAGCCCGTAGGAGAGGCCGGTCCCGGCGTGGCCGGCGGCGAGGGTGTCGTGCGGGCTCTCGGAGGGCTCGGCGAAGCCGGACAGCCCGCCCGGGGTGCGGATCGACGGGAACTGATCGCGCCGCCCCGTCACCAGCTTGTGGGTGTAGCACTGGTTGGACGTGTCCCAGACCAGGTGGTCCTTGGGGGAGTCGAAGGCCCGGTGCAGCGCCAGAGTCAGCTCGACGACCCCGAGGTTGCTCGCGAGGTGCCCGCCGGTCTTGGTGATCGTGCTGATGATGAGGTCGCGGCAGTCCTGGGCGAGCTCGGCTAACTGCTCGTAGCTCAACCCCTTCAGGTCCTTCGGACCCTCGATCCGGCTGAGTATGGGCATGCGGCTTCGAACCCCTCCATCCATGCGGAAGCGCCCCGCTGGGCGCGAGAAACGCGGATGATAACCTACAAAAGATATGTCAAATTCACTGCGCGTAGGCAGTTCCGAGCACAAAGAGCTCTTCTGCCGGACCTTCATCCAGACCCACGACCCCTTCGTCCCCGCCGAGATCCGGTGGCCCGATCTCGACGCCGCGGGTCTCGAGCGCCTGAAGGGGCTGCCCGTGTGGAACGAGGCCGCCCGGACCGAGGCCGCCACCGCGGTGAAGGTCCAGTCCCTCGGGAAGGTCGAGAGGGACCCCCTCCTCGCCGAGGCGATCAGCCTGCAGGGCTACGAGGAGGCCCGCCACGCGGACGTCATCCAGCGCCTGACGCGCCATTACGGCATCCCGGTCGACGCCTTTCCGCCGCCTCCGGAGCCGGCCGACCCGACCTGGGCGTTCCTGCGGACGGGCTACGGGGAGTGCCTCGACAGCTTCTTCGCGTTCGGGCTCTTCGAGCTCGGGAGGCGCTCGGAGTTCTTCCCTCCCGGGATCATCTCTGTCTTCGACACGATCATGCAGGAGGAGGCGCGGCACATCCAGTTCATCGTCAACTGGGCGGCGTACCTGCGCGCGCAGCGCGCGCTGCCGCTGCGCCCCGTGTTCGACGCGCGCCGCGGCTGGAACATCGTCGCGCAGGCATTCGACCGCGTGAAGGGCGCGATGTCGATGGCGGGAGGCGGCGGAGACGGAGACGGCGACGACAAGAAGGACGACGAGAAGAAGAAGAACGAGGCCGCCGGGCGCGACACGACGCAGGACGGCTTCACGCTCAAGAGCCATTCCGCGTTCGGCGATCTGACGCTGCGCTCGTTTCTCGAGCTCTGCATCGCGGAGAACGAGAGGCGGCTTTCGCCCTACGACGCGCGCCTGCTCCGGCCATCGATCGTCCCGCCGGTGATCAAGGCGCTCGTCAAGGTCCTGCCGAAGGGCGCGAAGAAAATCGCCGAAAGGGAAGAGAGAGCCGCCTAGGCCGAGGGGAGCGGGGCCCGTCCCCCCTGTCCCCGTCCCTTCAGGGAGCCGCCGGTTCGTTCCTGTCGAGGGCCCTCTTCAGGCGCTGCGTGATCAGGAAGACTTCGGGGCGCGAGACCTTCGAGCCCGGGCCGTGCTTCTCGACGCGTTCGAGCGCCGCCCACGCGAGCTGCACGGGAAGCGCCGTGAACTCGACCAACCCGCGCGGCGCATCGGCGGACTGGAGCTTGCGGATGTACTCTCCGGCGACGCCGAGGTCCCTGCGCGCGAGGGCGAACACCTCCGACGCCGGCACCTCCGCCGGCAGGTAGCGGCGGCCCTCCTCGGCGTCCACGGCGGAGTCCTTCAGGATGTTGACGAGCTGGAGCGCCTCTCCGAAAGTCGCCGCGCGCTCGCGCAGGAACGCGGCGATGCCGGAGAGCGATGGCCGGTCCAGCAGGAAGAGCTCCGAGAGCATCTCGCCCACGATCCCGGCCACGATGTAGCAGTAGTCCTGAAGCTCCCGGACCGAGTGGAGCGTGAGCGCGCCGTTGCGCGTCCGCGCCACGATCGAGGCCATGCCGTCGGCCGAGCGGATCACGTGGTCCCGGATCGGCGCGATCGCGCCGGGGGAGAGGGCGAAGAACGCGTCCAGCACGAAGGGGACCTCGGCCATCAGCTCCTGGTAGCCGGCGTGATGCGCGACTCTCCGGTCGACCCATCCGCGCGCGAGCCGCTCGGCCTCGGGCCGCGAGTAGTCGCGCAGCTGGCGCTTGAAGTCGGCGAGCGCGTCGATGCGCGCGTCCGGATCCCAGTGGGACGCGTCCTCGAAGGTGTCGGCGATGCGGAAGAGCAGATACGCGATCATCACCTCGCGCCGCGTCGGCTCCGGCAGGACCGGGATCGACAGCGCGAAGGTGCGGCTGGTCTTCTCGAGGAGGTCGTCGAGGCTGGCCATCAGAGGCCCTCGGCGGCGAGCACGGCGACGAACGACGCGAGCCGGTCCGCGCAATCCCGGATCACGCTCCGCATCCGCCGCAACTGGGGGATCGAGCGCGGATGCAGCATGGCCTGGAAGGCGACGGCGGAGCGGCGGATGGCCCCCTGCGAGTCCATGCACCGCGAAAGATATCCGGGCAACTCCTCCTCCGCGCCGTCGCTGATGATCCGGACGACGACGTAGGGAATCGCGAGTGCCGCCGCGGCCCGCGCCCAGGCGGAGGACTCCATGTCGACCGCGGCGGGCGGGACTCCGATCCGTGCGGCGGCCGCGGCCTTCTCGACGGCCGTCACGAAGGGGCTCTCGACGGTGAGGAGCGTTCCCTGCCGCGCCCCGGGTTTGGCGGCGGCATGGACGACGCGCCGTGCGTCGGGGCCGGGCGCGACCTCTCCGCACTCGTCGAGGATTCGGTGCGCGACGAGGAGATCGCCGACGCCGAGATCCGCCGTCAGCGCTCCAGCGACACCCGCTCCGAGAAGGAGCGCGGGCCGATGCCTCGCGCAGAGCGCGGCGGTCGCTCGCGCCGCGTTTCGCGGCCCTTCCCCCGTCGACGCCACGACGACGCCCGGCGGCAGGCGCTTGTCGGCGAACGCGGCGAGCTCCTCCCGGATCGCCGTGACGACCAGGATCCGCGCGCCGGCACAGCCTCCGGCGTCAGCCGCGCACATAGCCCTTCGCCCGGAACCACTCGACCGCGCGCGCGAGCGGCTCCTCGATCGGCGTCTGCGGCAGCCCGAGCTCCCGCACGGCCTTGCCCGCGTCGAAGAACATCCGGTGCATCGACATGCGCACCGAGTCGAGCGACACGCGCGGCGGGCGTCCCGTGATTCGGGCGGCCGCGCTGCTCACGGCGCCGAACACGAGCGGAATCGCGTGGGGCAGCCGCACCGTCGGGGCCGGCAGGCCGCTGAGCCGCGAGAGGGTCTCGAGGATCTCCTGGAGCGTCAGGTCGCGGTTCCCCAGGATGTAGCGTTCGCCGACGCGTCCCTTCTTCGCCGCCAGGAGGTGCCCGCGCGCGACGTCGCGCACGTCGATCAGGTTGAGCCCCGTGTCGACGTAGGCCGGCATCCTCCGGTTCAGGAAGTCCACGATCATCTGCCCGGTCGGGGTCGGCTTGATGTCGCGCTCGCCGACCGGCGTGGACGGGTTCACGATCACGACCGGCAGGCCGCGCTCCGCCCACTCCCGCGCGACGCGCTCCGCGTCGTACTTGGAGCGCTTGTAGTGGCCGACGATGCGTCCGCGGACGACGGGAGTCTCCTCGTTGGCCGGCGAGCCGTCCGCCGTCAGGCCGAGCGCCGCGACCGAGCTCGTGTAGACGACCCGGCGGACGCCCGCCTGCGACGCCGCCTCCAGAACGCGATGCGTGCCGCCGACGTTGGCGCGATAGAGATCGTCCTTGTCCCTCGCCCACAGGCGGTAGTCCGCGGCGACGTGGTACAGCGTGTCGATCCCGCCGCCCTTCATCGCGCGGGCGAGCGACGCGGCGTCGGTCAGGTCTCCCTCGACGATCTCGACGTCGAGGCCCTCGAGGTTGTCGCGCCGGCTGTTTGGGCGGACGAGGCAGCGGACCGTCCGCTCCTCGGCGAGCAGCGCGCGCACCACGTGCGTCCCGACGAAGCCGGTGCCGCCGGTGACGAGATCCATTCAGCCAGTCATCCTGACACCGAGCGAAGCGAGGGGGAAGGATCCCTCAGTCGTTTGCGACGCGGGGAGTGACGGGATCCCTCGGCCTGCGGCCTCGGGATGGCGGCTCAGCGCGCGACGGCGCGCTACGCCGCCAGATTCCAGGCGATCATTCGGACCATGTCGCCCGGATGCTTGGGCAGCTCCATCACGACGGAGGCCTCGAAGCCGGAGTGCATGAGGCAGTTCTGGCAGAGAGGATCCTTGCGCGACTCCCAGTAGGCCCAGTCGGTGCCGTTCCAGAACTCGTCGAACGTCGGCGACCAGGTCTTTCCGATGAGGTAGCACGGACCCTTCCAGCCGTTGGGCGTGTACGTCACGGTCGACCAGGGCGAGCACTTGTAATCCCTCAGCCCGGCCGCGAACTCCAGGAACATCGGCGTCGAGGTCAGCTTGTACTTCTTCGAGATTTCCAGCACGCGCTGGAACTTCTTGTGGATCTCCGACTTGGTCAGGAAGATGTCGGCTCCGACCGACTCGTAGTGGTAGCCGGGCGAGACGAGCATCCCCTCGACGCCCATGCCCGTGAGCATCTTGCAGAGGTCCTCGACCTCGTTCACGTTGGTCTCCTTGAAGACCGTCGTGTTCGCCATCATGTGGTGGCCGAGCTTGACGCCCTCCTCGATCATCGCGATGGCCTTGTCGAAGACGCCCTCGCGCGCGCAGACGTAGTCGTGCGTCTCCCGCATGCCGTCGAGATGCACGTTGATCATCAGCCGCTTGTGCGGGGCGATGGTGCCGTACACGTTCTCGTCGAGGAGCAGCCCGTTCGTGCAGAGGTAGATGTGGCGCTTGCGCTTGATGATCTCCTCGACGAGCTGCGGGAGCTCGGGATAGATCGTGGGCTCGCCGCCGCAGATCGAGACGACCGGCGCCTCGGAGCGCTCGACGGCCTCGATGCACTTCTCGATGGGCAGACGGTCCTTGAGCTTGCCGGTGTGCCGCTCGATGGCGCAGCCGATGCAGGCGAGATTGCAGGTGTAGAGCGGCTCGAGCATGAGGACGAACGGATACCGCTTGTTGCCCCGGATCGCATTGCGAACCGAGTTCTGGATCGTGTCCGTCATGATGTGGACTGGGAATCGCATCAGTTCACTCCGTGATCGCCCTGGCCCGGGACCGCGTCGGTCCCGGCGTGTGCGGGCAGCGTCGCGCCCGCGGCCTCCTCCCGCGCGTAGAGCGAGAGCGCCCACAGCGGGAAGTACGTCGCATAGAGGTGGTAGCGGAGGTAGAACACCTTCGGAAACCCGGTTCCCGTCCAGTACTCGTCCTTCCAGGAACCGTCGTAGGCCTGGCGCGCGAGGAGGTACTCGACGCCGCGCCGCACCGGGTCGGAATCGCGGTCGCCCGTGGCGAAGAGAGCCATGAGCGCCCACGCGGTCTGAGACGGCGTCGAGGGACCGCAGCCCTTGACGCGCGGATCGTCGTAGCTCGCGGGCAGCTCGCCCCAGCCGCCGTCCGGGTTCTGGTGCGTGCGAAGCCATTCGGCCGTCTTCTGGAAGCGCCGCTCGCGCAGGTCGTGACCCGCGTGGAGCAGGCCCCGCAGCGCCAGCCACGAGCCGTAGATGTAGTTGCAGCCCCAGCGGCCGTACCAGGTCCCGTCGAGGCACTGCTTGCGCTCGAGGAAATTCGCGGCCCGTCGGACGGCGGGATCGCCCGCGTGCAGACCCAGGCCGTGCAGCGCCTCGAGGACCCGGCCCGTGATGTCCTCGCAGCTCGGGTCGATCATCGCGTTGTGGTCGGCGAACGGGATGAACGTCAGGACTTCGTTGTCGCAGTCCTTGTCGAACGCGCCCCAGCCGCCATCCTTGTTCTGCATCGCGAGCATCCACGCCTGGCCGCGCGCGACCGCGCCCTGGCGCGCCAGATCCTCGGCCTCGCCGGGGAAGCGGACGCGCGCGAGCGCGGTCAGCACCTCGGCGGTGTCGTCGTTGTCGGGGTACCACTCGTTGGCGTACTCGAAGTACCAGCCGCCCGGCTCCGCCTCGGGACACGCCTTCTTCCAGTCGCCGACGCTCTTGACCTCCCGGTCGAGGAGCCAGCGCGCGCCGTTCAGGAGCGCCGGGTCGTCGGCGGGGGTTCCCGAGTCCGAGAGGGCCACGATGGCGAGCGCGGTGTCCCAGACCGGAGACGTGCAGGGCTGGAGATGGATCGCGCCGTCGACCTCGATCGAGAGCTTCTCGAGCTCGTGGACCTGCGCGAGGACGCGCGGGTCGTCCGCCGCGTAGCCCAGGCAGCGGAAGGCGAGGATCGTGTTGATGATCGGGGGGAAGATGGCGCCGAGGCCGTCCGAGAGCTCCAGGCGCTCGTGGATCCACGCCTCGCACGCCGCGAGGGCCTTCTTGCGCAGGGGCGTCACGCCCGCGTTCTCGAGGCGCTTCAACGTGGCGTCGACCGCCGTGAAGAACCGCCGCCACGTGCGCTCGCGGCGCGAACGGACGGCGCCCTGCGGCGCGGCGGCCGGCGCGTCGGGGTCCCGCGGGACGTGCAGCTCCGAGATCGCGGCGGAGTCGGGCACCGGACAGGACGGCTTGGATGCCCAGATGACCGACAGCGGCACGACGATGCCGCGCGACCACGAGGACATCTTGTAGATGTTGAACACGGCCGAGTCGGGCAGCAGCACGATCTCGGGCGGCACCGCCGGGCAGTCGTCCCAGCTGCACTGGCCGAAGATCGCGAGATAAATCCGCGTGAAGGAGTTGCAGGCCTCGATGCCGCCGAGCGCCAGGATGACCTCGCGCGCGCGCGCCATGTGCGGTGCACGCGGGTCATCGCCCGCGAGCTTGAGGACGAAGTACGCCTTGACCGACGAGCTCACCTCCGCCGGCCCGCCTTCGTAGATCGCCCACCCGCCGCCGGGGAGCTGCCTGCGCCTCAAATGCTCCGCGAGCTTCTGGAACGTCGCGTCGCCGGTGCGTCCAAGAAAGTGGAGCGTGAGCGCGTATTCGGATTCCAGAATCGTGTCGCCTTCCAGCTCGCCACACCAATGCCCGTCGGGCGCCTGAATCGACAGGAGATAGCGCTGGGCGGCCTCGACGGCGTTTCGAACTGCGGTGCGGGATCTGCTCGGGGCGCTATCAGGCCCCAGGCCCGTGTCCGGTCGGACCGACATACTCGTACACCCTCGATGTCGTAACGGTTCGTGAGCCGGGCGGGACCCCCACCACCTGTGCCGGAATCGGCCCTGTTTCGCCCAGACCTGCGAGTCTATACCATACCCCCCGCGGCTCAAAAGGCCGGGGGTGCACCGTGAAACGCTCAGCCTGGATGCTTGTGGCCGGAATCCTGGCCTCCTTCCCGCTCCGTTCGATGTCGTATTACGTCCTGGAGTTGCGGGGGGGTTCTCACATTTACGCAACGGACGTGCCTGTCCGAAAGGGCAGGTTGACGCTCTTTCATCGCTATCCGGACGGCGTCTTCATGAGCCTGTCGAGCTCCGAGGTGGTCAAGGTGGAGACCGCGCAGGAGCCGCCGGCCGCCGCCTCCGCGGGTTCCGAGAAGCTCGCCCCCGGCGACCTCCGTTACATCGGCGGCATGCTGCACGGACCGGGACATCCGGCGCCCGAGCGTCCCGTCGCCCCCGCGGAGCCGCCCGCGTATGGAGACTCCGGGTACGGCGGATACGTCGACTACGGCTACGGCTACTGGGGAGGCGGCAGCCTTCCGCCGCCCCGTCCGGTTCCCCCGCCGACGGCGGGAGGGCCGAACATCGGTCCGAACGGTTTCCCGATCATCGCCCCGGCGGGCTCGCCCGGCTCGGTGCCCCCGCCGATCGGGTCGAACGGGTTTCCGATCATCGCCCCGCCTTCGGCGCCACGCCGCCCGCAATGAGGAGCCGCGTAACGGGCCGCGCTGCGGAAGCCGTCGTGAGGCGGAACGGGTCGGCCTGATAGTGTCTCTCTCCAGGAGGTCGCCATGAACCGGAAGTTGTTCGTTTCGAGTTTGCTGGTTCTCCTCGCGTTCGTGACGGTTCCCCTCAAGGCCGAGGACAAGACGATCGCGCGCTTCCGCGCTTTCGCCGTCAACATGAATGGCGGTCCGCGGACCAACGCGGGAACCGTGGACATCGGGATCACCCGCTGGTCGACCGAGGCGGAGCGCGAGGCCCTGATCGCGACGCTCAAGGAGAAGGGCTCGACCGCGCTTCTCGACGCGCTGACCAAGCAGCCGGAGTCGGGCTTCATCAAGATGCCGAACACGCTCGGGTGGACGCTCTTCTACGCGCGCAAGACCGACCTGCCCGACGGCGGCCAGCGCATCGTCATCGCCACCAACCGCCGGCTGGGGTTCGGCGAGGTCTCCCAGCAGAGGCGCTCGGCGGACTATGACTTCACGCTGGTCGAGATCCACCTCCCCAAGGGCGGCGGCAAGGGCGAGGGCAAGATGGTCCCCGCCGCCAAGGTGACCTGGGACAAGGAGACGAACCAGATCGACATCGAGAACTACCAGGCGATGCCGGTGCAGCTCAAGAACGTCGAGGAATCCAAGCCCTAGCCTCGTCCGCTCCCCTTGGCGACGTCCACACTGACCGCCGCCGTGGAAACGGCGGCGGTCCTCGTTTCCGCCCTGGCGGGCATGATCGCCGCGGCCCGCAAGCGCATGGACATCGTTGGGACGTACTGCCTCGCCGTGATCACGGCGTTCGGCGGCGGCACGCTGCGCGATCTCCTGATCGACCGGCGCCCGTTCTTCTGGGTACGCCACCAGGAATACCTCTGGATCCTCGGCGCGCTCTGCGCCGCGTTCGTCTACGTGCGGCCGTTCCACACGCGCGTGAGCCGCTGGCACAGGCAGGCGGTCGCGGTCGACGCGATGGGCCTCGCGCTCTTCACGCTGTCGGGCGTCGGCTACGCGCTCGCCAGCGGGATGCCGATGCTGATCGCGTCGCTGATCGGCGTCATCACGGGGACCTTCGGCGGCGTCCTGCGCGACGTCGTGTCCAACGAGATCCCCGTGATCTTCCAGCCGGGCTCGCTCTACGCGGTCTCCTCGTTCGCCGGCGCGTGGGTCTTCCTGGGCGGCGCCTGGGTCGGACTTCCGCACGCGCTCGCCGCCGGGCTGGCGTTCTGCACGATCGTGGCGCTGCGCCTGGTCTCGGTGCGCTTCGGCGTGCGCGTCCCGGATCCGTTCTGGCTGAGCGAGGGCCCGCCTCCGGCGCCGCCTCCTCGCGACGAGCGCTGAAGGGAATTCCTCGGCCGCGTTCCGCCGCGTCTCAGGCGCGGCGGAGCAGGATCGCCGTGAGGACCGCGGTCGCGACGACGAGGACCGCGCAGATCACCGAGACGAGCGACAGCGAGGCCACGAACGCCTCGCGGGCGTCCCGCAGGAGCGCCGCGGCGCCGGGTCCCGATTCCGACAAGCGGGTCGCCGCCGCCGCGGCCCCGCCGAGCGTGCCCCGCGCCTGCGCGAGCAGGTTCTCGGGAATTCCCGGCAGCGACGCCGCCTCCATGCGGGTCCGGTACGTCATCGTGCCGAGGCTGCCGAGGACCGCGATGCCGAGCGCGCCGCCGAGCTCGGCGCTCGTCTCCGAGATGCCGGCCGCGGCTCCCGCCCGCTCGGGCGGAGCCGCCGCGATGATCAGGTCGTTGGCCAGCGTGAACGCCGGCGCGGACCCGAGCGAGAAGAGGAGAGAGCCCACGGCCACGGCGTAGAGGCCGCCGCCTCCCTCGACGCCCGCGCGGGAGAGCACGACGAAGCCCGCGGCGCCGACGAGGAGTCCCACGGCCATGACGCGCGCTTTCGGCGCCCTCCTGGCGAGCGCGGGGGAGAGGAGCGAGCCGGCCACGAACCCCAGAGACCACGGCAGCGTCCACAGCCCGGCGCGCAGCGGCGAGAGGCCCAGGACGAGCTGCAGGTACTGCGCGATGAAGACGTACGAGCCGAACGCGACGAAGCAGGAGAGCGCGTAGGTCGCGAGCGACGCCGAGAACGTCGCGACCCGGAAGAGCCGCAGGTCGATCAGCGGGTCCGCCAGCGTCTCCTGCCGGCGCACGAAGACGAAACCCGCCGCGAGTCCGATCGCGATGGCCGCGGCCGCGACGCCGCCCGCCCGCGCGCCGCTCTCGGCGATGCGTTTCAGCCCGAAGATGACGGCGAGGACGGCGAGGAGCGACAGCGCCGCGCTGAGGAGATCGAGCCGGCCCGCCGAGGGATCCTTGTACTCCGGCAGGAGCGAGGGCCCGACCGCGAGCAGGAGCGCCATGACGGGAACGCTCAGGAGGAACACCGATCCCCACCAGAAGTGCTCGAGCAGGATGCCGCCGAGGAGCGGCCCGATGGCGGCGCCGACGGAATAGCTCATGACCCAGACCGAGACGGCCACGGTCCGGTCGCGCGCGTCGTGGAACATGTTGCGGATCAGCGAGAGGGTCGACGGCGCGAGCGTCGCGCCGGCCAGCCCGAGGAACGCCCGGGACGCGATCAGCATGCCGGCGGTCCGCGAGAACGCCGCCGCGACGGAGGCGATCCCGAAGGCGACGGCGCCGATGAGCAGAAGCCGCCGCCGCCCGATCCGGTCGCCGAGCGTGCCCATGGTGATGAGCGATCCCGCGACCATGAAGCCGTAGATGTCCACGATCCACAAGAGCTGCGCGCTGCCCGGCGCGAGCTCCTCGGAGAGCCGCGGCAGCGCGAGGTTCAGCACCGTCAGGTCCATCGAGTAGAGGACGCACGGCAGCGCGATCACGGCGAGCCCGATCCATTCGCGCCGCGTCGCGCGTGCGGGGAGCCCGGCGCGATCGCTCAGCGCGGAAACGTCTCCGCCCAGTCGGTCACGACGACGAGCTGACGCGGCGGCTCCTCCGTCGGAACGAACTGCGTCCCGTAGAACGCGTTGCCGTCGGCGGAGACGTCGTAATCCCGAAAGGCCTCTTCGCGGCTGCCTCGTCCGCTCCACTGGCCTCCGATGTTGACGTCCGCCGTGAAGAGCAGGCGCGGCGCGGAGAACGCCGGAACGGCGTCGGCGACCTCCACCGCCATGAATCGTTCGAAATGCTCCCCCGTGCGGTAGATCAGCTCGCGGCCGCCCCGCGTCCACGCCGGCTCGATGCCGGAACCGGTCGAGACCTTGATGGCTACACCGGGACCGGGATAGGGCCGCGCGTAGATTTCCTTGGCGCCGGACTCGTCGGAGACGTAGGCCACCCACTTCCCGTCCGGGGAGATGGCGGGGGCGGCTTCGCGGAACGGCGTCTCGAACCACGGCCCGGCGGGAGGCTGGCGCGATGGGTCCACGGCTTTGAGCCAGATGTCCTCCGAGATCGGCTTCCGGGTTCCGCCTCGATCCGCGCTGTAGTTGATGGTGTACGCGATGGTCTTCCCGTCGGGAGAGAAGGAGCCCGGGAACTCGGCGTCCTCGGAGGCTCCCGGAAGGGTCTCGATCTCGCCGCTTCCGTCGGCGTTCTTGAGGCCCAGTGTGGGCCGGGCCCCTCCCATCCGGCTGAAGGCGAGGCGCCGTCCGTCCGGCGACCAGAGGGGACAGAAGAACCGGCCGCGCTCGGGTGTCAGAGTCGAGACGATGTCGCGCTCGCGGTCGTGGATCACGATGGCGCTGCGCAGTCCGAGGAACTGCACCATCGCCAGGCGCTTTCCGTCCGGCGACAGGCGAGGGTTGAAGTAGGCGCCGGAGGGGAGCGGCAGCGGGACCGCCTTTCCCTCCCGATCGAGGCGCACCACCGTCGTAGTGGGCAGCCGCAGGGGCTCCCCGTCCACGAACGCGAGCGTTCCCTCGCCGAGCGCGAAGAGGGCGATCCCCTCGCTCGGGTCGATCGCGATCTTCTCGGCGAGCGGAACGGCGGCTCCCGTCACGGCGAGCCGCGAGAGATCGAACGGAACGGTGAAGACCGTCGCGCCGCGGAGGAAGACCAGGTGGCCGTTGCCGTACCGGGCGAAGGTGGCTCCCTCGATGAGGGTGCGGCGCCTGGCCGTGACGGGATCGATCACGACGATGTTCGACCGATCGAGATCGGCGAAGTCGATTCCCAGGCGCTGCGTGCAGAGAATCCCGCGTCCTCCCGGAAGAATCTGCGGATGGAGAAGCGCATGCTCTCCGAGAGCCTGGTCCAGACGGACGAGGGGAGCGACGCCTCCTCCTCTCTCGGAGACCGCATACAACCCGGAATTCGCGCCCAAAGGCAGGACGAGGCGGCCGTCCGGTCCCCAGCCGCCTCCCGCCGTGACGGGCGGGATGTTGGACAGCGTCACGGCGGTGCCTCCGAGAAGCGGGACCTTCCGAAGCTCGTTCTTCGCGATGAAGCCGATCCATTCGCCGTCGGGCGAGAAGAACGGCCGCGATCCCAGCTCGGTCCCCTGGATGGCCTCGGCGTGATCAGAGGCGAGCGGGCGGCGGAACAGCGTCTGGACTCCGTTGTGGGTCGCCGAGTAGACGACGGTGCGGCCGTCCGGAGAGAGGGCGAGCGGCGGCCTCACGGTGAAGAGCGTG
>Ga0157375_10001279_pt1 | contig 21720 bp, 17 predicted proteins | sample M35metaG_FD_115311 | JGI IMG/M metagenome (GOLD analysis project Ga0157375, IMG submission 115311) | Miscanthus rhizosphere microbial communities from Kellogg Biological Station, Michigan, USA - M3-5 metaG | ecosystem: Host-associated > Plants > Roots > Rhizosphere > Soil | place: USA: Michigan... | reverse complement strand
AATCGGAAAGAGTATTTTATTTTGATAATTTCAAGGTTGGTGGTAGATGGAATACGCTTAACGATTTTCTGATCTCTGGATCAGCTCCCGCCAATCAACCTCCTGTCGCAAACGCAGGAACTGATCTTTCCATCACGCTACCCACAAGTACTGCAACTCTTAATGGTAGCACCTCCAAAGATCCCGACGGAACAATTTCAAAGTACTCATGGACGCAAACCTCGGGTCCAAATACTGCAACCATTGCCAGTGCAGGTTCAGCAACTACTGCCATCAGCAACCTGGTTCAGGGTACTTATAACTTTAAACTGACCATTACAGATAATGCGGGTGCAACAGCTACTGATGTGGTGGTCGTAACCGTGAATGCAAACCAGGCTCCTACTGCAAATGCAGGAACTGATCTTTCTATTCAATTGCCTACCAGCAGCACCAATTTGAATGGAAGCAATTCAAAAGATCCTGACGGAACGATTTCTAAATACGCATGGACACAGGCTTCGGGTCCCGCCACAGCCACCTTTGGAAACGCGGGTGCAGCAACAACAGCAGTGAGTGGATTGGTTCAGGGAACCTATACGTTCAATCTTACGGTTACTGATAACGGTGGAAAGACTGCAACAGATGCAGTGATCGTAACTGTAGCCGCCGCAGCACCGGTTAACCAGGCTCCTGTTGCTAACGCGGGTACGGATCTTTCTGTTCAATTACCTACCAGCAGTACTAATTTGAATGGTAGCGGTTCTAAAGATCCGGACGGAACAATTTCAAAATACGCATGGTCACAGGCATCTGGCCCCGGCACTGCCACATTCGGAAATGCGGGTGCAGCAACAACAGCAGTAAATGGTCTTGTACAAGGTTCCTATACTTTTAATTTAACAGTGACGGACAATGGAGGGAAAACAGCCACCGATGCAGTAATTGTAACGGTGAAAGCATCGGCAACAACTGACCCAACCGTATCTTACTATCCAAACCCAGCTACATCCTACACAACACTAAGCGTGACCGGAAGCTTACGGGGTAATGCAGTTCTTCAAATCTACAGCTCCACCACGGGAGCAATGGTCCAGGGAACACTTTTGTATATTGACCAGCAGACATTCACGAAAAATATCTCGACCAGTAGCTTACCCCAAGGTTACTACACCATGGTGCTTAAGTATACGGGTACAACAGTACAGATCAGTAAAACAATACAGAAGATGTAGACATTTCATTTTGAGGTGAAAGGTGAAAGGTGAAAGGCGTAAGGTAACAACACCCTTAACCTTTCACCTTTCACCTTTCACCTTTCATTAAAACAACTCCTGCTGCGACTGGCTTCCCTTCTTCACTTCCCATTCCATCTCAACAGACTTGCTATAGTCAACCAATTTCGCACCAACTGCTTTCCAGCCCATGACTTCAACGAGCTTGACAATCTTGATCTTTCCCTTCCTGACTTGCGAACCTCTTCCTGTTTGCACAATCAAAATGGGTTCCTCATCGGTGCTCACGGTCTCCAATCGATTCCCTTCGCCCTCCTTAATGAAGAAGAACTTGTTGTGGATGGTCGTGGTTTCAATCTTAAATCGCTTGACATTGTATTGCAATTTCTCCTGGTCAAGGTAAACGGCCGAAATGATCTTTTCAGGATTGAATTTTTCAATCAGTAATACTTTTTCAGGATCGATTTTTTGGGTAAGCTCCAGGTCAGTGATTTCATAATAACCGCCGCTATATATGACGAGAATTCGTTCCTGACTTTCAAAGCTGCCAAGGAAAATTCCCTTCTCGTCTGTATTCAATCTCCCGAATTGCTCATCGAACCAAAGTTTTCTTCCACTCAGGGTTCTTTGCCCCGCCTCTTTGAATTTCACAGAGCGAATCGGGTACTTGGTTACCTGGTTACCCATGCTTCCCCTTCCCTTGATATCGAGTTCTTCGAAATGATATTCAAATTCCTTGTTGCGGGCCGAACTGCTCGGACTTAAAACCACTTTCACCACTTCTGCTTCTCCATTTGGATTCACAGACAGGTAATGAACCCTGCTCTTCTCTTCCCCTCTTGTTAAATCATACTCCTTGTCACGCGTGACACCCGTCACATTAAAACGCTTTGCGTAACTGAGTCCCGATTTGCCATCGGAATAAACCATATTATACGTGGTACGTTCGTCATTTTTTTGAAATACGGCAACATGAATGATATCCTTTCCAATGAAAACCTTATCGGCCATCTTTACCACCTTCATCTTTCCGGATTTTGTGAAGGCGATGATATCGTCCAGGCTGGAACAGTCAATGACAAACTCATCCTTCTTCAATCCTGATCCAATGAATCCATCTTCCCGGTTCACATAAAGTTTCGTATTTGCGATGGCCACCTGCTTGGCTTGGATGGCCTCAAACAATTTAAGCTCACTCTTTCTTTCGCGACCTTTTCCGTATTTTTTTAACAACCCCTCGAAATAAGCGACTGAAAAATCGACCAGGTTGGCAAGGTCGTGCTTCACCTGTTTGATCTCGGCTTCTAGTGCTTTGATCTGGTTGTTCAATTCTTCAATGTCGAGTTTGTAAATTCTGCGGACGGGCTTCTCCGTGAGCTTCAAAACGTCTTCACGGGTCACTTCCCGTTTTAATTGTTTCTTGTAAGGTTTAAACGCCAGTTCGATGGCCTCCAGCACTTTTTCCCAGCTCGCGTGCCTTTTCTCGAGTTCCTTGTAAATTTTTTCTTCGAAGAATATTTTTTCAAGGGACGTGTAATGCCATTTTTCCTGCAACTCGGCGAGTTTGATTTCCAACTCGCGTTTCAACAAATCCTTGGTGGAATCTACAGCGCGTTTCAGCAATTCCTGAGCACCCAGGAACCTGGGTTTCTGTTCTACGATTACACAAGCATTTGGCGAAATGCTCACTTCACAATCTGTAAAGGCATAAAGCGCGTCAATGGTAATATCAGGAGAGATACCAGGAGCGAGATCCACCTGGATCTCTACTTCGGCCGCTGTGTTATCGGTAACCTTTTTGATCCTGATTTTTCCCTGGTCGTTGGCCTTGACAATGGAGTCCATCAATTGGGCTGTCGTAACGCCGTAAGGGACGTCACGGATGGCAAGTGTCTTTTTGTCGAGTTCTTCAATTCTTGACCTCACTCTTACCTTACCGCCACGTCTCCCATCATTATAATTTGACACATCAATCATTCCACCCGTCTGGAAATCCGGGTAGAGATCAAATTTTTTCCCTTTCAGATATTTGATGGAAGCATCAATCAGTTCGCAAAAATTGTGTGGCAGGATCTTGGTTGCCAAACCCACGGCAATTCCTTCCGCACCTTGTGCCAGCAGCAACGGAAACTTCATGGGCAGTGTGACCGGTTCATTTTTCCTTCCGTCATAACTTAATGCCCACTCCGTGGTCTTGCTGTTGAAGGCGACCTCCAACGCAAATTTTGAAGGCCGCGCTTCGATATACCTGAATGCTGCGGCTTCGTCACCTGTTCTGATATCCCCCCAGTTGCCCTGGGTTTCGATGAGCAGGTCCTTTTGTCCGAGATTAACGAGGGCGTCGCCAATGGAAGAGTCGCCATGCGGATGGTATTGCATGGATTGCCCAATAATATTGGCCACTTTGTTGAAGCGGCCATCATCCATCTCTTTCATGGCGTGCAATATTCTTCTTTGAACCGGTTTCAAACCGTCTTCAAGCGCGGGCACGGCCCGCTCCAGGATTACATAAGATGCATAATCCAGGAACCAGTTTTTATATTGACCGGTGACACCCGCCAGGTCTGCCCCGCTTTCGGGTTCTCGTGATTTAGATTTTGCCATACATGCGGTCCTTGTTTTATTCGGCTATTGAATCCACGGCCTGGGCCATTTTAAGTTTCAGTTCAAAATCCTTCATTCCTTTCAGGTTGCCCTGAACGTCAAAATATCCTTCACCGATCATCTTCTTCAGTCGCCAAAGCAGGTAGGCGTCCCCGGTAGTATGCTTGGATTTGTGAAGATACTGGTGAATCACTTTGCTGGCCTTTTGCCAGTCTGCGGTGATAAATTTTTTCAATTCATTATCATAAAAATCATAACCTGCAGAGATCAGCTTCTTGCCTCCTTCCAGCAACCTGACGCCTCCATTATCGCGGCAAAGGCGTTCCCATTCGTCGGGATCAACTTCAAATTCACTAAGCGTAATTGGGCGTGCAAGTTTTTTTGCTTTTGAAAATTCCCTGGGAGGGATAGTCGAAAGCCATTCAGGATAAAAGATCTGGCCCTTATCATTGATGAATGGCAGGTTATTCAAATAAAGAATGAAAATGCGACCCTGGTAATTTTTCAACTGACCCATCAGCCAATAATAGCCGCAAACATCGTGTTTGTTTTGCGCTGCCCATATCCAGACAACTTCTGAGGAATCAGCAATCAACCTGTTCATCAGATCCTCCACCATAGCAGGGTCATTCACGATATTTTTCTCAACGGTGCCTTCGTAATCGCCGTCCCTGAGCACATCTTTCCACCATTCCCGCCTCACTGTATACCCCTCTTCTGAGTATATGCCTTCGAGTGGTCCAACCGCATAATCGTCGCGAACCTGTATAACGTCACCTTGAATTGAAGGATCCAATTCTATGGCTGCTTTCAATGTGTCCACATCTGCGTGGTTAAAAACGATATGAATCATTTTAGAGATTTTGGATTGTAGATTGTGGTTTGTGGTCTTTAAAACTAGTCAACTAATCAGCCGATCAACTCTCTTCCGCCAGGTCTAACTCCACTTTCAGATTTTCAATGATAAATTCCTGACGCTCCGGCGTGTTCTTGCCCATATAATATTCGAGCAATTGCTGAATATGCGTTTCAGGAAGCAACATCACAGGCTGAACTCTCATTTCCGCGCCAATAAATCTGCCAAATTCATCCGGAGAAATCTCACCCAATCCTTTAAATCTTGTGATTTCCGGTTTTGAGCCGAGTTTCTTGACCGCAGCTGCCTTTTCAGACTCATCGTAGCAGTAAATCGTTTCCTGTTTATTTCTAACCCTGAACAACGGCGTCTCTAAAATATAAACGTGACCATTCTTTACCAGGTCTGGGAAGAATTGCAGGAAGAAAGTCATCATCAGCAGGCGAATGTGCATGCCATCCACATCTGCATCTGTAGCGATCACGATATTGTTGTAGCGCAGGCCTTCATATCCATCTTCGATATTCAATGCGTGTTGGAGCAGGTTGAACTCCTCATTTTCGTAAACAACTTTCTTGGTGAGACCAAAACAGTTAAGCGGCTTTCCGCGCAAACTAAAAACAGCCTGGGTCTCCACGCTACGCGCTTTAGTAATAGAACCGCTGGCAGAATCTCCTTCCGTGATGAAGATGGTGCTCTCCTTCTGCCGTTCTATGATCAGCTCTTTTTCTTTTCCGCTCGGTTCGTCGTTATAGTGAAAACGGCAGTCCCGCAACTTTCGATTATGGAGGTTAGCCTTTTTCGCGCGCTCATTTGCCAGCTTCTTGATACCAGCCAGCTCCTTGCGTTCCTTTTCACTTTGTTCAATTCTTCTTTTCAGAGCTTCAGCGGTGGATGGATTTCGGTGCAGGAAATTGTCTAATTCCTTCGCCAGAAAATCAGCCACGAAATTTCGTACGTTGGGGCCACCCTCATAAACATTTATTGAACCCAACTTTGTTTTGGTCTGGCTTTCAAAGACCGGCTCCTGTACACGTACCGAAATGGCAGCGCATATGCTGCCCCTGATATCTGAAGCATCGTAATCCTTTTTGTAGAAATCACGAATGGTCTTCACATACGCCTCGCGAAAGGCTGCCAGGTGTGTACCACCCTGGGTCGTGAACTGGCCATTCACAAATGAATAATATTCTTCTCCGTACTGGTTTTCGTGGGTGATGGCCACTTCGATATCATCGCCCTTGAGATGAATGATGGGATATCGAATCTCATCGGCATTCGACTTGCGCTGGAGAAGATCCAGCAAACCATTCTTGCTTACATATTTTTTACCGTTGAAATTGATGACCAGTCCGGCATTGAGATAGCAATAATTCCAGAACTGGTTATCGAGGTATTCGTGTATGTAATGAAAATTCTTAAAGACAGATCCATCCGGGATGAATGTAATCAGGGTGCCATTGTGTTCGCCACTCTTAGATTCCCGGAATTCTTTGATGAGAATGCCTTTTTCGAACTCAGCGGATTTCTCCTTTCCTTCCCTGAACGCCGTGACTTTAAAATATTGGCTCAACGCGTTTACGGCTTTAGAGCCAACGCCATTCAAACCAACGGATTTCTGAAAGGCCTTGCTATCGTATTTAGCCCCGGTATTGATCTTGCTCACCACGTCAACCACCTTGCCAAGTGGTATACCCCTGCCGTAATCGCGAACGCTCACGGTCTTCCCTTCAATCGAAACATCTACCTGCTTGCCATAACCCATCGTGTGCTCATCAATACAGTTATCCAGCACTTCTTTTAAAAGCACATAGATCCCGTCATCTGCACTCGATCCGTCGCCGAGCTTTCCGATGTACATGCCGGGTCGAAGGCGGATATGCTCCCGCCAATCCAGGCTCTTGATACTATCCTCTGTGTAGTCGAATAAATTTGTGCCTTTTTCTGCCATTTGATGAATCTTAAGCCCAAAACCTGGACCCTGGTGGTTTTAAAGTAAGCTCGAATTAAATACAAAAATACTAACATAATTAGCAAAATCCGGGTGCGGCAAATATACCGAAATGCACCAAAATGCATGACAACAGACTTATTCACGCGCTGTGTATAATTAAGAAAAGTTTGGTGTAGTCAGGTGACCATTGATTTGGGAATGGGCTGAGCCGGGCTGCCTACATGAATAACGGAAATGCCAATTTTCCGGAACACCAGGTAATCCAGGAATTTCGCAACAGGCACCATGAAATTATATACGTTTAAGAGAGACTGCGGAATGATCTTGCTGTGCAAAATGGCACCTGAAAACCACCAGCCGGGTATGGCTGCGAAATTAAAGTATTGCATGTGGAGCGTCTCGATACCATTCGCTGCATGAATGGCCTGCAGGGATTTCTTATCATATCTCCTGAAATGACCCAGAGCCTTGTCAAGGGAGTTGTACAATTGTGTCACCGCCGGAACCAAAACGATCAGTCGTCCGTTCTTATTCAGCATTTTTCTGCAATTGGAGATGGCCAGCCGGTCGTCCTCGATGTGCTCAATGACATTTAGAGCAACGATAGAATCAAAACAACCCAGAAATTCTTTATACCTGTCTTCAAAATCTTCGGCCGCCAGGTCAATAGAATAAGCTCCGGCAAAAAAAGGGTTATCCGCAAATCGCCTTTTCAGCAAACTGCAATATTGTTCGTTGCCATCACTGAGGGTCGTGGAAAATTTCTCTCTCATAAAGTATTCCGACAGGTTACCTATGCCGCTCCCCACTTCCAGCACCCTGCCCTGACACCAGGGCTGAATTTGCCTGAAGAGCCACGCATTAAATTGTTTGGCTGAAGAAAAGCGATCTAGGGTATCCTTTCCAACAGGATCGTCGGGACGAGGGGGATTCCCTTTCATTTTGAGAAAATATTGTATTTCAAAATACAATAGAGCGCCCTGAAGCCGTCCTTCCAATTGATCTTTTTCCCTTCGGCGTAGGTTCTGCCATAGTAGGAGATCCCGACTTCATAAATTCTCACACCCGGCACCCGGGAAATCTTAGCCGTCACTTCGGGCTCAAATCCGAAACGTTTTTCTTTGAGTTGAATATTTTGAATAATGGAGGTTTTGCAAAGCTTATAACAAGTTTCCATATCGGTCAGGTTCAGATTAGTGAACATATTGCTCAACATGGTGAGAAACTTGTTACCTATGGAATGCCAATAAAAAAGTATGCGATGGGAACGTCCGCCAAGGAACCTGGAACCAAAAACCACGTCGGCAGAACCTCTCAGAATGGGACGAATTAAGTCGTTCAATTCCTCAGGATCGTATTCAAGGTCCGCGTCCTGGATGATTAAAAAATCGCCTGATGCCTTCTGGATACCGGTATGAATGGCGGCCCCTTTCCCCTGGTTGACTTCATGGCGGCAATATTTCATGTCCTCATCCGGATGATCGCTGATAAATTTTTGCAATACGGCATCTGTATCGTCTTTTGAACAATCATTTACCAGGATAATTTCTTTTTGGATACCGTTCAACAGTTTCACTTCAATCAACCGCTCCAAAATCAGGTGGATCGTCGGCCCCTCATTGTATGCAGGAACGATAACAGACAGCTTTTTAAACGATACCATACATTTTCATTCTTTAGATTAATGAGATTTGTCCCCGGGGACAGATTTTGAAAAATTGAAATTCAGTTTGATGGATTGCTGAGCCATATAGGCCATCCAAAAGAGGAAGATGGGAAGCATCACATAATACTGGCGCGGATAGGCGCTCACCAAAACCGTAGCTCCCATATAGAATGTAACCAAAGCCATCAGAAATTGAATGGGGTAAAGCAACCGACGCCAATTAAGGATGGTGGGAATCATAAAGAACAGAATCATGGTAAGCAAGATGCCATTGACCACTACCCGGAGAAGGGAATGATAAGTCTCGTACCGATATGCGTAAGGATAGTTAAAAACCAGGCGACCAGCATTGGACACTATATTCTGAATGTATTTTGCTGGATGCGCCTTGATATTCCGGATGGCAATTCGTTTGAAAGCATCGTCCTGTTCAATCCCGGTATAACTATACACCTCATTGTAATCTTGCTGATGATGCTTTTTTATCAGGTCAACTGCGTAAGCTGAATCCTGGTAGGGAGCGAAATTGACATCAACCAGGGTTTCATCGTGCCAGTCACCAAACTCCCCTTCATATGGGCTGCTCATCCAATACAAACTCATTCCACCAGAGTTTGCCCAATATGGAAACCTGCCTGTAAGGTGGTGTGTGTAAGCAAGGTAAGGCAGGTTGGTGATCAGGGCCATCAGGACAACCATGAAGCCCATGCGAAAATTTTTGTTTTGCCTGTGAAGGAGCCAAAGCAAGAGTGTTCCTGCCAGCATGATCAGTATGACGTATCCGAATATTACTTTGGTAAGAGCGAGCCATCCCAGGAGGAATCCCGTTGCAACAAGATGCTTTCTTGAACGGTCCAAAAATGTGCAGGCGATGCAATAGATGAGCAGCGAAAGAAGGAATACCGTAAAGATTTCAGTGATTATATAGGGCAGTTCTTTATACAGGTTATAGTAAAACCCAAGAATACAACTGAAAACCAGTGAATGACGAAAACTCACAACTTTCCGCAAGGATTTGAACAGGAAAATAATTGCCAGGTACAAGAGCACTGCGTTGGCCAGGGTGATGGTAATCAAAGGCAGCTTTAGGCCTACAAAGGGGATCAGGAAGATGGAATACCCCGGGCCGCTCCATAAATTGATGTGTGGAGGCGGTGGTGAATAAAATCCGTTTAGGAGATTTTGAGCAAATTCATAATACCGATTCTCATCGCCCTCCATAGCATCGGCGTGCAATCGAAAAACAATGAAGAAGAAAAGGAGCAAAAAGGGAAGAAAAATGAAATAGGGATTTAGTAGAAAAGTCGATTTTTTTTGAAACATGATGTCTGACCTGAACGGTTTGATTTTCCCCAATAACTACGGCTTGATGACCATCCCTCCAATATAGAAAAATTTTAATGAAAATCTAAATCGGGAATCACTATCCATACATAATATGTTGATATTCAATTAATTAATTATTTAGAGAAATATTATTTCATATTCGTCTTTTTACGGCATTCCAGTATCTCCAAATTCGCTAAATTTGACTACCGTTTCTCCTTCAGGGGTCACTCCTCTAGCCGGTATAAGCTCCCGGAAGCGGCACTGCCTAACTGACCATTAATTCTTACTTACAGCCTTTATCAAATTCTTTGGATAACCCGTTGGTTCTTCTTTATGAACCTTTAAAATTGAAATCGTATGTATTCGTATGCTTTGTTGGAATCCGGGTGTCACTACCTGGTGCAGGAAAAAGAAGACGGCATTATCAGCCTGATCAAAGTAACCCTTGAAACGGATTATTGCATGTTTATTACGAGATTCGCCGAAACCGAAATCATGGAGTGGAAGAAGAAATCTGATCCAATTGTAGAGATTTTGGAATTGCTGAGTGATGACAAAGTGAGGGAATGGCAATCCGTTTATAATAACAACCAGGATGCTTATTATGAAGAGGATGAAGATTGAACAGGTGAGTTGATCCAGTCAGATTGATTTCGGCCAAAAGGCCGGCGCAAGAAAACAGAAGGCTTGGGCAAATAAGCGTAAATTTGCAGGCCTTCTGTTTTTATTATACAAATGCTTAGAAATCCAGCCGAGACCGCAGCAGCCGTTGCGCAGATGCAGGAGGAAAATGACAGTTTCCTGGATCATTTGCGACAATATCCCGCCGCTCAACTCGATGGACTCGTTCATCGGCTAAACGAGACCGTTAGTTCAATAATTGACTGTACGCAGTGCGGCCAGTGCTGCCGCTCCCTCATGATCAATGTGAAACCAGATGAAATCCCGCCACTGGCGCGGAAACTTGGCCTTGGCCCAACCCAATTCACTTCACAATACCTCGAACAAAGCCAACAGGGAGCATTCATTGTTAACCGCCAACCCTGCTATTTTCTCTCCGATAACAAGTGCTCGGTATACGAACAAAGATTTCAGTCTTGTCGCGACTTCCCCCACCTGCATCAACCCGAAGTAAAAAGAAGACTGTTTGCCATTTTTATGAGTTATGGCAGGTGTCCGATCATCTTTAATGTGATGGAAGCACTTAAACTTGAATTGAATTTCCTCCCCGTCACTTGAGCTATTCCCTTCTGCACGCAAAAGCTTATTTTCGTTTACACATATTTTTGCCATGAAAAAACTGGTAGGACTATTCTTTATTACCTGCATTTCCACTTCTTCACCTTTCGCTCAATCCTTCGGGAAGCTTGCGCACACTTTTTCCATTGTTGCCAGGGATTCGGTGACCGGGGAAATGGCTGTTGGCGTACAAAGCCATTGGTTCAGTGTAGGCACAGCTGTTAGTTGGGCAGAAGCCGGTGTGGGCGCTGTGGCAACACAGTCCTTTGTGGACAAATCTTACGGCACCAAGGGGCTGGCCCTGATGAAGACAGGGCAAACTGCAGAAACAGCGTTGAAGGCACTCCTGGCTGAAGACGACGCCAGGGAGGTTAGGCAGGTGGCGATGATTGACAAGGATGGAAATGTTGCAGCACACACGGGTAAGGGCTGCATCGACTACGCTTCTCATATTACCGGAAGAAATTATTCGGTTCAAAGCAATATGATGCTGAATGACAAGGTTTGCCCGGCCATGGCAAAGGCATTTGAAGAAAATGCCGGGCTACCCCTGGCAGAACGCGTATTGAAAGCACTCAAGGCTGCCCAGTTTGTGGGCGGAGATGTAAGGGGAAAACAATCAGCAGCCATCCTGGTAGTTGCAGCAAAGTCCAGTGAGCAACCCTGGAACGATCGACTCGTGGACCTCAGGGTTGAAGACAATCCCGCGCCACTCGATGAAATGGATCGACTGCTAAGGCTTCACCGCGCATATGAACACATGAACAATGGTGATTTATACACGGAGAAAAATGACATGGCCAACGCGATGAAGGAATATCAGGCAGCCATGAAGGCTTTTCCCAACAACCTTGAGATGAAATATTGGACGGCAATTACCCTAGCCAACAATGGAAAGGTGAAAGAGGCTGATCCAATGTTGCAGGCCATATATAAAAAGGATCCGCACTGGCGGAATCTCACAATGAGACTTCCAAAAGTAAAATTGCTTAATGTTTCCCCTGAAGATTTGAAAAAGCTAACCCGATAAGCTACGTGACCAAAAAGATTATTCTACTGTTTTGCCTAATTGTACCGATACTGTCGCTGGGGCAAAATACAAGACCCAAAATCGGGCTTACGCTTAGCGGCGGCGGAGCCAAGGGACTTGCCCATATTGGTATTCTTAAGGCTATTGATTCGGCTGGGTTGCAGATCGATTATGTGACCGGCACCAGCATGGGCAGTATCATAGGATCATTATACGCCGCAGGTTACACTGGCGATTCGATTGAAATCGTGGCCAGGAAAATCAATTGGGATAACCTGCTCACCAACCAGTCTTCACTTCGCGCCGTAGCGATGGAGGAAAAGGATGAATACAATCACTATGCGATAGAGTTGCCCTGGGTCAACCACAGTTTTCACCTTCCCAGCGGCGTTCTGGAAGCGCAAGAACTTTGGCTGAAGTTTTCAGAAGTATTATTCCCAGTCTACACCATCAAAGATTTTTCAAAATTCAGCATTCCTTTTAAGTGCATTGGAACAGATATCGCAACAGGCGAAGCAGTTGTGTTGGACAGCGGAGAAGTGATCACAGCCGTTAGGGCCAGTATGGCCATCCCTTCCATTTTCACCGCCGTGCAATATGATGGCAAGAAATTAGTAGATGGCGGTGTTGTGAGAAACTTCCCGGTTAAGGACGTCATGGATATGGGCGCGAATTACACCATCGGCGTGAATGTGTCAAATGGCTTGCTGGCAGCCGACAAAATTTCCAACGCCCTGCAGATTTTATTACAAATCACTTATTTCAAAGAAGCTGAAGACAGTAAAAAGGAGATTCCGCTTTGTAATATTTATGTGCCGATGCCACTGGAGAATTATTCATCGGGAAGTTTTGGGCGGGCACAACAGATACTCGATTCCGGGCTCGTAGAGGGAAGAAAACTTTATCCCCGCTTCAAACAGCTTGCAGATTCCATCAAAGCGATTTATGGACCAAGGGGTCAAAGGCCACCTCTCCCACCGGTTGATTCTGTATTGATCACATCCTACGCCGTGGACGGATTACATCACACTTCCACCTCGTTTTTCCTGGACATGATGAATTTCAAAGCGGGAAGATATTATACAGCGCCGCAGTTGTCTTCAAGGGTGAGAAGAGCCTTTGGAACGAGGTATTATGACAGAATCGTGTACAGGCTTGAGCCGCAGCCGGACGGATCTGCGCATATTATTTTCGAGGCAAGGGAAAACCCACTGACCACGGCAAAACTTGCCATTCATTACAATAGTTATTCGGGAATTAGCCTGATCTCCAATCTGACCACAAGAAATTTTATTACCAGAAATTCAAGGAGCCTGGTCACGGTGGATATTGGTGAAAATTTCCGGGCAAGGGCTGAACACCTCGAATACTTCGGCAAACAAAAAAACAATGCTGCCATCCTGGGGGTACAGTTTGAGAATTTCAAGGTGACGACCTATAATGCGGACGATAAATTTTCACAGGATGGACTGTATAAATCAAGTTATCTGAAGGCTGAGGCCAAATTCCAGCACTCCTTCAACAGAGATTTCACAATGGGCGCCGGACTTCGATATGAAAGGATCGGCTACGAACCAAAAAATTCCTCCATTGTGGATGTTGATGGACACACCGGATTCATGAATCTGATTGTCTACTTCAGAAGGAATACGCTTGACCGCGTTATCTATCCAAACCGGGGATGGAAATTTAATGCTGAATTTGATTATATTTTTGGACAGGAAGGAAAGGCAAAAATTACCAACAACGGACAGGTTATCCTGGATTCGGATTCAACAGACGTGTTTAATCACAACTATCAGCGAGTCATCTTTGACATGGAAGGTTTTATTCCGGCGAATAAACGATTGGTGTTCATGGGATCATTTCAATCGGGTATTAACTTTAGCAATTCGCAATTACCCCTCAATGACTATTCAATTGGGGGTTTAACATGGCAATTCCGCAACCAGATTGTTTTTGCAGGCCTGCCTGAAAATGCGTTGTTTACCGGAAGTATTGCTGCAGCGATGGTCGGTTTGCGTCAACAATTGATTTCAAACGGATACTTCCAGGGAAGAGTCAACCTGGGCATGTATAATTTCTTCAATTCATCCAACAGCTTGCAACAGCCTTCCTGGCTTTCAGGTTATTCAGTGGGCTTTGGCTATAACTCCGCAATTGGCCCCTTGGAGCTCAGTGCTATGTATTCTGACCAGGCCAGGAGAGTCATGACCTATGTAAATCTGGGTTTCAATTTTTGATTGTGGCATGGCGATTGAATCAGTATTGATGAATTTGCCAGTCCGGCCTCTATAGGTAACTTAGCCGAAGAGCATTACACAGTCATTATTTAACCAAACTCTTATTTTATGAAAAAAACAAGCCTACGGTGGCTAACCGGGATGTTGCTTTTTTTTCTAACAAGCATTGTCTTCTATTCCTGCGGTCCAAAAGACACCGACATTAATGCCGCAGTCGACGCCAAATTAAAGGCCATTCCTGACCTGGCTGGCGTTACGGCAACCGTCAAAGACGGTGTTGCCACAATAGCCGGGGAATGCAAGGACGAGGCCACAAAAACATTGGCTGAGTCAACAGTTAAGGGTGTTGAACACGTAAAATCAGTTGTAAACAACTGCACCGTCACACCTCCTCCTGCCCCTGCACCAGTAGTCATCGCGCAGGATGATCCCCTCACAAAAAGTGTCAATGATGCGATTAAAGATTATCCCACGGTAAAAGCCGAGGTGAAGGATGGCGTGGTTACCCTCACGGGTGAACTAAATCGCAGTTCAAACAAAAAATTGATGCAGGCCATTCAGCAACTGCATCCGAAAAAAGTCGAAAATAAATTAACCTTAAAATAAGCGGGAGGGAAAACAATGGCACTACAAGACAAATACAAGGAACTTGTTGACACGGCCAAGACTTCCGGCGTGTCTGATCTCCAGGTGAGAGAACAAGATAATGTACTTTATATTGACGGCGTTGCGCCAACAGGAAGCGTAAAAGATAAATTGTGGGATGTGTACGGGAGAATCGACCCCGATTTCCGTGCAGCCGACGTAGTGATGAATATCAACGTTTCTACGATGGCTCCCGGAGGGAAGGCAAAGGTGGTGACAGAAAAATCAAACCTGAATATTCGCAAGGGCCCAGGCACAGATCAACCCATCGTGGGTAAAGCGTCTCACGAAGAAATGGTGACCCTGGTGAGCAAAATGAACGATCAGTGGTGGTTGATCCGAACCGATGGAGGAGCGGAAGGATATGCGTTTGCGCAATATCTGGCGCCGGAGAATTGAGGAGTAATGGACAGTGGACAGTATATAGAAAGCTTTACCGTCTACTGTCTTCTGTCTACTGTCCACTGTCTTCTGTCTACTCTTTATTCTCCTTCACAAAATCCGTCACGAGGTAACCAATCAATTTACCCATTGTGCTTGATTTTGTGCCATCGATTTCAGATGCACCTTCGCAAATATGCAGGTAGGCGCATTTGGCATCGGTGGCTACAAACGACAGGTATTGCCTTGCCTGCTGAATCGTAATTCCACAGGGTGTCATAGCGCTGCTTAGCGTGTTCTCCAAACAGTCGAGATCCAATTCAATTCCGGCAAATCCGTCTTCGGTGAACCCGAGCGCCTGCGCTACAGCCTGGGTGAAATTCAGTCTTTGGCGAATGAAAATGTCTTCGTAAGTACAATACTGGTTCAGGGGATTGCTGTAGAGGTCGTCCATCATGCTCTGGCTATTGTAATTCTCGTGCAGGCCGATCACAGCATAGTGATGCAGATAGCCCTCGTCCCGTGCATACCGAAAGGCATTGCCACTGTGCCTACCCTCCATGATGCGATAGTCCGCATGGGCATCGAGATTGATCACATTGATAGAAGAATTTTTAATTTTCCCAGTTTTTTGCAATCCCTTGGCTGCGCCTTTTATCAGCGGGTAGGCATTATTGTGGCCTCCGCCGATGACGATTGGGATCTTGCCTGCCGCGCAAATCAACTTTGTGAGCTCCTCCACCTGTGCATCGATTACATTAGCCACGGCGTGCCTGCACGCGTCCATCAATTCTTCCTCATTCCTTGCGTTGGCCATGATGACCTTTTTAAGATCAGCAAAATTAAATTCGCCGAGAAGTAACAATTCTTCCCCGGTGAAGCCGTCCGTTCCCTGGACATTCAGAATCGATTTCAGAAATGCAGGCCACGCCGTATCGGTTCCCGGTCTTCCACCGTTCGCCATAACACCGATATCTTCAGGTATGCCAAACAGTATGTACTTCGCAGGGCTCGCATTCAATGATTCCAGCAGGTGAAGTTGGTCCGAAATCACGCGTAGCTTTTCCCCCAGTTTCGTTTCATAACGCCTGATCCTGGTGAGAGCCAAAACGTCCTGCTTGTTGAAAAATCTGAAATGATTCATTTTCGTATGTTGTTGACTGGAATCCGGGCCTGCCTCTAAACAAATTCCCCGTTGATCATGACTTTGTCAATCAGGTTAGACCCAAATGCATAGGGCAGGTAAGATAAGGAAGGAATTGGTTTCGTGAAAATGAGGTTGGCTCTTTTGCCGATGGAGATTGAACCAACTTCGTCAGCCAGGTTCATGGCATGGGCTCCGTTAAGCGTCGCAGCATTGATGGCTTCTTCGGGTAACAGGCGCATTTGAATGCAACTCACGGACATCACCAGGTTCATGTTTCCACTGGGGGAACTGCCCGGGTTATAATCAGAAGCCAGGGCTATGGCACAACCGGCATCGATTAATTTTCGCGCGGGTTGAAAAGGCATTCTGAGAAAAAAGGCAGCAGTTGGCAACAGTGTGCCGATCGTATTTGAGGAGGCGAGAGCGTCAATAGCATCATCATCCATTTTTTCGAGGTGATCTACCGAAATGGCCCCGATTTTAACACCCGTCTGGACGCCTCCCGAAAGGTTGAGCTGATTGGCATGGATCTTTGGTACCAATCCGTACCCGATACCCGCCAGGCAAATCCTTTCGGTTTCCTCCGGATTAAAAAAACCCTCTTCGCAAAAAACATCAATAAAATCCGCCAGGCGCTCAGCTGCCACGCGGGGCAGCATTTCATCGATGATCAGCCTGATATAACCCTCATGATCATCCTTGAATTGTTGAGGATAAGCATGCGCCGCAAGAAAACTGGATCTGATGGGAATAGACGCATTTTCTTTCAACTTCTTAATTACCCTGAGCATCTTCAACTCATTCTCTACCGTCAACCCGTAACCGCTCTTTATTTCCACGGCGCCAGTTCCAAGGGCAATCACTTCCTGCAACCGATTCCAGCTCAGTCTGAACAGTTCGTCCTCGGAGGTTTCCGCCAGCTTGCGCGCGGAATTCAGTATCCCTCCTCCCCTTGCCGCAATTTCCGTGTAACTAAGTCCTTTGATCTTGTCAATAAATTCCTCTTCCCTGCTGGCTGCGTAAACAAGGTGCGTATGGCTGTCACACCAACAGGGCAAGACGGTCTGGCCAATTGCATCAATGGAATGCTCCGGCAATTTTATACTTTTCGAATCGAGATCTGCCATGGGTCCAAAGCCAGCGACGTGCTCATCGGTGACCAACAGGTAGGCGTCCCTGATGGCAGGCAGTACAGACATTTCAGCATTTCGCAACGCCTGGCCAACATGCCGCGTACCTGCGAGGTTGCCAATATTCCTGATCAAGAGAGAACCCATAACACCAAGGTAATTATTTCCCTAAACAGTCAGCAATGGTGATGGCTATAAATAGAAATTGCCCGCGAAGGGCAATCTAAATTTTGGGAGCAACAAGGCTACTGTAAACAGGCCATCCCTGGCCTGAATCGTGGATCAAATTATGGACCGGTTCCCATTTTAGAAACATGCCGCCTGCTGATCATCATGCTATCCGCGACCCTGTTACCGAATATGGTGGCGCCGTTGTTGTTCAAATGGTTTGCGTCTGCGAACAATTCGGGATGGGATACAAAGAAGGTGTCCGTACTGAAATCAAAAAAAGAAACTTTGTATCGGGCGGCTATGTCCTTGCCAACCCTGATAGAATAGTTGGTCGTATCGAATTTTCTATAATAGGGGGAAGTCACCACACTCAACTCAATGTTATGGCTAAGACAGTCCCGTATAAAAGATTCAAAAACCTTAATCTTATTCGTGTCGAGTTCATACGGGCTCTGATGTTGTTCGGTCAATTGCGGATTGGCCCAAATATCATTGGAGATAATATAACCTTTTACATCCCCCATCCTCCTTTTGTTGAATTCTGCATTGCCCACTGCAATGCTAAGCAGGGAAGAATTAAAAGGGTAGATATCTGACAATAATTTCAATCTTTCATATGGACCCTTTAATTCCACGACCGGCCTGATTTCAGGATGCGTTTTGTAATAAGGTAACAATGCCGATAACCTGTCATAATTGCTTTGATCTACCTTAAACTCATCACTTATAAAATCCAGAATAATTTTTTTGGGCGTATATCTTTTCAACACCCCCTGGAGGATGGCGTAGTGATAAAACATAAAATTGCCGTCTCTCCCTGCATTGTAAAAACTTTCATTGAACCTGTTCTCAAATACAGACGGGGAATAGTGATGGTTGGCCCGGGACGATCCAAAAACAAGGATGTCGGCATCCGTTTTTTCCAGGGCATAAGTTGTTCTGTATAGAAATCCTGATTCCTGGGTGAAATAAAATTTCCTCAGGATTGCGCCGATCGACCAATCGAGTATCAATAATATCGCAAAGAAAAGTATGGCGTTTTTGGCGATATAAATGAGCAGGATTTTTCTCTTCATGTCGGTTTTCTAAGGTGACGTTAGAACTGAAAATAGATGAATTGGCCTCCATCAAACACACCGATCAGCAGAATCAATACGATCAGCATGGCACAGGCCAGATTCCGAACAAGCCAGTGGGGGTTGTTGAGCAGGGATACACGATGTGGCGAAAATTCCTGTCTCCATTCTACGCATATCAGAAACACGATGCCAAACAAGGCGTAGATGATCATAGACGGCTCCTGGAAGTAGACCGGTCCCCTGGAGGTAAACATCTTCCGGATAATGTAAAATGCATCGTGTACACTATTTGCCCTGAAAAAAATCCATGCAAAACAAGCGAGAATAAATGTGGTGCTGATTTCTAATAGGCGATTCAGGCCCGGCAGATTTGTCAGTCCGAGCACCTTATCAACGCCTTTTCTGAAATGCTGCGTCATGAGCGCAAAAACAAGGTAGAGTCCATTCAAGCCCCCCCAAATCAAAAAAGTCCAGTTAGCACCATGCCAAAGGCCACTTACTAGGAAAACAAAAAACAAATTAAAGTACCAACGTGGAATACTTACCCTGTTGCCTCCCAGCGAAATGTACAGGTAGTCCTTAAACCATGTGGAGAGCGATATATGCCAGCGCTTCCAAAACTCAGAAATGTTACGGGAAAAATAGGGTCGATTGAAATTGGTCATCAATTTGAACCCCATGACGCGCGCCGCGCCAATCGCAATATCTGAGTAACCGGAGAAATCACAATAAATCTGGAAGGCGAAAAAAATGGTTGCAACGACCAGTGTGTTCCCATTATGATGTTCCGCATTATTATAAACCGTATTTACATAAATTGCGAGACGATCCGCAATTACAATTTTTTTAAAAAGTCCCCAGAGCATCTGTCTAAGTCCGCTTACGATGCGTTCATAATCGAAAGGGTGCTTTTCATAAAACTGATGAAGCAGGTTTTGGGGGCGTTCAATAGGCCCTGCAACCAGTTGGGGGTAGAACATCACGTACAAGGCGTAAATACCAAAATTCCGTTCGGCAGGCTGCCTTCCACGATACACTTCAATGGTATAGCTCATGGCCTGAAACGTATGGAATGAAAGACCGATGGGCAGCAATATGGATAGGCGCGGGATGGAATTCTGATAACCCAGGCCGTTAAGCAAGACAGACAGATTATCATTCAAAAAATTATAATACTTGAAAAATGCCAGCACGCCGATATTCGCAATCAGGCTTGCGATCAGGTATATTTTTCTTTGTTTCCCGCTTGAATTTTCAAGGTAAATGCCCGCGAAATAATCTACAACGATGGTAAATCCTAAAATAAGGATATACACGGGCACAAATGCCATGTAAAAATAACAGCTGGCCGATAATAGTAGTAACCATCTGTACTTATGCGCCAGTACAAAATAGAGGGTTGTTACTACAACGAAAAAAATGGCAAAGTGAATGGAATTAAAAAGCATTCTTATCTCCGAGTACGGTAACGTAAATAGTCATCAAAATGATTTTCACATCTAACCACAGGCTCCAGCTTTCCATATACCAGATATCGTGTTCGATTCTTTTTCTCAACAGCTTATTGTCGCGAATCTCGCCGCGAAATCCATGAACCTGCGCCCATCCCGTCAAACCAGGTTTTACAAAATGTCTGATCATATATTGCTTGTACAGGTGTGAAAAATCCTCGGTATGTTTCAACATATGAGGACGAGGCCCGACGATGGACATGTCGCCCAGGAAAACGTTGATGAATTGTGGGAGCTCGTCAATATTTGATTTCCTCATGAAACGGCCCAGCTTTGTTATACGTTGGTCTCCTCTCGTTACCTGTTGCGTATGTGCCTCAGTATTTACCCGAAGGCTTCTGAATTTGTAGCACCTGAAAGGCTGATTGCTCTTCCCGGATCTGAGCTGGATGAAAAAGACCGGCCCCTTGGAATCCAATTTGATAAGAATGGCCATCAGCGGAATCAACCAGGACAAAATAAAAACGATGACAAAGAGGCTGAATACAACATCAAACAATCTTTTCTTGATCCGGTTACCCGTATCCTCCAATGGTTCGTTTCGCAGTGAAAGGATCGGAATATCATCCACGAAATCCACATAGATGTTCCGGTTCACGAAAATGTGATAGTCCGGCACAAACTTGAAATGCATGAAGTGGCTTTCGGCTTCGTTAGCCAGTTCATACAGGTAAGGATAGTTTTCCGGCGCTAACGTGGAATATATTTCCGTCACATTGTTCTCTTTTGCAAAAGGCATGCATTCTCGCAGATCACCAATGATCGGAAACACGCTTAGTTCATTCACCCTTTCTTTGTCTTCAAAGCAGCCAACGACGTTGACAAGTTTGGTTTGCTTCTGGAAGTAACTTATCAATCTTTTTGAGATATCATTGTACCCCAGTACAATGACGTTCTTTCTGAATCGCGATTGACGCTTGAGCACCATGACAAGAATGTAAAAGATGGCGCGGTTGATCAACAACGCGAACCCAAATCCCGAGAAGAAGATGATAAAAAAAAGACGGGAATACTGAAAATGATAGAAAAAGATAAAAAGTAATGTACTCAACAAAGTAACCACATAACATTTCAGGGTCCGTTTCGAGAATCGTTCAAAATCCAACCATTCCTTACTGAGATACAGCGCAAGGAGATAAACGGAAGCCATCCATGACAGGTTAACCGCAGCGGAAAAGAAATAATATTCATTCCTGTTCAATGCGTCCGCCCTTGATACCGTCAGGCTGGTTATGAACAAGACAAGGTTCAGGGATATAATATCCCAGATCCATAGTATTGTTCTGTAAAATGTAAACGACAATTTGTGCATAGTGGTAGCGATCGGACGATTGAACTAACTCTGGCTATATAAGTTAATCAGTTTTTGAATGATTCTTTCGGAGGTATGTCCATCCCACAAGGGTGGAATGCTTCCTTTTTTCCAATTTCCCTTTAAAAGTTTGTCCAGGAATGGGAGTAGTTTGCCCCTTTGCGTACCCACCAACTCATTGGTGCCCACAGTAACAGTCTCGGGTCTTT
>Ga0157375_10001277_pt1 | contig 21781 bp, 19 predicted proteins | sample M35metaG_FD_115311 | JGI IMG/M metagenome (GOLD analysis project Ga0157375, IMG submission 115311) | Miscanthus rhizosphere microbial communities from Kellogg Biological Station, Michigan, USA - M3-5 metaG | ecosystem: Host-associated > Plants > Roots > Rhizosphere > Soil | place: USA: Michigan... | reverse complement strand
GGCCAAAGTCTTCTTTTCCGAATACCGCCCCGCCGAAACGCCCAAGCAGCAGGGTTAATCGGCGCGGCCTGACCCAATGTCCCCTGGATCCGGTTCGCCCAACGTGTCCGAGCCGGAGCCGGTTGCGCACACGGAGCTCGAAGATGCTTCGATCGCCGTGCACGACGCGGCGGCGGTCATCGACGATGCCGCGCATGTGATCGAGAGCGCCGCCGCGGTGATGGAGGAGGCGGCGCTCGTCATCCAGGCCAGCACGGCCGCGACCGGCGACATGCCGGTGCGGCCGGAACGGCGGCGCAAACCGCGCTTTCCACGCCTTCGTCACGAAGCGCGCGTCCACTGGAAGCACATCGCCCTCTACGCGCCCGTCGTTCTCATCGTCGTAGTCCTCGGCGCGCTGGCGATCTGGTCGTTCATCGAGAAGCAGTCGCTGATCGCCGTCCCTGACCCGCTGCCGAAAGTTACCCTCATCACTTCCGATCCGCGCTCGCGCCTGACGGCGGCGTGGGTGGGATTCCTGACGAACGCCGAGATGCAGCCGACACTCGTGCCGGTGGAGAAAATCGACGCGCTTACGGGCGTGGTCGTGCTTTGCGACGTGCGGGAAGTTCCGCCGCGGCTGGCCGATCAGCTGGCCGCGTTCATCCGCCGCGGCGGTGCGATCGTAGTGATCGGACAACCGCCTCCCGGCGCGCTCGGAACGCTTTCGATGTCGGCGGACGAAGGCTTCTCGGATCCGGCATTCCAATTCTCCGAGCGCGTATCACCCGTGCTGGCGCGCCTGACTCCCGGTCACCAGCTGGCAATCCGCCCGTCGCACGTGGCTTTCCTCAAGGAATCGCCGCGGATGGTGGTCGATGCCCGGTGGAAGACGAGCGCGCGCGCCGTGATCATGCACATGGAGCAGTCGGGTACGCGCTATCTCTGGTTCGGATTCGATCCCGGCATGCTGGCGCAGGATGACCGGCAACTGACGATCCTGATCCACACGGCGTTTCGCTGGGTGGACGGGCAGCCGATCTCCGATGGTGCCGTCGGCGACGCGCAACTGACCCGAACCATGTCGTCGGAGGCGCGCGGCGCCGCGCAGGCGGCGCGGTTTTTGTTCGGCGTCGAAGAGGTTCGCAATCCACGGCTGCTCCGCGTACGGATGACCCATCGCGGCGCCGGCTCTCTCGAAAATCCCACTGTCGAAGTCTGGCTGCCTCCGGGCGTTTCCGCTGCCGAACTGGGCGGCGACTACCTCATGAAGCGCAATGTGACTGTGACCCGCGTGCCCGACGAGCCGGCGTACCTGGTGTCGGTGCCGAGCCTTGCGTCGCACGAGGATCGGGTGATCAAGCTCAAGCTGGTCAGACCGTAAACGGCGCGTTACGGCGCGAAGCCCGGCCACGGTGCGCCGCCGGTTTGGTCGAGGAGTTTTTTGGCGATGCCCTGCTCCTCCACGATCATCGGCCGATGCCGCAGCGCCAGCTGACGAATCTCGGGATCGCCGCCTTTGCCGGCCGCATCGAGCGTTCGAAGAAGGTCGCTCATCTCCTGGACCATCGCCAGCGCGTAGGCGCGATCGAAAAGATCCGGCCGGAGAATCAGAAGATTCTCCTTCAGTGCAACTCGCTTTTCTTCCTGCGGCGGAGGAAGGGGAAGCTTGCGCCGCTGACCCAGCGCGCTCCATTCGCCGTTCACGATGATCGACCGGCGGCCAATCTCCGCGGCAGCGGCTTTGGTTTCGGGCGACTTCGCCCGCTTCGACGCCAGCGCGGCGAGATCAGCATCGCTGGATGTGCTGCGGATCAGCGACGCGATGACAGCGTTCGGATCGACGGTCACCGCCGTTGCAGGATGACGATCGCGGCAGCCGGCCAGAAGCAGCAGCGGCACAAGAATGGTTCCCAGTCTTCTCATTGATCGAAAACAGTCATCGCAAGAGCGACGCCAGCACTACGGGAGCAGGAAGGTGCTGAATTTCGCGAGGGTCGTGTCGCGCATCACCGGAAAGCGCTTCAGATGCATGAGAGGCGTAGTCCGCCCGATCAAAGCGCCGGCATCGCGATCGTAAAGAGCGGCCTCGTATCCGTATCCGCTCGCGGCGCGCTCCACCTCGGAATCGTAATTACTGTACGGATAGGCCAGAAACCGGACCGGACGTCCGATCTGTCGCGCGATCTCGTTCTTGCTGTCGAGCAACTCATGATGGAGAAATTGATCGTAGTTAGCGGAGTCGATATCGGGGTGACTGCGACGAGGCAGCGAGGTGTGCGTAAACGTGTGGCTCTCGATATCGACGCCCGCCTCCGCCATCTGCCGGACCTCCGGCCACGTCACATACGCCGGCGCATTTCCGACAACGGCCGGATAGATGAAGAGCGTGAACGGCATTCCGCGAAACTGCAGCTCGGGAAAAAAGGATGTGTATGAATCGAGCCAGCCATCGTCGACTGTAATGACGACGGCCTTGTCCGGCAGTGCCGGACGTTGACCGCGAATGTAATCGACCAGATCGGATAACGGCACAACCCGGTAACCGCTCTGCTGGAGATAATCGAGCTGATCCTCAAAGGCATCGCATGTGACCGCATAACGAAGGTCATCCGCCGTCGCTCGATCGGGAGTACCGATGATGTGATACGAGAGAATTGTCGCGACCGGTTGCTGCGCCGTAAGCGGGCTGGAGACGACTAGAGAAAGGATAACGATGGAGGGCCAACGCAAGCACAGCCATTTGTGCAACCAAAATGCCACGCAATCAACCGAATTCATCCTGGAATGATGGTCACCGGATCGCGTTCTCATTCCGTCAACTAAATTCGCGATCGCGCGACAAAGGCATACTCCCGGCGACGGGAGGACGCAAAGTTCCAGATCTGGTTTTCCAGATGGCTGAACTGCCGAACGTGGTTTCAATCTCCGCAGCGGAGATCGGCATAGCGGATCGCAGGGCAAAGGAGCCTGATGCGTACTGCCGCTATTGCCGCGCTCGCGTTGATTCTCGCCACCTCGTCTTTCGCCGCCTACCAGCAGACCGCCTGGATTCCGCCCTGGAACGCCGAAGCGCTCAAGTCGGTCCAGCTGAATGCCGGCGCGCTCACGGAATCGAATCCGGTCTGGTACAGCTGGAATCCTGACGGCACGATCCTGAAGAACTGGAACGCCGAGAACGCAACGTGGCGCGCGGCCATGACCGGCACGCTCCTCATCCCAACGATTCAGAACCTGGTCAATGACAGTTTCGACGGCTCCGTCGCCGCCACCGTTCTGGCCACATCCGCGTCGCGCGAGGCCTCGGCCTCCGAAATCGCCGCGCTGGTCAACAACCAGGGTTTCGACGGAATCGACATCGACTACGAACGCGTCCCAACCTCGTCGCGGGCCAATTTCACCGCCTTTCTCGGAACGCTTGGACAGAAACTGCGCATCTCGGGCAAGAAACTCTCGGTCACCGTCTATGCAAAAGCCAGCGATAGTGAGAGCTGGAACGGCCCGGGCGCCGAGGATTGGCAGGCCATTGGAGGGATCGCGGATTCGGTCAAGATCATGGCCTACGACTACAGCTACCTCAGCAGTCCTCCTGGCCCGATCGCACCGCTGAACTGGATTGATAAAGTGGCCGCGTATGCCGAAAGCGTCATTCCTGCGAACAAGGTCATCATGGCTCTTCCGTTCTACGGATACGACTGGAGCACGGGTAGTTCCACGCGATCGGTTTCTTATACGGCGGCAATGCAATTGGCAGCAACCAATGGCGCAACGATTTCGCACGACGCCAATGGCGAGGCCACCTTCACATCCGGTACGCACACCGTGTATTTCATCGATGCGGCCAGTTACTCGCAGAAAGTGACGCTGCTCAAGCAGAAGCATCCCGCTATTGGCGGATTCGGCGCCTGGAGCCTCGGCGTAGAAGATCCAGCGATCTGGAGCATTATCCGCGGAAGCGGCTCCAGCGGCGCGACCCCACCGCCGCCTCCGCCACCCGCAGGCATCGCAATTTCCGGCCCGCTTTCGCTGACGACAATGCGCGGAACCTCGACTTCCGCTTCTTATCAGCTCGTTTCCGTAAACGGCTTCAACGGCACGGCCACAATTACGGTTCAGCCACCTGCCGGCTTCTCCGGATCGATCGTCGCCGATTCGTCAACGGTCGCGGCCGGCGGCTCGTTCCGGCTTGTAGCAGCCACAACGACAGCGACAAAGGCTGGCACCTATCAAATCAATCTGAAGCTCACTAGCGGATCGCTTACTGCTGAGCAACCCGTAACGCTGGTAGTCACGGAACCGGCGCGACATCACGCGGCTCGACAGTAGGAATCGCGCCGCCTGTAGCGGCGTTTTTATCGGCACTCATCACAATCAATCGCAGGTCCTGAATACCCAAAAGGAGGCCGTTTGAACCTTCGTATTCTCGTCATCGCTATTGCCGTGCTCGGTGCTGGCTCATCCGTATTCGCGCAGTCTCCGAAGGTGTTGCCCACCCTGGCTGCGAACGCCTTCCCCATTCCGGTCCCGGTGTATCTCAGCAAGGCAATCGCCGACGCCAGCGCCAAGTATCGCGTTGATCCGAACCTGATCGCTGCGATGGCTTTCCGGGAATCGGCCTTTAACTCCTCCGCCGTCTCAAGCCGCGGAGCGCAGGGAATCATGCAGTTGATGCCGAAGACCGCCCACGCCCTCGGCGTCGACAACGCCTTCGACATCCGCCAGAACGTCTTCGGCGGCACGAAGTACGTCGCCTCTCTCCTCCAACGATTCGGCGGCAACGTCGAACTGGCCCTGGCCGCCTACAACGCCGGCCCCGAACTGGTCAGCAAGGTCGGCCCGTCGGCCACTCCCGAAGCGATCGCTTACGTTGCCGCGGTGAAGGGCTACTACACCGGGGCGTTGCGGGTGATCAACGATTAAACGGGTTGAGGATCTCAACGCCCGCTTTTTCGAAATCAGCGTCATTGCGTGTGACGACGATCAGTTGGTGAACGAGGGCTGTCGCTGCAATCAAACTGTCCTTGATCGGCATGGCCTTGCCGGACGCTCGAAGCATTGCGAGCAGCTGCGCCCAGCGAAGTCCTGTTTCCGCTTCCCAGGGCAGACAAACGACGTGCTGAATGCCGTTGAACCACTCTTCGAGGCGCGCTCGCCGCTTTCCGCGCGGCAAACGAAGGACTCCGAAACGAACTTCGCCGAGGATGATCGGGTCGATCACAAGCTCTCGCTCGTTGTGCCGGAGCCAGTCGACCACACCTTCATCTCGCTCTGACTTCGTCGGTTCACTCAGAACGTTCGCGTCGACGAGATATCTCACAGATCGTCGGTCGACTCAGATTCGAGGGGAACAAAGAAGTCTTTTTCGGGACAGGCCAAGAGCCAATCGACAAGTCCTTCGTTCGGCAGCGGCCGGTTCCGTACAAGACGGTACTGCCCCTCCTCCAAACGCTCGACGGCAAACTCGTCGCCTGGCTCGAGGTGGTCCTGCTCGCGAATGACGGCAGGCAGGACGATCTGACCCTTCGAAGACATCGTCGTTTTCATGAGTTGGTAAGATAGCGTCTTACCACCTTGCGGTCAATCGTTTCCAACCTTCGACGCTGTCCTCGACCGGTACAAAATATCCCAGACGGCGATGAACATCGCCGCGATGACCGGTCCGATGACCAGACCGTTGATGCCGATCATGGCGATGCCGCCGACGGTGGAGACCAGCACGACATAGTCAGGCATCCGAGTTTCTTTCCCCACCAGGATGGGACGCATGACGTTGTCGATCAGGCCGATGACGAAGACTCCCCATGCGATCAACAGCAGTCCCTGCCACGTAGAGCCGGTCACGAGAAGGTAGATCGCCACCGGCAGCCAGACCACTGCCGCTCCGACCGCGGGAAGCAACGAAAAGACCGCCATCACCGCCGCCCAGAGGATCGGAGCGTGAATGCCGAGGATCCAGAAAATCACTCCGCCCAAGGCTCCCTGGATGAGGGCCACGATGATCGTGCCTTTCACGGTGGCGCGAAGGACCGCCACGAATTCATGCGAGAGCTTGCTCAGGTGTTCGTCACGAAGAGGGATCGCTACTTTGATGCGCTCGGACAACTCCTCGCCGTCGCGCAGCAGAAAGAAAAGCAGATAGATCATGACCAGAAAGCCGGCCAGGAAATCGAGCGCGTTCTGGCCGATGGCGAAGGCCTGCGACGCGAGGAACCGGCTGCTGTTCGTCAGCGCCGCAGACAATCGATCTTTGATGAGTGCCAGCTCTGTCAGGCCAAAGCGGTCCAGAAGGCCGGTCATCCAGGCGGGCAAGGCGTCGAAGACCTTCTGAAAAAAGCGGCCGAAATCAAGCTCTCCCGACTGTACCCGTTGATAGATCCCGGAAGCCTCGCGCACCAGCAGCGACGAAAGGATCGCCAGCGGCAGGATCACCATCACCAGGATGATCAGCAGTGTGGCCAGCGCGGCGAGCGTCGGCCGCTGCCAGAGGCGGCGCAGCAGCCGGCGATACAGCGGCATGAAGAGAATCGCCAGCGCCGTCGCCCAGAACACCGCGCCATAGAACGGCCAGATGATCCATGCAAACAGGACCGAGACTCCGATCACCAGAGCCGTGAACGCTTTGTCTTCGAGGGCGGCCAATGTTCGCGATTATCTCCCGTCTCCCTGACTTCCGGTGGCGACCGCAGCCGTATCGAGAAGACGTTGTATCCTTCTATCTCCTCCCGACAGATGAAGTGACGGCCGTACCGGTTGTGTGCGTGGAGAGTCTTTTTTTCGGAAGAGATAGCCGCGTTGAAGAGCCGGGAAGTGTCCGTCTACGACATCGAGAGATGACGGGAATGGCAAGAGGCACAACCTTGGCGCTTGGATACAACCCACGAAACGGGGTCGTGATCAACAAACGCGTCGTTGCCATGGCGGTCGTCACTGTGGCGGCAGCGGGAGGGTTGCTGCTGCCGTTGCGCGATCGACGGTTCGGGCAGGCATCCCTGGCCTCGCTTGTTTCCGCGTCAAGCGTGCAGTCGCGCAGCGTCGAGCCCCGGCTTTCCGGGTTCGCGTGGGCGCCATTTCGATCGGCGGCACGCGGCGAATCAGAGGGCGGGACGATCGCCGGTGCGATCGGAAAGACTCTCGACAGCGTTCGCGGAGAGTCGACACAAGCAGCACAGCACTCGGAGGCGGTCGCCGAGCTGCTGGCGGGGCATCCTCGGAAGGCGCTGTCGGGTTTGACGATCGCAGCAGAGCAATCGAGCGACCCTGCGGTATGGAGTGATCTGGCCGCGGTGCTCCACGAGACAGCAGTCCGCGACGATGCACCGGAGCTGCTTGCGGATGCGCTGGCTGCATGCGATCGGGCGCTCGCGCAGCAGCCTGACTTTCCGGAGGCGCGCTTCAACCGCGCCATCGTGATCGAGCGTCTCGGTTTAAGGGACGACGCGCGCGAAGCGTGGGAGCGATATCTGGCCGGCGATACGACCAGCGGGTGGGCATCCGAAGCGCGATCACACCTCAAGGACTTGCGACCCGCAGAGGATTTTCTCGTTCAGCTCGACCGCGAGTACGACCGGGTGAAGGATCCAGCGGAGGCGTTGGCCCTCGTACGTCGGGATCCGTTCGGCGCACGTGGGACGGCGATCAAGGAGGTCCTCGGCCGTTGGGGGGATGCTGTTCTGCGCCACGACGATCGCGAGGCAGAGCGCCATCTGGGTGTGGCGCGACAGTTAGGTGCCGCCGTCACAGCCGCCGAGGGTGATCGGATGCTTGAACGCTCGGTCGCCGTCATCGACGCTGCAGACAGTCCGACACGAGCGCTGCTTGCCTCAGCTCATTCTGACTTTCGCAACGGGTCGCAGGCGCATTTCGAGAACCGTCACACCGATGCAGATCCACTGCTCCGCCGCGCGGCCGCGGCCTTTGAGACGGCGCGGAGTCCCATGGTTCTTCCGGCCAGGATCTTCGCGATTGGAGCCCTCTTCGAACAAGGTAAGCACGACGACGCCGAGCGCGAGATGGAAGCGCTTCTTGCCACCGTGTCCTCGGATTTCCCAGGGTATCAGGCAGTTGTGCTCCGGCACCTCGGTACGTTTCATACCTCCCGGGCCGACTGGGGAGCGGCGATTACGATTCTCGGGCAGAGCGCATCGCTGTATGACCAACTCGTCGAGACTCAGAACGCTGCCGGGGTGCGGCGGCTCCTTGCTTTCGTCTATGACCGTATCGGCGACCCGGCTACTGCCTGGACGTATCGCCTGATGGCTTTGAATGGCTTGGGCGTGCGATCCAATACCGACCTGGAGAAGGCAGTGGCCTCGATCGCCGATGCGGCGGTGTTGCGTAACGAATGGCGAACGGCTTTGTCCTTCCTGACGCTCGAGATTCGGATCGCGCACCGGCTGCACGACAACCTGCAATTGGGGACGGCGGAGTTTCTGCGCGCCGTGGTCCGCGACCGCCTTCACGACGAAGCAGGGGCGTTGTCGGACATCGCGGAAGGGCGAGTGGCGGCAGCGGCGATGAAAGACCCGGTTCATCGCACGGCACTACATGTCGCGGAACTGCGAGCCTCGGCGATGCTCGCCAGCGCGCCGCCGGCGAGCGCGGATGCTCTGCTTACCGAGGCGATCGAATACCAAGCCACGCAAAGCGATCCACTCAGACTGCCAGGGCTCTTTCTGGAGCGGGCTCGTGTTCGCCGGAAGGCCGCGGACGCTGCGGGCGCGATGGCGGATATTCAACGAGGAATCGGCCATCTCGAACAGCACCGCCTCTCGCTTCCCGAGGGGGAGGCGCGCTGGGGTGCATTCCATGCCGCTGAAGAGCTGTTTGATGAGGGAGTCGATCTGGCCATGTCTCTCGATGACGTGGCGGCAGCCTTCCGGTTCGCGGAGCGAGCGCGGGCCCGGGCGCTGCTCGACTCCTACGGTTCGCCCGTGCTGGATTACCAGCGGCTGTCAGCGCGGACGGTCGTAGTCGAATACGTCTCCCTTCCGTCGCGCCTGATCATCTTCACAGCCGACAGGTCCGGCGTGCGCGCAACAGCCGTGGCATGCCCACGCGAAAAACTCAAGGCCGAGGTCGATGCGTTTGGGAAGGCAATACGCTCTGACCAATCGCATGGTGCCGGCGGTCAATCCACGTTGCTTTATCAACATCTCGTTGCGCCGATATCGACGCAGCTTCTCGGCGCAACGACGGTGGTCTTCGCACCCGATGCCGTGACTTCGACCGTGGCGTTCGGCGCACTGACCGATACGAGCGGACAGTATCTTGTCGAGCAACACACCATCGTGATGGCGCCGAGCGCGGCGCTGTTTGCGGCTGCTACGGATCGGAGAGGAAAGGTCACGGCACCGCACACGGCGCTGGTGATCGCCGCCTCCGAACCGGGGGCGGACAGTTCCGCACTTTCGTTCGCCAACGCTGAGGCGCGGCGCGTGGCGCGGGCGTATCGAAGCGCGACTGGTCTGACGGATAACGACGCGCAACTCGATGAGTTGATCAAACGTGCGCCTGAGGCTGATGTCATTCATTTCGCCGGGCACGCCATTGGAGACGACAGTGGAATCGAGCCCGCGTCGATGGTCTTGCGGCAGAACGGACACGAGCGGCGGGTCGGCGTCGCGGAGATCGCCAGGCTTCGGCTGCGCCCATCCTCTGTAGTCGTCCTGGCTGGATGCAGCACGGCGCGGGGGGAACGCCGTGCGTCGGAAGGGGTGATCAGTGTCGCGCACGGCTTTCTGGCGGCGGGCGCGCCTTCGGTGATCGCCACGCTCTGGCCGATTAACGACCAGGCGGCCTCGGTCTTCTTTCCCCGTCTGCACAAGAGATTGGCCGAGGGGTTTTCTCCCGCCGAGGCATTGCGCCAGACGCAGCTCGAATCGATCCGCCGCGGCGACGTTCCGGCCTCGTTATGGGCGGCTGTTCAAGATATCGGCAGTTGACGCGTTGAGGCGCGTCCGCAGAAAGGAGAGAGCAATGTACTCAGTGAATTTTGTGGGATTGAACTATTTCAACACCTGTACGGAAGGGCAAAAGAACGTGCTCGTACCCAATGGGCTGCCGGACCCAAAGAACCACGATCACATGCCGCAGCACAACGCCAGTTTTTTTGTTGAGGAGGACCAGGTCAAATCGGATAATTGGTGGCCGGATTACAAATTCACGTTTCCAGTCAAGCTGGAGGTCAAATTAGGGAAGTTCAGGACTGTAAATGTGGTCGAGTTCCGGATTCCCAAGAAGGTAGAGCTGGACTTTCGCTGCGACGAGAAGATTCTCTATAACGTGAACCTCGACGAGGGGCTTCCGAAACTGCAGGAGGTCGATGGTTTCGAGCTTGACAGCCGTCCCAAGACGATCGCGAACATTCCACTTCCCGGAGGCTCGCTTGAAGTATTTCGATTCGGCTCCGCCGCTCTCGTGCGCTGGTTCGTTTCGAAGCATCAAGACCCAATTACGATAACGGCGTTTGCGGCCGAGGAGAGGAAGCGTGTCACTTTGACGGAGTGCGATCCCCAAATACCCACCGAAATCGTTTTCTCGAATACCGTCAATCTTCGCGATCTGGCCGAATCACAAGGCGCCGGGCAACACAACATCCCGAAAGAAAACGAGCACGACGGTGGGATGACCGGCGGGAGTATGCGTGACCATATGCAGGACGACGTGCCAATATCGGTAGCGGACCACGCAGCGCATGATGTCAGTGAAAATGGAGTGGGCCTGAATGGCAGAGATGTGCACTTCGCCGGTATGCATGCCAGCCATGGATTCGCCGGTCATTTCGTGTTGTACGCGAAGCTCGATAAGGCCCGGGATGAAAGCAAGTTTGAGAATCCCCCTCTACCCGATTTCATGCAGTTAACACCGGCGACTTTCAGTCATCCGTATCTCGCCTTCATCAGTGGAATGGATGAGGTCCCAGACGGCGCGTGTGTGCCATCTTGCTGCGCAAAGAAAGGATGAAATCAATGAACAGTCTAAGAATGAGTTCACTACGGTCGATGAGCACTCCTCAGCCTCCCGATCGGCAAGAGCTAGTCGAGAGAACGATCAGAAAGCTTATCAACCGCAAGAAAGCCGTTGCTGGTAGTGTCCTCCAGCTGCTGAACGCTGAGATCGATTCTCTATATTGTGATCTCGCGTGGTTGAAGGACGATCCGCAGGATGTCGAGAGGTACGACGGAACGCTTGGTGTCACGAAAGAGTTTGTTGAGAAATATTCGCCGGCGATAGGGCAACTTCGTTGGCTGGAAGATTTGCCTCAGCGATACAAGGGGGTGGGCAACTCGCCGGGAAACGTCACCGGACTGAGGTGGGGCTCGGGGGCGCTTATCGACAACGATCTCTTTCTGACAGCGGGCCATTGTTTCGACGCTAAGTATCCGGCCTGGCACATACCTGAGCGGAATAACGCCGCCATATTGCCCGAAGAGATGGCCAAAGAGATGTGCGTGAATTTCAATTACCAATTGGATCGCGCCACGGGCAAAGTGCGGCTTGGGATTCCCTATCCGGTTATCGGTCTGTTGGAAAAATCGCGATTCCCGATTGACTACGCGATCATCCGGCTCGGAAGGGATGCCGCCGGAAGGTTGCCGGGCGAGCTCTTTGGGAAGCTTACCGTAGCAGCGACTGATCAGACCATCAGGAATACGATCCTCTGCATCATTCAACACCCGGGCCGGAGGGAAAAGAAGGTGGAGGCTGGTCATCTGCTGGAGCTGAGCGGCGGACGCATCGCCTATAACGACATCGGTACGAGCGGCGGAGCTTCGGGCGCTCCGATCCTTAACGGGAAAACGGGCGAGATTGTCGGTGTCCACACACGAGGCGGCTCCCTTCCCATCGGCGGCTTCAACTCGGGCACGGCCATCGGCGCAATCCGTGCGGTGTCCAAGGTGATTGCCGGTCTCAAGCCCTCGCTTCCCCAGCGCGCCGTTCTGAGTCAGGTTCCCGCAGTTGAACCTCACCACGGCATGTGAGTCACGCTGCGGGCACTTGAAGAAAAGGTCGCTCAAGATCCGCTCCTCCGAGGTGTACGATCACGACACCTTCGGAGGAGCGGATCTCACCACCCAATCTGAGTCGTGACTGCCTGCGCGGGGCGATCGCGCTGATCGCTGCGCTCTTTCTCGCAACCGGCACCTTCGCGCTCGATTCCAGTCGGGCGCTGACGCAGTCGCGGCTTTCGGTGTGGACGAGCGCCTCCGGACTTCCGCAGGCGACGATCGACGCCATGGTCCAGACGGCGGATGGGTACTTGTGGATCGGTACCGAGGAGGGGCTGGTCCGGTTTGACGGGATGAGGTTTGTGGTCAGTGACCGGCAGAATGCGCCGGCGCTGCGCAGCCCATTCATCTCCGCTCTTTACGAAGCGCCCGACAAGACTCTGTGGATCGGCACGTACGGCGGCGGGGTGGCGCGATTGCGCGATGGCCGGATCGAGGGTTTTCATCCGGAGCTGCTCGGATCGGATCGTGTTCGTGAATTTCTAACGTCGCGCGACGGAGCGGTCTTCGCCGCTACGGCGGGAGGCGGTCTGCTCCGCATCGACGGCGAAAAGGTAACTCGATTCACCATCCGCGACGGGCTGCCGAGCGACCGGATCTGGACGATCGCCGACGACGGCGAAGGCGGCTTGTGGGTTGCCACGCACGGCGGGGGAGTGGTGCGTTGGCGCGACGGGCGCGTGCAGCAGCGGATCACGACGCGCGAAGGGCTGCCCAACGATTTTGCGCGCGCGCTTCTGCGCGATCCGGACGGCACGTTGTGGATCGGAACCGACGGCGGCGGTCTGGCGGCGTGGCGCGCGGGTTCCATCGTCCGGACCGTGACGGCGCGCGACGGGCTGCCGAATGTTTTCGTCCGCACGATCCGGCGCAGCCGCGACGGCAGCCTCTGGATCGGAACCGACGGCGGACTGGCGCGCTTGCGGGGAGCGCGCGTCGAATCGATGGGTGTCGCGCAAGGGCTGCCCAGTCCTGGCATCCGTTCGATGATCGAGGATCGGGAGTCCAACCTCTGGGTTGGAACGACCAGTGGCCTGGTTCGCCTGAGCGATACGCGAGTCCTGTCGTTCACGCGGAAGGAGGGGCTGCCGGTCGACGCGGTCCGCGCCATTTTCCAGGCGCGCAACGGCGACGTCTGGGTTGGGACGGAAGGCGGCGGACTGTGCGAGGTTTTGCCGGGCCCTGTGCAATGCCACGGAGCGGCAGACCGGCTTCCACACGGCACGGTCTACGCGCTGATCGAGAGCCGCGACGGGAGCTTCTGGGTGGGAACCGACGGCGGCGGTGTTGCCCGCTTTCGCGGCGGGAAGTTTGTGGAGACGATCGATACGCGCACTGCCGGTCTGCCGAACGACCGCGTGCGCGCGCTCGTCGAGACCGCGAATGGAGACCTCTGGGTCAGCACGGCGGCGGGTCTGGCGCTCGTTCGCGGTGGACGCGCTATTCGCATCAAGGAGTTCGAGGATCGCCAGCTTCGTCCTCTCTTGTTACTGCCCGACGGCAGCCTCCTCGTCGGAACAGACGGCGCCGGATTGTGGCGCGTGAACGGGGATGGGTCGGGCGCGAACGTCGTGGCACGGTTGGGCCGAGGCCTCCAGAGCGACCGCGTCTTCAGCCTGGCCATGGACGCCGAACGCCGAGGCGTGTGGATCGGAACCTCGGGAGGCGGACTGGCGCATCTCGATCTCGCGAGAGGTTCCGTCCGATCGCTGGCCAGACACGACGGCTTACACGACGACGTTGTCTTCGAAGTCGTCGACGCTGGCCTCGGCGCGGACTTGTGGCTGACCAGCAATCGCGGCGTCTATCGAGTGAAGCGCGATCGTGTGCTCGAAGCGATGGCTGGCAAAAGAACCGATCTGTCCGGGACCGTTTACGGGACGATCGACGGGATGCCGTCCGCCGAGTGCAACGGCGCCTTTCCCGGTGCGATGCGATCGCGCGACGGCCGCATCTGGATCGCGACGTCGCGCGGCCTTGCCGTGATCGACCCGAGGGCGAACATTCGCAATGACGTCCCGCCGCCGGTGCGCGTGGAGGAAGCTCTGATCGACGGCGTGAGCGCGGCGGCCGACGGCTCGCTGCGGGTTCCTGCCGGCACGGGCCGCCTGGAGTTGCGCTACACGGCGCTCAGTCTTCGCGCTCCGGAGTTGGTGACCTTTCGCTACATGCTCGAAGGCTACGACCGCGATTGGGTGGAGGCGGGGACGAACCGCGTTGCGACGTACACCAAGCTCGCGCCGGGTAGCTACACGTTCCGCGTCATGGCCACGAACGAAGATGGCGTGCCGAGCAGAAGCGAAGCGCGGCTGTCGATGGTGGTCGATCCGCGATGGTTCGAGACCTGGTGGGCGCGGCTGCTCGCGCTCGTGCTTCTCGGCGCGGCCCTCTGGGGAATCGTACGGCTGCGCGTCGCGACGCTCCACGCGCGCCAGGCCGAGCTCGAAGCGCTCGTGGCCGAAAGGACCAGAGGCCTCGCAGTTGCCAACGAACGCCTCCGAGGGTTGTCGTATCTGGACGGACTGACAGGCGTTGCCAATCGCCGCCGTTTCGATGAAGCGCTGGAGGAAGCGTGTGCCGAAGCGCGCAACAGCGGCGCGCCGATCTCGCTCGTGCTGATCGACCTCGATCACTTCAAGACACTCAACGATTCGCAGGGACATCAGGATGGCGACGAGGCCCTGCGCTCCGTGGCCGCGCTCCTGGCCGAACGAACGGAATCGTGCGGCGGTCTTGCCGCCCGTTTCGGCGGCGAGGAGTTCGCCTGGCTCCTTCCCGGCGTGACGCTGGAGGAGTCGATGGCGGAAGCAGAAACGCTCCGAATCAAGATTCGCGACGCCCGCATCCGCCACACCACCGCTGCCCACGGCGTCGTCACCGCGAGCCTCGGCGTATCCGCCGGCGCAGGAATCACCCCGCAGTCACTCGTAGCCGCCGCCGACGCGGCGCTTTACCGCGCCAAGTCGGGTGGGCGGGATCGGGTGGAGGGGGAGGATTTGGAGTAGGGGCCGATCGACGGCACGACGAGCGCGACACGAGCATCGTCACAAAACGCTTGGTGACGTACTGGCTCCGCACCGTGTAGCGATACCTCTGCGGCTTGCCGCCGGCTTCCACGACGAATTCGCCGGTGACGCGGCTCATGGTGGTGGGATTGATGTCGGAGACGCCGAGCTTGTGGAGGGTGTTTTCGGCGCGATCGCGATCGTCGTCGGTTTCGGCCTGAACGTAGTTCGCGATCAGCCTGGCGACCAGCTTTCCCATCTTCGGCGGCAGACCGGCGGCATTCGGGAAGACCGAGCTGAGGGCGACGTCGACGCTGTCGGGAAACGTGATGTCCGCCGTGACTCAAACGGTTTGGCGAGGGTTTCGATCACCCCCGTGTACCGCGCCCGCACGGCAGGGTCGGTGATGATGGCGGGATCCGCTTTGATCGGCCTCAGCAGGGCTGTGGCCGCGGTCTTGCGCCCCTCAGCGGCGAAGGCAGCCGGCGGCGTCGACGGGGATGGAGAGGGCACGCGCGAGTTCACGTCCCTTGTCGGTTCGTCGGCGAATAGTTCCTTCCACAGATTGGAAGTGCGACGCCCTCGGCGAGATCGATCATTATTGTCTGCCGCACCGCTTCCGCGCATACGTACGCACCTAATAAGGTGCCCCCAAGCCACTGATTCCATAATTCTACCTGTGATGAAGCGAACGCGTGACCTATGTTGCTATTCCAAGCAGTCCCGTCCAGATGCACTGGTGCTTGTCCCGGCTTGCGAAGAAGAATGGAGGGAACATGAAACCAGAACAGAAAATAAAAGCGATTGTTGGTTCACTACTCGCTGCCCTACTACCGGCCGTGGCGATCGCCCAGGATTGTGGAACATACACAACGTGCCAGCCCGATGGGCCGTGTATTACTGTTCCCCGTCCTTGCAACACCAGTGGTTCCAGTGATTCCAGTGATTCAACGTCTTCCTACCGCCCCATCTCCCCCAAGGCAATCGTGGTGTCATCGATCGTCCTGGGCGCGGCCGCCGGAGCAGGGGCTGGCTCTTTTAATAATGACAAGAACGGACAGACATTACCAATGATACAAGCCGGTGCGCAGGTTGGTGGCGGCCTCATGGCAGTCAGTGCACTTCTCATCCAGGGGAAAAAGATTCCCGCCGTCGCCTCCCTGCCGTTGGCAGCACTGGCCGGGGCTGCCGCGGGACGAGGGATCGGACAGTGGGAAAAGGGACTGGGACAAAAAGACAACACTGCCAAAGACACGGCCATTGGGGCCGCCGTCGCGCTATTTACTGACCTATTTGCAAGAACCGTCTCTAAAGCACTCCCCTCGAAACTCCGTGTGCATGCGCTGAAAGGGATGAGCGTCGCCGTCACCGGCCGGCGAGCGTGGCTGCGATGGCATTGGTAAGGCTAACTACGATCGCGCGGGCGAGCTTGCTCCTGATGTTCGCGTGCACCGTTGCGCGCGCGCAAGAGGCCCATGTCGCCATTCCTGACACGCTGCCGCCAGCGGTGCGGGGAGAGCTCGAGACAGCCTACGCGGCGCTAATGTCTCGGATTGACGCCCACAATCTCAAGCGCGACGACTTTATGGTGCGGTGCGGGCATATTCCTAACGCAGAGACGACGCGAATCGCTACGTGTGTTCAGGAATATCAGACTATCCTGCTCCCGGAGGAAAATACCCTCGAAGCCGAGAAGAAGCAGTTCACATCGCGCCTCCTGGCGGCAGTATGTCTTCAGGTAGCGCCGCTACAAACTCAGTTCCAGGACTTGACACAGCAGATCGGTGTCAATCGACAAGCAGTCCTGAATTTCGGTTTTGCGAAGACTGTCGCTGAAATTGAATACTGGGGAAACCTGCCTGCGCGGCAGGTGGAAGACGCCAAGAATGCGTTCAAAGAGATGTTGTTCGACGCGACCCTGGCTTCGGTAAGGGAAGCCGCTGGCGCTGTGGGCTCACTAACTTCGGAGGAAGTAGATGCCCTGGATCGCTTGGCCGATGCGGAGGGAGCACCGCCAACGGGACTTGTCGCAGGTGCTAATGACCTTCACGATGCTCTGGAGTTGTTCGATAAAGCCAAGACTGTCTACGAAGCTGCCGACGCTGTGATGAGGGGGCACATGCTCGAAGCAGCAGTCAAGTTGGCTGGCTTGGTGTCCGAGAATAATGCTTTCGGCCTGCTACTTAAAGCAGACGAGTGGGCAGTATATGAAATCTACCAGTCGATGAACGCTATGAAGAAGGTCCGTGATCTTACGAAGGCCACCGAGGCTGATCTGATCCTCTTGAAGTCGCGATCCGAGAAGCTCAAAGGTGAAGTGAATCAATTAACAGTGGTTAAGAAACAGCTGGCAGAGTTGGCATCCAAGTGCGACAGTACAAATCTCGTGAAGACGCCCGAATAAAGGGGATTAACGAGATCTACCGATAACTCCTCTTTCCGCAACGTCGTTCCGCGCTCACGGACGCCTCACTGGCTCCGCACCGTATAGCGATATCTCTGCGGTTTACCGCCGGCTTCGACGACGAACTCGCCGGTAACCCTGCTCATGGTGGTGGGATTAAGGTCGGAGACGCCGAGCTTGCGGAGGGTGGTTTCGGCGCGATCGCGATCGTCGTCGGTTTCGGCCTGAACGTAGTTCGCGATCAGACTGGCGATCAACTTTCCGATCTTGGGCGGCAGACTGGCGGCATTCGGGACGACCGAGCTGAGGGCGACGTCGACGCTGTCGGGAAACGTGATCTCCGCGGTGAACTCAAACGGTTTGGCGAGGGTTTCGGTCACTGCCGCGTAACGCGTCCGCACGGCAGGGTCGGTAATAATGGCCGGATCGGTTTTGATCGGCTTCAGCAGGGCTGTGGCCGCGGTCTTGCGTCCCTCGGCCGCAAAGGCGGCTGCAGCGTCGACGCGGATGGAGAGGGCACGCGCGCGGTCGTTTGCTTTCTGGTAGGCGGTGGCCAGGAGCTCGATCGTTTTCGGATCGTTCGGAATCCGTGGCCCCCACTTGACGGTGCGGTTGTAGTCGGAGGAGGCGCGGCCGGCCTGGGTGAGCTGAAAGATTGCCGACGTTGCGTCGCGGTCGCTGCCCCAGCGCTGGAGGTACGCGTACATCGTGCCGAGGGCGACGTGGAAACGATATTCAGCGGCGTAGTCGGCTGTTTTGATGCTTTCGGTTTTCGCGGCGACCAGCTGCTTCTCGTATCGGCGGGCGAGGGCATCGAGATCAGCGATGCGGCTTTGTGAGTAGTAGAGATCGGCCAGTTCGATGAAGGCGCCGGTATCGGTGCCGTCCGCATACTCGATCGCGAGCTTGAAGTAACCCTCCGCCTTCGCCTTGTCCAGCGCGGCTGCGCAGCTGGCACCGGCGTCGCGAATCAGCGCGCCGAAGCGCTCGTCGCGCTCGGGTGACCGCCACCAACCGTAGCGGTCCGGATCGACGATACCGCCATAGAGCTGGAGGATCTCGTCGATGCCCTGGGCGATCAGCGGGTCGCTGTGCAGCGTATCGAGCCGCGGCGACACTGGCAAGGATGCGAACTGTTTAAGAGGGATGTGCTGGTCGGCCAGTGTTCCGGCGACGACGCTCAACAGCGCGCGCTTACCGGCCGCATCGAACGGCTTCGCGAGCAGATCGAGAGCGAGCGACTGCGCGGCGCTCGCTTCCCCTCGGTTGGAGAGTTTCATCAACTGCAGCGCCATGCGTCGCGGATCATTGAGCAGCCGGATCGACTGCAACTGCGCGTCGACGTTGTCTGGCTGTTCGGCGGCAAGCTGCGCATAGACGCGACGCGCCTCATCGAGGTCTCCCATCTTCTCCGCCGCCGCTGCGTAGTTCTTGAGATAGAGCGGCCGGCGGGGATCGTCAAGCGCGACGGCTTTCTTGAGCAGTGCCGCCGCACGGACATGGTTGCCGTTCTGCGACAACAGGAGAGCGAGATTGTTCATGGCCGCGCCATATGCCGGCTCGATGGCGATGGCATGTTCGTAGGCGGCCACCGCCTTCCCCTGGTTTCCGAGCGCGTTGTAAGCGCGCGCCTCATAGAACGCGAGACGCGCCTGTCCGCGGGAGCCTGCGGTCCCGGCGTCGGTTGCGCGCAGCGTCTCCAGCGCCTCGGCGGGGTGGCCACTGTCGATCAGTTTCCGGACGGCGCGGATCGTGGTGTCCAGGCGCTCGGGCTGCGGCGGTGCTTGTGCACCCGCGGCCCACGCGGTTGCGGAAAGGATGAGCGCGCAGTATGTGAAGGATGGGCGCATGCTTTCCCCTAGTCGCTGGTGACCGAGCCGAGATGCGAATCAGGAAACCATTTCGGCACGTATTTGAGCATCGTGACGCGCACGTCGCGGATCTTCGTCGGAGCGAGGATCCGTGGAAGCTGGTCGCTTTCCGGCCGAAGGTCGGCAAAGTTGAAATCCTTGATGAGGCAGAGCACTCCCGCAGCCTCCGGATAGTCGAGCGGTTCACGCAGCGTCATGGCGCCCGGTTGTCCGTTGCTCTTTCCGAAGAACGTCACCTCGAGCTCCGATTCCTCTTCGTTTGCCTGCAGGGCTTTTGCGGCGACGGGGACAATGATGCGATGTCCCTGGACACCGATGTTCGCCGCCAGCGGGATGCGGGAAACGAAATAGCGGAGCAGGTTCACGCGAAATGTCTCTCCGGCGAACTCTTCGCGGATCTTCTTCTTCAGCCGGGCTTTCAGGATGTCGGCGTTGTCGGCGTTCTTCGCTTCGTACCAGCGGTAGACGGTCTCCTGCAGTGCCGGAGGTAGGTTGCCCTCTTTCGTCGTGGCGCGGTATTCAATCCGCGTTTCGAAGTCGCCGCCGCTTTTCTTCTGTACGAGCGCGACGACCAGGCGGTTCGGAGCCGCGGGATCGCCGTTCACCCAGTGGAGGAAGGGAAAACTCTTCTGATCGCGGCATTCATCGAGCAGCGTCTGCGTCAGCACGCGCTCGGCACTCGCGCGTGAGGTCCCCAGACCGTCGACGAACTGCTGTGCCTCGATGACGAACCGGATGTCCACCTGCGGCGAGTCCGCCGCGGCCGCCGCGGCGGTCAGCAGAAGCAACAGCGTCAGGGGGACGCTCTTCATTCATCCGCTCCTTTCGCGGACGCGCTGAGAAACGCGGTGTTGACGGGGGCGGTCACCTTCACGGTCATTTCGCTCTTCCCCTGCGGCGACTCCAGCACCACGCGCACCTGGTCGCCTGGTTTGAGCTCCGGCGTGGGAATGAACTTCGGATCGTCGAGCCAATCACCGACGATCTCGTCGATCTCCTGCGGTTTCATCTCGCTGTCGAGACCGTGCAGCGCGTTGCGGAGCTCGGCGATCATGTTCCGCGCCCCTTTCGACTGCGCCTGCAGGTCCGCGAGCGAAGCGCCGAGGTAGATCGCTCCAAAGGTGAGGCCGGAGCGCTCGATCGGATGGGGAATGCCGGGCACGAAGACGCGCACGATGTAACGCATGTCGGGCTCTTTGCGTCCGCGGAGGTGGAAGAGGTCGTACAGCGGGATCAGGCGCACCATGAAAAAGCTTGTCTGCGATGAGTGATCGGGCACGGTGAGCTCGGTTGGGATTCCGCGGCGAAGCGGAAGATCGCGCGCGTGGAAGCCGCTCGGCGACAGCGTCTCGATGCGGGCGGTCACAGGTCGAAACGCGAAAAAGTACGAGACCGCTCTCTGCTTCTGCGCCGGGGAGAGCGTGACCGGCGTCGAGGACGCTGCGTTTTTCACGATCAGCCGTACCTCGGCGGCGTCGCTGCCCGCGGTCAGGTACAGTGTGAACGTGGTCGCATATGCGAAGGCGATCAGCGGAAGCGAGGCCAGAAGAACGCGGGTGAACAACCGCGAGTGCAGCCACCCGCGCAGCCGGCTGACGGCGTCTTCTTTCTTGACGAAGGAGAAAAAGACCGCCGCGGCCACGACGCTCAGGCTAGCCAGACTCACGCTTCCGAAAATAAAGGTACTGACGTGCGGCTTGAGGTGTGCCGTGAACCAGAGCCAGAGGAGGGTCCACACGATGGCCAGCAGCGCGGCGTTTGTTATGAACGTCATCCGATCGTTCGTCTCCGACGATGCATTGCCCGCCGCGGGCGACCCGCTCTCCCCGCGAAAGGCAGCGATCAGCGTCAGAGCGCCTGGTATGCGATCGACCAAAGTTGTCATGACCGAGTCCTCTCTTTTATGACGTAGTGAATGCGAGCCCGGAAACGTTTCAACAGTTGGGCGCCGCCAGAGAGCAAGGAGTAGTTCGTCGCCGCGAACGCGGCGGATTTCGCATCGGTGGATGTCGGTCGTCCCTGGGATTGCCGCGATCTCCTACGGAGACGCGTACACCATCGAGAACCTGAGCCTCACGGCGGCGGCGACACGCCCCAGCACCATGCAGACCGTGGCCGGGTAATCGCGAAAATCACGTTCCGCCGCAATGTTCCGCCGGCGCTGGTGCGTTCCGTCGTCGCCACGAGCATGAGCGACTTCAATTCGCCATTGTGACGCCTCAATCCCTCACCCGGTACCAAACCATCACCCCCATCTTCACCACCGCGGCAGTCGCCACGATGGCGAAGAGGTCCCAGCGGATGATGTGGTGGGAGAGGTTGTAGAAGAAGAAGGCGGCGGCGACGAGGATGGCGGCCAGGCCGCCGATGCTCGTGGAGCGGAGGCGGTGGGTGAGGAAGCGTTCGTCGATGGTGCCGAGGATGGGGAGCTTCATTTCCTGGTCTCCAGCTGGAAGATTTCGTCGGTGGCGTAGCCGAAGACGCGGGCGAAGGTCAGGGCCAGGGCCAGGCTCG
>Ga0157375_10001276_pt1 | contig 21782 bp, 18 predicted proteins | sample M35metaG_FD_115311 | JGI IMG/M metagenome (GOLD analysis project Ga0157375, IMG submission 115311) | Miscanthus rhizosphere microbial communities from Kellogg Biological Station, Michigan, USA - M3-5 metaG | ecosystem: Host-associated > Plants > Roots > Rhizosphere > Soil | place: USA: Michigan... | reverse complement strand
TGACCCCCTCGCTTCGCGGCGTGCGCTTTTTGGCGAAAGTCCATCGCCTTGTTCGCAGCGATCCGCAGCAGCCAGGTCTGGAACGAACTGCGCGCTCGGAACGAACTCAAATTGCGCACCACGGAAAGAAAAGTTTCCTGGCAAACCTCCTCTGTGTCCTCGTGACTAAAATCGCCGGAGAGTTGGAAAACGAAACGCGCCACGATCGCGTAATAGCGATCGAACAAATCATCCCACGCCTCGCTCGCGCCAGCCCGGCAACGTTCGATCAGATCGCTCTCGTCGTCAGGCGAGCGAAGCTCCGAAGTTGGGCGCACGTTCATCGGCCGGAAAATCATCTCACGCCAATCGAATGTGTCTACAAGACATCTCCCTGACGGTCCGCACGCTGGAGGACGGGTCTTAGTCCGTTCTTGTTCAGGCGACCGCGTTCCGTGTCGCGTCGCCGGATGACAAAACAAAATGGGGAGCATTTTGGGGGCGATGCCGACTAATGCTGCATGAACGCAAGATTGTTCCTGCTCCTCGGCGGTTGTTTGCTCGGACTCCTCTCGCCTGTCCGGGGCGATGGCTTCATTATCATCGAACGACCGGTGCCGGTGCCGATCGGCCATTTCCCCTTTGCGCCGCTCGAAGTCACGAGTCACCACGTCGACGTCCAGATCGATGGCCAGGTCGCCGTGACATCGATCGACCAAGAGTTTTACAACCCGAACGATCAACGGCTCGAAGGCACCTATGTGTTTCCGGTGCCGAAGGACGCGCACATCGACAAATTCAGCATGCAGATCGGCGGGAAAATGGTGGAAGCCGAGTTGCTGCCGGCGGATAAAGCGCGCCAGATTTACGAGGACATCGTGCGCAAAATGCGCGACCCGGCCCTGCTCGAATATGCGGGGCGCGATCTCTTCAAGGTCCGTATCTTTCCGATCGAGCCGCGGAGCCGGAAACCGATCAAGATTACTTATACCGAGCTTCTGCGCGCCGATAACGGATCGGTGACCTACACCTATCCGATGAGCACGGAGAAGTTCTCCGCGCAGCCGATCAAGAGTCTGAGCGTGAAGGTCGATCTCAAAGCCGCGCAGCCGCTCGCGTCGATCTATTCGCCCAGTCACAAGGTCGAGATCAAGCGCGACGGCGCGAATCGTGCGGTCGTCGGTTATGAATCGAAGGACGAAAAACCGGAGACAGATTTCCAGCTCGTTTACAGCACGGCCGCGCGCGATGTCGGCTTGAGCTTGCTGACTCAAAAGACCGACACCGAAGACGGTTACTTTCTCGTGCTGGCCGCGCCGACGGTGGCGAAAGAAACCCAGCCGGCGCCCAAGGACATTGTTTTCGTGGTCGATACCTCGGGCTCGATGGCGGGCGCGAAACTAGAGCAGGCGAAGAAGGCGCTTCAGTTCTGTGTGGAGAATTTGAATACCGACGATCGCTTCGAAATCGTCCGCTTTTCAACCGAAGCTGAGCCGCTTTTCGGCAAGCTCGTGACGGCGGATGCCGGCCAACGCAAGCGGGCCGCGAATTTCATTGCTGGCTTGAAACCGATTGGAGGGACGGCCATTGCCGATGCGCTGGCGACGGCGTTGAAATCGCGCTCCGAGCAAAAGGAACGGCCATTCATGGTGATCTTTCTCACCGATGGTTTGCCCACGGTCGGGACGCGTGACCCGAGTGAAATCGTGGACCGGGTCAAGCGTGCCGGCGATGCCCGCATCTTTTCCTTTGGGATCGGCTCGGACGTGAACACGCAGTTGCTTGACCAGATCGCAGAAAACACGCGTGCCTTCAGCCAGTACGTGCTCGCGGAGGAAGATCTCGAGGTCAAGGTCTCGAACTTCTATATCCGCATCAAAGAACCCGCCCTAACGAATCTACGTCTTGAATTCAGCGGCGATGTGCGAACGAGCAAGATGTATCCGGCCAGCCTGCCCGACTTGTTCAAGGGCGATCAACTCATTGTGACCGGGCGCTACCGCGGCTCGGGAGAGGTCGAAGCCAGGCTGATCGGGACCGCTTCCGGCCGCGAGCAGACCTTTACCTATAAGATGCGATTCGAGGATCGCGCTCCGACGAACGATTTCGTGCCGCGCCTTTGGGCGACGCGCCGGGTGGGCTTCTTGCTCGATGAAATTCGCCTCCATGGCGAAACGGCCGAACTGCGCGACGAGGCGACCGACCTGGCGCGGAAATTTGGCATCGTCACGCCCTACACCGCATATCTCATCGTCGAAGACGAAGCGCGGCGCGATGTTCCAACCGGTGCGAGATCGCTGCAACAAATGAGCGCCGACGCGCCCGCTCTCGCCGGCGTGGCGAAAGCCTGGGCGGGATTCAAAGACAAGAAGGAAGGCGACGACGGTGTCGCGAACGCACGCAGTCAGAATCTTTTCAAATACGCCGAGCAGGCGCAGGCATCCATCACTGCGGGAGCGGCCGAGTCATCGCGCGGTCTGCAACTCACCCCCGCGGCCGCGCCGGCGGAGACGGATCGTGTCACGCAGTACACCCAGCAATCGAAGTTCGTGAACGGTCGCACCTTCTTTCAAAACGGAAAGCAATGGGTCGATGGCAACGCGCAAAACGCGAGGAAGCGCGAGCACATCCAGTTCAATTCCGAAGCCTACTTCGATCTCCTCAAACAATATCCCGAGGCTGCGCCCTGGCTGGCGCTTGGCCCCAACGTCCTGCTCGCGCTCGACGACACCGCTTACGAAATCGCCAACTAACAAAACTATGAAAACAACACTAAAACTCCTTGCTCTGCTCCTAACCTGTTCGACCGCATTAGCCGATAAGACCGTTCCCGCTCCGTCCAAGCCGCGAATCGAAGTCTGCTTCGTCCTCGATACCACTGGTTCGATGGGCGGGTTGATCGAAGGCGCGAAACAGAAAATCTGGTCGATCGCCAACGAAATGATCAGCGCCAAGCCCACGCCCGAGTTAAAGCTCAGCCTCATAGGCTATCGCGACAAAGGCGACGCCTATGTGGTGAAGTCTTTCCCACTCACCGATGACATCGACGCCATCTACGCGCACCTGCGCGAGTTTGCCGCTGACGGTGGAGGTGACACGCCGGAGTCAGTCAACGAAGCGCTGGCTGAAGCGATCAACAAAACGTCGTGGAGCCAGGATCGCGACGTGCTGAAAATTATCTTTCTCGTCGGCGACGCGCCGCCGCACATGGATTACGCGGATGGTCCGAAGTATGCCGACCTTTGCCGAATCGCCTGTAAGAAGGATTTGATCATTAATACCGTCCAGTGCGGCAGCATGTCGGAGACGACGCCGATTTGGCAGGAAATCGCGAAGCTTTCCGAAGGTCGTTACGCCGCCATCGCGCAAACGGGCAATATGGTCGTGGTGACGACTCCGATGGACGAAAAGCTGGCCGAGTTAAACAGGAAAATCGGCGCTACTTTGATTCCTTACGGCGACAAAGATTTGCGCGGCGCGGTGGCCGCGAAACAGGCCGCGTCCGAAAGCGCGCCGGCCGCGGCCGCGGCAGATCGATTGAGCTACAACGCCCGTACGAACAAGGCTGTCCAGGGCGCCGGCGAGTTACTCGATGCGCTGACTAACAACGAGCTAAAACTCGAGTCGATCGACCAGAAGAAGCTGCCCTCCGATTTGCAGAATCTTAGTCGTGTAGAAATGGAGAAGCGCGTCGCCAAAGCGCGCGCGGATCGTTCCGGGTTGCAGAAGGAAATTGCTGAGCTGTCGAAGGAACGCGACGCCTATCTCCAGACCGAGAACAAGCGCCTTGCTGCCGAAGGCAAAGGGGACGCGTTCGACAGCAAGGTAGCGGAGACCATCCACGAGCAAGCATCGAAGAAAGGGATTAGCTACACGCGCTAGTTGTAGCCGGGATTGCTGATCCCGGCAGGGATAACCCTAGTTATGCGTCAGATCAGCCGGGATCACCGATCCCGGCTGCAACGCGTGCAACGCGTATGCTTGCATGAACTGGGCATGTCCGCGAATCAACTCTTCGAAAGCAGATTTTTGATCGTCGGAAATTCCGGCGGGAAACTTGGCGCGCGAGCGATTCCAGCGCGCCAGCCATTCCGGGCCGAGCAACTCGCGCGGTGGGAGCGCCAATCTGGCTGCCGGTGTGAGCGCGATAGTGGTTTCTTCCTGGCGACCAGCGCTGCGACCTTTGGCGACATAGAAGCCGGCCGCAAGGAGCGCAGCCCGCGCGGCGGTCGAGTGCGTGTAAGTAAAAAGCTCGACTGCCTGTCCGGCGCAGGCGGAGAAGAGCCGGCGAAAGATCTCAATCGTCCACTGTTCGCGATGCGTCTGGCTCGAAAACATGTCGTAAAAGATGAGATCGGGCGGGAGCGCCCGGCTCATGGTTTCAAGAAAATCGCCTGTCACCAGCTGCCAGTTCAATCCCGCATGCCGTTTCGATTGCCACTCACCTTTTTCCAGCAGGCCGACCGGCCCGCCGTGCCGGAGATAGGGAAACTTGTCGCCATGGCGCAAGGCGAGACGGAGGGAGTCGAGGTCGTTTTCGAAACTAATGATGCGCAGCGGTCGAACTGCCCTTAACGAGGCTTGCGCCTCGTAGGATTGGATCGCGGCCATTGCGTTGGCGGCCGCGCCGAGGCCGACATCCCAGATGACGAGCCCTTCCGTAGGAGGAGGAACGAGACGCTGCGCAAGTTGCGATTGCTCGACGTAAAGACTGCGCGCCTCCTCCATCGGCGGAGTGCGCATGTGCATGATCTCTCCGGAAGAAGCCTGCCGGATGCTGGCAAAACCCTCCTGTGCGATGTGGACTTCGTAGTTGCCTAACGACATCGCCTTCCGTCGCGTGGGTTTGGGGCGGCGCACGGGAAACTCGCGATCTGATTCCTGGAGAACGGCGCGTTGTTCCCGGTAAAAATCGGCGAAGCGACGGGCGAGAATGCTCTCTCGGATATCCCGCATCAGCTGGTGATAGAAATGGATGTTGTGCTTGCCGAGAAGCTGCCAGCCGAGGGTCTCGCTTGTCTTGGTGAGATGATGAAGGTAGGCGCGCGAGTAACGTGCGCAGGTTGGGCAGGAGCAGGCGGGATCGAGTTTGTCGTTGGAAAATTTGTAAACTCCGCGGCGCATCTGCAGAAATCCGCGGGAGGTGAAGACGGCGCCGCGCTGGGCCAGTTGCGTCGGCATGATGCAGTCGAACAGGTCGACGCCGCGATGGACGGCTTCGAGAATGTCGAGCGGGGTGCCGACGCCCATAAGGTAGCGCGGTTTGTCGGTCGGGAGAAGCTGGGCGGTGAATTCGGTCAGGTCTTCGCGTTCGCCTTTGCTTTCACCCACCGCGAGCCCGCCGATCGCGAAGCCGTCGAACGGCATTTCGCCTAACGAACCCGCACTTTGCTTGCGGAGCTCCGGGAAAAGAGCCCCCTGCACAATCGCAAACATCGATTGCGGCGAATCTCCCCGCGCCGCCAGACTGCGCGCTGCCCAGCGCTGCGTGATCTCGACCGCCGCCCGGGCGCTCTCCTCATCCGCGGTCGAGGCGATGCATTGATCGAGCGCCATCATGATGTCGCCCCCAATCGCAACCTGAGTTTCGATGCTCAGTTCCGGGCTGAGCAGGATGGTGCGCCCGTCGAGATAGCTTTGAAAAACTGCGCCCCTTTCGCTCATCGAACGCGAATGCGGGAGCGAGAAAATCTGGAAGCCGCCGGAGTCGGTCAGGACCGCGCGGTCCCAGCTCATAAAACCGTGAATCCCGCCGGTCCGCCGGAAAACTTCCGGTCCGGGCCGGAGCAACAAGTGATAGGTGTTCGCGAGCAGGATCTGCGAGCCGGCCTCCTCGAGCGTGCGAGTGAGCTGCGCTTTCACTGTCGCCTGCGTGCCGACCGGCATGAAAAGCGGCGTCTGCACTTCGTTGTGTAAAGTGCGAAAGGTCGCAGCGCGGGCGCGCGAGTCGGGCGCGACGGCGTCGATTCGGAAATGCAGGCGTGAAGGGGTCATGAAACGCCGCTCATTGTTAACTTGTCATCCCGAGTCGCGCAGAAGGGGAGGGATCTCCCAGTTGCAATCCGCGCCTCCCGGGGACGTGCGTACGTCGATGACAATTGTGAGGTCCCTCGCCGCGCTGCGCCGGCTCGGGATGACAATCTGGACCCGGCTTGGTGAACCAAAAGTTCGTCAGGGATTTTCATTCCTCCGCGCCTCGCGGATCGATCTCAATTTTGCAGCGTCAAGTTCCACAAGATTGGGAAGGTAGCCGGGTTTGGGCCCGGGGCGAAATGCCGGTGGGAAGACGGGAGGATTTGCCAATTGCGATTTGCGTTCTAAAGATTCGTTGGCGCCGCGCCAGTTCGCCCCTGGCCGCGCGGCTTGCAGCAATACCCCGTGGTGTAACGGTAACACAGCGCCCTTTGGAGGCGTTATTCATGGTTCAAATCCATGCGGGGTAGCGCGCTACGAAAGACGCAGACATGAGTTATCGTTTAAAGACCGGCGAAGGCATCGCCGCCGGGACGCGCCGGATCACACGTGAAGAGTTAGAAAGTGCGCTTTGTGAGATCGCCGCGGTGACTACGGGCAATGAAGCCGACGCGGTGCATGCGGCACGCAAGTGCATCAAAAAAACTCGCGCTCTTTTGCGTCTAATCCGCGAGGAAATTGGTCGCGAAATTTTCAAGGAAGAGAACCGCTCTTTGCGCGACGTAGCTCGTGGCTTCTCGGGACGACGCGATGCCCGGGTCGAGCTGCAACTACTCGAAAAACTCCGCAAACAAGCGCCGCCAAGCCTGGCTTTCGAAAAGACGACATCGATGCTTCAGGAGGAAATCGCGAACAACGCCGATACCATCGGTCCACAACGCCAGGCCGCGGAGTCAACTCTGCAGTTAATTTGCGATCGAATCGAGGGCTGGCCGCTGGACAATCTTGGAATGGACGATCTTTGTTGCGCGCTGCGGTTTTCCTACCGGCGCGGACGGAAATACTATCGATGTGTCTGCGCGAAGAAGACCCCGGAAAATTTTCACGCCTGGCGTCGGCGGGTGAAGGATTTTTGGTATCAAAGCCGCCTGCTCTGCAATCTCAACCCAACCGTGATGTGCGAGATTAGCGAGGCCGCCGGGACTTTGGGCAAGAAATTGGGCGATCTGCATGATCTGGCGTTTTTCCGACTCCATTTGCAAGGAAGACAAGGAATCGACGAAGAGGAACGAAACGTTTTGTTCGGGCTCATCTGTGCTGCCGAAAACGAGCTGGAAGAAGCGGTGCTCGATCTTGGCGCGCGCTTCTTTGCCGAAAAATCGGGAGCGTTTGAGCGTCGCCTTCTCCGCTACGCGCGCGACTGGCCGGCGCCCGCGCGAGCTTAGCCTAACGAGAGGGCTTGCTGCCGATCAGTTCCCGCAGATCGTTGACGGTCGCGTCAATCTTCTTTAAATCCCGCCGTCTTCCCTTCTCTGGTTTCGTCTCCATCTTGCGCACCAGCGTGATCATGTCACCGAGCTTGCGGATGCAGGCCTTGGACGGATCGCGCTCCTTGGCCTTTTCGTTCGCCCAGGCTGCCACTTCGTCTATCTCAGCGTCTAATCGGCTGAGGTAAGCCCGACCGGTCCGGCGCAGCGTCTGGCGCAGACTAACGAGGTCGCTCAGCAATGATCTTGCGGGAGAAACTTCGTGGTTCGCTTTCTCCCAAGGCGCAGCGCGCTTCTTTTTCATGGGTTTCCTTTGTGGAATCGACCAGCTCGCACCGGGAAGGGCGCCAATTGGTCAATAATTCTATCTCGCCGTCCTCGTGCTCTACCAACGCGGAACAATTTTCCACCCAATCGCCGCAGTTATAGTACGTCACGTCCCCGATCTGGCGAATGATCGGGCTATGGATGTGGCCGCAGAGCACCCCCTGGACGTGGTAGCGGCCGGCGTAACGCACGATCGCATCCTCATAAGCGCCGATAAAACTGACCGCGTCCTTGACCCGTTGCTTGACTGCTTTGCTCAGCGACCAGTAGCCAAGACCGAAGAAGCGGCGAACGCCGTTAACGAGCGGATTGAGGGCGAGCAAGAACTGGTAGCCAAGATCGCCGAGAAACGCGAGCCACTTGATGTTTTGCACGACGGTGTCGAGCTCATGCCCGTGCAGAATGAAAATGCGGCGACCGTCGGCGGTGACATGCACGGCATGTTTCTGGATGGTAATCGCGCCATAGGCTCCGAGGTGACCGGCGAGGAATTCGTCGTGATTGCCGGGGATATAGATGATCCGGGTCCCTTTGCGCGCCTTACGCAGAATTTTCTGGATGACGTCGTTATGCTCCTGGGGCCAATAGATGCCGCGGCGGAGCGACCAGATATCGATCAGGTCACCCACGATATAGAGGGTCTCGAACTCGTTCTCCTTCAGGAAATCGAGAAACGACTGCGCGCTGCTACCTCGGGTCCCGAGGTGGACGTCGGAAATCCACGCTGCAGAATAGCGATTCGTGCGATTGATGACCACGCCCCCCTTTAACTAACGGAGAGAGCGCGAGCAAAAGCTCAATTGTTACGTTTTCGCGACATGATTTTCCGGGAAAGACCGATGAATTCTCTTGACGTTGAGCGGTCCGAAATCTACCTACCTCGCCATGTTAAAATCGTTTTTCGGTCTTCTCTCTGCCAGTGCCTTGCTGGCGAGTTGTGCCGCGCCTCCCCAATCCGCGGGAACTCAATCATCTTCTTCGGCTCCATCGGCGACTGTTTCGAGTCGGCCGACGGAACAACGGCAGGCGGTGTGGGTAGATCCGCCGACCGGGAGCCATGTCGGCGGCGGTTTCGTGCGGACCGGGAGTGGTCTCGGCGGCAACGACGAGCAGGGACTGATCAGCGCCATCGATTCGATCAATCGCGCCGAGACCTCGCAGCGCGAACGCCCCTTCGCGATTTCGGCAGCGTCTGTCGTAAGCGGCATTAGCGAAGCACAATTGCTGGCGCAGCAGCATCAAACTCAGCTTCGGCTGGGTGAACTGCTCGCCCTCAACACGATCGCACAAAATCGCGCGCCCAAAGTGCAGGAACTGGCCAGTCTGCGTTCCCAGGGCAAAAGCTGGTCCGACCTCTCGCGTGCAAACGGCATAAACATCGCGCTCGTCGCGCAGAAAGTGCGTCGAGCCAATGATCTTGCGGTTGAATCGTATCTGAGCGGTCTCGAGAAGCCCGGCGGGCCCAACATTATCCGAGGCTTAGGGGTTGCGCCGCAGGGACGTTCGCCAGGGTCCGGACCTGTAGGACCGTAAATCTCGAGGCGACAAGTTGTAGCTGGGGGCGCTGCCCCTGGGGGAATGTGGCCACGCGCCGGAGCAACCGGGGTCAACGCCCCCGGCTATAATGGTGACGCGACCGGGGAAGCAGTCGGCGCCGACGAGGCCGAAACCGCCGGTGTCGGCGTACTCGATGAGGACTCGGTCGGCGTCGGAAAGGCAAATGTCGGCGAAACCGCCGGCGTAGGCGATTCGTTTGGCGAAGGCGTCGCGGTCGGTGAGCCTGAAGGCGTCGGTGTCGGGCTCACGACCGGGGACGGGGTCGGAGCCGGTGTGGGTGTTGGAATCAAATTCGCCCAGCGATGCAGCGGCACGCTGGCGCCGCCCATTTCCTGGACCAATTTTTCACAACGCGCCCGGATCTTCTCCAAATCGGGTGGTCCAAAAGGAGTATCGGCGGTGCCAGGAAAAATCAGGTAGGTCACTTTGAGATCGCTCACCGGCCGGTTGTAGGGAGTTGCGACCGGGTTGATCTCCTTCGCGATGCGCAACGAAGCTTCGCCGACCTTCTCGTACGGGCCGACGTCGCCCACGATCGCTGGAAGAATCTGATCGCCCGCCACCACGACCGCATAATCGCCCACCCGACCGGCGTCTTTGGCGCGGGCCAACACTCCCGGGAGCACGATGTAGGGATCCATTGATGCGATCAAAAAACTGAAGTGCTTGAGCGAGTCCACTTCCAGTTTCATCCTCTGAATTCCAATCCGCAGATCGCGGTTTCGTTCCATCGTCAGGCCCTTTTGCGCGAATTCAGTTTCATAGCGGCGCAACTTTTCCTCCGCCGCAGGCAAAAATTGGTTCGGGACGGAAGTCGTTTTTTTCCAATGGTAACTGGTGAAGGCCTTGAAATTCGTGGAGCCGCCATTGCTGACCGGCAGGCGATCCGAGTCGGAACCATCCGCATCGACGTCCATGTCCGCCTGGAGCAGAATCGCCGTTCGTTTACTCTGCGGATGCTGCAAACGCAGGATCGTCTGACAGTCGTAGAAGTTGTGCCGGGAAAGGAGCTGGTCCAACCGGACGAGATCTTCCCGCAGCGTTCGCAGCTTGAGATCGTAAAGCTCCTGGAAAAGCGGCGAGACGGAATTGGCGCTAATGGCCGCCCCCAGATTGGGCAAGAGTTTCGGCAATTCCGGGGTGACCTGCGCCAGTTCCTCGAGGGTGCGGTTAGGCGCGGGAACGCGCACCTTGAGTTTCAAGTCGAGCACATAGCTTTGCGGATCGATCCGCTCGACCGAAGCGGCGCCACCCGGAGTTGGATCAACTTCGGCGTGGACGGTGATGCCGCTCCACAATTTTGCCGTATCGAGTTTCCCGCCAATCACCGGCGGCCGCGTGGGCGTCGGAACAATTTCCGGCGTGACGGTGGGTGTGGGCAGCGGCTGAGGCGCGAGCCGCTGCATGCTCAGGCGCAGACGTTCGAGGGAAATCCACCGCAGCACAATGGCGCTGAAAAGAGCGAGGAAGAGAAGGAGCGTGAGCGCCCGGAGAGTGCTGAGGCGGAATTTGCGCACACCAGCCCGCTACTTGCGCATCGAGGCGAGAATCGCGCAGACCACGCCGATGATGCTCAAAATCGACATCATTCCGGCTGGCATCACTTTGTGGGAGCGGAGAAATGCGGGCAGGAAATAACCAATCAGCAGCAGCGAAACGAGCCCGCCGAGCGCGAGGCCGGCAGTCGCTTTGCCCGGCAGAAGAAAGGCCGCCAGCAAGAGCAGCACACCACTGATGGAGCCGGCGATGAGCGAAGCCGTGCTGCTGGCTTTGACGTAACCCATCACGCCACCGGCGATGGTGAGGAGACCGAAAATGATGAAGTAAATCTTAGTTGGACCAATCATGCGCAAAACCTCCCGTTCGTTAAGCCAGATCACGCGCGCTGTCCATAGGCCACCGTTGTAACCGTCGGTCGCTGACTCCGGCGAGGGAAATCGCGACAACCCGCCGGCGGCGGGGATGACCGATTCCCGGCTACAACGAAGGCAGACCAAGCGCCCCGTAAAAGGCCGCCATCCACGCTGCCGGCAAAAAGATATCGCAGAGCAGCTTCACGTTCAGCGTAATGATGATGAGGGTGATCGCCCAGCCAAAGAGCTTGATCCAGAAACCGTTCGTGAATTCGCCCATCTTCTTTTTTTCACCGGTGAAACGCATCAACGGCCAGACCGCGAACCCGAGCTGCATGCTCAACACCACCTGGCTCGCGATGAGCAACTGGGTCGTTTCGCCTTCCCCAAAAATGCCGATGACCAGGACCGCCGGAATAATCGCCAGACCGCGCGTGATCACCCGCCGCAGCCAGGGCGCGATGCGGAAGTTGAGAAAACCTTCCATCACGATCTGCCCGGCGAGCGTCCCGGTGAGGGTGGAATTTTGTCCCGAGGCGAGGAGCGCGATGGCAAACAAGGCACTCGCCACACCCACGCCTAGCAATGGGCTGAGCAACTTGAACGCGTCCTGAATTTCCGCCACGTCCTGATGTCCCGACCAATGGAAAGCCGAGGCCGCGAGAACGAGGATGGCGCCATTAATGAAGAGCGCGAACATAAGTGCCGCGCTCGAATCGATCGTGCCAAACTTGATCGCCTCGCGCTTGCCGGCCGGGGTGGGTTCGAATTTCCGCGTCTGCACGATCGAGGAATGGAGATACAAATTATGGGGCATGACGGTCGCACCGATAATGCCAATCGCGACGTAGAGCATGGCGGGATTGGCCAGGACCTGGCCGCGCGGGATAAAGCCGGCGAGCACATCGGGTAGGTGAGGCTTGGAAAAAAATAACTCCGAAGCAAAACAAAGCGCGATCGTCCCAATCAGAACCACCACGATCGCCTCCATCCGGCGAAAGCCCTTGTTTTGCAGGTAGAGGATGGCGAGCACATCGGCCGCCGTGATGACGCAACCCCAGACGAGCGGAATGCCGAAGAGCAATTGCAATGCGATCGCTGACCCGACCACTTCCGCCAGGTCGCAGGCCGCGATCGCGATCTCGCAAAGGACCCATAGAAAGATAACGGTCGGCTTGGAATAATGATCGCGGCAGGCCTGCGCCAGATCGCGTCCGGTCACGACCCCGAGCTTGATGCAAAGATGTTGCAGCAGAATCGCCATGAAATTGGAGATCATGACGACGCACAGAAGGGTGTAGCCGAACTTCGCCCCGCCAGCGAGGTCAGTCGCCCAATTCCCGGGATCCATGTAGCCGACCGCGACGAGAAACCCGGGCCCGGAGAAAGCGGCCAGTTTGCGCCAGAAAGAGGCGTTGCTCGGGACGACCACGCTGCGATGCGCCTCCGGGAGAGAAACCTGGTCGGCGCGACGACGCCAGCTGCCGGGCACTTGGGCGGTTTCCTCGGTCGTCTCCAGCATCGTGAAAATTAGCAGTCTCTACATCTCGCAGCCCACGCTTAAAGATGTAGCGAATGCTACAAATTCACCTTCCAGTTGTCAACGACGCCTTCCTTTGATTTGCTTTCGCCGTGCTACCTACCGCCATCGAGACCGCGAACCCCCGCCAGCGCCGCCCCGCCCTGCCCCATCGGCATCCGCGCCGGACGCGGGAGGAGCACTCGCATGAGATCGCACAGGACTACGTCGAGATCATCGCCGAACTGATCGGCGCGACCGGTGAAGCGCGGGTCATTGATATCGCCCGGCGTCTGGGCGTCACCCACGTCACGGTCGCGCGGACCATTCAACGGCTGCAACGCGAAGGGCTCGTTACCAGTCTGCCTTATCGCTCTATCTTTCTGACTGCGAGCGGGAGCAAACTCTCGCAGGAGTCGCGCACCCGCCACGAGATCGTGGTTGAATTTCTTAGATCGTTAGGCGTGCCCGCGCTCGTCGCGCAATCCGACGCCGAGGGAATCGAGCACCACGTCAGCGCCGAGACGCTGCGGGCGTTTGTGAAACATCTGCGCAAAGAAAAACGCCGCCGCAAGTAACACCGCCATCCTGGCGGTCCCGTGACGCGGGCATCCTGCCTGCGTATTTCACGACGCGCGGGTTGGAAGCCCGAGTCACCCTAACCGGAAACGCAGATCGCGAATTGTTCTCGCGCCGAAGCGCTGTTTGAGCTTGCGCAGGATCTCCGGTTTGGTCACGCGCTCCAGCTCATAATGCAGGGCCGGTTGCAGGACATGAACATAGAGAATGCCCTCACGCAGCAAAATGGGGCAGGAATGCGCGGCGATGAAATCGCCCACCAGCGTTTTCCACGCGCCGAGAATTTCGCTCTCCTGCAGACGCTCCTTTAGCCCGAGCTTTTGCATCACTTTGGGCAAAAGATCCGCGGTGGATTGCGTCCGATCGGCCCGGGGCGGATCGGAAGGCAACCCGCGCCATTCGGCAATGACCGCCCGTCGGAGTGATGGAGTCATGGAGGAAAAATGCGGAAACGCTGAAAAACTAAAAGCCTGAAATTACTTCAGTGTTTCAGTATTTCAGCGTTTCCGCTTCTTCTAATACTTCCGCCGCATGTTGCTCGGCAGGATATTCAGTTCGGTCCGGTACTTCGCGACCGTGCGGCGCGCGATGGGGATGCCGCGGTCGCCGAGAATCTCGACGATTTCCTTGTCGCTCAAGGGCGCACTGCCGGATTCCTTGTTGACCAGGTCCAGGATCGCTCCTTTCACGCTCGTGTTACTCATCGAGACGCCGCTCGAAGTCTGGTAGCCCGGGGTGAAGAAATATTTCATTTCGAAAACACCCTGCGGCGTGGAGATGTATTTGCCCGAGATGGCCCGGCTCACGGTCGTCTCGTGCACACCGACGGCGTCAGCAATTTGCACCATCGTCATCGGCTTCAAATGCGCGGAGCCATGCTCGAGAAAATCTTTCTGCCGCGACACGATCTGGTGCGCAATGTTTGAGATCGTTTGCTGGCGTTGGTGGATCGATTTGATGAGGAATTTCCCGCTCCGGATTTTGTCGCGGATGTAATCCTTTACTTCACCGCCGCTGCCATCCTGCGACATGATGTCCTTGTAAGTGTTGCTGATGCGCAGATGCGGGATCTGTTCGCCGTTGAGGATGACCTGGTACTGACCTTGGATCTTTTCCACGGTCACATCGGGCAGGACGTAATTTTGCGGCGCCTCGGCAAAGATCTGACCGGGACGCGGGTCGAGCTGCGCGATTCCGTTAGCCGCCTTTTGCACCTGCTCGACGGTGATTCCCATCCGGCGCGCGATCTCAGGGAAGCGGCGCTTGCCGAGATCGACCATGTGCTCGGAGACCATCCGGTATTCGAGACTTTTCTCCCGTCCGTCACGCTTAAGTTGAATGAGCAGACACTCGCGCAGATCGCGCGCGCCCACCCCGGGCGGATAAAAACTCTGAACGAGGGTGAGCATGAGCTCGAAATCCTCCTGGGCTATGCCAGTGTTCATCGCCATCTCTTCCGGCGTGGTCTGGAGGAAACCGTTGTCGTCGATGTTGCCGATAATGAGTTCCGCAGTCTTGCGATCGTCGCTGCTTAACGCGTTTTGATTTAGCTGCGCGACGAGATGTTGCTGGAGGGTTTCCTGGGTGGCGATGGAATCGAAAAAGAATTGTCTCTTTTCCTCATCCTCGTGCGAGCGGCTGCTGTAGCTGCTCGACTGCGCCATGTAATCGCGCCACTCGTCATCGAGCTTGGCGAGCTGGTCGAATTCCTCCTTGAAATTATCTTCCGCCGGTTCGCTTTCGGACACCTGGCGCTCCTCTTCGGTGGGCTCAGCCAGTTCCTCGAGCACCGGATTGGTCTCCATCTCTTGCTGCACGAGATTGCGCAGCTCGAGCAGAGGCGCCTGCAGGATGAGCAAACTCTGCTGAAGCTGCGGCGCCAGGACCTGCTGCAGGGAAAGGTTTTGCGATTGAAACATTCCCGGGCCGGCCATGGGCAGAGGGTAACGATTGAGCTTCTTATCGCAAGCAGTTTTCGCGCCGCGCACCGGACGGAGCCGTTCTCGGAACGAGATCGAGGGCCGCAGGAACGTGACTTGCTCCCTATCCCGGCAACCTCTTTGCCTATGAAAAAACTTACTCTTCTCGGTGCGCTCGCCCTTCTGGCCACCGGAATAAGCGCGCAATCGCCCGCGTCGCCCGAGCAAAAGGAGGTCGAAGCTCTCTTCAAGGTGGTGCAGGATCAGCAGATCCAAATCGCGGAAAATCAGGCCAAGATCGACGCCAAACTGGTCATGTTAGGCGAAGCGCTCAGGGTGGCACGGATCTATTCGAGCCGGGGAGGCCGCTAAGATGATCAAGATCTCTGTCTTCTCCGCGATTGCTGCCGTAGTCATTGCCCTCGGTGTCGTTAGGGCGCAATCGCCCGTGATCGTTCAGGCGGCCGACGCCGCTCCCGCAAATCCAAAAGCACCCGCGCCGGCCGCACTCCCGGCCACAAGCGACTCAAAAACCATGCTGCAATCCTTGCAGGCGATGCAGATCATGAACGAGGCGACGATCAAGAAACAGGAAGCCGCCCTCGCTAACCTCGACGAATTGCAAAAGGCCGCCGAGGAATTGAAAATCTTCAGCAAGCGCGGCTAACCGCGCGGCGTTTCGCGGAGTTTCGATTCGCGCCCGCGCGCCATCGTGAATTCGCGTCTCTGCCAGGCAGCTGAATTCGCAGTCAGTTTTCCGAAGTGGGTTTCGCGAGCCGAACGAGAACGCATCTACTCGCAGCGCAAGGCGGCCGCTGGATCGATTTTCGCTGCGCGAAGCGCGGGCCCCAGGGTTGCAAGGAGAGCGACGACCAAGAAAGCGAGCAATACAGAGACGTAAACGGAGAGATCATAGGGTGTCACGTCGTAGAGGAGAGGCGGCAAGAGGCGGGCGATCAGCAGAGCGCCGCTCACGCCCAAAATCGCTCCAATCATTGCCAGTCCCAAGCCTTCCCCGACGATCTCACACATGATATGTCCGCGCCCCGCGCCTAAGGCGACACGAATTCCGATTTCGTGCGCGCGTTGCGCCACCGTAGAGCCAAGCACGCCATAACATCCCACCGCCGCCAGGACGAGAGCGACCAGCGAGAAACTACCGAGCAGAGCTGAGTTGAGTCGTTTGGGTGCATATCTGGCGTGAATCAAGGAATCCAAAGTCGCGACGTTTCCGATTGGCTGATCAGGGTCGAGCCCGCGGACAATTGCTCCGACTTTCGCCGGCAGATCGGTGATTGCTTCGCTCGCTTTCACGAGAAGGTACATGTCGGTCACTCCTCCTCGACCGGCTGGTTTGATTTCCATCCACGGGAGATAGAGCACACCAGGGCCGATTCTATCGAACCGGTCATACCTGACTGATCCGACCACACCGACGACTTCACGCCAAATCTCATCACCCGGGAGTTTGATGTTCTTGCCCAGCGCACCGACCAATCCATTTCCCGGGAAATGTTCCTCCGCGAAAATTTGATCGACGATAAGCCGATTCGCTTCGTGCGGACGAAAATACCGGCCGGCCAGAAGCGGAATTTGGAGAGTGCGATAGTAGTCCTGCCCGACCGCGAGGATGTAGGCTTTGGGCCATTGCGAGGGGTTATCTGGCTGCGGTTGACCTTCAATCGAGAAGGGCGCCTCTCCCGATCTCCCCATTGGGAAACCGGTCGCAAGGCTCGCCGCGTCAACCCCCGGGATCACTCGGACATGGTCGATTATTTTTTGGAAGAATGAATGCACCAGGTCCTGATTGGAATACCTCGCCGGGGGCAGGACAATCTGGAGGGTGAGGACGCCCGCGCGATCGTACCCCGGCTGCACCCGGGTGAGGTGCACGAAGCTTTTCAGGAGCAAACTGGAGGTCAACAAAAGCATGACGGACAGTCCAAACTGGGTCACCACGACGATTCGCCGCAGTCGATCGTGCAGGTTATGCCCGGCCGACCGCCGCGCCCGTTCCAGGGAAAGATCTCGCACCCAGATCGCCGAGAGCCGAAAGAATGTGAGCGATTGGAAAGATACGGTGATGATGAAAGCCAATCCCACGACGAGAGCGAGCGGCCAGAAGTTCAAGGCGGCGTCCTCGGCACGCGGCAGCGTGCCGATCGCCAGAGACCGCAACCACGCGAGCACCGCCGCGGCCACGATTGTTCCCAGACCCGTGCCGCCGAGACAGAGGAGCACTGCCTCTGCGCTGAGCAAACGCAGGACGCGACTCCGGCTTCCGCCCAAGACCAGACGCATTGCAATTTCGTCGCGGCGAATCGCTCCCCTCGAAAGCATTAGGTTGGCGACGGTTCCGAAAAAAATAAGAACGACCATAGAAACCGCGCCCGTTAGGGCCATCAGCGTGAAGCGTGTCCCCGTGAAATAAGTTCCGAGAAAAGACTGGACCAGAACGCGTCCGCCCGTTTTTGACTCGGGATGCCGTCTCGCCAAACGCCCGCCGAGTTGTTCCATCTCGCGCGCGGCGGCGCCGAGCCTGACTCCCTCTTTGAGCCGGCCGATAACACTCACTCTGGGAGCCTGGCGATCAGCCAGGAGCTCCTCGTCCGCCATGCGACCGAGCGGAATGAAGAAGTCGTTGTTATGGTTGATGCGACCGTAAAAATCAAAATTCGAAGGCAATATTCCGACCACCCGCCAAGTCTCCCCATTGAATCCAATTGCCCTTCCCACAACCCCGCCGTCGGAACGAAAGCGGCGCTGCCAAAAATCATAGCCAAGTACGAGCGAGCGAGCGCCGTTCGGCGTGTCTTCTGCCTCCGTGAAAAAGCGGCCCCGTCCGGGAGTCACGCCCAGCGTCCGGAAAAAATTGGCGCTGACCATTCGCCCGCTGACGCGTTCGGGTTCTTCCCCTCCGGTAAAAACGCCGTCGGTTTGCATATGTGCTGCCAAGTCAACAAACACCCGCTGCTCGGTCCGCCAATCCAAGTAATCCGGATAGGAAAAGAGGTTCATCACGGAACCGGGCACCACTTGTGATACTCCCACCAGGCGCCGGGAGTCAGGGTACGGAAGAGGCTTCCACAGAAGGCTCGTAACGAGGCTCAGGACCGCTCCACCAAACCCAACACCGAGCGCAATCGTCAGACAGGCCACCAGAGCAAAACCAGGATTTCGGCATAGAGAACGCCGCGCATAATTGATATCTCTGGCGAAGTTCTCGACGACATACCCCGGCCGGCTCTCTCGAACCTGCTCCATGACTTGCTCTACTCCGCCAACTTCGATGAGGGCCGCACGCCGTGCCGCCTCTGCGCCCGCGCCGTCTCGGATTTTCGCCTCGGTCAGCGATTCGACATAGAATCGCACCTCCTCCGCGTCGGCGGCCTCTGTCTCGCCGCGGCGCAGGTACACTCGCGCGAGAGAATTCAGTCGGGAAATCAAAGACATCGCCTGCCATCCTTTTCGCGCCGAATCGGGCAGCGCCGACCTGCGAGCGCGTCTGCATTCTCGCAAGGTCAGCCTGAGATACAAGACCACACGCGACGCGAACGCCTTGTCGGAGAGAACGATCTCCCCTCCCCGCGGGTCCGCCGATTCGGCGCCTGGTTGAATGTGGCGAGCCGACCGCGTTTCGTTAGGCGCGGTTAACGGCGCAGGCCCGGGGCAGACGCCTGGTTAGCGAGAGGCGCCCAGACCGTAGTTGCCTTTAGTTCAGGGAGTATAGCTCGACCAGGGCGACACCGGTGGTGTCGTCCTTGCCTCGCACAATCGCGGTGTAAGCGCCGGGAGGAAGATCCGCGACCAAAGCGGATTCGGCATCATCGGTCGGCGGGACGCCCGTCGCTTCGATCTCCGCCTGCTGAGAATCCTTCCAGTTATCGTTGGCGGAGACCAGGGCGCCCGTGCTGTCATGCAATTCGAGAGTTGGATCGGCCAGTGCATTGTCGACCACCGAGCCTAACGACGGACCGATCGCGCGCAGGATGACGCTGGTGTTGGTGCCACCGCCCGGGCGGACGATGAAACCACCGATCATAACGTTTTCACCAGTATCGACGAAGCCGCGCGTGCTGATGTTGGCAAGCTTGGAAGGTGTCGCCTGATTGAGGTCGTACACTTCCGCGAGTCCTACACCGGTCGTGTCGTTGGCGCCACGGACGACGGCGGTGTAATTGCCGGGAGCCAGCCGGGTCACGATAGCCGACTCCAAATCGTCTGTCGGCGCAAGCATGGTCGCTTCGATCTCGGCCTGTTGGGCCTCTTTCCAATTGTCATTCGCGAAAATCGACGCACCGCTTCCGTCGTGCAGTTCGAGGATGGGATTGGCCAGCGCATTATCGATTCCAGCGGAGCTCAACGAAGGACCAATCGCGCGCACAATGACGTCTCTTGGCTCCTGCCCCGTGATGATGAATCCGGCGATCAAAACGTTATCGTCAGTTTGAACGGCGAGTCGGGTGGAAATGTTCAAGACTTTCGCCGCCGGAGTGAAGGCAATGCCGGAAGGATTGCCGACCGTTGTATTCGTAAGGGCGGCCTTGAAAGCGCCAGTGGTGCCGTCAAATCGATCCACTTCCTGCGAACTGAAGTTCGCGACATAGAGATCGCCATCAGGTCCGAAAACGAGCGCGTCGGCATTGACCAGTTGCCGCCCGGTTGTGAATGCGCCCATGAAAGCGCCCGTCGTCCCATTGAACCTGAAGACCGGATCGTTCGTGCTTGCCGTGACGTAGAGGTTGCCGTCCGGACCGAAGGCGACTCCAAAGGCTGTTTGCACGGATCCGGAAGAGGCAAACACACTGATGAACGCTCCGGTCGTCCCATCGTAGCGCAGAATTTCGCCGGTCACTGAACTGGCTACGTAAAGGTCGCCGTCCGGACCGAACACAAGATGCCACGGACCCGCAATCGTTTGCCCGGAAGTGAAAACACTTTCGAAAGCGCCGCTCCTTCCGTCATACCTAACGACTCTGCCTCGCGCATTATCTGAAACAAAGATATCGCCATCCGGACCGACGGTCAGGCCGACCGGCCGCGTTACTTCAACTCCGGATATCTGTGAGATGAAAGCTCCCGTGGTCCCATCGAAGCGGGAAACGTTGCCGTTATCGAAGCTGGCCCCGAAAAGATCGCCGGTTGGGCCAAAGCCGATTCCTACGATTGATCCCGAGGCAAAAGTCACTTCGAAGGCGCCGGTGGCCAGGTTGAATCTGTCCACTCCTCGCAACGATCCTGGAAATGGGGCCTCGGGAGAGGAAACAAACAACGATTGCCCCGGTGCCGAAACGAACGGCAGGACCGTGATCCACATCACCGCCAGGAGGCTGGAAACAGATTTCGCACAGCGGATTTCTCGAACGAATGCGGCGCGTTCGAACGAAGAAGACGGATGAGGTTTCATAGGTTCTCGACGCTAAAGCCGTCTTATATAGAATGTCAATATGAAACTCTGGTCGAATTGATGTTTCTTCCTCAAATCTTCATATTGTTTAGCGATAGGTAGACACTCCCCACTGCGCAACGCGATCCGACCCGGAAGAGACACAGGCGGGAAATTGACAACCCGCCACGGTCCGAATATGCCTGATCCACAAAAACCGTGAAGAAAGAGACGAAGAAAAACATTCAGAGCGAGCTCATGCAGGGCACGCTCGATTTGCTCGTCCTCAAGGCCGTCGGGCCGGGTCCCCTCCATGGTCTAGGCGTGTCCCGGCGGATCGAACAGATCACAAACGGGACATTCAGTGTGAAGCCCGGTTCGCTCTTTCCCGCCTTGCATCGGATTGAAGCAGCTGGCTGGCTTCACTCCTTCTGGGGGCGTTCGGAAAGCAATCGCCGGGCAAAATATTATCAACTGACCAAAGCCGGACGCCGCCAATTGGAAGTCGAAACGCTCGAGTGGCAAAACATCGCGGGCGCGATGTCCGCTGCGCTGAAGGCCACATAGCGGCAGGTGGTGGGGCGCTTGCATTTCGCTGCGCCTTCGGCTTCGCTCATCGCGAGTATGGCCGACGATCGAAAAACGCCAGAGCAACGCGCCCAGATGACCGATCTGGAGCGCCTCCGCCATTCCGCCGCGCACGTTCTCGCCACCGCCATTCTCAAAATCTGGCCGGAAGCGCAATTCGCGGCCGGTCCACCAGTGGAGAACGGTTTCTACTACGACGTCGACTTGCCGCATCGCATTTCGCCGGACGACTTCGAAAGAATCGAAGCCGAGATGAAAAGAGAAACGAAAGCCAACCACGTCTTCGAGCGCATTGAGCTCTCTCGCGCCGACGCCCTCGCCATGGCGCAGCGCGGTGAGCTCGGCGCGCTCAGCCCTCGCCCTGCGCCGAGCAGGTTCAAACTCGATATCATCCAAAACATTCCGGAAGACGAGAAGATCACGATCTACCGCAACGGCGACTTTACCGATCTTTGCGCCGGCCCGCATGTCCTGCGCACCGGCAACATCGGCGCTTTTCGCCTAACGAATGTAGCGAGCGCTTATTACAAAGGTGACGAAAACAACCCTCAGCTTCAGCGCATCTACGGCACGGCCTTCAAGAACAAGACTCAGCTCGACGAGTACTTCGCCATGCTCGAGGAAGCGAAGAAGCGCGACCATCGCAAGCTCGGCAAAGAACTCGAGCTATTCACT
>Ga0157375_10001275_pt1 | contig 21792 bp, 16 predicted proteins | sample M35metaG_FD_115311 | JGI IMG/M metagenome (GOLD analysis project Ga0157375, IMG submission 115311) | Miscanthus rhizosphere microbial communities from Kellogg Biological Station, Michigan, USA - M3-5 metaG | ecosystem: Host-associated > Plants > Roots > Rhizosphere > Soil | place: USA: Michigan... | reverse complement strand
TAGGGTATGGACGCTTGGAGAATCCTGAGTTAGTGGGTCCGATCAGCGCGCTTTATCGAGAGGTATGGGCGCCGTGGCAGAACTTCTTTTTGCCGTGTTTGAAACTGGAACGCAAGTGGCGGGGAAGGCAGTCACTGGCGCAAGCGCTACGAACCACCACAAACAGCTTACCAAAGGCTTTGCGCACCAGGAATGCTGGCGCTCAAAGACCGCCGGCAGTTGCGGGAACGCTATGAGAGTTTGGATCCCTTTGAATTGAAGGACCAAGTCGAAGAAAAGTTAAAACGGATTTTGCAGCCCAAACCAAAGTGACAGAGACTATGGGCGGGTGCAAAGAGGTCAAAAGTTCTCGACCGCAGGGGGGCGCGAGCGATGGCTCGGGGCTCGCCCCCCTGCTCGTTTTAGCTTGCCCTGGAATATCAAAATTATATTAACAACAAACAAACCGAACATGAGTCTGAAATGACCTGCTTGACTCAGACCCCTTCGGTGTCTTTTATCCGTGAGTCAACGGGCCCAGGCGAATGCATTGACCCCGTCAGTGGCTGACACGATCGGCAAGAACGACGTTGTGTGCCCTACTCCAATCGAAGCTCGATATCTTTGTGATCACCAATTATCTCTAAAAGGGTGTCAAACAGAGTTGCTCCTTTGCGCGCTTTCGCTTCGGAGAGTCTCAGTTGGAACTCCGCGACGTTAGAAGGATGGCAGTTCCGGATCCGGTCCTCCAACCATCGGATCGTTTCTTCATAACCGAGCCGCTCCCGTGAAACCTCCGAATGTCGCCAAAACAGGACTGAATCTTGGTTCGGCGTTCCGAGTTCATGTAGCAAATCATTTAATGCATCCAGGTTGCCGTTCCACGGCAGTTCGAAACCGAGTGCTCGGGTGAAATGATCTGCTGCCTCTGCAAGATTGGCGAACTTGTTGCCATCCAAGACGTAATCGGTTTTCCATTCGACAATCGGCGGAGGGGTCGCACCACTTTCCCGATCTTCCTGATATTTCTTCCACTGACGAGAAACGGCTGGGCAGCATTCGAAGGGGCCCCGAAGAATTCCCGGCTCCGCTCCTTTGCGCGCGTCAACACCCCATTCGTAAATCACCCACGGACGGCCAATGTTGGTCTCGCCACAAGCGATGTCGCGTGCCTGTTCGGGCGTATGTGCCGCCACGATCACGCTCCAATCCTCTCCCCCGGGCGGATGGTGTTCTTTCGTTCCGCCTGAAACGACTTCAAAGATCAGCAATCGCTTATCTGGATTGGCGTTGACTGGGGTGTGCATTAGGCACGGGCTGTTTGAGGTGGCGTAGAGTTAATTATCCTCGGGGTCTCGGATGACAAATTCATACGTACTGCCGAGAACCGCACCCGCATCGTCCAAAGGGTAATTCAAACCTAGTTTTTCCATGAAATCGCACAATTGCCAGCAATCCTGATAGGCGAATCGGTCATTTGGGAATGCTTTTCCAGGATTCTCGTCTTCAAAATCCCAGTGCTTAAAGTAAGGTTTGATAGCTGTGGCCGAAACGCTGCTGATGCGTAAGGCGATAGCCTCTGCATCTCCAGACCAGAATGCGCGATCTTCAACGGAAATGCTATCATCCCAATATTCCGGCAGTGGATTGAACTGGGCTACCTGTTTGCCCCGATCGAAAAGCACAAACATCCACAGATCCTCGTCGTGAATGTGGAATGAGAAGACAGGAACATTCAATTCCGTTGACAGGTGCTGAGATGCTTCATCCCAAGCGAGGAAACCCCAAGGGTAAAGCACGCTGCATTTTGAAGCGTTTTCAAGTAACACGAGTGTATTTGGATTATCGGTGGTTGTCGTGTGCGGTCGAAACGAGCCTCCGCGGGCTGCAGCAAACGTGCTCAATGCTTGCTCCACCGCACCTTTCGGCGCACCGACGACTCCCGACATGGCAAGAAACAATCCCATATCCAATTAATTTAAGAGAAAGAGCCAGCTTTAGACCAAATGTAAAGATGCAATCACCTGACCTCGCCCCCGCCAGCTGTCATTGATGAAACCCCTTTGTTAAGGCGGTCCACTCTTTGGGTTGTGCGCGTCCGACGCGCTCTAATGCCTCGTACGCCATCGCCTTCCGCAACGTGATTTCAAACTGGTCCGTTATGTCCTCTGCCCGCACGAATTCGTACCGCATTTCAGGGCTTTCGAACTCTCGACGAAACATAGTCAAGAATTGCTCAAGCAACTCCATTGCATGGTGAATCTCTTGAAAGACTGGAAGCGGGACCAGCGATTCCTTGAGACTGACATTAAGGTCAAAGTGCCCGAGGCGCTTGTGCCGGTGCTTTCGTATCTTCTCGACAGCTTTTTCGATGCTATCCCGTGAGGCCTGCACACGAGGAGCAAACGCAATAGGATCGCGAGATAATGGGATGCCCAGTTCGGCAAGCTTGTGGATGGTTAGATTTTCCTGAAATCGGTTATCTCGGTCGGTGAGCTTAGCTATCTGCAAACACATGGCATCTTGTAGCAGATTTTGGAACCACGCCAAGGTTGCTCCAGTATATGATGCCAGCGTCGCGGTCTTCTGCTCACTCTTCATGAAGAGGTGACGATAAACGCCATAACCCTCGTGCAGCCCCAGTACGTGCTCTTCGAGCAGCTTGAGAATTTCGCGAATCGGTTCAGGTAATTTCGAATAGTCTCCTTCGATACTTACGAACATAGCCGACATTCTCGACTTACATGCTGCCCTGCAAGCGAAAAAACTGTGAGCCAGCCTAAGCCGGGGTCTCAGCTGGACTAAAACACTTGGTGCGACTCAGAATTGCAAAGCCAAAACCCCAACCACTCCACGTCGTCCGAAACTTTTCTTTTTTATCCGAATCAGACTTCGTTCGAAGAAATTGAGAAGGGAAGAAATCGGACGACGTGGAAGTCGTCGCTGTCTATTCGGCCAGGCTGGCATCAACAAACTCCAGCAAAACCTTCGTCGCAGGATCGCCGGTGGTTCCGAGGTTGTCATTGAGTTTCCTGTGATTGGTTTCTTTCGCTCCAAAGACGGTGGTCTTCACTCCCGCTGCTTTCAGCACAGTTCCCAAACGGAACGCCTGGGCAGTGGTGTCCGGATGATCGGCAACATGCAGGATCAGGAAAGGCGGAATTCCCTTGCCCTTGGCCACGTGCGTCACTGCGGAGTATTCTCGAAACGTTTCTACCGTGTTGCCGAACTTTTGGCGATGCCCGAATTGCGGTTGCGGCTGGCCATGCACCCGGCAACGCGTCTCCTCTGTCTCGATAATGGCCGGCACGTCATAGGTATCCCCATCAACCGGCACGCAGCCAATGAGGTCGGTAAACGCGATCCCTTCGGCCTTCAGGTAGCGCTCGTCTGTGCAAAGCAACGCCGCCAGTTGCGCGCCCGCTGAATGGCCCCCGACGAGCACACGCTTCGGCTCGCCGCCGTGTTCAGCGATGTGGTCATGCACCCAGCGAAACGATTTTGCGACATCGCGGAAAATATCAATCATCTCCACTTTCGGCAGCAGCCGATAGTTTACCGAGACGAACACAAAGCCCCGGTCCACAAAGAATCGCGGCTTCTGCGCCACGTCACTCTTGTCGCCCGTCACCCAGCCACCGCCGTGAATCCAAAAGATCACCGGTGCATTCTTCGCTGCAGGCGATGCGTACACATCGAGCGTATGAAACGGACTTGCCGGTTCGGCATAAACGACGTTTTGCTTTTTAATGATCGCGGCGTCCTGGGCGGAAGCAACTGGCAACAAAGCAATGACAATCAGCAGAGATAGTGCGGCATTCATGAACGGTATAAGTTACAAAAATTACGAAAGGAATGAAACCGAAACCGGAACGACGCAATCTAAAACTGCTCCGCTGGTAGGGACGAACTTTCACTTCGTCCGTAATCTTTTACCTAAAACGGCCGTCCGAAATCTTCCCGTAATTCTATCCGAATCAGATTCCATTCGAAGAATTGAGACTGTGAGGAAAATCGGACGAGTTGGAACTCGCCCCTACCGCTGACATAATAAATCGGACGACGTGGAAGACCTTGCTCACCGGGATCAACGCATTGATTGAAGTAGGCTCTGGATGTGGCAGCCGCTTCTCCAACAAAGCAATCCAGCCGCTCTGTCTAAGAAAACTCCAAAAAGTCGCGGTGCCCGCATAGGACTGAGCTTTCTGATTGGTGAATTCGATTTCGAACTGACCACCGTTTAGTGATCCGGGTTGGAACGTGATTGAGTGTTTTCTTCTAAAGCCCAACTAATCCCAAACCCTGGCCACCTTTTCAACTGCATGATTACGGCTTAGGAGTTGAATGCGTGATCGCCAACGGTTACAGTTGGCTATGCCCATCGAGCCCGGCGAAACCAAGGAACAGGCTGCTTCTGCTTCACGGTTTGTCACCACGCATTGGAGCGTGGTGCTCTCAGCCAAGGAGGGTGCGACTGGGGTGGCCGACGTCGCGCTGGAGCGGTTGTGCCGCACGTACTGGTGGCCGCTTTATGCGTTTGTGCGGAGGCGCGGATACAATCCACATGACGCGGAAGACCTCACCCAGGAATTCTTCACACAACTCTTGGAGAAGAATTTTCTCAGCGCTGTGAGTCCCAGCAAGGGGAAGTTCCGTTCATTTCTGCTAGCCGCGATCGGGAATTTTTTAGCCAAGGATTGGCGCCGGGCGAACGCGCTAAAACGTGGCGGGGGTTTCAGCTTTGTTTCGCTGAACGGGGAATCGGCGGAGGAGCAATACCTGAAAGTGCCGACTTCTCAACTATCGCCCGAACAACTCTTCCATCAGCAGTGGGCGCTGACATTGTTCGATCAAACACTCACAAAATTACGCGACGAGTTCGTCACCGCTGGAAAGCAGGAGCACTTCGAAGCGATGAAGTGTTTCCTCACGGGCGAAAAGCCGGAACAAACTTACGCCGAACGTGCGGCGAAGCTCGCGACGACCGAGGCTGCGCTGAAAATGGCCGTCACCCGAATGAAGCAGCGTTACGGCAAGTTACTGCGGGAGGAAATTGCCAATACCGTCAGCGATCCTGTCGAAGTTGATGAGGAATTGCGGGCTTTGTTCTCGGCTTTTGCTTGATTTCCAGATTTGCCGTTACTTTGCGAGACAACTTGGTCTGAACATTGGTAGTAGAACGCAAACGGAAATGAGCCTCAGCCAAAAGTGCAGTTGGCGCGAATTTGGATTGTTTCACTCCCTATTCACGTTTTCTTTGATCGCGGTTGCCTTCTTCTCAGGATGGCTTGCTGCATCAGCCCGCGCTGCCGATGTCCAGACCTCCAGCACGAATATCGCGGCGGAACTCAGCTTCAAGAACGAACTTGTCCGGCAGAAGAAACTTCACGGCGAGAGCAGCGTCGAAGTTGCTCAAACATTGGACGAATACGGTGTTTTTCTCGTAAGCTCGACTCAGTTCAGTAGAGCAGAAGCCGTTTTTCGCGAAGCTCTGGCACTGCGAAAACAATTACTTGGCAGCAATCATCGAGAAACTGTGGACTCGCTCATAAACGTGCTGATCGTTCTTGAAAAACAAGGGAAGCATGCCGATGCCGAGCCATTGTTGCTGGAAGCCATTGAGCCATTCCAACGCGACCCGAAACAATCCGCTGATCAAAAACGTGCCGCGATCAAGCGCGTGCGCGATTTTTACATTGATTGGGCAGTAGCCGCGCCCGGCACCGGTAAGATGGCGAAGTCCGCTGAATGGAGCTGGAAGTTTGTTGATTTTGACGAAACTGCATTGGCACCCGAATCTGTGCCAAAAGAAAATTGAACGTGGCAGTGCAATCCAGGTGCGAAGAGTGCGGGGCGGAACTTCCAGCCAACGCACCGCAGGGGCTTTGTCCAAAATGCCTCGCCAGGGCCGCGGTTGCGTTTGCGAAGCCATCAGATTTACCGCCGGCGCAACCAGATGTTCTCATCGAGCGACCCGGCACGATTATCGGGCGCTACAAACTGCTGGAGAAGATTGGCGAAGGCGGGTTCGGCGTGGTGTTCATGGCGGAACAAATCGAGCCGGTTCAACGAAAGGTGGCCCTCAAAATCATCAAAGCTGGAATGGACACAAGGGAAGTGATTGCGCGATTCGAAGCAGAACGCCAGGCCATCGCTTTGATGGACCATCCAAATATCGCCCGCGCTCTGGATGCGGGCGCGACTGAGGGTGGTCGACCCTACTTCGTCATGGAGTTAGTGCGTGGCATTCCCATTACCGAATACTGCGATCAAAACCAGCTTCCCACGCATGAGAGATTGCGACTCTTCATCAAGATTTGCCAGGCGGTGCAACACGCACACCAGAAGGGAATCATTCATCGTGACCTCAAGCCGAGAAACATTCTCGTGACGGAGCATGATGGCCAACCGGTTCCCAAGGTGATTGATTTCGGTGTGGCCAAAGCGCTGGGTCAAAAGCTCACGGAGAAGACCGTCTTCACAGCATTCCACCACATGATTGGCACGCCGGCCTATATGAGTCCCGAACAGGCGGCGCTGAGCGGCGTGGACATTGATACCCGGGCGGACATCTATTCACTGGGTGTATTGCTTTACGAATTGCTGACGGGTGTGACGCCTTTTAATGCGAACACATTCCGCGAAGAAGCAATGGACGAAATCCGCCGCATGATCCGGGAAACGGAACCGTCGAAACCTTCGACGCGACTGCAATCTTTGGGTGAGAAACTTACCGACGTGGCGAAGCAACGGCGTACGGAACCAGCCGCGTTGGGCAGACTCATCCGTGGCGACCTCGATTGGATCGTGATGCGGTGTTTGGAGAAGGATCGCCGACGAAGGTACGAAACAGCCAATGGATTGGCGACGGATGTCGAGCGACACCTTGGGAGCGAGCCGATCATTGCCCGTCCACCAAGCAATCTCTATCGGTTTCAGAAGGTGGTTCGCCGGCACAAGTTCGCCCTTGCAGCATTTGCCTCCGTCGCGCTAGCGCTGCTTCTCGGTCTCGGGTGTTCGACATGGCTTTTCTTTCTGGAACGGGACGCTCGCCGGCGCGCGGTCACTTCGGAAAAGCTGGAACGCGATTTGCGCAAGAAAGCCCAGACAAGCGAGCTCAGCGCCCGTGCGCTGTTGAGTTGGAAAGAAGGCAAACTGGAGGAGGCCGAATCTCTGCAACAAGAAGCGCTGGCTCTTTGGCGCGAGCATCTGGGGCAGAACCGCCCTCAAATTGCCACCGGCCTCGAAACCCTCGCTGCAATTGTCCGCGACCGCGGCCGGCTGGACGAGTCGATTCGCCTCTACGTGGAAGCCTTAAAACTTCAAAATTCGGGAGAGTCAGATTTGAAGCGGCTCAATCAGGAACTATCCAGGGGCGGCTCTGTCGAGATCGGCTCCTACCTGAATAGCGTTTTGCCGGACGCCGGAACGCGCAGTCAATTGAAAAGTTTGCTGAAGGAACGCTGTCTGGCCGATGCCCGACAGGGGCAATGGCGAAACGCCACAGCCAATTTCGCCCGGCTTGTGGAAGTCAGCCCTGGCGATCCCGACGCCGGCAATGCGTTGGCCGCCCTGCTCGTATTTACAGGCGACGAAGCGTATTATCGCCGCCATTGCACTGTCTTGCTGGAACGGTTTGGGGATACAAAAGATCCGGTGCAAAGTCAGGCCTTGATCCGATCCTGCCTGCTGCTGCCAAAAAGCGGCAACCTCGTTCCTTTAGGCAAATTGTCTACAAATTTGCAAACGCCCCCTCCGGATCATTGGGCTGCGAATTGGTTTCAACTGGCCGCTGGCCTGGCTGAGTATCGAGAGGGGCACTTTGCGGATGTGGCGCGGCGCTTCGAACCGGTATTGCCTGGGGACTCACTGCCAGAGCTAAAAACTCAGACTCTTCTGCTGCTCGCCATGAGCCAACACCAGCTTAAACGGATCCCAGCAGCAAGAGCAACCCTGGCACAAGCCATCGAGATCGTGGAAACAAAGCTCCCAAAAGTCGAAAATGGGCTCCTGGGCCTCGATTGGGTGGAGTGGGTTCAAACTCGGGTCTTGCTGCGGGAAGCCCGCATTTTGGTGGAGAGCAATTAACGCAGCCGTGAATCTGAATCGAACAAACTGTTTTTGTTTGGCTATCTCGGCCGCTCTGCTGGCCGGCTGCAAGCGACAAGCGGAAGTAAGCCTCAAACGGGACGGCTCACCTGCGGAGATCGTGGCGCAGTTCACCAATTTATTGGCCCACGGTACAACTATGGATCGTGTTGGGGCGGTACATGCGTTGGAAACTTTGGCAATCGAGTCCTGGGACCAGGACTCGAAGGAGATCGCAGTGACCGCATTAATGCGAGCAACGTGCGCCCCGGACACGAATGTCCAAAAAGAAACGTGGGAAGCCTTGTCCCGTCAGTTTGTTCCGCTAATGCTGCCATCCTGGAGTTCAGCGGCCATCAGCAACGCTGCGGTTCACGAACTCAGCAATTCCGAAGCTCAGATCTGTTGTGCTGCGGCCAATTTGCTGCTGCGGCAAGACACACGGAATCAAACCGCCGCCGCTGCCTTATTTTCGCTGCTTGCGCATCCAGAGGCCGCCGTGCGCCTCCGAGCCGGGGATGCACTCACCTTCGAGGCGGAACGCGATGCTCTGCTGAAAGAGCAACTGCAATCGCACCTAAATGTTCTGACGAGCGCGCAAGACCGGGGCGTTCGCTTCGATGCCGTGGACCGGTACTGGAGGCTGACCCGCAAACAATCCGAGTTCTCTGCGGCGCGATTGGAGGCCGAGCGGACGCTGCTCGAATTGCTCCAGTCTACCGATGTTCAAATGCGCCGCAAAGCAGCCGACCTCCTGCTTGACCGCGGGGAAGGAAGCTTTCCGGTGGTGTCTCTACCCTTGCAGGACTTTCTTCAGACCGGTTTGGCAGATCCCGACGCACAGGTCGCTGCTTCGATCGCACATTTCTTCAATCAAAAGTTTCGGGCGACCCGTAATTCCCCATCCTCTGCCATGCTCGGGGCGCTGAGTCGCGCGCTTCAGGATGCAGATCCTGCGGTTCGTCTCGCAGCCTTGAGGATGATGCGATTATCGGGGAACAACCGCTGGTGGAGCAGTTCAAAAGCCACAAAGAAGGCTTTGCCCGACGGTTCCGTTCGTGAGGTTTTCGAAGAAATATCGGTCGACCCAATGATCCTGCAACCTTTTACAAATGCACTTCATGACCCTGACTGGAACCTCCGCTTAGACGCGGCATGGACGCTTTTGTATCTGCCAGCCTTGCGCGATTCACTTGCGCCGGCACTGCACCAGGTTGTGATAGAAGGTCTTGAGTCGCGAGATTTAAGTCGGCGAAAAAGCGCGGTCGGGTTGTTAAGCTCGCTGGCGTGGGGCTTCACTAATCATCCACCAAGGATCCACCAATTGATCCAGGTCGCCGCGGAGGACTCCAATTGGGAAGTCAGACGTGCCGCTCTGAATTTTGTCGGAGAATCAAGGACCCTCAGCTCTCAAATACGTCTTCAGATATTGAATACACGATGCGATGATCCGGCGGCGTCGGTTCGGGTTTCGGTGGGTAACGGTCTCGCTTTTTTGGCGGCTGAACAAGGGCGCGGGACAAACCCACCATGGTCCGCGCTGCCAGTTGGGGTGTTGCATCTGATGAACGACCCTTTTCCCGACGTTTCACTGGCCGGGTTAATTGTGCTTCGGCACATCTCCGCTGGGACGAATGTCACGCCGGTCGTTCTCGAAGCGCGGGATCGTCTGCATCAGATTGCGATTGGAACCAACGTATCTTTGAAAGTCAGACTCGCCCGCTGTTATGCCAGAGTTTTCAATTGGGGTCGGCCACCCGATGCAGAAAAGAATCTCCAGATTCTGGCGGCAGCACCCGAGAGCATGGTGCGACGGCTCGCGGTTGCCACACTCAATTTTCTCGGGCTCGTCATTCCTCCTGCCGCACAGACTGATTCGGATCCCGAAGTGAGAAACGCTGCGTCCTTTGTTATCCCGCGTTTACCAGCCCTGGCGCTGTCGGACAACCTCGAAACCCTGCTGCAAAAGTTGAAAGCTTCAGATCCGGTCACTTGCCGCAAAGCGGCGTTGAGTTTAGCCGGCAACGAAGCGGCGAGACAAAAGAGTGGAGTTGCCGCTGAGGCGGTTAAAGTATTGCTCGAAAACTACACTAACGCTCCACCGTCAGAATTCGACTCCATCAACCGTGCCCTCCGCAACCTTGTTGATGGCTCAAATTATAGAACGGTCCAAACGTCTGCCGTCCAGATGGTCTTGTCAGACAACGCCGTGGCGCAAAGCGGTGCTTGGCCCTTGTTAGCTGACTTTGCGCGGCGAGGGCAGATTGACTTTCCCGACGATACGCTTTTGCGCCTCGCTACCACGGCGGTTCAACGGACTCGCGAACCAACCTTATCTATCCGGAGAGCGGCCCTGCAAATGTTACCAACTCTGGAAAGGGCATTGCTTGGACGGGTTGGTCCCTCCAACGGCATTGTGGCATTCCAAGTCCGAAAATCGCTGGTGGGAGCTTTGAGCGATCGTGAGCCTGCAGTTGCCATTTTCGCCGCTACTCCTTTCGCGGAGGGGTATGCTAGTCGGACCGGGGGGCTCATCCCTCTGGAGGCTGAGTTGAGCGAACAGGCCGCTCTCGTCATGGAAGCGCGGCTGGCCGACCCGCAGCCAGACGTAAGACAAATCATGGCATCGGGACTGATTTCGCTAGGTTCTCGACAGTTAAATACGAACAGGGTTGAAAAGGGCCTTATGTGTCTGGAAGGACTCTTTGCCCGACCCGAACGAGTTATAATTTTCCTATCGAACTACTCCTTTAGCGAGGGGATAGAGCTTCCTTCGGGCCTTTACACTCTGAAGACCGTCGCTTTTTGTTCGGTCGATTCATCCATCCGCCGGCTTGCGGTACAGACGCTGGCGCGCTTGCTTGATGCCGTAGCCGAAGGCGGCGACTTTCCAATATCGCCGTTCCAGGAAATTGCGAATTCCATTGAGAGCTGCCAGCCCAAAGCCATCGAGTTTGAACAGCTCCGGAATCCTCTTCTCAAAATCGCCCATGGCACTAACAGCGCTCTCACCGACGGAGCGGCAATACTGCTCGGTCGTTTCCGTCCTGCCACTGAGGCATTACCCACTGGACTGGTGGCCCAGGCGCGTTCTCCCAGCGCCACCGAGCGGCGCCAGGCGATACTGGGACTGGTAGAGCAAAAACAAAACTCCAGCGAACATTTCCGCGAGGAGGCATCCCTCCTCGCTCGTCAGTTGACCGAGGATCCGGATGAGTCCGTCCGCATTGCCGCGCTGCAGGCACTCAGTTCATATCTCTTCCCCACCGCGCCGAATGGTCCGCCAAAACCGATCAGCGGAAGTCAAACGCCAATCGCTGTGGAACCCTTGATCAAGGCACTTGATGATTTCAGTCCCGAAGTTAAGGAAGCGGCCTTTCGCATCTTGCTCTATAAACTGTACGTGCTGCCAGAATCGAACCTGAAGCAACTCGCATTACCCATGCTCAAACGAATGATGACCATACGGGACGTCGCTTCCATCCCTAACTACCAACATTTCGGCATCCTGGCCGGCCACGTTAAGGACCCGACCGTGCGCCAACGCATTCTTTTGGATGCCCAGGAGCGCATCGGCCGGGCTGAAAATGACGAGGCTCGTTGCAACTGGTTAAAGGCGATCGGCAGCCTTCATCTGGCATTCGTTCAACCTAACGAGGCCGCTGCCGCGTTTCAGAAATCGATCCGACTCCAGCGAAATAGAGACGACTCAGTTCTTCGTGACCTGGAAAAGGCCCTCCAATCCTCTGGCCGTGTCAATGAAACCGCATTGGAGCCCGCGCCGCGGCCAAATTACGTCGAGCTGCAATCCCAGCTAAGAACCCTTGCCGGGAAAAAGGATGTTGCACTCCTGGTGCAGGTGGCAAACCGCGCACTCGATGGCTATTTGCCTGCGTATGGAGGGAGAACACTCACCCATGGTTTTGGAGAACCTGATCAGGTGATTCGAGAAACCAGCGGGCTGTTGCTCTCGTTGCAGAAGCTGGATGTCCTGGACGAATTCTTGAAGGGAGCGTTGAAACGGTATCCGGAAAGCCCCGAGGTTGCAGTCGGACAGGCAAGGCTATACGAGGCACAGGATAGAAAGAGCGAAGCAGTTGAATTGTTAGAACGAGAACTGAAACAACGGGATTGGAACCACTCGGCCTTGGTACTATTGGAAACACTCTGCAAAGAAACTCGCCAACCGGAGCGCTATGAAACATTGCTTCGTGGTCTTGTGGAAAAGCATCCCGCCCAGGATATGTTCTCTCGCCCAATGGTGGAGCTCTATATTCGAACGGGACGGACAAATGAGGCAAGTAACGTGATCGCTGCATTCCGCGCGGCGTGCGAGAGTGTGAGCCGGAATTCCGGTAATCCTGATTTCAGCAAACACCCTCAATACCCTTGGCATCAACGGACACTCTCCGACCTGCTGCAATTGAGCGGTGATTTAAATGGAGCCATCGCTGCTCAAATTGAAGCTAACAAAACGACCCCGGATAGTCAGAGCCTGGTTTTTGGCCAGCAACGTCTGGAAGCGCTCTACAAACAGGCGGGGAATACCAATGCACAAGCGCCGCGGAGATAGTAGCAGTTCCTTCTTCGCCTAGCTCATTCGATCCGATGAACCTGGGAAACAAAGTGCCGCTCATCCTATAGAAAATTCAGATTTCCTGTTACGTTCATCTCGATTTGGGTCTGGAACAGGTCAAGCGCATGATCTGTGATGCAGAAAAAATTCCATGAAGCCAACCTGCCGGACAACCTCCCTGTTGCTGTTTCTCGCTGTTGTTTCGTGGGTGCCTTTGCATTTGCTGGCGCAGACCCACCCGGTTTTTCTACAACTGAAGGGAACTGGAACTGGCAATAGGATTATCGGTGCTGGCACGGGTGTGGGAATAGCTGGGAACTTTGCTTATGTCAGCCATTCGGGTGGCCTGGAAATCTACTGCGTGACCAATCCAGCCTTGCCGGTGCGAGTGGGTGGGTCTGAAAGTCAGTCACCCGCAAATGCCATCCAACTGGCCGGACATTACGTTTATCTCGCATTAGGCCCCAGGCAATCAATTACTAACGATCCCGGCGCTTTCGAAATTGTTGACGTGAGCGACCCTTCGAGCCCAGTCCGTGTTGGCTACACGAACACATATGCTCGCGCCAATGATATTCGCGTTACCTGCCATCATGCGTACGTAGCAGAGGCCACACGTTGGACTGGCTCAAATCTTCTGGGGGCCTTGGAAATCTTTGACATCAGCACGCCCAGCAATCCAGTCCGCGTCGCTGTCTTTGATACTCCTGGTGCCGTTACATCCGTTGATGTTTCTGGCAATCACGCCTGCTTGACCGATGGTGTGACCGATGTGCAAGTGCTCGACGTAAGCGATCCCGGCCACCCTTCGCGGATCGGGATCTACCAACCCGACCTTTCGCGCTGCGCATTCGAGCCTCTTGGTCCTGCCGATTATGTGCAATTGGTTGGCAATCTCGCCTACTCCGCCGGCGGCAATGGACTGAACGTGCTGGACATCACCAATCCGTCACAACCCGTTCGCGTGCTGGACAACACTTGCATTCCGATTTACAGCCTCCAAGTGGTCGGCCATTACGCTTACATGGCCATATTTCATTCATTCTTGAACACATTTATTCTACACGTTGTGGATACGAGCAATCTCACCAACTGGGTTCCGGTCGGGTTGAAAGCCGACTGGCCACCGGTACGCATGGAGGTCGTGGACAATCTAATTTACCTCGCTACAGACCCGTTGCTGGTCTACGAGCTTTCCGATCGGCCGGTGATCCAGTCTATTTCGAAAAAAGACGGTAACGTCACGCTGGTCTGGGACTACGCGCCCGGTTTTGTCCTCCAACGCACTACCTCGCTCACTGATCCATTTTGGACCGATGTGCCGGATTCTGTCGATCAAAACACCATTGACTTGCCGGCCATCGGCGAAAATCAATTCTTCCGGTTGGCGCGGCCCTAGCGGCAGTATGGAAAAGTCACCATCACCAGTTCCGCCGTCGGGACGACCGCAAATGCAATCTCACCGGGAATTGCGTTTAGGCTGGGTTGTCCGGGATGTCTCCATCATTTTCATTCTGACTTTTTTGGGTGGGTTGGTTGTCCGAATTGCCTCGGGAGGATTGCGCCAAGCTCCCGAGCAAGTGCAACTGGCAACTGCCGCATCGAATTTTTTCTTTGGCATTGTTGGCTTCACTATTGCTGGCTGCTTGGCTAGCGCTAACCGTTGGCGCCATCTCCGCGCGGTGGCCGTCGGTGCCTGGTTCGCTGGACTAGTCAACGTTGCGTTCTTTGGGGTCAGCTTTCTGCGGTGGCTTGGGGGGATATTAGTGATCCTCGTGATCATGAGCGTCGGAGGCGCCATTTCGTTTGTCTTCAAAAGAGATTCCCGCCCATCACCCTAAAGCCGAACGTAATGTGGAATTCATTTCTGTTACCTTTGCTGTCTTTCCGGTCTGGAAGGGAGCGGACGAAACAATCGCCGCGCAACTTGGCAACGAACGGGAATTCTCATGAACCTGAAAAGCTTCTTTGTCGCAACCGGAAGCGCCTTTGGCTTGGCGCTGCCCTGCTCGCAACTCGTTGGTGCCATCGACCTCGCCACCTCGGAGTGCGACTCTGCGGGGAATGCCTTTGCACGGACCGCGTCTGCTGGTCGCATTACGGTCAAAGTCTGCCGCCGGGCGGAGATTTGGTCCACGACCAATGGTGTGCACTGGGCCAAACATTTGACTGGAACGCCCGGTTCGCTTTACGATGTCGCCTGCGGAAATGGAGTCTTCGTCGCGGTGGGAAATGAGGGCAGAATCGTTACGTCGCTCGACGGCATTGCCTGGACTGAACGGAAATCATGCACCGACGAACGCCTTCGCGGCATTGCGTTCGGGAAGGGGCTTTTCGTTGCAGTGGGTTATGCAGGCACGGTGCTCACGTCCAGGGACGGCGTCACATGGAAGTTGCGAAACTCCGGCACGGAGGTGCGTCTGCAGATGGTCGCGTTCGACAGTGGAGTTTTCGTGGCCGTGGGATGGAAGGGGGTGATCCTCACCTCGGAAAATGGAACGCGCTGGACCACACGCAATACGGGCATCTCCGAAACGAATGGACGGGATCACTGAGAACAAAACGTTATTAGAAAGCAAAAGAATTGAGCCCTGCTACAAAACTGTTTCACTTTTCCCGTTACTCGCGGCCGGTTTCCGGTCTGAATGAAGTGGAAGGCGTCAGTAGCCTTCCAATCCTAAAATGAAAACCCAGGCCCCTGCGCCTGAACAAAAAAAACTCATGAAAAATTCACGATCCAAAAGTGCTGCCTTTTTGACAACCGCCAACTTCGTTCTGCCAGCAGCGGCCCTGCTCCTACTCGCATGCCTTGCATCCGTCCGGGCGAGCAACGACAACCGCGCGCCCGCTGTGCCGGCTAGTTTGCAGGTGCCAGACGGCAACAAAGTGGAATTCCACGCCTACGCCGCAGGCGTGCAGATTTATACGGCGACAACTTCACCGACAGATTCGACGAAGCTGGTCTGGACCTTTACAGCACCGGAAGCGGTGTTGTTCGATGCCGATGGCAATAACGTTGGCATCCACTACGCATTTGCCGGACCAACCCGTCCGGCTTGGGAAAGTGAAAGCGGCAGCCGCGTAGTCGGGGCGCGTACTGTCCCCCCGGTAAGCGTCAACTCCAACGCCATCCCGTGGCTGATCCTGAGCGCTGTCGCCACGAACACAATCGGCCCAGGCATCTTTGACCGGACAACCTACATCCAGCGTGTAAACACGAGCGGCGGGCTTGCCCCGGCTACATTGCCCGCCACACTTGGGCAGGTAGCCCGGGTCCCATACACGGCGGAGTACTTCTTCTACCGCGCCACGAAGTGATCCACTCGAAAGCAGGTGAGAGTCAGGAGGCGGCGTATGATGGTCGCTATGTTGAACGCGCCGCCCGACCAAGCGGTCATCGACCTCGGAAAGGATTACTTTGCTGCCTCACATGTGATTTTGGCGATCTGGAGCCACACTCTTCAACCGAAGCACGCCCAAGTCTCACCGCATCTGAACTCGAAAAGCTGCGATCGGTTTCCTCACTACTCTTCAGTGGAGTTGTGGCGACCAAGGTGTCACTTAACTGGCTCGACATCGATTGCTCTTATGCTCGAGGAAATCCCACCGCCTCATTGAGCCCGATGCAGGTTAACTCGCAATACCTCGGCACATTACCTGGAGTTTGCTGCGTTTGACAGCGTGGGTATTATCGCTTAATAAACCACTGAAGCCCGCCCAATGCCTTTTCGCGCGAGTTGCGACTGGCGAGGGTGACAAATGCCAACTCGACTTCTTATTTCCACGGTTTGCGCCCGTCTGGTGCTGACCGTACTCGGTTTCGTCCCGATTCTGTTCTCACCATCGGCTGTCGAGGCCACATCGGCCAATCGGGCCGCGTTGGAACGTTACTACGACAAATTTCTCGCGAAGGACTTGAACCGCTGCACAACGTGTCATCTGCCAAGTGACAATAAGTCACCCGAAGGCCTTGACGAATTCCCGCACAATCCTTTCGGAAATCGACTCCGATTGTTGAGAAAAGAGTTGCGCGCTGACGGAAAGAAGGCCGACATCGCAACGCGTTTGAAAATCGTCGCCAGGGAAGACAGCGACGGCGACGGCGTCGATAACGAAACCGAAATTCTGCTCGGTCATAATCCGGGCGATGCCCAGGATACCCCGACCAAAAAGGAACTGGCCGAAGCCAAAAAGCGCCACGCCGAATTTGAAAAATATCTGGCGTCGTATCGATGGCAGCCGTTTGAACCGGTTAAATACCCGTCAGTGCCGAGGGTTAAAGACAAGGCATGGGTTCGCAATCCAATCGACGCTTTCATTGCCAGGGAACAGGACGAGCGAAAATTGAAACACCGGCCGCAAGCGTCGAAGGAAATCCTTTTGCGCCGCGTTTATCTCGATTTGATCGGTCTTTCGCCAACGGCTGAAGAGTTGGCGGCGTTTGAAAGCGACCAGTTTCGTGACGCCTACGAAAAGGTCGTTGACCGCCTGTTGAATGACCCGCGCTACGGGGAGCGCTGGGGACGGCACTGGATGGATGTCTGGCGTTACAGCGATTGGGCAGGCTGGAGCGGCGGCAACCAGATTCGCGACAGCAAACCGCACATCTGGCGCTGGCGCGATTGGATCGTCGAATCGCTCAACACGGACAAGGGTTACGACCGCATGCTCGTGGAAATGTTGGCCGCTGACGAACTCGTTCCCGAGGACACGAACGCACTGCGCGCCACGGGCTTTTTGGTTCGCAATTACAAAATGCTCAGTCGCGAGCAATGGTTGGAAGACACGCTCAAACATACCTCGCAGGCGTTTCTCGGCCTGACGGTCGGCTGCGCGAAGTGCCACAACCACATGTACGATCCCATCTCGCAAAAGGAATATTATCAGATGCGCGCCATCTTCGAGCCGCATCAGGTTCGCACCGATCACATCCCCGGTCAGGCCGACAGCGCAAAGGACGGATTGGTGCGCGTGTTTGACACCGATACGAACTCGCCGACTTATTTCTTTATTCGTGGCGACGAACGGAAACCGGACACAAACCGTTTAATGTCCCCAGACGTGTTGCAAGTGTTGGGCGGAAAACTGAATGTCGAACCAGTGACATTGCCTCGTTTCGCCGCTTTTCCAGACCGTCGCGAATTCGTTATCAAGGACGCTTTGGCGGCCAGCGAAAAGGCCGTCGCCGATGCACGAGCTGGGTTGGATAAAATCAAAACCAATTCGGCGGCCAAGCCTGAGAAAATCAAGGAGCAGCAGTTGAACGTTTCCATCGCCGAAGATCGTCACGCGTCTTTGTTGGCAACTTTGCGCGCGGAAAAGTTCGAGGAGGATAGGGATTCCAGCGAATGGAAGCACGCTGCAATCGATGCTGCGACGGCGCAGCGAAAACTTGCGGTCAGCGAGGCGAAACTTAAAGCACATATCGCACAAACAGCTCAGGCCGATTCGCAAGCCAAAGCCGACGAAGCGACCAAAGCCCTTGAATCCTTTGAAAAGGAAAGTGACAAGGCATCCGAAAAGCCAGCGGTCGAAAAGATCGCAGCAAGAAAAACTGCCGTCGAAAAAACAGCCAAAGATCTCGACGCCGCAAAAAAGAAAACTTCGGAGGCCGACAAAGCTCTGGCTGATGCGGAGAAGGAGTTTCAAGCGGCTCCCGTCACCACTTACAAACCGCGTTCGGCAGAGACCTACCCTTCGACCAGCACTGGACGCCGTCTGGCGTTTGCGCGTTGGGTGACAAACCGTGAGAACCCGCTCACTGCACGAGTAGCCATGAACCACCTCTGGTTGCGGCATTTTGGGCGCGGCATCGTGCCTACGCCGGCTGATTTTGGCCGCAACGGACGCCCGCCGTCGCATCCGCAATTGCTGGACTGGCTCGCCGCCGAATTCATGGCGCAGAATTGGAGCATGAAAAAGATGCACCGTCTCATCATCACCAGCAGCACCTATCGCATGGCGTCCACACTCGACGAAGTCGATGTGAAGATTGACCCGGACAACATTTATCTCTGGCGCATGAACTCGCGGCGGATGGAAGCCGAATCCGTGCGCGACAATTTACTCGGCGTGGCCGGTGATCTTGATCCGGCGATGGGGGGGCCGGACATTGATCAAAACCTTGGGCTGACTTCGAAACGACGCAGTCTCTATCTCCGCATTGCCGCCGAGAAAGAAGTCGAGTTCCTGAAGATTTTTGACAGTCCAAGCGTGACCGAGTGTTACGAACGCCGGCCCAGCGTCGTGCCCCAGCAGGCTCTCGCGCTGGCGAACAGCGAACTGACTCTACGCGAGGCCAAACATCTCGCACAGGAGTTGGTTGCGGAGACGGGCGGCGATACTGACAGATTTGTCACGAAGGCATTTCTCAGGATTCTGGCTCGCCATCCCAACGCTCAAGAGGCGCAAATGTGCCGTGATTTTCTGACGAACCAACCCGATCGTTTGTCCAAACAACTCTCAACTCTCAACTCTCAACCATCAACTATTCCGACGGAACGTTCCTTTGAAAACCTTGTGTTGGTGCTTTTCAATCACAACGATTTTGTTACCATCAGGTAATCCGTCACTGACCTATTATGCAATCAGCTTTGGAATATGAAAAACCCTCGCACCCTCTCTGTCCCGGAGGGACATATGAAAATAGCCCAACGTTTCAACGTTGGGGATCCGACAGAGCAGGGGAGTTGAGTCCCGAAGGGACGATTGAAAGCTTCATAATCACACCTCAGCCGTCCCTTCGGGACTGGGGTAGCTTATTTGCATCGCACCCAACGTTGAAAGGTTGGGCTATTGTCGGATGTCCCTCCCGGACAGGGTCATGCCGGATGCCCGCCGCTACAAATTTTGAGATGCACAAATACACATGAGCAAAAATTCCCGATTACCCAAATGCTGTGGCATCACCCGGCGTTCATTCCTTGCAGACACGGGAATGGGGTTCACGGGGTTGGCGCTCGGAGCGATGCTGTTTCGTGACGGAGTCGCCCGCGCCAATACCGACCCGGCGGCGTGGCGGCCGCCCGATGGCAAGCCGCACTTCCCACCCAAAGCCAAATCCGTCATTTGGATTTTCCTCTGCGGCGGCGTCAGCCATTTGGAGAGTTTTGATGTCAAGCCGGAGTTGAACAAATACGCCGGCAAGTCAATCGAGGAGACGCCTTACAAAGATGTCCTCGACCCGCAAAGAGTGAATGCCAACATCGTTGGCGCCAACCCCGCGCACGGCAATCGCAAGGTCATCATGCCGCTCCAGACGGGCTTCAAGAAGTACGGTCAGAGCGGACTGGTTGTCGGCGACTGGTTTCAGCATGTCGGCGAATGTGCTGACGATCTCGCCGTGGTTCGCTCGTTGTACACCATTCACAATGATCACGGCGCCCAGCTCACCTGGCAGACCGGTCGCCATCCGCGTGAACTGGAACATCCAACCCTGGGCTCCTGGATTTGTTATGGTCTGGGCTCGATGAATGAAAACCTGCCGGAGTACGTGGTACTCGGCGTGCCCACGGGCGATTGCTGCGGCGGCGCCTTTACGCACGGCGCATCTTATCTGGGCCCCGAATATGGCGGCGTAAAGCTGAACGTGGATCCGAAAAATCCGCTCCCCTTCATCGCGCCCGCGGGCGGCGCGAAGACACCGGAAGAACAATTGGAGAACCTGAGCTTGCTCGGGAAATTGAATCACCTGGCGGGCATCGATTATCCCGATGACAAAAATCTTCGGGCGCGAATCAAATCCTACGAACTCGCGTTCCAAATGCAGACCTCGGTTCCCGAGACGTTGCAATTGGAAAAAGAGAGCGAATCCACGCGCCAGCTTTACGGCATCGATAAATCAGAGAGCAAATCGTTCGGTGAACAATGCCTCGCCGCGCGCCGACTGGTGGAGCGCGGCGTCCGATTCGTGCAAATATTTCACGGCGGCGGCGGCGGCGGCGAATGGGACGCCCACTCGGAAATCAAATCCAATCATTCCAAACTCTCCGCGCAAGTGGACCAGCCGATTGCGGGGCTCTTAAAAGACCTCAAACGGCGCGGGCTATTGGACGAAACGCTGGTCGTGTGGGGAACGGAGTTTGGCCGCTCACCCGGCGCACAGGACACGGGCCGCGATCATCATCCGCAAGGCTTTTCTGCGTGGCTGGCCGGCGGGGGCGTCAAAGGAGGTGTGATCAACGGTGCCACGGACGAATTGGGTTTCCACGCGATCGAGAACCGGCATTACGTCACTGACATCCACGCCACCGTACTGCACCAGTTGGGACTCGACTCTTACAAGCTGGAAGTTCCCGGTCGCAAGCGCCTGGAAATCGATCACGGCAAGCCAATCACGGAGATCCTTTAGCCTTGAAAGCCCTTCATGATTCTGTCCCGCCACGATTCTGTCGCTCTTTGTTACGGTGCCTTCCGGTAAACCGTTATCTTCCATCAGCGTAGGTTCTTTCGTGCTTAGTGGTTAAAAATCTCCTGCCAAGACTTTGGGCTATCCCAAATTTTTTAAGAATTCAAATTCACTGAATTTTTGGTGCCTCTCAGGTCAAGATTCTTTTCTCTTCTCCGCGCGCTCTTTCATTTTCTTCTCCGTTCGCTCCGTTTGCTCATGTGAAAATTTCCGTGTTAACTCTTTGCCTTTGATTGCGGCTTTGCCGCGCGCGGTGCCTGAGTGATGCAAATTTATCAAAACGTAGATAGCGCCCCTCTCGCCGAGCTGGCAGGTGGCGTCCGTCTCGCCGAGCGGGCTGTTCTTGTTCTTGATCCTTTATCCGTGTCCTCTGCGAAATCCGTGGTAAATCCCTTCTGCGTTCTTCGTAGTGCAATGTTTTAAAACTCATCATTTTCGACAAAATTATGTTTGCCTCGTTTTCTCTGCGATCTTTGTGTCTCTGTGGTTAAAATGCTTTTCCGTTCTCCGCGCGCTCTTTCATTTTCTTCTCCGTTCGCTCCGTTTGCTCATGTGAAAATTTCCGTGTTAACTCTTTGCCTTTGGTTGCGGCTTTGCCGCGCCGTGCCTCGGTGGTGCAATGTTTCAAAACTCATCATTTTCAGCAAAATGATGTTTGCCTCGTTTTCTCTGCGATCTTTGTGTCTCTGTGGTTAAAAATTCTTTTCCCTTCTCCGCGCGTTTTTTCATTTTTCCTCTCCGT
>Ga0157375_10001274_pt1 | contig 21805 bp, 17 predicted proteins | sample M35metaG_FD_115311 | JGI IMG/M metagenome (GOLD analysis project Ga0157375, IMG submission 115311) | Miscanthus rhizosphere microbial communities from Kellogg Biological Station, Michigan, USA - M3-5 metaG | ecosystem: Host-associated > Plants > Roots > Rhizosphere > Soil | place: USA: Michigan... | reverse complement strand
ATGCTAAGAACAGAGGCGTTAACCAAAATAAGCGGGGGAGGAAATCGAAAAGTGCTGATCACCTATCCAGAGGCCCTCATCGAAAAGGTTATCCTTCCTCAAACCCTCTCGGGCAATATCATAAAACTGAAATCAGGCGATGACATCGATGTGGATGCATTAATTGAGAGAATGGTCGGCTATGGATTTCAGCGCACGGACTTTGTGTATGAACCGGGACAGCTGGCCGTTAGGGGAGGCATACTTGACATCTATTCATTCGGAAATGAAAAACCTTATCGTGTTGAACTTTTCGGAAATACGGTAGATTCTATTCGCATCTTCGACCCGGAAACCCAGTTGAGTGAGCGAAAACTTTTACAGGTTACGATTATTCCAAACGTCGAGACCCAATTCAACAGTGCTGATAAAACTTCCCTGCTCGATTTCCTTCCCGAAAATACAGTGGTGTGGACGCAGGATTGGGATGTTATTAAAGAGCGGATGGAAACGCAGGAAGATGACTTGGATTCGTTTCTTGAAATTCAAAAGCAATTTGCTCCGCAAAAGGCAGAAGAAGACGATAATATTAGTCTCACCAGCGTTTCCAGGGAGGATTTTGTTTCTGCCAATGAAATTGAATCAAAATTGTCTTCCCGTTCCGTTGTTGAATTTGGATACAATCCAAGTTTCGCGAGTGCAACCGGTAGTTCATTCGACACCATAGAATTCAAAACCAAATCGCAGCCTGCCTTCAACCGGCAATTCGATTTATTAATCCGCGACCTTAAGAGCTGGGAGTCCAGGAAATATGCAATCTACCTGTTTGCAGAGAATCCCAAGCAGTTGGAACGTCTGTATAGCATTTTTGCCGATCTCAAGGCTGAAATTCATTTCACACCCGTTCCTACGTCTATTCATGAAGGTTTTATTGAAGAAGAAGCGAAAATCGTTTGTTATACCGATCACCAGATCTTCCAGCGATATCACAAGTACCGGATCAAGCAGGCTTATAACCGACAAAAGGCGCTCACCCTGCGAACGCTGCGGGAATTGCAGCCGGGCGATTATGTCACCCATATCGATCACGGTGTGGGCATCTTCAGTGGTTTGCAAAAAATTGAATCGAATGGAAAATTGCAGGAGGCTGTTCGAATTCTTTACAAGGACAATGATATCCTCTACGTTAATATTAACTCGCTGCACAAGATCTCGAAATATACCGGCAAGGAAGGAACTGTTCCGCGCGTAAACAAAATTGGAAGCGATGCCTGGCAAAAACTGAAAGAAAAAACCAAGACGAAGGTTAAGGAAATTGCGTTCGACCTGATCAAACTTTATGCAAAGCGAAAAGCCCAAAAAGGATTCGCGCATAGCCCGGATAATTACCTCCAAACCGAACTAGAGGCTTCATTTATTTATGAAGACACGCCCGACCAAAGCAAGGCCACGGCAGACGTGAAAAAAGACATGGAGAGTGATCCGCCGATGGACCGCCTGGTATGCGGTGACGTCGGTTTTGGCAAGACCGAGGTTGCCATCCGTGCTGCATTCAAGAGCTGCTGCGACAGCAAGCAGGCCGTGGTCCTGGTCCCTACCACCATTCTTGCTTTTCAACACTACAAGACCTTTACCGACCGGTTGCAGAATTTTCCAGTCAGGGTGGACTATATCAACCGGTTTAAATCGACGCGTGAGCGAAAGGAAACATTGAAGAACCTGGAGGAGGGAAAAATCGACATCATTATTGGCACCCATGCGCTGTTGAGCAAGGATGTAAAATTCAAAGACCTTGGGCTGATCGTTGTGGATGAAGAGCAGAAATTCGGGGTGGCTGCAAAGGAGAAACTAAAAACGCTGCGCACGCACGTGGACTGCCTCACCTTAACGGCAACGCCTATTCCAAGAACATTGCAGTTTAGCCTGATGGGCGCGCGGGACCTCAGCATCATCAATACACCGCCGCCCAACCGCCAGCCTATTCAAACAGAGGTGCAGGTATTTGACGCCAATTTCATTCGCGAAGCGATTTATTTTGAAACCGAGAGAGGTGGACAGATTTTCTTCATTCATAATCGCGTACACGGACTCGCCGAGATGACCGCGCTGATCAAAGACCTCTGCCCGGATTTAAATATCACTTTTGCGCACGGACAGATGGAGGGGCACGAATTGGAAGAAAGGATTATGGATTTCATCGACAAAAAATTTGACATCCTCGTTTGTACAAATATTGTTGAGAGCGGTGTAGATATTCCCAACGTGAATACGATCATCGTGAACAACGCGCATCAATTCGGATTGAGTGATCTCCATCAATTAAGGGGAAGGGTAGGCCGAAGTAACAAAAAGGCATTTTGCTACTTGTTGGCGCCGCCGATGAGCACGTTGCCCGGTGATTCCCGAAAAAGATTACAAACCCTGGAACAGCACAGTGAATTGGGAAGCGGCTTCCAGATTGCGATGCGCGATCTCGATATTCGGGGAGCGGGCAACATGCTTGGAGGCGAACAAAGTGGCTTCATGGCAGAGATTGGCTTCGAAATGTATCATAAAATACTTGACGAAGCCATCAAGGAGTTGAAGAAAAAAGAATTCCGCGACCTGTTCATCGAGGAGATCAAACAGCAGGAAGATTTTGTGCAGGATTGTACGATTGATACCGACCTGGAAATACTCATTCCCGACGATTATGTCCAAAGTATTACTGAAAGGCTTTCATTGTATACGCGACTCGACAACAGTGAAAACGAAAATGAACTGCAGGCTTTTCACCGTGAAATGATTGACCGTTTTGGACCGATGCCTGAGTCGGTTGAAGATCTCTTTACCACGGTGCGTTGTCGCAGGTTGGCCGTGGACCTGGGATTTGAAAAATTGGTGTTGAAGAATCAAACCCTGCGCTGCTATTTCGTAAACAATCCTGACTCGCCTTATTTTGAATCGCCGGTATTCAATGGGATGTTGAATTTTCTTCAAACCCAATCCAACAAGGCCAGGCTGAAGCAGACTGGTAGAAACTTCCTCCTCATCGTTGAGGACGTGGAGAGCATGGGAAAACTGCTTTCATTCCTGGAACGCATGCACACCAGCATACAGCCCGCCACGCTGGCAAAAACATCCTAGAATATTATGAGTTGTTGGGTAATTCTTTTATATTCATAAATAATTAAATACACTATTTATGGAACAACAAAGCTCTCTTTTGGGAACCGATTCCCAACCGGTTGCCCAGCCTACCAGCGATGAGAAAACCATGGCGCTTTTGTCGCACGTTCTGACGCTGGTGGCCGGATTTCTAGCTCCTTTGATCATCTGGCTGGTGAAAAAGGATGACTCGTCATTTGTTGCTGCCCATGCAAAAGAATCACTGAATTTCCAGATAACCTGCACCATCATTTGCTTCGTTTTGATTATTACCCTCTTTGGAATCTTGCTACTCTGGGTTGTGGGAATTGTAGCCCTGGTCCTCGTAATCATGGCAGCCATAAAAGCCAATGAAGGAAAACTCTACAGGTATCCATTCAACATCAGGTTGATTAAGTAAAAGATTTTACCAATAAAAAATCCACCCCGACACGCAAGTGTTCGGGATGGATTTTTTTTATTTGCGGAATTAATCAGTTCTTAAATTTCACCAGGTTTGAAAGGCTCCGCACTTTTGGATCCTCGTCCATCACATTTACGGACAGCGTGAGCGTTTTGCCATCCGGAGAAAGCGTTGCTGCCTTATTGCTATAAGAGGAAATCTTTCCGGGGAAGTGATAGATCTGTGTCACTTTGATATCACCCATAAACGCCTTAATCATATTCATGGCTTCCTTCGCCGAATCGCTCATCGATTCACTGTCTCCACCCTTCATGGATTCCGCAAGATCAAAAGTTGAGTCTTTGCGGGCAAAACTTCCCGGACTAAAAGCAAACAGGTCTTTCTGCGTTTCCTTCCCCTTGTCCATTTTGTTCTTGTTCAATGCCGCGTTGAGCGCCGTCATGTTCGCAAAACGAAACCTGACCGTGTACACATAGTCGCCTTCTTTTGCTTCCTTAAATTCTGTAATGCCTGGTACGCTGTCAATCCCTTTCCATATTGAGCCCACTGTATCCAGGCCTTTGCTGTTTTTCAGGCTGTCCTCAGGCATAAATGATCTCAGGGTCTCTATAGCCTTGCTGATGTCAATCTTTCCCTTGTAAACGCCTGATCCATTTTTTTCAAGGGTAATTTCTTCGGTCATGTCGAAACAGCCGGCAAGGATCAGTAGGCTAAACAGTGCGAAAAGCCTGGCTAGTTTTTGCATTGATGAAGGTTTGAGAAAATAAAAGGCCATTACCTGGATGTGATTGGAAATGGCCTGAAGGAAGTTTGATATTTTACCATGCCTTTTTGGCCACACCGTCTTTTACGGCCTTCAGGGCATTGTCTTCGCTCAGCATTGTAGTCATTTTATTGCCCTTTCCATCGTGGCCCTGGGCCATATAGCCGCCTCTGCTGGTCTTGGTGATTACAGCATCCTGCATGGGAACATTCTTTTCTTTTGTCTTCATGCAATAGGCAGTGATCATGTTGCTTTTGGACATAGTGATAAGTTTTTGAGTTAGTAATAGTCTAAAGATAGCAAAATTGGTTAATTAGTTAACTAGTTGACTGGTCAACTGGTTAACGGGCCAACGCTACGCCTATACGTCGAGGGTGGCGTATTTTGCATGGCTTTCGATGAATTCGCGGCGGGGGGCCACTTCGTCACCCATGAGCATGCTGAAAATCCGATCGGCTTCGGCTGCACTTTCAATCGTGACCTGCTTCAATGTACGGGTAGCAGGGTTCATCGTAGTATCCCACAATTGATCTGCGTTCATTTCACCCAATCCTTTGTAGCGCTGAACATTCACACTGTCTTCCTTGCCCTGTCCGAATTTTTCAATATAGGATTTGCGTTGTTCTTCATTCCATGCGTAAGCAGAATCCTTGCCCTTTTTCACCTGGTAGAGCGGTGGTTGGGCAATATAGACATAGCCCTGTTCTACCAGTTCTTTCATGTATCTGAATACAAAAGTGAGGATCAATGTTGCGATATGGCTTCCATCCACGTCGGCATCTGTCATGATGATGAGCTTGTGATAACGCAGTTTGCTGAGGTCAAGTGCCTTGGGGTCTTCCGGTGTCCCTATTTTCACGCCGAGTGCGGTGAACATGTTCCTGATCTCTTCATTGTCGTAGATCTTATGCTCCATGGCTTTTTCTACATTGAGAATCTTACCTCTCAAAGGCAGGATTGCCTGGAACGTGCGATCGCGGCCCTGCTTCGCTGTTCCACCCGCAGAGTCACCCTCAACCAGGAAAAGTTCGCATTTTCCCGGATCGCGTTCTGAACAATCGGCCAGTTTGCCGGGCATACCGCCGCCTGTCAAAACAGTTTTGCGTTGAACAAGCTCGCGAGCCTTTCGTGCGGCTGCTCTTGCCTGGGCGGCAAGAATTACTTTTGAAATAATATTCTTGGCATCGCGTGGATTTTCTTCCAGGTAGGCTTCCAGGGCCCGCGATACAGTGGTATCAACGACGCCCATTACTTCACTGTTTCCAAGCTTTGTTTTGGTTTGGCCTTCAAACTGAGGTTCCGGAACTTTTATAGAAATAATGGCACTCAAACCTTCCCGGAAATCGTCGCCTTCAATTTCCACTTTGGCTTTTTCGAAAAGACCCTGTTTGTCGCCATAAGACTTGAAAACGCGCGTGATTGCCCGCCTGAAGCCGGCTACATGCGTACCTCCTTCGATGGTATTGATATTATTGACGTAGGAGAAAATGTGTTCATTGAATGCATCATTGTAATTGAGGGCCACTTCCACGACTACATTAGTAATAGGTTCGTGCCCTTCAACATAGATGACTTTCGGAATCAACGCATTTCGTTTTCCGTTTTTGTCGAGCATCTCAACGAATTCAACAATACCGCCTTCGCTGTAAAAATTCTTGCTGTAAATTTTTCCATTCTCATCTTTCTCGCGTTCGTCAGTCAACGTGATATTGACCTTGCGGTTCAGGAACGCCAGCTCGCGCAAACGGCTTTCCAGGATATCCTTGTTGTATTCGCTAACGATGAAGATGCTGAGGTCGGGCCAGAAATGAATGGTTGTTCCTGTCTTGTCACTCACGCCCAATTCGCGAACGGGGTATTGTGGAATTCCCGTACGGTACTCCTGTTCGAATAATTTCCCGTCCCGTTCAACGGTTACGTGGAGTTTAGCGCTGAGTGCATTCACGCAACTCACACCCACACCATGCAGCCCACCCGATACTTTGTATGTGTTTTTGTCGAATTTACCACCCGCATGAAGCACGGTCATGACTAACTCAAGCGCACTTCTCCCTTCTTTCGGGTGAATGCCTGTTGGAATCCCGCGACCATCATCCACAACGGTGATGGAATTATCTTCATGAATCGTAACCTCAATATTTTTGCAATATCCGGCCAGTGCCTCGTCAATCGAGTTGTCAACCACCTCGTAAACCAGGTGATGCAAACCCTTCATTCCGATGTCTCCGATGTACATCGCGGGACGCTTTCGAACTGCCTCTAATCCTTCTAAAACCTGAATACTGTCTGCACCGTAACCATTGGTGGGAATTGTCATTACATCTTGCGTTTCTGTGCTCATAAATCATTCAAAATTCGGTGATTCGGACCCTTGTGGAGTAATCTGACAAAGTTACACAAAATGAAGGGTTTAAGCAACTAAAATCAGTCTAAATCCACACTATTTATCAACTATTTAAGAGGTGAAAGGTGAAGCGTAAAAAGTTAAGGACAAAAGGGAGAAAGGGGAAGGTAAAAGCAACGGGGACAGCTTTTAAAGTTTAAACTTTAACCTGGCGTCTGGCCCCTGACCTTTCCCCTTTTTATCGTATTTTTGTCCTTCATTCAATGCTTCAGCCCCCTGATATATTAGCGATGGCCCAACGGCAACCCGTGATGCAGGAACAACTGGACCTGCTTTACGATAAGGAACGCATCATTCCCGGTTCTGTGCAATATGCAATTAAGCGTTACCGAAAGCAACCTCAATGGAATGTGGAAGATGTAGGCATGCTGGTTTATCATTTTAAGAAGCATGAACCGCAAGAAAACTACCTCGAGCTGAGGTTTTGTGTTTCCGGAAACATGTATTGCAAGCACAAGCCTTCTGAATGTGACGAATGCCGGATCCACCAGGGCAGGCACTGCGACGATCGTGTTGAAAGTGTAGACACACTCAGTTTCCGATTCAGTGCTTCCCATCTCTCTCAATATGCGAAGAGCAAAAAATCGCCCAATCTTACGGACGATATTCTGAATTTCAGGCACGGCTCTTCTTTTTCTAAAACGCTTTCGCTTTGCAGCCGCTCACGCATGGTTATTGAAGCCCTGCTGAACAATTCCTATACCGATAGCCTGGAGAACATATTCATCAATGCACAGACCCAAATCCTGTTGCTCTATAGCATGGAATGCATGGTAGGTGAAAAAGAAGAAGGATTTGCCTGTAAATTCCTGGCGAATGAAGCAGACCGCGAGAAGATCGTAAGGGCCAGGGAAATTCTGCTGCAGCACATCGGGGAACCAATCACCATCAAGGATTTGAGTCGGAAGGTAGCCATCAACGAATGTTATTTGAAAAAGGGTTTCAAGGAAATGTTTGGGGCAACCGTATTCGACTTTTACCAGGGTCAGCGCATGGAACACGCCAAATACCTGCTTTACGAAAAAGGATTAAGTGTTACCGAAGTTTCCATGTTACTGGGTTATTCTTCCATTTCTCATTTTTCCACCGCATTCAAAAAGCACACGGGGATTAAACCTTGTGAATTGCTGCTCAGGTAATTCAGGATTCAGGATTCAGGATTCAAGATTCAGGATTCAAGATTCAAGCGTTCCCAATACCGGCGCCAGGTGTGCAATTCCCATATTCGTAACCGCTTTTCCCATATCCGTAAGAGCTTCTGTTGATTCTTAAGTTTCTTTGCCGGCTGACAGAGCAGTATAGACTTATGAACAGAATATTAGGATCTCTCTTAACCCTTCTATCGTATTTCCAGGTTTCCGCACAACAATACCCGGTTCTTACGCAAGCCCAAAAATTGGTGATTCGCACGGGCGAAGACTCATTAAGCGCAGGCATTGCGAAGAATAAAACGGTTGTTTCCGGCTACGGCAGTGCCTTTTATCAACGCGATTTTAATAAAGGTGTCTCAGCAGTCACTTTGGAAAGAGCCGTGTTTTTCATTGGGCACCAATTCAATTCGAAAATCACATTCTTTTCTGAAACGGAAATTGAAAATGCAAAAGTGGAGGGAGGCGAGCCAGGTGGAGAAATCGCACTTGAGCAAGCTTATCTTCAATTCAGATTTTCGAATTCAACTTACCTGGTGGCGGGTCTTTTCATTCCAAGAATTGGAATGTTGAATGAGAATCACTTGCCAGTGAACTTTAACGGTGTTGAACGACCCATGGTAGAGACCTTCATCATTCCCGCAACCTGGCGTGAACTGGGCGTAGGTTTATACGGAACCATTCCCGGTCGTCCGCTGAATTATAGCGTCGGCCTGATGAATGGATTGGATTCGAAGAATTTCGAGCACGGTACAGGTTTTCGGGGCGGAAGGGCGGAGGGGAGTTTTGCTCCTGCCAACAACCTTGCAATTACCGGCGCTCTTCAATATTTTGTAAGCGATTTCAAATTCCAGGTTTCAGGATATATGGGCGGAACAGTCGGATTGAGCAAGAATGGTGCGGATAGCCTGCAACTGAATTCCGGTGCCTTCGGCACACCACTCTATCTTGGAGAAGCGAGTATGACATATAGCCACGGTGGATTCTCTGCCAAAGCCATCGGCACTTATGTAACGCTTCCTGATGCCTATAAGGTAAACAAGGCTTATGCAAACAATGTGTTTGAACACATGTACGGCGCCTATGCAGAGGTGGGCTATAATTTCTTCGAGAATATTCAAAATAAGAAATTACAGGAACAGGAATTGGTTGCATTCGCGCGCTTTGAAACGCTCGACATGAATTCTCAAATTCCTTCCAATGGAATTTATGATGGAACCCTGAAACAACAGCACCTTATCGTGGGTCTTACCTACCTGCCTATTCGCAATGTTGTTATCAAAACAGACGTGAGATTATTAAATACAGGTCCACAAAATCCGGAACTCATCATCAATCCGAATCCCGCTGCCGTTCCCTATCAAGAGCATAACACATTTTTTAACCTGGGTATAGGATACTCATTCTGATTTTATGGACAGAAGATCATTCGTCAAACAGGGATGCAGTACATGCGTAGCAATCGGGGCCGGACTCTGGATTGGTACGCTTGAATCATGCGGACCTGCAATCAGCACGTTTAAGACCACGCAAACCGGTATGAAGGTATCGGTGCCATTGACGGAACTTGCGAATAGCGATTTCAAGTTGGTCAGGTTGAAAAATTTCGGTTATGATGTTGGTCTGCAGAAACAGCCGGACGGATCATATACAGCGTTGGCGCTTTTGTGCACACATGCAAACAATCCATTGTCCAAAACCGGAAATGGTTATACCTGCAGCCTGCACGGAAGCCGATTCGACAACAATGGTAATGTGAAAAGGGGTCCGGCTGAAAGAGGACTCACGAAATTGCCGGTGCAACAACTATCCGATCACCTGGAAATTCAATTGCAGGAAGCAAGGGTTGGATGAACTTAATTACGAACCGACATAAATTTTCTTTTTAACTCATGAAAAAAAACCTGGTATATCTCGGTGCCCTTATCATAATCCTGGCGTCGTGCAATAAGGCGGAAACACCATCTTCAGAAAATTTTGATACACTAACTTCAGAAGTATTGAGCGATTTCCCGGCATTTATTGCAATCCCTCAATACGGCGACCTGTATACAAAAGCATCTGAACTTGAAACTTCCGTGGAACAACTCATCGCTACCCCTTCCGATGATAAACTCAGTACGGCTCGCCAGGCCTGGCGTGACATGAGAAGCGTCTGGGAAAAGTCAGAAGGTTATTTGTTCGGCCCGGTGGAGGACAATGATTACGATCCTCAGATGGATACCTGGCCTGTTGACTATGTGCAGATGGACTCTCTCCTGGCCAGCAGCAATCCGCTTGAGGTTTCCGACATACAGGCGCTTAGCACACTTTCGTTGCGCGGATTTCATCCCGTCGAGTACGTACTTTGGGGCAAAGAGGGGAATCGCAGCGCGGCAAGCCTCACAGACCGTCAAAAGAAGTATATCCATAGTCTCTCTACCGACCTGAAGAACATTTGCAAAAGTTTGTCAGACAGCTGGAATCCGGCCGCTGGAAATTTCGCTCAAAACCTCATCAATGCAGGCAAACCGGGATCGGTATATGCGACAAAACTGGAGGCATACCTGGCAATCACCGAAGCAATAATTGGTATTTGTGAAGAAGTGGGAGAGGGCAAGATGGAAGAACCTTTTGCAGCGCTGGATTCTGCAATTGTGGAATCTCCGTTCAGTGGCAACTCCGTGACCGATTTCAAAAACAATATCATCGGGTTGCAGAACGTGTACTTTGGAAAATGGACGATTGACGGAAGGGGGCTGAATGAAGTGGTAGCTTCCAGGAACATGAACCTTGATAATGGCATGCAGCAAAAAATTGCAACGGCTGTCAGCTCCTTCGACGCGATTAAACTGCCCTATGAGCAGGCCATTTTTGATCAGCGTACGCAGATCATGAACACGCAAAATGCTTTGGCAGATCTGAAAGACGCGCTTGAAAACGAACTGAAACCCTTCCTCATCCAGAATATCAGGGACTAACGTTAACGGCTATGCGAGTACAGAAGACGTTGATTGTGGCGTTATTGGTGTCCACTCCGGGATTGTTTATGATGTGCAACAAACCTGGTGAATTTGCGGAGGAGAATTATGATCCCCGGTTATCTGGCGGAGCTGCGACGGTTTTTGACGCCACTTCAAAATCCTTCAGTCATATGATTGAAGGATTAAAGGAGTATGATGGACATATTCACGAACTCGGCGATGGTCAGTTTGAGCAGACTTTTGTAACCGCTCCGGCACCTGTAAACAGCGGCCTGGGTTCGGTATTCAATAACGTTTCCTGCATATCCTGCCATCACAATGACGGCAAGGGCACGCCAACCGCCGGCGCTGTAAATTCTTCTCTCCTGTTCAGGCTTAGCCTGGATGGGCATGATGATCACGGCGCACCCGTTGCGGTCCCGGGTTACGGGTTGCAGTTGCAGGACGTTGCTGTTTTCGGAAAGCAACCTGAAGCGAGGATTAATATTTCGTATACAGAAACTGAATTCAGTTTTCCGGATGGGGAGAAGGTAAACCTTCGCCAGCCGGAATACACGCTTTACAATCCTTATTATCCAATGCCGGCAGCATATTATTTGTCGCCGCGGCTTGCGCCTCCCGTGTTTGGGCTGGGCTTGATTGAAGCTATTCCTGAATCAACCATTCTTTCTTATTCTGATGAGAAGGACGCCGATGGCGATGGCATCAGCGGCAAGCCCAATTATGTCTGGAATCCCTACACACAGAAAACGGAGCTTGGAAGATTTGGCCTGAAGGCGAATGCGCCCAGTTTGCAGATCCAGGTGGCCGGGGCGTACCAACAGGATATGGGCGTGACCAGCTATGTTTTTCCAAATGAAAGTTCTGCGGGACAGTCACAGGGTGATGTCTTAAAGGATGATCCGGAGATTCCTGATTCAATTATGAATTCCGTGGTGTTTTATGTTCGTACACTTGCGGTCCCTGCCCGACGCAATGTAACAGACGCCGACGTGAGCATGGGCGAAAAAATATTCACGCAGATCAACTGCAGTGGTTGTCACCAGCCAACCCTCTATACCGGGGTAAACGTTAATCTTCCCACGCTGAGTCATCAACGCATTCATCCCTATACTGATCTTCTGTTGCACGATATGGGAGATGGTCTTGCGGATAACCGCCAAGATTTCCTGGCAGATGGAAAAGAATGGAGAACGAGTACGCTTTGGGGTATTGGCTTATTTCAAAAAACCAATGGCACCCCATTCTATCTTCACGATGGTCGCGCGCGAACCCTCGAAGAAGCCATTCTTTGGCATGGGGGGGAAGCGGAGAGAAGCAAGCAGGCATTTGTACAACTCAGTACGACCGAAAGAAAATCGCTCATCCGATTTCTCAAATCCCTTTAGGGGAAATGTCTATAAATGGTGAAGGGAGCCTTTGGCTCCCCTCAATCCCTAATCCCTAAACCCTGGAAAAGTTGATTACGATTAGTGTTTGGATATTTGGTCTTTCATATTACTATGGTCGAAGCCCGCATGGGCAAAATCTGTTTCATCCGCTATATTGAAACGCCCGCAATATCTACTTGGGAAAATTCTCCAGTTCGCAACTGCTTCAATTGCCGGGAACCGGCAATACGGTTTCATAGCTTGGATTTCACAGATCTGTCAAAAAAGTTCCAGAAATTATGCCAAAGCAGGAAAATGTGGAAAAGTGCCCTGGTAAGTTATTCACTGGGAGTGCGGAATAAGGGGTATAAGGTATATGGTATACGGTATATGGAATTAAGTTTTCTTATCGAGTATCCCTATACCGTACACCTTATACCCTATACCCGCCCTCGTACCTAATACCCATATTCATTAACTTTGCAGCCATTTTCAATATTATGGCCAACAGATACAGGGAGTTTCAGCAGCTAAACCTGCCGGAACTGGAAAAAGAGATACTTCAGCAGTGGAATGAGACTTCTGCTTTCGAAAAAAGTGTGTCAAACCGGGAGGGCGCACCGGCATTTGTTTTTTACGAGGGTCCTCCAAGCGCGAATGGATTGCCCGGCATCCACCACGTCATTGGACGCACGCTCAAGGACCTGGTATGTCGGTACAAAACGATGAAGGGTTTCCAGGTGAACAGAAAGGGCGGGTGGGATACACATGGCCTGCCCGTTGAATTGGGCGTTGAAAAAGAATTAGGTATTACCAAGGAAGATATCGGAAAGAAGATTTCCGTAGAAGAATACAACCAGAAATGCCGCGAAGCCGTTTTGCGTTACAAGGATCTTTGGGACGATCTCACCCGGAAAATGGGCTATTGGGTTGACCTTGATCATCCCTATGTCACGTTTCAGAATGAATACATTGAAACCCTTTGGTGGTTACTGAAACAGCTTTATCAAAAAGGGCTGTTATATGAAAGTGTGAGTATCCAACCCTACTCACCCGCTGCGGGTACGGGTCTCAGTTCTCATGAATTGAATCAACCCGGCACCTACAAGGATGTAAAAGATACCAGCTGTGTTGCCATGTTCAAGGCAATAGAAAATGATAACTCGGAACTCCTTTTCTCGAAAACTGATCCGTCACACTCGAAAGAAGTATTTTTTCTTGCATGGACAACTACGCCCTGGACATTGCCCTCCAACCTGGGACTGACCGTTGGCGCAGATATCGATTATGTTTTGATAAGTACTTTTAACCCTTATACGCAACTACCCATTAACGTTATACTGGCCAGGGCGCTGGTTGGAAAATATTTCAAGGCCGACGCAGAGAATGTTGATTTTTCAAGCTACAACGAGAAGTCAAAATCACTTCCATGGAAAATCCTGCACTCCTGCAAGGGAGACGAACTGGAAAAAATTCGTTACGAACAATTGCTGCCGTTTGAGGCGAATCGTCCTGAAAGAACAGGCGGAGATCCGTTCCGTGTTTTGATTGGGGATTTTGTTACCACCGAGGATGGTACGGGCATCGTTCATACTGCGCCGGCATTTGGTGCCGACGACTTCAGGATCGGAAAAAAATACGGCATCGGCATCCTGGTGATGGTTGATCGCCAGGGAAAATTTGTTGACGGTCTTGGCGAATTCAGCAATCGCTATGTAAAAAACTATAAGGATGATCCGCAATATGTGGATGTGAACGTTGATATCTGCGTGAAATTGAAGAAGGAAAACCGGGCTTTCAAAGTTGAGAAATACGAACACTCTTATCCGCACTGCTGGAGAACAGACAAGCCCGTGCTCTATTATCCATTGGATGCCTGGTTTATTAAAACAACGGCGCTCAAAGACAAGATGGTGGCGTTGAACAATACCATCCGGTGGAAACCGAAATCCACGGGTGAGGGCCGTTTTGGCAACTGGCTGGAAAACATGGTTGACTGGAACCTGAGCAGGAGTAGATTTTGGGGAACGCCTTTACCTGTGTGGAGAACCGATGATGGAGATGAAACGGTTTGCATTGGTACGATCGAAGAATTGAACGTTGAGATTAGAAAGGCAAGTGATAAATTAGGTGGAGACGTAAACAAGAATTACCTGCACCAGGGTATCTTGGATTTGCACAAACCTTATGTTGATGAAATCATACTGGTCAGCAAGTCGGGCAAACCAATGCGTCGTGTTCCTGATTTGATCGATGTTTGGTTTGATAGTGGTGCGATGCCGTTTGCGCAATGGGGCCTGGATTACGAGAAAATAAAAGCGGGCGATCCCAGGCCATTTAAGGCCCCTTTCGACCTGAATTATCCGGCAGATTTCATTGCTGAAGGAGTTGATCAAACGAGGGGTTGGTTTTATACACTTCATGCGATTTCGTCTCTGGTTTACGAAAGTGTGGCTTTTAAAACGGTTGTTTCGAACGGCCTGGTGCTTGACAAGAACGGGAACAAGATGAGCAAGCGCCTGGGAAATGTGGTAAATCCCTTCGACACCATTCAAAAATATGGGGCCGATGCCACGCGCTGGTACCTGGTGACAAATGCGTCTCCATGGGACAATTTGAAGTTTGATTTGGAAGGTATCAGGGAGGTCCAAAGGAAGTTCTTTGGGACAGTTTATAATACTTACCAGTTTTTTGCGCTTTATGCGAATGTTGACGGGTTTGATTTCTCTGAAAAATATATTCCCCTGGCCGAACGCCCTGAAATTGACCGATGGATTCTTTCTGCATTGCACTCACTAATTGGGACGGTTGAAAAGGCAATGGATGATTACGAACCTACGCTTGCGGGTAGAGCCATCGAGGAATTTGTGGATGAGCAGCTCAGCAATTGGTACGTTCGCCTGTGCAGGAGAAGGTTCTGGAAAGGCGAATATGAGACTGACAAGATTTCAGCTTACCAAACGCTTTACGAATGCCTCGAAACGGTATTATTGCTGACGGCGCCCATCTCGCCATTTTTTGCGGATGCCATTTTCCAGAATTTGAACGGTGTTACCAAACGTTTGAATGCAGAAAGCATTCACCATGCAGATTTTCCTAAGCAGGATTTTTCGAAGATCGACGAAGCTTTGGAAGAAAGGTCGAAATTGGCCCAGGATGCTGCCTCACTGGTGCTTTCGCTTCGAAAAAAAGTAAACATCAGGGTTCGCCAGCCGCTTCAGAAGGTGCTGATCCCTGTACTAAACCCGGGCATGAAAGCACAGCTTGAAAAAGTGGAAGGGTTAGTAAAAGCCGAGACAAATGTTAAAGAGATACAGTACCTTACCGAAACAGATGGCTTTATTAAGAAGAAAATCAAGCCCAATTTTGTGAACCTGGGAAAAAAACTGGGTCCGAAGATGAAGGCGGTGTCCCAGATACTGGCCGGATTCAGCCAGGAGCAGATATCGTCTCTGGAAAAACAAGGTCGCATCAATTTATTAGTTGATAATGAACCTGTTACTCTGGAAGTTGCCGATACGGAAATCACCAGCGAAGACGTTCCGGGGTGGATGGTAGCGACAAAAGGCCCCCTTACAGTGGCCCTGGACATCACCATTACCCCCGATTTAGTGAATGAAGGCAATGCCCGGGAGCTTGTTAACCGCATTCAGAAGATACGGAAGGACAGTGGTTTCGAGCTAACCGACAGAATCTTTGTAAAACTATCAGATAACCCGGAACTCAAAACATCAATCACGCAATATATTGACTATATTTGCGCCGAAATTTTGGCAGATAGTTTTGAACTGGTGCCCGTTGTGACCAATGGCACCGAAATTGAAGTTAATGACATTCTGCTGAAGGTGTTTGTATCAAAAAAAGGATAACTGTATGGCTACCAAGAAGAAAGCGGTAAAACCCGTTAAAAAATCAACCAAACCCGCCAAACCAGCGAAACCGTCCGTACCTAAGGCAGCGCAGGCAAAAAAGTCAGTTGCCAAAAAAGTAGCCAAGAAAGCCCTGGTGAAAGCTAAACCTGCACCCAAGAAAATTGTTGCTAAAAAGGCCGAACCCGCAAAAAAAGCTCCTGTTCAGGCTAAAAAGCCTGTTGCTCCTAAAGCAACGGTAACGGTGCCGGCTAAAAAGCCCCTGGCGGCGGCAGTTCCACCCAAGCCCCTTCCAAAGAAAGAGGAAAATCATCAGCCAATCGTTAACAAGTTCGTTCAGATTAAAAAAGCAATTAAAGCACAGGAAGTGAAAAAAATCGTGAAAACACCCGTTGTATTGCCTAAAATCAATGCGACCGCAGCCAGAAAATATGAACCGGAATTCACCAAGTCTGTTTTAGATCAACCCTTGCATGATCCCGGAGCTCCTTCACAACGCTACAGCGATGGCGAATTGACAGAATTCAAGGAATTGATACTGCGCAAGCTTGAAGCTGCAAAAAAGGAACTGGCCTATCTGCAGGGACTCATTACCCGCAAAGATGAAATGGGCGGCGATGAAAGTGAAAATCGCTACATGACCATGGAAGATGGAAGTGTAAGCATGGAAAGAGAACAGCTTAGCCAAATGGCAAGCCGCCAGATCACTTTTATCGACCATCTGGAAAAAGCTTTGATGAGGATTGAGAACAAGACTTATGGAATTTGCCGTGTAACCGGAAAGCTCATCGACAAAGCGCGCCTCCGCGCGGTGCCTCACGCTACCCTTAGCATTGAAGCCAAAATGGGCATGGCAAGAAATCCGAACATTCAATAAGACTGACGGCGTCAACTTAATTAAATCCCGACACCACCGTGTCGGGATTTTTTGTTTTAGTATTGCAGTCCAACAAGTTTAAGTTGATTTTATGTTTAAGAAGCTCAGGACTGTGATCTATCATGTATCAGATCTTGAAAAGGCCAAGAAATGGTACCAGTCTATAACCGAGGTCAAGCCTTATTTTGATGAGGCCTACTATGTGGGGTTCGATATTGGAGGATGTGAGTTGGGACTGGATCCCGATTTCACCGGCATCAGAAAAGGCAATCAGTCCATTTGCTATTGGTCGGTGAAACATATTGACAAATGTGTAAAGGAACTTGAGAAGCAAGGCGCCGAGATCGTTGTGGACGTAAAGGAAGTTGGCGGGGGAATCCAGGTGGCTGTCGTGAATGATCCTTTTGGAAATTCAATTGGCCTTATCGAAGAACCGAAAACTGATTAATCCATGCAATCAAGATTCTTGCTGCTCATTCTCCTCACGGTGGTGACGGGCGGCATACTTCCCGTGCAGGCAGGCATCAATTCAAAATTGTCGAAAGTTGCCGGCAGTCCGGTAATCGCCGCACTCATTTCATTTTTAGTAGGAACTGTTGCTCTCATTCTCTATTTGTTGATCACAAGAAGGGATGAAGTCAGTTGGAGTGGGTTGAAGTCGGCACCTGCGTGGTTATTTGCAGGTGGCCTGATAGGCGCTTTTTATGTTGCCGTCATCACTTTGATTGTTCCGGGGCTTGGGGCAGCACTTACGTTCAGCCTGGTGGTCACTGGACAATTGATTGCAGCCATGATCATCGATCACAATGGTTGGTTGGGAATGGCGACGAGAGAAATTTCCGCCGGAAGATTGGTTGGGGTTGCCTTGTTGGTTGTGGGAGTCATTCTTATTAGAAGGTATTAGGTAAATGGGATAAGGTATACGGTATATGGTATACGGCAAATTCTCATATCCTTATACCTTATACCCTATACCTTATACCCCAAACCGAGAAATTATTTCACTTCCTGCATATCCACCAATCTCTTATATATTCCCGGGTGACTGATCAAGGAATCATGAGTTCCCCTCTCAACAATTTTCCCTTTCTGTAAAACAATGATCTCGTCTGCATGACGGATGGTTGAAAGCCTGTGTGCGATAACAATTGACGTGCGATGCTGCATTAAGTTGTTGATGGCATCCTGTACCAGTCTTTCACTCTCCGTATCGAGCGACGAAGTGGCTTCGTCAAGAATAAGAATAGGAGGGTTTTTCAAAACGGCGCGTGCAATGGTAAGCCGCTGCCGTTCGCCGCCACTCAATTTGTTTCCACGGTCACCAATATTCGTTTCATATCCATTCTCCTTGTGCACGATAAACGCATGCGCGTTTGCAATTTTTGCAGCCTGTTCAATATCTTCCCGGCTTGCCTGTGTATTTCCCAATGCGATATTATTGGCGATGGTATCATTGAAAAGAATGGGTTCCTGCGTTACGATACCCATCAGGCCACGCAAATCCTTAATCCCATAATCCTTGATGTTAGTGCCATCTATAAACAGTTCTCCTCCGCCCACATCGTGAAAGCGCGGCACCAGGTCGGCCAATGTTGACTTTCCTGCTCCTGAAGAACCCACCAGCGCAATCGTCTTGCCTTTTTCAATAACCAGGTTGATGTTACTCAGGATGACTTTGTCATCGTAAAAGAAATTCACATTTCTGAATTCGATGCTATTCTGAAAACACTTGATCGGAACCGGATTTTCGATCTCGGTGATGGACTCATTTTCGTGAATGAGCGTCTGTATTCTCTCAATGCTGGCGGCTCCTTTTTGGATATTGTAACTCGCCGTACTTAAGGCTTTAAGCGGATTAATGATCTGCGTGAAAATGGTGATGTACGTAAGAAATGCGCCGCCGTTCAGGTCGAAAGAATTGTTTAATACCAGCCGGCCACCGTAATACAGAACACAACAAACTGCAGTGATGCCCAAAACTTCCGAAACGGGCGAAGCCAGATCCCTCCGCCGATTGGCTTTGTTCTTAATGTTGAACAACGTTTCATTCTCATTGTTGAATCTCGTCAATTGCTGACCCTCTGCATTGAATGCCTTGATTACACGCATGCCACCCAATGTTTCGTCGATTGTTGTAAGGATAGATCCCAATTTCTCCTGGACACGGGTTGACACACGCTTCAGGGAACGGCCGATGCGTCCAATGATGAGTCCGGCAAGGGGCAGAAAGAAAACAAGGAATAGTGAAAGCTGCGGACTGAGGTACACCATATACCCCAGATAGAGCACGATCGTGATGGGTTCGCGGAAAAAAGATTCCAGGAAACTGACCGTGCTGTATTCTACGTCCTGAAGGTCGTTAGTGAGTCGGCTCATGATGTCACCCTTCTTCTGCTCGTTAAAATATCCAATGGGCAGCATCAATATTTTTCCGAACATATCACTTCTCATGTCATTGATAATGCGATTCCTGATCGGATTCAAAACATACATCGCCAAATAGAGAAAAAGATTCTTTAGTAGTATGGATATTACCACGATGATGCAGATCGCGCTGAGTGCCTTTATCTTTCCGGGTGTGGTTTCAGCCCATTGACTCATGAGAGAATTGAACCAGTTGAGGACATTTGCCGGAAAACCTGACTTTCCATCCGACTTCTTCAAAATATCTGTCTGGTTAAAAATGAGCAGGAGAAAGGGTGTCAACAAGCCAAGGGACATCAACGAGAAGACTGTTGAGAGTACATTAAAAGAGAAATAACTGATCACCAGCTTTGGATACTTGCTGATATATCGAAAAATCGTTCTTAAACTCTTCATTTAGGATCTAAAAGATTTCTGTATTTCGTGAACTAAGGCACAAAGTAACTAAATTTACAGCCACCAAAAGGCAAGGCTATGGAAGAGAAGAAAAGACAGAAACAGGTGTCTGGAGTAATTAATGAAGAGCTGAGTGATATTTTTCAACGGCTTGGATTGAACATGATGGATGGTGGAATGATTTCCATTTCTTCAGTCAAAATTACGCCCGACCTCCTGGAAGCGAGAATCTATCTCAGCTTATTCCAGGTCAAAGATCCCAATGCCACGCTGAAAAAAATTGAGGAACGTTCCTGGGAAATCAAACGCGAACTTGCTGCAAGGGTCAAAAACCAACTGCGAAGAATACCCGAAATCAGGTTTTACCTTGACGATACCCTTGATCATGTCTTCAAAATGGAAGAACTTTTCAAACAGATCAAGAAGGATAAGCCGGAGGGTTGATTGGGTTGATTAGGTTAATCGGTTAACTGTTTTGCTGGTTTACCCAATCAACCTAATCAACCTAATCAACCCAATCAACCCAATCAACAGGACAACGACCAATAAAAATGTACTTCAAGTTCGCCTGGCGTTATTTCAAGGCAAAAAAATCTACCAACGCAATTAATATCATCGCCTGGATCAGTGTGCTCGCTATCGCTGTTGGCACCGTCGCTTTGATTCTTGTATTAAGCGTTTTCAACGGCTTTGAAGGATTGGTGAAATCGCTCTACTCCTCATTTTATACCGACCTTAAAATTTCTCCTGAGCGGGGTAAAACCATTTTCCTGACCCAGGCACAAATTGACCAGATTCGAAAAATACCAGGTGTAAAAAGTGTGTCGCTGATTGCGGAAGAAAAGGCTTTGATGCAGAATGGAGATCAACAATCAGCCATCGTGTTTCTGAAGGGTGTAGATGCTCACTACACCGAAGTCGCCGGTGTGCAAGACAAAATGGTTCGCGGAAATTTTGATCTTGGAACTGCAGAAGCACCACGCGCCGTTATGGGTGTTGCAATTGAAAGTGCAATTGGCGTGCAAAGTGATCGCAGCCTGTTTCCACTTACTGTTTATCTTCCAAAACGACTGAACAGGCTGAATGGCGAACAATCCCAATCTGTTTCTGGTTCTTCACTAAGTCCTGGCAATCCTGAAGAATCACTAAGCGGCGGTAACCTCGTTCCTTCAGGAAGCTTCGCGATTCAACAGGATTTTGACAATAAATATGTGCTTACGAATATTGATTTTGTGAAAGCTCAACTCGGGCTTGCTGCAAATGAATTCAGCGGTGCTGAGATTTCACTTTCCGTTCCGGGACAAGAAGATGAAATCCAGAAGTCTATTCAACAAAAACTTGGGAAGAATTATCTGGTGCAGACGAGATACGAACAAAACAAGAGTTTGTATTCTGTGATGCAATTGGAAAAATGGGCCATCTATGCCATCCTCTCGTTGATACTTGTAGTGGCTGCATTCAATATGATTGGAGCGCTCACCATGCTCGTGCTGGAAAAGAACAAGGACATACAGGTCTTGCAGGCAATGGGAGCCAACAGGAAGTGGATTAGAAAAGTTTTTTTGAGCGAAGGGTTGTTGCTTGCACTGGTTGGCTCCGGGATAGGCATCCTGTTAGCACTCCTGCTGGCCTGGATGCAGGTGAAATATAAACTCATCCCCCTTGAAGGCTCTTCTTTCGTTATTGATTATTACCCTGTCAAATTATCAGCGCCCGACTTTCTGCTGGTATTGGTTACCGTTATTGTGATTGCACTGGTCGCTTCCTGGTATCCCGCCAATAAGGCGGCCAAACAGCCTTTTGAACTGAGAAACTAAGACTTTTGCATTAAAATTTTGCCTTCTTTGTAAATCAATAATCTCCAATAGTTTCAGGAAGCTGTTGGAGTGCAGATTTGAGTTGCTCGTCGTTGGGCGCGATACCATGCCATTCATGGTGGCCTTCCATGAAGTCCACACCTTTTCCCATGACGGTAGTCATTAATATCACAATGGGCTTGCCCTTTCCAAGGAATGTCTTTGCCTTTTCAAGGGTCGCTACCACTTCATCGATATCATTCCCT
>Ga0157375_10001273_pt1 | contig 21807 bp, 22 predicted proteins | sample M35metaG_FD_115311 | JGI IMG/M metagenome (GOLD analysis project Ga0157375, IMG submission 115311) | Miscanthus rhizosphere microbial communities from Kellogg Biological Station, Michigan, USA - M3-5 metaG | ecosystem: Host-associated > Plants > Roots > Rhizosphere > Soil | place: USA: Michigan... | reverse complement strand
GGAGGCTCGCGGCGGCGGCGAATATGGCGGATTCCTCTCCGCCGCGGCCGAGTCCCATAGCCGCAATGTGATGATCGAGATCCGCGACAACAAAGGCACGTCCGAAGTCACCATCACTCCGGTCCAAAAAAAGTAACGTGTTCTCGTCCCGCCTGAATTGGAGCCTGCGCCCGAATCGCCTGTCCGCGCTGCTGGAGGCAAAGCGCGCCGCCGGCGCGAACGTACTGGATCTGACCGAATCGAACCCGACGTGTGCCGGTCTTGCCTATCCGCAAGCCGAGATCTTGGCCGCGCTGTCCGACGCGGACGCTTTACGCTACCATCCCTCGCCGCGGGGTCTGGATTCCGCGCGAGAAGTGGTTGCCGGCTATTATCGCGACCGGGGATCGAAGATTGACCGTGAAAATGTTCTGCTCACTGCCCGCACGAGCGAAGCGTATGCTTATCTCTTCAAGCTTCTGGCGAACCCCGGGGATGAGATCCTGGCGCCCCGGCCCTCCTATCCGCTGTTCGAGTTTCTAGCGGACCTGGAATCGGTGCACATTCGCCAGTATCCGCTGCGCTATGACGGCGTCTGGCATGTGGATTTCGATGCGCTGGAGCAGGCCATCACGGCGCGAACTCGTGCCATCGTGGTGGTGAATCCCAATAATCCCACGGGATCGTTCCTGAAACACGCCGAGCTGGATCGTCTGGATTCCTTGGCAGCGGAACGCGGCTTGGCGATTCTTTCCGATGAAGTTTTTCGCGATTATGCCTTCGCAGACGAGACAAACCGCGTGTCCACATTGGCAGGGGATCGCCAGGCGCTTACATTCTCCATGAGCGGACTCTCCAAGATCGCGGGATTGCCGCAGATGAAGCTCGGCTGGATCGCCGCCAATGGACCGCACGGCAAAGAAGCACTCGACGCGCTGGAGCTGATTGCGGACACGTATCTCTCGGTCTCCACGCCGGTTCAGGTCGCCCTGCCCAGCTTGCTCGCGCTCGCCAGCGGCATCATGGAACAAGTTCGACAGCGAACGGCCTCAAACCTGGCCCGATTGCGCGAGACCATGCTCGGATCCGCCGCGACGCTGCTCCGCACCGAAGGCGGCTGGTACGCTGTCCTGCAAGTCCCTCGAACGCGCACCGAAGAGGAGTGGACGCTCAAGCTTTTAGGTGAGTCCAATGTCCTGGTGCAACCCGGATTCTTTTTCGACTTCGAATCGGAAGCGTTCCTGGTGTTGAGCCTGCTGCCTGAGCCTGCAAAGTTCGCGGAAGGCGTCTCGCGGCTGCGTAGCATCATATAATCGCAGGTAATGCCCCCGAAGCGAATTTGGCTCGTGGTGTTCCTCCTCGCGCTACTCGCCGGCCAACGATCCCAAGTCTCTGCCCAGAGCAAGTTCCTCCTCACGATCGACAACATCATGCGTGGGCCGGGACTCTACGGTTATCCGCCTCAGGACGTGCGCTGGTCGGGCGACAATCAACGGATTTACTTCCAATGGAAGCAAGCCAGCGACCCGATCGATAAACCGGCGGACACCTGGATGCTCCCGCGCGATAGCGGCTATCCGCGCAAGCTCAGCGACGATGACGCCAAGACCGCGCCTCCGGTTTCCGGCGATGCCACGCGTGATCGGAAGCGCGCGGTCTACGTTCGTGACGGCGATATCTTTCTGTACGATTTCGCGATCGACAAAGCCCGGCAGCTTACAAACACGTTGGATGTAGAGAAAGATCCGCACTTCACGCAGGACGAAAAGCGCGTCGCATTTACACGTGGCGGGAACCTGTACGTGATGTCCCTTGAAGGAGGAGAAATCGCGCAACTGACCGACATCAAGCCAGCCCCTGCCGCGCCTCCCAGCAAACCCGCGGCGGACAGCAGTCAGGAGTTCCTCCAGAAGCAGGAAAAAGAGCTGCTTGCCGCCGTGCGAGACCGCGTTCGGCAAAAGGAGGCCGAGGAAGCCAAGAAGAAGCGTGAGAATCCGCGCAAGCCGTTCGAGCTCGCGGAGCGCCAAACGGTTCAACACCTGGAACTTTGTCCCAGCGAAAAATGCGTGATCGCGCTCATTGAAGAGGGCCCCAAGGGCGACAAGCAGGATAACGTGCCGAATTACGTCACCGAATCGGGCTACACGGAGGAGATCAAGGGACGGACCAACGTCGGCGACCTTCAGGAGCGAACACGTGTGGCGGTCCTGGACGCGGTGACCGGCGAGGTGCAGTGGGCCGATGCGGGCCTGGGCGACCGGCAGGTAAATCTCGATCTGCCGCTGTTCAACGAACAAGGGAATCGCGCCGTGATGGAGGTTCGCTCAGTCGACAATAAAGATCGCTGGATTCAGCTGCTCGACACCGCGTCCGCGAAAACCACCACCGTCTTTCACGAGCATGACGACGCCTGGCTGGATGGCCCCGGCTATGACACGCTAGGCTGGCTCAAGAATGGCGACGAGATCTATTTCGAAAGTGAACGCGATGGTTGGGATCATCTATACACCGTCTCGGCGCTAGGTGGCGATGCCAAGCAGCTCACTTCCGGGAAGTTCGAAGTCACCGACGTCAAGCTTTCCGAGGACGGTTCGAAGTTCTATCTCACCACCAGTGAGGCGGGCCTTCCCGAGCGTCACTTTTATGCGATGAGCGTCAACGGCGGTCCGCGGACGCGGATCACCACGGAAGCCGGCGGCCATCGCGTGATCCTTTCGCGCGACGAGAAATATCTGGCGGACGTTTTCTCCTATGTCAATCGTCCCCCCGAGATCTACACCGCTTTAAATGCCGCTGGTACTACAGGTGTTAAGCGCACCGACTCGCCGTCGAAAGACTTCTGGGAGTATCCCTGGCAGGACGCGCCCATCGTGCAAGTGCCCGCGCGCGATGGCGCGACGATCCCGGCGCGCTTCTTCAAGCCCGCGAACTATCGGCCGGGTGGACCCGCGGTGGTCTTCGTCCACGGCGCGGGTTATCTGCAGAACGTGGTGAAGTCATGGTCGTCCAACTATCCGCGCGAGTACCTGTTCCATCACTTTCTGATGGAGCACGGCTACATGGTTCTGGATATGGACTATCGCGCTTCGTCAGGCTACGGCCGCGATTGGCGCACGGCCATCTACCGGCACATGGGCGGCAAGGATCTGGAAGATAATCTCGACGGCGCGAAGTGGCTGGTCGCGCAGGGCGCCGACGCCAAGCGCATCGGCATCTACGGCGGCAGTTACGGCGGCTTCATCACGTTGATGGCGATGTTTACGTCGCCCGACACGTTCGCTGCGGGCGCGGCCCTGCGGCCGGTGACCGATTGGGCGCACTACAATCACGAATACACGTCGAACATTCTGAATACGCCGCAGGCGGATGCGGAGGCCTTCCGGCAATCGTCGCCCATCTATTTCGCGGAGGGTCTGAAGGGCGCGCTGCTGATCGCCCACGGCATGGTGGATACCAACGTCTTTTTCCAGGACACGGTTCGATTGACCCAGCGGCTAGTCGAGCTGCGGAAGGAAAACTGGTCGGTGGCGATGTACCCTGTGGAGAATCACGGGTTCGTGCGGCCGGAGAGCTGGGCGGACGAGTACAAACGCATCTTCAAGCTCTTCGAGGACAACTTAAGACCGAACCGCGAACGTCAGTGAGTGGCCAGTTATATGTGGCTGCGGCCAATCACTGGCACTTCCTGAGTGGGTTGGCGTCTAACCATTAGGGATGCGAGTGGGCTCAAACGCGACTCCAGGAGTCTTACGGTGGACATTGCTCTTCTGCCTGGCTCCTCAAATGATTCATGGCCAAGAGCATGCTGTCAGTTTTGATCCTCTTGAAACGGGCAAGCTTACAGGCGAAGGCTACACGATTCTGCTTTTGGCGGCATTTGTTGCTTATGCTTTGGTTAGGGTCTTCTTCTGGTTCATTGAGAGCCGCCGCCTAAGCATTCCTTGGCAGGCCCTTCGACGCATTGTGCCGTTGGGAACTTTACTCCTCGCGTGGATCATTTTTCTAGCCTCATCCGTCCTGTCGGAAGCTCTAGTTGGGATATTCCTGGTCTTGAATCTGCCCGCAGTAGCGGTTGGTGGCGCACTAGTCAGCTTGCTCCACTCCGCACCCAGATGGCAGCAGGCCGTCGTTGGAAGCCTGGGCTGGTGGCTCGGCTGGTACGGCGCGATTCGCTTTGCAGAGTGGAAAGCCTGGTCAAATGTACCGGTCTATCTAAAGATCGATACAGAGAGAGTAAGGACGCCCTTACACCCTGCTGCCGCCCGAGCACAACAGCACTTCCCCAGTGACGTAATCCGATAACGGTGAACAGAAGAATAGCACCGGTCCAGCAGCCTCCTCCGCCGTTCCAAATCGACCCAAAGGATTCTGCGCCCGCAAAGCCTCGCGAGCCGCTTCCTGCACACCAACCTTGATCTTGCGGCCCTGCACATCGATCTCGCCACCCAATGCCTGGGTCAGCCGCGTCTCGATAAAGCCGAAGCCTACGGCGTTCACGTTGACGTTATAGCGTCCCCACTCTTTCGCCATGACTTTGGTGAGCCCGATGATTCCCGCTTTGCCCGAGCCGTAACCGGCCTGCCCCGCGATCCCGTCCATCCCCGAAATCGAAGTGATGTTCACCACCTTACGCATCACGCGGCGGCCCTCGGCTTGTTCCTTCTTAGCGGTTTCGCGGATCCAAGTTGACGCGGCGCGCAGCACGCGAAACGGCGCGACCACGTGAATATCGAGCATCGCCTGGAACTGTTCGTCGGTGGTCTTCTGGATCACGTTGTCCCACGTGTAGCCCGCGTTGTTGACGATGATGTCGAGCGATCCAAATCCGGCGAGTGTAGCGTTCACCAGCTTGTCAGGGAAATCGGCCGCGGTGAGATCGCCCGGCATGGCTTTGGCGACTCCGCCTGCCTGATCGATCAGCGTGCCGGTCTCGAAGACGACGTCCCGATCGAGATCATTGAGCATCACCGAAGCGCCGGCCTGCGCCAGCCCTAGTGCGATGGCGCGTCCGATGCCCCGCCCTGCTCCGGTCACCAGCGCTGTGCGCCTCGTCAGGTCAGCGACCAGCATCTGGTTTGCACGGCTTCCTGGTCACCGGAAGCTGGAAAAAGATCGCCATCAGGAAGAACAGCAGCGATGAACTGCGGACAATCACTTGCACTGGACGCTTACTCCAGCTTTAGATTGTATACGATGGTTGGGCATCAGAAAAGCTCATGAGACGTCCCGATCCGCAACTGCTCGGCTACCTCACCGCCTACGACCGCACCATTGCCGACCTCGCGCTGGCTCTGCGCGAGATCATCCTCGAAGAAGCCCCCGGCGCTTCCGAATCGATCTATCGGGTGTACACCGTAGCCATCTGGTTCGGCTTCAGCGGAAAGATGAAGGACATGTTCTGCTACATCACCACCCACGCCCGGCACATCAACCTCGGCTTCCCGCGAGGCGCGGCACTTCCCGATCCTAACCGTGTATTGGAGGGCGAGGGCAAGGCGATGCGGCACATCAAGTTCACGAGTATGAGCGACCTGGATCGGCCTTTCGTTCGCCGCTACATTCAGGCCGCGATCGAACAGGTGGGTGCGGCGGCCGCTTCAGGCGGAACTGGAATGACTGTTGTGAAAACGACTGTGGCCAAGAAGACTAACGTCAAAAGAGCGGTCAAGCGCCGCCAAACGAAGCCTTGAGGATTGGTGGACCTGGACGGGTTCGAACCGTCGACCTTCCGCGCCGGACGCGCTCCGGAGCGCGCTAACAAATTTGGGGAATTTGGTGGACCTGGACGGGTTCGAACCGTCGACCTCTTCCATGCCATGGAAGCGCGCTCCCAACTGCGCCACAGGCCCACTCTTCATGCAGTTTACCACGCCTGGATTTATCGATGTGATTTAGAAGAGGTTGATGCCCGAAATGCGCAGCATCCAGACGACCAGCCAGAGTGCGATTACCGCTACCACAATGTACCGAACCCACTGCGCTGCAGTCTTCGGTTCGGTCCTATTTTCCATCAGGCTTTCTTGCGACGCTGTTTCGATGGCGGCGCGGGCTGCGGCGACTTTCGAAACGCATCATCCTTCGGCTCCTCAATTTGCGCGTCATCGATATCCACGCCTTCTTCGTCCGGCTTCTTCTTGGGTTCCTTGATCTCAGTAACAGACGGCTCAGAATCTTCGCGGATGACGTCTTCAGGCGGGAGTTTCTTTACGGTGCCCATGCTACTGAAGAGAGCCTGGTAGACCTAAGATCGTTTCTAATTCTTCAGCTCCGCCATGATCTGATCCAGCTTGTTCACCACGTTGGGATTCGCCCACAAGCCGCCGTTGGTCGTAAACACCTTGGCGATATCGTCCTTGCCCTTCCCTTCGCGCACCATCGAGGTCACCGTCGCCGGAATCTTCGTGGCCACGTCGCGATAGTCGATCAGATATTGACGCTTGGAAACCGGTCCGTGGCCCGGAATAACCGTATCGAAATCCAGCTTCAGCACTCCGTCGAGCGTAGCGCCCCATTCCTTCATGCTGCCGCCGTTGGCGTAGTCGACGTTGGGGCCGTTGTTGGCGCCGATATCGCCGCTCGCCAGGATGCGCAGCGCCGGGAAGTAGACCACGGCATCGCCATTGGTGTGGCCGCGGCCGTACCATTTCATGCGAACTTCCTTGCCGCCCAGAAAGATATCGGTTTCGTCGGTGAACACCACGCGCATCACGCCCGCAGCCTTGTTCTTCACCATATTGTCGCGAGCGTTCTTGGTGGCGATAATCTCCGCCGTAGGCAGGAACCTCTCGTTACTGCCGGTGTGATCGCCGTGGAGATGGGTGTTTAGCACGTACTTGATGGGCTGGTTGGTCACGCTCTTGACCTTGTCGACGATGTCCTGGCCATCGTACTCGTACTTATCGTCCACCAGGATCACGCCTTCGTTGGTGACGTAAACGGTAGAGTTTCCGCCGTCTCCGATAATGGCGTACAGGTCGTCGGCAACCTTGCTGATGGTGTTATTGGCTTGCTTGGCCTGCTTTCCATCCTTACCCTGCGGCGGAGCCTGCGTGTAAGCGATCCACGCACATCCGAGCGCGATCGCCACAGCGGAAAGGCGTACAAGAAGTGTCCGTCTCATGCGAGACACTATATCAGATTAGCTGTCTGATTTACTTCAGCTCGGTCATCATCCCCGGCAGGCTCCACTGCATGTTGAGGCTGTCCGGCTGCCATTTGTACTCGGCCGTCATCACCTTGGCGACGTCGTCCTGATTCTTGCCCTGGCGGATCAGCGTCTGGACGCGTGTACGCATCTTTTCGGCGTTGTTGCGATAGGTGAGCAGGTCGGCTTTCTTCGACACTGGACCGTGACCGGGAATCACGGTATCGAAATCCAGACTCTTGTCGCCCATCACACTGTCGAGCGTCTTGGTCCATTCGACCAGGCTGCCGCCGCCGGGATAATCGATCAGCGGAGTCCCGCTGGTCATCATATCGCCAGTATGTAGAACACGAAGCGCGGGAAAATACACGAACGCATCGCCGTTGGTGTGACCCCGGCCGTAGTACTTCACCCGAACTTCCTTGCCGCCCAGGAACAGATCGGTGTCCTGAGTCAACGTGACGCGCGCCGGCACCATATTGTCGGGCGCATTCGATTGTTTGTGCTGCACAATGCCGTCGTGCGCGTTGCGCGTCGAGATGATCTCGGCGATCGAGCTCCAGCGGGTGTTCCCGCCGCTATGGTCGGCATGATAGTGCGTGCTGAGAATGTATTTGACGGGCTGATTCGTGACCTTCTTAACGTTGGCCATGATCTCGTCGAAGTGCTGTTCGAACTTGTCGTCCACCATGATCACGCCTTCGTTGGTGATGTAGATGGCAACGTTCCCGGCCTGACCGCCGTCGATGACATATAGATCATCGGCAACCTTGATGAGGTTGAACGGTGCAGGCGCCTTGGTCTGAGCGGGAGCCTGCTTACCCTGCGGATTCTGCGTGTAAGCCACCCAAGCTCCGCCCAGCGCCAAAAATCCGGCGAAAAGCCGTACCAGTATGGTCCGCTTCACTATTTTTTCCCTTTCGAGCGAGTCGCCGGGGGGCGCGCTGGTCCGCTCAGCTCCCTCACGTATTGCCGAGCCTGCGCCGCTTTATCGTCGTTGGGATACTTGTCCAAGAACGCGCCGAACTCCTTCTTGGCTTCGACCTTGCGATCCAGTTTCATGAGCGCAACGGCCTTGCCGTAGCTGGCATCGCGCTTCGCGGGATTCTCGGGATACCGCTCCAGCACTGCGTCGTAGGCCTTGACAGAGTCCTCATACTGCTCGCCGCGATCGTAAATGACGCCCATGTAGTACTGCGCCCTGGGTGCATTTTCCGAAGCCGGAAAGTGCGCAATAAAAGTCATGAACTCGTCCATCGCCAGTGAATTCTGGCCGCTCCGGAAATCGCGCTCGGCTGCCTGAAACGTGACGTCGGCCGAGGCACCCACCGTGGATCCGGTGGCTGCCGCCGTTCCACCGCCCGGCACGGAAGTCGGAGGCGGAGCAGCGGGCGGATTGCTTAACGACTTTAAGTTATTCAGAATCTCGGTCAGCTTACTGTCCTGGCTGGACATGCGCCGGTTGATCGCGTCCATGCTGGTTTCCAGGGCGCTTAGCGTTTGCGACAGTTGGTCCACCTTGATGCCCACGGCGTTGACCGGCTGTACCAGCTTCGCCTGCTGGTCCGCAATGGAGGACGTCAAGCTCTGCTGCAGGGAGTTCAGGGTCGCCGCCAGCTTCGCATTGGAGTCGAGCGACTGTTTCAGCAGCGCTTCCAAATCCGCGTTCTTCTGGTCCTGCGCTTCTTTGGACTGCCGGAGCTTATCCGCGATCTGCGCGACATCCCGCTGCAGCTCCTGAATCATCACCTTTTCCGACTGAGCCTGGAGCAAGCCCGTCAGAATAAATCCCGATGCCAGCAAGCGTGAGAACTTCATCACGTCCCTCCTTCGCGAAAAACGTTCGGAGGATGACCCACGGTTGCTCCGCGGCCATCCTCCCGTGTCAAACTTCCAAGCTACTGGCCCGGCGCCATGTGGTCGTGCCGATTCTTCTGATAGCACGCCTCGTTTGCGTCGGTGCACACCGGCTTTTCCTTGCCGTAGCTGATGGTCTTGATTCGATCGGCGGGCAGGCCTTGCATGACGTAGAACTCCTTCAGGCTGGTGGCCCGGCGATCGCCCAGACCCAGGTTGTATTCGGCCGAACCGCGCTCGTCGCAGTTCCCCTCGATCACCACCGTGAAGCCGGAATCCTGGGCGAAGATGCGCTTGAGCAGCTCCGCGTTGGCCGTAGCGGATCGCACGGCGTCGGCACGAAGATCGCTCATGTCGTAGTCGAAGTAAATATCCTGCGCCTCGCGGCTCAGGACTTCGGCGCTGGAGATGGTCACCTTGGGCGGCTGCGGCTTAGGTGGCGGCGGCGGTGGTGGAGCATTCACCGTTACCGTAACCGAGCGCGTGTCCATGCCTCCGGCCCCACTCGCAGTCAGCGTGTAGGTGGTCGAAGTGCCTGGGTTCACTTGCCGGCTCCCATCAGCCTGAACGGCGCCCACGCCCTGGTCGATGTTCATGGCGGTGGCATTGGCCACGGACCAGCGGAGTGTCGACGATTGGCCGCGCTCGATCGATCCCGGCTCGGCGGCGAACGTATTAATGCGGGGAGGCTGCGCCTTGGGCGGCGGCGGTGGTGGCGCCTCCACTTTCGGGGCGGGCGGGGGCGGTGGCGCCGCGGCGACCTTCTTCTTACATCCGGCGGCCGCAATGAAAAGCGTAGCGGCGAACACAGCTGCACTCAGTGTTCTGGTATTCATTCGCATACTTTCATATCCTCATAGCTCCTGTGAATTTCGATCACAACCGACTGCCGATTACTCGATTCCTTTGGCCCATACTGGCTGAATATTGTTACCTTGCGTCGTGAGCTGCCGGACATTCGTGCCGTCTGCCAGCATCGAATAAATCTGCGTGACACGTCCACGCATGGACGAAAACACCAGATGGACTCCGTCTGGCGCCCACCATGGATTCTCGTTCCTTCCACTGTTCGTCGTCAACTGGATCGGAACCTTGTCCGCGATGTCCATCACGAAAATATTGAAGTTGCCGGGCTCGTAACCACGGGTCCAGCAGAAAGCGATGTGGTGTCCGTCCGGACTCCAGGAAGGATTGGCGACGTCGCCTTCCCCGGTCGTAAGCATCTCCCGATCGGTACCATCCAGATTCATTCGCCATAGCTGCTGATGCCCGGATCGTCCGGAGATGAAGAGGATATCGCTACCGGTCTTCGGGTTCACTCGCGGCGAGACTTCGATCTTCTGGATGTTAGAAATTCGATGCATGCCGCCGCCATCGACTCCGGCCATCACAAGCTGCGTCCATCCGCCGACGTTTGCGGCAAACAGGATACTCCTCCCATCAGGGGTGAATTCCGGCGTCGCGACAACAGACGAAACCGGATTGACGAAGGTCTGACGACGGCTGGTATCGGTCGTGTGGACTCGGATCTGCGGATTGCCGCCGGCGAATGTCATGAAAGCGAACAATTTCCCATCGGCCGACACGGCGGGTTGACTGCTGCTCGAGCCGTAGCGGGTCAACTGGCGCTGGTTCGAACCGTCATAGTCCATCGACCAGATTTCTTTGATCCATGAACCGCCGCCTGTGCGGTCCGAGACGAAATAGATCCTGGTGCCTGACAGGCTCGCGATACCCAGCTGGCGGAGAATGTCCGCGGCAAACTCGCGCGCCACCTTCCGGGCGCCGTCATTATTCAAGGTCCCGTAATACCGGTTGGCGATGAGCTGAGCCGTCTGAACGCTGGTCTGCCCCACGTTGTAGAAGCTGCCGAAGAGCACCATCTGATCGTCCTGGACGCCGGTATATCCGAACGCCAGATAGTTCGCGTTGACGGGAGGCCGGGTCCAATCGGAGAACATCACCGGCGGTTTGAAATCGCTGGCCTGCTGCGGAACTTGCAGTGGGTAGGAGGTCTTGGGGGCCAGCTTGATCTGCCCGCTGTTTTCCAGCTCCGCCCACAGCGTTTTGTTGAACGCGTCCATGTACTGGTCGGCGGCGCCCGTTCCGTGCATGTCGGCGACCGCGATTACAGGAAGGTCTCCCTTTTTGATAACGCCCGGAATGTCCACCTGGCCGGGTAATGCGAACGAAAACGCGATCGCAAGAACGGCGGTAACAAGAAGCAGAGTTATGTTTCTGGTTTTCATCGCTTCAACTCGAATACAAACTCCACCATCGCGGAATTCCGCTCGAACTCGTTGGGCAATGGTGGAAATGGACTTGCCTCCAGGATCGCTCTTCGCACCGAGAAATCCAAGGTGGTGATCCCGCTGCCTTGCACGATGGAGGGAGCACTGACGGTGCCATCGCGCCGGATTTCGAAGCGCACCACCACTTGCGGCGCGGTACGAATGCTGGCGTCGACGTCACCGGTGCGCCAATGCTGCGTCACCCGCTCCTGAATCAGAGCCGAGTATGCACCGAAACGCGAACCGAGCGTGGTGTTCGCGCCCGTGCCAATGCGCCCGGCGCCGGCCATTTCGGAATACTGTGGATTCGAGACCGCGGGCGCCTGCTGCGCTTTGATCTTGTTCGGATCCAGCTCGTCAAACGATTTGAAGTGCCGCACCTGGGGCTGGGTCTCCACCTTGGCCCGGAGTGGCTTGGCATTCTTGCTCTTCAGTTCGACGGCGTTCTTGGGCGGTGGAGGCTCTCGTTTCACCCGCTCCTGCTTGGCGGGCTCCTGCGGCACTTGAGACTGCGTGTCGTGCGCCACCAGATTCTCCGGACCGCTGTGCGGCAGAGGTATCGACTTGGTGACGGTGATGCCAACCGCCGCGCCTCCGGCATTCGGGTCGCCGAACGCTTCACGATGCCCGAGGATGAAGGCGTACAACACCAGTGCGACGACGACAGCGGCATGCAGCGCCAAGGCTCCCGTAAAGGGGCCTCGCAGCGACTCGCGTTGGTCGAGAATGTCGGCGTGCATCTTTACTTCTCGGGCTGCATAACCAGGTTCTGCTTCAGGCCCGCCTGGTCCAATGCGCTGATAACTCCAGCCAGCGTTCCCCAGATCAGGTTTTTGTCGGCCCTAACGTACACGTCTTTCTGGTCGGGGAACTGGCGCTTGACCTCTTTCCCAATATTGTTAATATTCACCAGCTTATCGTTCAGCTTGGTGGTTCCATCCCTTGCCACACTGATCACCGGGTGCTCTTCCGTGGTGTCTTTGACTTGCCTCACCTTGGGTACATCGATTTGGAGCCCAAACTCCATGACGCTGGCCGTGACCATAAAGATGATCAGCAGCACAAGAACGACATCGACCAGTGGGACCACGTTCATTTCCGACAGGACTCCAACCTGCGAGCGCCATCGCCCGCGTCCGCCCCGGCCGCCGTTCGACCCCATACCGGAAAACGCCATCTCTGACTCCTATTATTTACGAACCTTCGGTCAGTTCCTCTTAGGGACCTTCGGTTCTCTCGGCAACGTTCATGAATTCCAGAGAGAAATCCTCGAGCCGCTGACCTATCTCCTTGATTCCATTATTGAAATAGTTATAGGCGATGGCCGCCGGAATGGCCGCACCCAGGCCGAATGCGGTAGCCAAGAGGGCGTTGGCGATCCCCGGTCCCACTGCTCGCAAACTGGTGGAACCCGCCGTGCCCAATCCGTTGAATGCCTCAATGATTCCCAGGACGGTTCCGAATAGCCCTATAAAAGGACATACGGACGCCGCAGTCGCCAGCCAGTTCATGTTTCGTTCCAGCCGCGTGATTTCCTCACTGATTCCCATTTGCAGGCTGCGTTCCAAAGCGATCAGGTTGGTCAGTTTGGAGCGGGATGCTTTCTGGCGGCTGAGTTCGCTGTAGCCGAAGTCGAAGACTGTTGCCAGCGGAGCGGAGCGAAACTGCTCCACTGCAGCGGCAATCGCGTCCAGCCCGGCGGATTTTCGAAACGCCTTGAGAAATCGCTGGTTGGCGCGCCGTGCGCGGCGGAATCCCCCCAGCTTGGAAAAGATGATGGTGAAGGAAAGCAGGGAGAATATCAGGAGGATACCGACGACGATGAGCAAGACCGGATCGGAAAGATCCGTCAGCGCCGAAAAATTTACCTGCAACAGTACGCCGTTCCAGTGTGGCAGCGTCAACCCGTTTTAATTCCCTTCTCCTGCCGACATCACCGCGCTAAGCGGCGCTCCCTTTTCCAATTGTAAACGAGACACCCCTGAAACATGCAAGCTAAAAAATGTTTGCAGGACGAGGAGTACTGTCTTGGCTGGATGGTGGGACAGGCGATCTTGCTTGCCCGCAAGCGGGTCACCTGTCGTCCTCATCGGCAGGCAACGAGATTGCCTGCCCTACTATAATCGGTTCCAGTGCTGGTCGAGCTCGCGGTCGAAAATTACGCGGTGATCGAAAAGGCCCGCGTGCGGTTCCACCCCGGCCTGAATCTACTCACCGGCGAGACCGGGAGCGGCAAATCCATTGTGGTCGATGCCCTGGGGCTGCTTCTCGGCGGCCGCGCCTCGCCGGAAATGGTCCGGACTGGCGCCGCGCGAGCCCGTGTCTCGGGGATCTTCGAAGTCGCCGAAACGCCTGCGCTGGCCAAATTGCTCGAAGATGCCGGGATCGAAATCGAGGATCGCGAGCTTCTCGTCGAGCGCGAAATCCAGACCGGCGGCAAGTCGCGCGCTTTTGTAGGCAACCGCCCCGCCACCGCCGCCCTGCTCAAGGATCTGGCGGTCCACTTGGCCGATATCCATGGCCAGCACGACCAGCAGCAGCTCTTTTTCCCCGCCGTCCAGTGCGACATGCTGGATGCGTTCGCAGGAGCGGGCGACCTCGCAAGCCAGGTGTCCGAAGCATTCCGGGCATGGACGCGTACCACTGTCGAACTCCAGGAACTGGACCGCGGCGCGCAGGAGAAACTTCGCCTGGCGGACCTGTGGTCGTTCCAGCGCAAGGAAATCGAGGTGGTCTCGCCGCAGCCCGGCGAGGATGCCGAACTCGAAAATGAACGCCGCGTGCTGCGCAATGTGGTCCGATTGCAAGAGCTGGCCGGCGGCGCGTATGCCGCGTTGTACGAAGATCCCGCCAGCGCCTCGGCGCAGGTCGGGCTGATCGCCAAACGCCTGGAGGAGTTGTCGCGCATCGACGAAAGCGCGCAAGAGATGCTGGCGCAGATCCAGCCGGCGGCGATCGCTCTGCAGGAGACCGCGCATTCCCTTCGCCACTACCTGGGCAAACTGGAGGCGGATCCCGCGCGTCTCGACGAGGTGGAAGACCGGCTGGCCGCGCTCGAAAAGCTCAAGCGCAAGTACGGAGCGTCGGTCGAGCAAGTGCTCGCGTTTCTGGAGGAAGTTCGCACCAATCTGAGCGCAGTGGAAACCGCGGACGACCGCCGCAACGCGTTACAGAAAGAAGTCGCTGCATTCGCGGGCGCTTACGAAACCGCCGCCAAGCAGCTCTCGGCGCGGCGCAAGGAAGCGGCGATCCAGCTCGGTAAGCGTGTCGAGCAGGAGCTCGCAGCGCTAGCCATGGAAAAGACTCGCATCGAAATCCGCGTCGCGACCAATATGGACCCGATGGAATGGTCCGAGCGCGGGGTTGACACGGTCGCCTTCCTGATCGCGCCCAACGTGGGTGAGGAACTGAAGCCGCTGGATAAGATCGCATCGGGTGGCGAGCTGTCGCGCGTCGCTCTGGCTCTCAAGACGTGCATAAGTCCGGCCACGAGAAAGAATGTTTCGCCGCGCACGCTGGTTTTCGATGAAGTCGACGCAGGCGTCGGAGGCAGCGCCGCGGAAGCCGTCGGACGGCGACTCAAGAAGCTCTCCAGCGCGAATCAGGTAATCTGCGTGACCCACCTGCCCCAAATCGCCGGCTTCGCGGATCATCACTACTTCGTCGAAAAACGCTCGGAACAAGGCCGCACCATCGCGACCATCGAGGAGTTGGCGCCCAACGCTCGCACGCGCGAAATCGGCCGCATGCTGTCAGGCGAGCGCATTACCCAGGAGGCCTTGCGCCACGCCGAACAGCTCCTCAAGATGGCCGCGAAGTGACCGCATCCGACCCCCAGAACACCCTTGACCAAAGAAAGCGGGCCATCCGTTTTATCGTATGCCTCGGCATCGTCAGCATGTTTGCCGACATTACCTATGAGGGCGCCCGCAGTGTCATCGGACCATTCCTGCACGACCTCGGCTCGAGCGCTACACAAGTCGGACTCATCGCCGGCATCGGCGAGATGCTGGCCGCCAGCCTGCGTTTTTTCTCCGGACGATTCGCCGACAGAACCCGCTCCTACTGGACCATCACCATCATCGGCTACAGCGTGAATCTGGTCGCGGTGCCCGCCCTGGCCTTCGCCGGACATTGGTGGATGGCAGCGATCCTAGTGGCCCTGGAACGCACCGGGAAAAGCATTCGCGGCCCGGCGCGCGACGTCTTGTTGTCCGAGGCGACGGCGGTCGTCGGACACGGCTGGGGATTCGGTCTGCACGCAGCGCTCGACCAGACGGGAGCAGTCATTGGCCCCTTGTTGGTCGCCGCGACGGTCTTGAAGTCGCATGCGTTTGGTCCCGCATTCCTCGGACTGGCCCTGCCCGCCGCAGCGGCCGTCGCCGCGCTGCTGGTGGCGCGCGCCTGGTTCCCGGCTCAAGGTGCGACGGCACCCCAGCAAATCGAACAGACGGCCTTTCCCAGGGTCTTCTGGTTCTACGTCGCCGCCGCGGGCTTGCTCGCCTGCGGCTTTGCGGACTTCGCGCTGCTCTCCTACCACTTTCAGAGCACTGGCATCGTTGGGCCGGCCATGATCCCTCTGCTTTATTCCGGCGCGATGGCCGTGAATGGTATCACGGCTCCGCTATTTGGACGATTATTCGACCGCTTTGGCGTGGTACTGCTCTCGATCGGGACTCTGATCTCGATGCTCTCGCTGCCTCTGGGGTTTCTCGGCGGACCCACGGCGGCGATGGCCGGCGTCGCATGTTGGGCGACCGGCATAGGAGCGCAGGATGCGATTCTGCGATCCGGTATCGCCCAAGTCGTCTCGATGAACAAGCGCGGCAGTGCTTTCGGCGCGTTCAACGGAGTCTACGGCGTGATGTGGTTTGCGGGAAGCACCATCATGGGTATGCTCTATGACCATTCGATTACAGCCTTGGTGGTATTCGGTCTAACCTTGCAACTCGCCGCCGCAGGAGCATTCTTCTGGTTGCGTGCAAGACTGCAAGCCTCGCAACATGACCGTTAACTATCTTATTTACCTAAGGTTATAGACGGTAAGCCGGGCCGTCACCTTAGATCTGTACAGGAGCATTCGGTCGGTGGTAGCATGATGTTGTCCAGTTGTGAAACCTTTAATTGAAGGTTTCATCGCGTCTCTTTCTCGAGGGAAGAGCTACCGACTGCCCGGTGGGCTTCCCGAAAGCTTGGCACGCTACCCGACCTAGAGTCAGTAGCAAGCCGGCCGGTGAGTATCCTCCTCCGAGTACTCACCGGCTTTTTTCATTTGGCCGCGCGAGCGCAAATCCTATTTTGGACGCGTAAGAGCGAACAGCAAGCGTGCCGGCGCCAAGGGTGCAAGTTTTTCCGCCCATCCACCTTCGAGCGCCCGCCGCAACACTCCGGCGATCTGGAACGGCTGACGCAGGCTCGCGCGGCACTCGCGGAGGTACTCCGCTACAGGCTGTCCGATGGCGGCCGCTTTCCCGGCCATGGCTCCCGACCGGACTGCCGCCAGCAATCCCGAGCCGGTGAACGGATCGACGAAGGAAAGCGCATCGCCTGCCGGATAGGCATCGCCCGCGTGGGAGAATGTCTGACCATACTGCAGCGGCCCCGTGGAAAACCACGACGTTACCCGACGCAACGGCTGAAGCCGATCGGACAACGTCCGGCAATGCATCACGACGCCGTCATATTCGAAACCAAAGCGTGAAAGGAAACTCTCCGGAGCGAGGCCGCATACGTTGGTCTTGCCCGCTTCGATGGAGCTGACGCCCACATAGCAGCGATCGAAAAAAAACAGCTCCACGGCGTCGTCGGTGGGACCTTCAAAGTGCGCCTTAAATCCGAACAAGCGCTGGCCGCGTGACGTCGGGGTGGCCCGGCGTCCGGTGGCAACGATCAGCGGGGACTCCTCCGTTGCACTCACGACGTCCGCACCCGCCGCACGAGCCTGATCGAGCAGCAGCAGATCGAACGCGTAACGGCTCAGTCCGAACGCTGGGTCCGGCAAACGCGAGCTTTTCGAGCGCGAACCGAAATGGAGCATGGTCCGGCTGACGCGTGCGGGACGCGCGGCCTGGAAGGCGTCCCATAGGCCTAACCTGTCCAGCTCCGGTCCGATCTCTGGCGACAAGAACTCACCGCAGACCTTGTGCCGCGGCAGACGCGACTTCTCGATCACCGTCACGCCGCTGTCACATGTCCGGTGGCGCAAGGCTGCCAAAGCCGCCGCCGATCCGGCGGGACCTCCGCCCAGAATGTTAATGCACTTCATGAAACATACCGATCACCACTATACTGGCATCTAAGTCCTCATTTTTCTCGTCCATGCAAAGTTATGACATGATCGTGATCGGCTCGGGACCCGCGGGCCAGCGAGCCGCTATCCAGGGCGCCAAGTCCGGGAAACGGATCGCGGTGGTAGAACGGCGCGAGTACGTGGGCGGCGCCTGCATCAACACCGGCACTATCCCGTCGAAAACTCTTCGCGAGGCTGTGCTGCATCTTTCCGGATACGCCTACCAGGGCGTTTACGGCGTCAATTATCGCGTCAAAGAGAAGATCACCATGGCGGATCTGGCCTTCCGGGTCCAGCACGTCATCAAGACCGAAATCGACGTCACCGTCTCGCAGCTCACGCGCAATGGCGTGGAGATGCTGTTCGGCTGCGCCTCGTTTGTCGATCCGCACACCCTCCGCGTCACCAATGTAAATGGATCGACGGACTATCAGGCCGAAAACATCATCATCGCGACCGGCACCAAACCGGCGGTATCTCCCAAGGTTCCGTACAACAATCGCAATATCATCAACAGCGACCAGATCCTGAACATGCAGGAGATCCCCAAAACCTTCATCGTAGTGGGTGGAGGCGTCATCGGAGTCGAGTACACCTGCATGTTCGCGACGCTCGGCGTCCGCATGATCCTGGTGGAAAAACGGCCGCGGCTACTGGAATTCGCCGACGGCGAAATGGTGGAGGCTCTGTCTTACCACCTGCGCGACAACCGCGTGACCATGCGGCTCAACGAAGAAGTTTCAAGCGTCGAGGAAACGGCCGACGGCGGTGTGGTGGCGAGCCTCGAAAGCAACAAGAAGATCAGCGGCTCGGCGCTGCTCTATGCGGTCGGCCGGCAGGGGAACGTCGACGAGCTGAATCTGGCGGCAGCGGGTCTCGAAGCCGACGATCGCGGGCGGATCAAAGTAGATGTCGACTTCCGCACCAAGGTCCCGCACATCTTCGCAGCGGGCGACGTGATCGGTTTCCCGAGTCTGGCATCCGTCTCGATGGAACAGGGCCGCATCGCCTCCGCGCGCGCCTACAATCTGCCGGTGAAATCGAATCCCGCGACCTATCCGTACGGGATCTACACCATCCCCGAAATTTCCTTCATCGGGAAGACCGAGGAGCAGCTCACCGACGAAGACGTTCCCTACGAGGTCGGCGTGGCGTACTATCGCGAGATCGCCCGCGGCCAGATCCGCGGCGATACCACCGGCCGACTCAAGCTGATCTTCCACCGCGAAACCCGCGAGATCCTGGGAGTCCACATCATCGGCGACGGCGCGACCGAATTGCTTCACATCGGACAGGCCGTGATGATTCTCAAAGGGACGGTTGGGTATTTCGTGGACACGGTCTTCAACTATCCGACCTTGGCCGAATGCTACAAAGCGGCCGCCTTCAACGGACTGAACAAGCTCGCGCGCGGATAGCCACACGCGAGCCTGTTCCGCGAAGAAACTACTTGCCGGACGTGATCGCCAGAGCGGCTCCTTTCAGCGATTTCGAAGCCGGACACACGCTGAGTTCGTAGGTCCATCCGTCGGTCACAATATTGGCAAGCTCGGTGCGGTCACTGCTAGTGAACATGAGCGGTGATTCCGGCTTGGCTAGCGCACCCGGACTAGAGCGCGCGAACACGATGGCCTGCATCTTGGTCGTCTCGTTCTCAAACAGGAGAACCGTAGGAGCGCCTGGGATGGTGGAAATGGAGTACGCTCCGGCAGGCATATCCTTGCCTCCCGCGGAGAACCCAAACGGGATGCGCGCATGCAGCGTCTCAGCCGACGCGGAACTCACGGCGCCCAATAGGGAGGCCGCCAAAAGCGCTGATTTCAAGAGATTCGTTTTCATTGGAGAAATGTTTCCTTTCGATGCCCCAAAGGGGCGGTTTTTGGAATGAGCCGTGAATTCGCACACGGAATACGCGTGCGGAAAGGAATCTTCGGCAGGGAATGATTCTAAGGGAGAACAGCCTGGGCGGGGGCTACTTGTGCGAGCAAAACTGCTTTGCTCTTACAGCTTCAGTTTACCCGATTTGGAGCCTTTGTCAATGAAAAACCCACCTTAGCGTGGTGCGTGGCATGAGGAAGACTACGCAGGTATACCCAGGCACTAGGGAGCGTTCGTGCGCCTAGAGCGCCAACTTGCCGTCGTACACCATGTCGTCCAAGTAGAAGGTCTCGCCGAATTTCAGGCGGCCGATCTCCGCATCGAACTCTACGCGCCGGTCGGACGTCGATATCTCGGTCGATTTCGAAAAGAAAAAGACGATGACGGGTCCGTCGTCTCGCTGTAGAATCTCTACACTCGACGGCTTAAAGTCTTTTTTGCCGTCGCGCTTCAGAACCGCCTGCTTCTTCAGATCGCTCTCCATCGCGCGGGTATCCGCCTTCAGCATGCTGCGCGGAACGCCGAGTACGGCGATCGCGTAATGGTCCTCATCCACAGTCGGCGCGTCCAAGTCGCGACCCCTGAACTCGGCTGCGCGCACGGGCAGTGCGCTCTCCCAGCGAAGCGTTAGCATAGGCGGCGTCACTAGATCCGTTTTGCTGCCATCGTCGGGATTTCCGCCACTTGGGTTGCCTCGAGTGTTTCCTCCGCCGGGATAACCTCCGCCGCCCGGATATCCGCCGCCGGGCCGGCCCATTCCGCCGATGCCGGGCAGTCCTATTCCAACTCCGCCGATTCCGATTCCGCCGCCTCGCCGGCCTCCCCCGCCTCCGCCCCGACGCTGCCCATCATTAGCTCGTCCCTCCATCGTAGGCGTGGTGGTCTTGACCCAAGGCGAATCCGTCATGATCTGGTGGGCATCATCCACCGTCCATTCCGGGACGGGCTTCTTCCAAGCGTCGGCTTGCGGGGCCTTGTCGTCTGCCAAAAGGGATACTGCACCAGCCGCCAAGATTCCCAACACGAGCCGAGATCTAGTCATAATGCACACCTTCGCCCTGTAGACGCGCGCGCCAACGGCAAGGTTTCTTACGGTCGCCTCTTAAAGTGCTCAGTGCGACATCGAATAAACGATGTAGTTCGACACGATCCGGAAGGCTAGCGCCGCGAACTTCTCATCGTATTGAGGGTCATCCGCGTACTCCCACGCATCGCCGAGGTCCATGTTGTGGCAAATCGCCACCATCAGCCGGCCTTTGTCGTCGTAGATGCCGCGCCAGGTTGCGTTGTAGCCGTCCTGCTCATAGGTGCGGCCGCTCCGCAGGTACTGAGCCCCAGGAACCTGATACCGGCCGTCCAAATCGTAGATCGTGTGGAAAATCGCGTCCTTGTCCGGAATGTCCACAACCTGCCGGTCGGGGAACACGCGCTGCATCGTCTCCATGAACACGGCCCATTCCTGGGTGCCGTGGAAGTCGTCGCACATGAAGAAGCCGCCGCGCAGCAGGAAATCGCGCATCTGCACAATCTGGCTATCCGTGAGCTGCCAATGCCCGACTTCCACCGCATACAGCCAGGGATAATTAAACACGTCGTCGCCGTCGTCCAGATTCACCGGCTGCTCAACCGAGCGGACATGAATGCGCGTCAGGCGCCGCAAGGCGACCGCCACATGGCGATCCGCCGCCGTATAGTCGGTTGTCCAACTGGATCGGCCATTCCTCCAATCGCCTCCGCGATTGCGTCCGAACCCTCGGCCGAAACCTGGATAGGGAGGATACATCAGCCGGGCGAACGCCCATTCCGTCTTCTCCTGGTAATCAGGAGGGATCGCGATATTGTCTTGTCCGGGATATTCCCGCCACGGCTGTTGCCACGCGAGAGCGGCGCTGAACACCCCAAGTATGCCAAGCGGCACGGCTACTAAGGCCCAAACCTTCACGCGCCTATTATAAGGATTCCACGGAGTGAGTGGCCGGCGGGTCCCGTTCGATCCGATTCCGCAGCGGGCGTCCAAAGCCTTCCCACTGGATCGCGACCTCATCGCCGTGGTCCAGAACCACGCCGTCTCCGTAACTGGAAACGCTGCCGCCCAAAAAATGGACATGCACGTCTCCGGGAATCCGGTGCGGCTCAAACTCAAAATGATGCTGCTCGATCTGCTCCAGCCGGAACGCTGTGTGCTTTTCGCCGGTGCGGATTTCCTTGGACCATATGGGCACCGAATTTCGCTCCACGGCAACCGATCCCGCCACGTCCTGAAATTCGGCATCCAGCGCCAGCTCCGGCCCGATCGCGCAATTCCGCAGCTTGGCCCGCGAAAGCAATCGAGCGTCCTGCACGGGCATGACGGGATCTGCGAATTCGTT
>Ga0157375_10001272_pt1 | contig 21812 bp, 21 predicted proteins | sample M35metaG_FD_115311 | JGI IMG/M metagenome (GOLD analysis project Ga0157375, IMG submission 115311) | Miscanthus rhizosphere microbial communities from Kellogg Biological Station, Michigan, USA - M3-5 metaG | ecosystem: Host-associated > Plants > Roots > Rhizosphere > Soil | place: USA: Michigan... | reverse complement strand
CCACCTTCATCCGGCGTTTGACCTCTCGGGGCGCGATACGCAGCCGCCCGGCCAGGCTGTTCACCACCGCCGGCACCATCGCGGTCTGATCGGGCGGATCGGCGATCTCACCGAACACCCGATACATCAGCCCGCGGTTGCTGCGCTCCTGAGTCTCCAGCCGCTCGGCCATCTCCGCCCGGAACTCGTTGCCCACCTCATCACTGGACCGGCAGCGCATCTCGGCGTAAGCGAACTCCACCTGATCGGCCAACGCGCGAAACCGCTCACGCGCCGCCTGCCCAGTCACGAATCCACCCACACCCCAACGCTATCCACCACCACCGCCAAACAAGCCAGGCCGAATCCGACCCTCACAGAATCTGCGGATGAAGTCAGAACTGTGGACAACTCGCGCGAACGCCCCGGATTTGTCGGCGGCAGATGCTAAGCGCTGGCCGCCGTTACTGCTTGGCCATAGCGATGTTGAAGCGGTCCTCCGCGGTGATCAGGTGGTCGTGGCTGTCCTCGCCGAGGTCGATCTGCACCCACTCGATCTCGCCGGTGAACTTGTTGTCGGTGGGCCCATAGTCCGGCGAAGCCGGTGAGCCGGTGTCCGAACCGACGTCGCAGGCCTCGTCGGCCGAGAACGCCATCGGCTGGGTCTTGTCCACACGCCCCTTCCCGACGGCCTTACCGTCGTAATACAGCGTGACGTCGCCGCCCTTCCCGAGACCGCCACCGTCATAGGTGAATTCCATCCGCACCTGATGCGCGCCGGCCGGGATCTTCTTGGTGGCCTCCGCCATGAAGTGTTCGATGCCGAAGTAGCAGTAGCAGTACTTGAGCCTGCCCTCGTGCGCATACAAGGTCCACCCACCCGCGCTGCCGCCCTGGGTGACGATCACGCCCGTCGCACCGTCGTTGGGCACGACGACATCAGCGGTTACCTGATGCGACTTGTTTCGCATAGAGACCACACAGCCCTCGGCGACCCGCATGCCGGAGAACAGTAGTTGCGAGTTGCCCTTGATGAGCTGGGGACGTCCCGCGATATCCGGGTTGATGCGCTCGAAGCCGCGGTCATCCAACGGAACGACGTTGTACTTCACCGCTTCGATGAGCCAAAGCCGTTGCAGCTCAGCGAGTTTCTCCGGGTTCTCCTTCGCGAGGTTGTTGGCTTGGGTCCAGTCGTCCGGCCCGTACAACTCCCACACGTCGGTGTCGAATGGCGGTGGTGCATCCGCTTTCCACGGGTCCAGCCCTGTAAGTAGATGCCGCGGTTGCCCATCATCTCGAAGTACTGCACCTCGTGGGTCTCCGGCGCCTTCGCGTCGCGCAGCGTGGACATCATGCTCACGCCTTCCAGCGGTGCCTGAGTGATGCCATTGACGGATGCGGGCGCAGGCAGCCCCGCGGCTTCGAGGATGGTCGGCACCACGTCGATCACATGATGGAACTGATCGCGCATACCGCCTTTCTCGGCAACGCCGTTGGGCCAGTGCACGATTGCGCCGTTGCGGGTGCCGCCCCAGTGCGACGCGACTTGCTTCGTCCACTGGTAAGGCGCGCAGAGGGCGTGCGCCCAGCCCACCGCGTAATGGTTGTAGGCAGCAGCCGTGCCGAAGTCATCGATCTTGGAGAGTAGGAACTCGGTCGTCTCGATGCCCGGCAGCCCGTTGAGTGTGGTCATTTCGTTGAAGCATCCGTTGAGCGTGCCCTCGGCGGAAGCGCCGTTGTCACCGATGATGTAGTAGATCAACGTGTCATCGAGGACTCCGAGATCGTCGATGGCATCGACGACCCGGCCGACCTCATGGTCGGCCTGCTCGAGGAATCCGGCATAGATCTCCATCTGCCGGGCCAGCACGGGCTTCAGCTCCTCGGGCATATCGTCCCACGCCGGGATCTCGTCGTGCCGCTTGGTCAATTTCGCGTCCTTCGGCACCACGCCGAGCTTCTTCTGCCGGGCAAGTGTCTTCTCTCGCAGTACATCCCAGCCGTCATCGAACTTGCCTTTGTACTTATCCGACCACCACTTCGGCACGTGGTGTGGCGCATGGGTGGCGCCAGGCGCGAAGTAGACGAAGAACGGCTTGTCGGGCATCAACGCCTTCTGCTGACGAATCCATGTGATCGCCCGGTCGGCGAGGTCCTCGGTTAGCGTGTAGCCGTCCTCCGGGCTCATGGGTGGATCGACGGCCGTAGTGCCCTCGTACAGCCCTGGGTAGTACTGGTTGGCCTCGCCACCCACGAAGCCGTAGAAATGTTCGAACCCCGAACCGGTCGGCCACTGGTGGAACGGGCCCACCGGCGAGACCTCCCACACCGGCACCTCGTGGCACTTACCGAACTGCGCGGTGGAATACCCGTTGAGCCGAAGGGTTTCGGCGACGGGCGCCTTCTCTTTCGGCCGGATGCTGTTGTTGCCAGGAGCCGACGTCGCCATCTCGGTGATCGCGCCCATTCCGACCGAGTGATGATTGCGGCCGGTCAGCATCGCTTGGCGCGTCGGCGAGCACAACGCGGTCGTATGAAACCTGTTGAGTTTCAACCCATTCGCTGCGAGCTTCTCGGCCACCGGTGTCTTACATGGTCCGCCGAATGCCGATGAGGCGCCGAATCCGACATCGTCGATCAGGACGATCATGACGTTCGGTGCGCCCATCGGAGGCCGTAACGTTGTGATAGGGGGTATTTGGTGTTCGGGTCTTTTGCATCATACGTAGTCAGGCCTACGTGTTTGAGGTCGGGCATCGGCAGCACCTCGCGCGCGATCCGCGCCTCCGGTACAGGGGACGATTTCGTGGCCTTTGTTGGCGTCGCCTTCTTGGCCGAAGCCTTCTTCGTCGTTTTCGCCATATTGACCTCTCAACGATTGTCCGTAGGCCCAGAAGCGGCTCAGTTTACGCCGCCGAAAACCGCATCGGAGGCATGTTCATCCAGGAGACGTCGGCTCTCGAGCAGCGGCGATGCCCGCCAGGCTCCTGGTGATGGTTGCGACTTCTGCGACGAGCACGCGCGCCGCCGCATTGTCGGCGGCAAGTCCCGCACCCTGCTCGCGCACCTGTTGATTCGCAGCCGTGAGCTCATCGATGTCGACGGTCCACGGCGTGGCTGCGCTCGGACGTGCGCCCCGCAGCGCGTCGACGTAATCATCGACCGCAGCGACGAATTCGGGTGTGAGCGCCGTCGACGGTTCACTGGACAGAGTTGTTTCCAGCGAGGTGCATGCGCTCGTCACGGCGTTCAGCGCTGTGCGGTAGGACCGCAGCCACCGCCGTAGCTCACGCGAATCCGCCCGCGTCGCACCGGATGCCGCTTCAAACGCCGCGCGCGCCCGGAACGCTCGCTGCCAAGCCGCCGACAACGCTTCGGCTGGGTGATCGAGCTCGTGCACGAACGCCTTGACGACCGCTGCCGCGTAGTCGATTTCGGACTTGAGCAGCTCACCGGCGCGCTGGTGCAGCCGAATCAACCCGTGATCCGGCAGCACGACATGAGCCATTACCGCCAGGCCACCGCCAATGACTACCGCAAACAACAGGTCTTCGATGGACGGCCCTGCCTTCGCAGGGTCGACGTCGAGCAGGAACGTGATCGTCGCCGCCAACGCCGAAGTCACCGCCAGGTATCCGAACCGCGCTGCCGCATACGTCACCGCGAGAAAAACCACCGCCACAACGACCGCCGACGAACCCGCGGGCTGCCAGATCGAACTCAGCGCCGAGGCGACCAGGACACCAACGGCGATGCCCCCCACCCGCCCGACGCAACGCGTGTAGGTGTGCGCGGTCTCCGGACGCAGCACGATGAGCACCGTCAGCGCGATCCAGTGGCCGTGCGCCACGGCGACGAATCGATCCGCTGCCACGCCCAGCGCGGTAGCTGCCGACAAGCGGATGGCATGCCGCAACACCGGCGACGTCCACGTCAGGTGGCCACGCATCACATCGACGGCGGCGAGCACAGAGCCGATCAGGTCGGGGCGCCGGAACTCACCGAACCGTGACGCGGCGGCCTCATGAAGTTGCTGTGAAAACCGTTGCGCCGCGGCCGTGTGCGACCCCGTCACCGCCGCCGCCGTGGCATCGACGCGGGCCAGCGCGTATTCGGCGTCCCGCCGCGCCGTGTGGTTGTGGCTCGCGATGGCGTCGAGGAATTCAGCGGCGGGGGACAGCAGCAACGCGACGGCCTCGTCCCCGCCGCCCAGGGCACCAAGTGTCGCAGTGATCCGCTCGGGCAGCCGGTAGCCGCCGTGGTAAGCCAGCGGGCGTCGGGTTGCGTCGCTGTCGACGAACGCCTCGCGCAGGGAGGAGAGAGGGGCGGTGCCTACCGACGCGTCGCGGTCGGCGGCGACCCGGCGGGCATCCTCGGCGAGTTTCCGGTAGGCGCCCGTCAGCGCCTCGCGTTGCACCCGCCAGCGCTGCGGCGGCCAGACGGCGATCAGCACCGCCTGAACACAACCTGCCACCACGGTCAGCAGCGTTGAAAACACCACCCCGGCCACCGAAGGCGCCACCGGCGGTGAGATCACCAAGAGTGCGGCGCAGGCGGCCCCTACCACTCCCGGATTACTGCCCAGCGCCCACTGCATGCCTGCCGCAAAGCACCAGATCGCGACGACGGCGATGAACACCCAGCTGTAGGACGCGGTCAGCGCCCCGAGGAAAACGGCGACGCCCATCTGTAGCGACACCACAATGACCACCGGCACCCGGCCAGCCGGGCTGTCCTGCATCGCGACCGCGCCTGCGATCGCCGCGGCGCCCGCCGCCCACACCGCAGCCGCCGGAGACACCGATGCCAGCGCGACAGCCGCCACCGCAAGCATCGCCAGCAGACTGCGCGACACCGCAGCGACGTCTGGTGTCGTCAGCCGCAGGGCTTGATACCAGCCCCGGCCCGCCTGGGCGAGCAGCCGACCGCCCGTGGTCATCCGCCTATTCTGACCCCACCGAGGTCACCGAATGGTGGAGTACACGCGTCAAATGCTGCGCCGTTGCCCAGGCAGTTTCGCCAGGCCGGCGGAGCAACGCTGCGCGAACCGCGGATCAGAATCTTGCGTTCGAAATTTCACAACCGTCAAATGCTTTGCGGCACAGCGCATACCCCTTAAGGCTGCGCAATTCTCGTGAGATTCTGAGGCCGAATGTGACCACATCACCAGGCCGTCGGAGGTACGGTCAGCCAACCGGTTCAAACGGGCAACTCTGGAGGGCCGATGGCCAACAATGCTGTCGTCGCCGACCGCGTTGCTGGAACTTTTCGGATCTTCCGGATCCCATGCATTTCTTCGCGTCAGGTCCTGGTTGCGTTTTGCGCGACTTTGCGCCGAATCACACCCCTGTCCGAAAACTGAATGGAGCTGTCATGAGCACGGCCGCCGAGCGTGCAGCACAACTCGATCTCGTCGCCCGATTGAAGTCGGCCTATCCCGAGCTTCCGGACGCACCGACGCCGGACATGTTGGACCACGAGCGCATCACCGCCTACCTGAAGCCCGTCCATGACGTGGGCGGCGAGCCGGATGCGCCGATGAAGTACGAGAACAAGCAGTACGAGCTGTGGGAACACATGACGTACGTGACCTGTGAGGTCCTCGGGTGGCGTGGCATCTGGCTGTCGGAGGAACGTCGCCGGATGGGCAACGTCGACGTCGGCCGGGCCGAGTATCTGGGGCTTCCGTATTACGGTCGCTGGCTGCTTGCCGTCGCGCGCATCCTCGTGGAAAAGCATCACATCGGCCTTACTGAGTTGAGCGAGCGGATGGCCGAGGTCAAGGAACGTTACGCAGGCGGGCTCGCCGGCAAGACAGTCGAGGCCAAGCCGAAGTCCGAAGGCGACGGCTCACAGGTCAAACGCAACGAGCACCACAAGCACGCACTCGGAAAAGGGGACCCGCAGGTATATACCGGCCAGGCCGGGCCGCCGAAGTTCAAGGTCGGCGACGCGGTGGTGGTGCGTGAGCTTCCAGTCGTCTTCTACACCCGCACCCCGGAATACGTGCGCGGCGCGAAAGGTGAAATCGAAGCTGTCGCATACGAAAGCCCCGCCGCCGAGGACGAGACATGGGATCGTCCCGCCACACCGGAGTGGTTTTACATCGTTCGGTTCAACATGTCCAAGCTCTGGTACGGCTATACCGGAACGGCCGATGACATCATCTCAACCGAAATTCCCGAACGCTGGCTGCAAGCCGCCAAATAAGCTGCCCGGAAAGGAATTTGCATGACTGATCACGATCACGACCACGAACGCACCGTCGCACCGATGGTCGACGAGATCACCGATTTCGAGGTCTTGGAAATCGCACTGCGCGAATTGTGCATCGAGAAGGGCATCTTCACCGCCGAAGACCATCGGCGGATGACCGAATTCGCCGAGCAGATCGGCCCAACGCCCGCTGCGCATCTGGTGGCCAAGGCATGGCTCGACCCCGAGTTCAAGAAGCACGCGCTCGCCGAGCCGATGACGGCAAGCAAAGAGGTCGGCGTCGACTGGCTGGAGCCCACGGGTTTCGGCACACCCAGCGACTTCACCGCCTTCCAGATCCTCGCGGACACACCAACGCTGCACAACGTGATCGTCTGCGCATTGTGCTCGTGCTACCCGCGCCCGATCCTCGGTAACTCGCCGGAGTGGTATCGAACACCCAATTACCGCAGGCGCCTGGTCCGCTGGCCACGCCAGGTGCTCGCCGAGTTCGGGCTGTACCTGCCCGACGAAATCTCCATCCACGTACAGGATTCCAACCAGAAGCATCGGTTCATGGTCATGCCGATGCGCCCCGAAGGCACAGACGGCTGCAGCGAAGACCAGCTGGTGGAGATCATCACCCGCGACTGCCTGATCGGTGTCGCACTGCCGAAAGCAGGCGTCACGACCAACGTGATCACCGATACCCGTCCCGCCATCCACCCGGGGACCGCCGGATGAGCATCGAGCCGACCCGCATTGCGGCGCTGGAGGAGATCGTTGAGCGCAATCAGGTCTGGCCGCGCATGGCGGCCAAGTGGGGCGTCGAAAACCCGGTGCCACCGTGGAAGACAAGTCTGGACGGCATATGCGACGCGCTCGACCACGCCGCCTGCGACGAGAACATCCCCGACTTCAAAGAGCGCCGCGATGAGGAAGACGCGCTCTCGGCGACGGTCTACGCGAACTTGCCCTACCCCGAGAATCAGCTCGTTTCGCTGGCACATTCACTGCTGGCTCGCGGCATCATCGGCGAGGCCGAACTGAAACAACGACTCGCGAGTGTCCGCGAAAGGCTGGAAGCCTAGAGTCAACTCGTGGAAAAGGTGATCATCACCCTCAGGGCGGCCCAAGCGGATGAGGGTTGGTGCGAGCGACTGCGCGACGACGTCGCCGCCGAGTTGCTCGACCTGGGGATGCCCGGGCTCGCGGTCAATGTTCGCGACGACGCGGTGCGCCGGTCACTGATGACTCTGACGACGTTGGATCCGCCCGTGGTCGGGTTCGTGACGCTGTGGACGCAGCAGTCCTATGGCGACCAGGTGCGCTCTGCACTGACGCGGTTGGACAAGGAGTGCGACGACATGGCGGCGTACCTCGTGACCGAGTCCGTGCCGCTGCCGCCACCGGACACCGCGCCCGGCGAGCGCAGCGCGGGATTGGCCAACGTCGCACTGCTTCGCAGGCCCGGTGAGCTCGACGAGGCGACGTGGCGTCAGCGCTGGCACATCGACCACACACCGGTAGCCATCGCGACGCAGTCGACGTTCGGGTACACGCAAAACGCGGTAGTGCGGCCGCTGACGGCGGGGGCTCCCGTCATCGACGCGATCGTCGAGGAACTGTTCCCGGTCGAGGCGATATCCGATCTGCACGCGTTCTTCGGAGCGGCCGACGACGACGATCTACGCGACCGGATGGAGCGCATGGTGGCCAGCACCGCCGCGTTTGGTGCCAATCGCGATGTCGACACCGTGCCGACGAGTCGCTATGTGTTGCGCACGCCATTCGTTGGAAGGGGAACCGATGACCACTCTTGACGACGCGGTCGCGCTGGCCTCGGACGAGAGCGGGCTCGCGGTGGTGTCGACGCTGCGCGCCGACGGCACCATCCAGGCCTCGCTTGTGAACGCGGGAAAGATGCCGCACCCGGCGAACGGTGCCGAAACCCTTGCCTTCGTCACCTACGGCAGAGTGAAACTGGCGAATCTGCGGGCGCGTCCCCAACTCGCGGTGACCTTCCGCAAGGGCTGGATGTGGGCGACCGTCGAGGGCACCGCAGATCTTGCCGGTCCGGACGATCGGCAACCCTGGCTCACCGACGCCGAGCAGTTACGGCTCCTGCTGCGCGAGGTGTTCACCGCCGCGGGCGGAACACATGACGACTGGGATGAATACGACCGGGTGATGGCCGAACAGCGCCGGACGGTGGTGCTTGTCGCACCCACCCGGGTGTACAGCAACGGCTAACGCTTACGCTGCTGCGGTGACCCTCCAGATCACCGACGACAACCGGGTACGCACGCTCACCCTCAACCGGCCCGACGTGCTCAACGCGTTCAACGAGGATCTGTACTGCGCGACCGCAGAGGCGCTGCGCGACGCGGCGGCCGATCCTGAGGTGGCTGTCGTGCTGCTGACCGGTGCGGGGCGGGCGTTCTCCGCGGGCAACGACCTGAACGAGATGCAGAGGCGCATCACCGATCCCGCGTTCAATTCGCAGGGCAGCCACTTCTCCACCATGATCGACGCGCTCACCGACCTGCCCAAGCCGCTGATCTGCGCGGTCAACGGTGTCGGAGTGGGCATCGGCGCAACCATTCTCGGCTATGCGGACCTGGTGTTCATGGCGTCGACGGCGCGGCTGAAGACCCCATTCACCAGCCTGGGCGTCGCACCCGAGGCGGCGTCGTCATACCTGTTGCCGCAATTGATCGGCAGGCAGAACGCGGCATGGCTGTTGATGTCGTCGGAGTGGATCGACGCGGCCGAGGCGCAGCGGATGGGGCTGGCCTGGAAAGTGTGTGAGCCGGCCGATCTGCTGCCCGAAGCCCGCCGCCACGCCGAAGTCCTTGCCTCCCGCCCGATTTCGAGCCTGGTCGCGGTCAAACAGACGATCGTCGAACCGTCGCGCGCGGAAATCGCGGCAGCGACCGCCAGAGAGATCGCTCACTTCGCCGAGCTTCTCGGCGCGGCGGCCAACGCCGATGCGCTCGCCGAGTTCACCCAAAAGCGCGCACCCAACTGACATGGCATCGCCCGGCCGTCCTGCGGCGGATGAGATCGCCGCGCTGCTGGAGCCGATCGCGCGGCAGAGGATTCCCGGGGCCACCGATGCTCGCATCACCAATTGGCGCGCCGCCAATCGCGGCCTATCCACCGAGACATTCCTGTTCGACCTGCAGCAGGATGGGGTGGACGGGCCGACGACCTTGAAACAGTTGGTGTTTCGGCGACCGCCTGGCGTCAGCTTGTTCCCGGACTACGACCTCACACGTCAAGTCATGGTGATGAACCGGCTGCGCGATACCCCGATCGTCGTGCCGACCGTGTGCTGGCTGGACCGGGACGACAACGACCTCGGCACGCCGTACTACGTGATGGAGCAGCTGCCGACGATCGGCACCGCCGCCGACTTCCCCTCGTACCACTTGCATGGTCTCTATTTCGACGCCACCCCCGAACAGCGAGCCACCATGTGGTGGGGCTGCGTGCAGGCCATCGCGGATGTGCACGCGCTGGACTGGCGCAGCCTGCGCCTGGACAAGCTGTTGATGCCGCAGCGGGGAGCGCACCCGCTGGAACAGGTCGTCGAGTACTGCGACGAGTTGTTGGCGTGGGGGTCGCCGAACAGCCGGCGCCAAGAGTTTGTCGACGCCGTGGAGTGGTTGCGCGACAACATCTATGAGCCTGAGCACATCGTGCTGTGCTGGGGCGACAGCAGGCTGTCCAACATCCTCTACGGGCCGCAGTTCGAGGTCACTGCGGTGCTGGACTGGGAGTTCGCCTACATCGGTGATCACGAGGCGGACCTGGCGTGGCTGCTTTTCGTCGACTGGGCCTGCTCGGAGTTCGAGGGTGTGCCGCGGCTCGACGGCACTCCGAGCCGCGAGGAGACCGTCCGTCGGTACGAGCAGATGTCACGCCGCACAGTGCGGAACCTGCGTTACAACGAGGTGCTGGTCGCGGTCCAGCTCGCCATCCCGGTTACTCGGCTGGAGACCAGGCTGCGCAACGAGGGACTCCTCACCGGCGATTTCGACCTGGCCGGCTTCTGCGTCGAACGCGTCCGGCAGCTGCTGGACTAGCGGCGCAAGGTTTCCGCCGCGCGGTCGTTGACCGCGTAATGGGCCTCGATCATCGCCCGCAGCGTGCGGCGGCACCGTCCGCAGTCGCCGCCGGCGCCGCAGGCCTCCGCGATCTGCTTGGAGGTCTTCGCGCCGTTCGCCACCACCTCGTTGACCACGTGGCTGGTGGCTCCGGTGCACAGGCAGACGAACATGGTGGTCAGACCCGCTCGCCGATGCTCATCAGATGCGCGAACCTGCCGACGAACTGAGTGGGGTATGCGCCGAAACCGGCCCTGGACATCCACTCCGCGGCGGCGTCCGGATGGTCGATCCACTGCCGGGCGCTCAGCTCGTCATCGATCTCCTGCAGGATCATCACTTCCCGTCCGTCGTCGAGCGCCCGATAAACCCAGATCTTGCGAACACCACCGCGCTTGAATCGCTCGATTCCGTCGTGGACCTTGTCCATCACGGACGACACGTCGTCGACCGAAGCCATCACGCCGACCACCACGCGGCCGACCTCGTCGTCGGGGGAGGGCCCGTAGAGGTCGATCTTCTCCACGACCTCACCACCGAATATCGGCGGAATGTCGTCGGCACCGGAAATGTCGAACCACTCGAATATTGCGGGGGACCGCAATACCTCGCGCATTGAGCCGGCCTGCCGGATGCCGATTGTCACCAACACCCGCCCGGGCTCCCAAATTGACGTGTACAGCACCACGTGATGGGCACCGATGGAGGCCATCGGATCGTGGTGCTTCTTAAGCCATTTCCACATCCGGTCGACATCGTCGACGCGAAAATCACACGCAAGAATGAGTGAGTGTAAATCGTACTCACCCATAGGTTTTCCCTGCCTGTCCGAAGCGGCCGCCAACTGTTAGCGCAGTCTAACCTTACTTAGTCTAGCCAGTCCAGGGCACGTCGCTGGTCTGCGTCGCCCCGCTGCACGGATCGGTGGCGGCAAAGCCGAAAACACGCCTGTCTCAAGGCCCAAAGGGGCGCTCCTGCGTCGCTGCTGCATTAGATTGGTGAGGCACCACGGACAGCGACGCTCGACCCAGCCCCCACGTTGCTTAGGAGCGACCATGCAAGGCGATCCGGACGTTTTGAAACTGCTCAACGAGCAGTTGACAAGCGAACTCACGGCGATCAACCAATATTTCCTGCATTCCAAGATGCAGGCGAATTGGGGCTTCACCGAAATCGCCGAACATACGCGTAAAGAGTCGTTCGAAGAAATGCAGCACGCGGAGGAAATCACCGACCGCATCCTCATTTTGGACGGGCTGCCGAATTATCAGCGCCTGTTCTCGCTGCGCGTCGGCCAGACTCTGCGCGAACAGTTTGAAGCGGACCTGGCAATCGAATACGAGGTGATGGCGCGGCTGAAGCCCGGAATCGTCATGTGCCGCGAGAAGGAAGACGCGACCACCGCGAACCTGTTCGAGAAGATCCTGGCCGATGAAGAGGATCACATCGACTACCTCGAGACCCAGCTGCAGCTGATGGACAAGTTGGGCGAGCAGCTCTACCTGGCGCAATGCGTGTCCAGGCCGCCGTCGTCCCTGTAGGCAGACACACTGTTTTCGCCCGCGAGTGCGCGGCAATCCTGACTCCCGGAGCCGCGGCCGTAACTTTTATAGCTTGTCTAACGATATGGCTATGGAGATCGGTCGTCCGATGAGAGGCAGGTATGACAACAACGGCAGCGACGGCCACTGTCGCGGATTCCGAAACCGGCAGTGCCCTGGTAAGTCCACAGCGCCGCAACCTCATCTTCGTTGCGGTGCTGCTCGGCATGTTTCTGGCCGCGTTGGACCAGACGATCGTCGCCACCGCGCTGCCGACGGTGGTCGCGGACCTCGGCGGTGCCGGTCACCAGTCCTGGGTGGTCACCAGCTATCTACTGGCGTCGACGATCGTCACCGCGGTCGTCGGTAAGCTCGGCGACCTGTTTGGCCGCAAGGCGGTATTCCAGGCGTCGGTTCTGTTTTTTCTCGGCGGGTCGGTCCTGTGCGGGCTCGCCGGATCGATGACCACGCTCGTCGCATCGCGGGCACTGCAAGGCATCGGTGGTGGCGCGATCATGGTGACGGCGATGGCCGTCATCGGGGAGGTCATCCCACTGCGGGACCGAGGCCGATACCAGGGGGCGCTCGGCGCGGTCTTCGGCGTCACCACAGTGATAGGGCCCCTTCTCGGCGGGTTCTTCACAGATCACCTCACTTGGCGCTGGGCATTCTGGATCAACGTGCCGGTCGCGCTCGTCGTGCTGGCGGTCGGAGCGACGGCCATCCCGTCACTGGCGAAGGCCGCGCGGCCCGTCATCGACTACGCAGGCATCCTCTTCGTCGGCCTTGGCGCCGCAGGACTCACGCTCGCGACCAGTTGGGGTGGCAGCACCTACGCGTGGTCCTCACCCGTGATCATCGGACTGTTCGCAGGCTCGGTCGCGTCACTGGCAGTCTTCGTGTGGGTGGAAATCCGTGCAGCGGAACCGATTCTGCCGATCCGGCTGTTCGCCAGCCCGGTGTTCACGGTGTGCTGCATCCTCGGGTTCATCGTCGGGTTCGCGATGCTGGGTGCGCTGACATTCCTGCCCACGTTCATGCAATTCGTCGACGGCGTTTCGGCAACGACATCCGGATTGCGGACACTCCCGATGGTCGCGGGCATGCTCATCACGTCCATCGGTAGCGGAAACATCGTCAGCCGCACTGGTCGCTACAAGATGTTTCCCATTGCGGGCACCGCCATCATGGCCGTGGCGTTCGTGCTCCTGTCCCGGATGGACGCAACGACGCCCACCTGGCAGCAGTCGCTGTATCTGTTCGTGCTCGGCACCGGTATCGGCCTGTGCATGCAGGTCCTGATATTGGTCGTGCAGAACACCTCCAGCTTCGCCGACCTCGGGGTGGCGACCTCGGGGGTAACCTTCTTCCGGACCATCGGAAGTTCCTTTGGCGCAGCGATCTTCGGCTCCTTGTTCGCCAACTTCCTGGCCGACCGGATAGGTCCTGCGCTCGCCGCCAGCGGAGCGCCGCCGCGTGCCGCCCAGTCTCCTCAGGCACTGCACGCCCTGTCACCGCAGGTGGCCGCCCCGATAATCGACGCCTACGCCGACTCGCTCGGCAGAGTGTTCCTGTGCGCGGTACCCGTCGCGGTCGTCGGCTTCGTTGTCTCACTGTTCCTGAAAGAGGTGAGGCTGCGCGAGGTCGAAACGGTCTCGGCAACCGATCTCGGCGAGGGCTTCGGAATGCCGAGCACCGAATCGCCCGAGAAGATCCTCGAAGTCGCTGTCGGGAGGCTGTTCCGGGACGCGCCGGAAATTCGGCTGCGCAGTCTTGCCCAACAGCCAGGGTGCGAGCTGGCGGTCCCGCATATGTGGGCGCTGCTGCAGATCTACCGGCAGAACCAGGTGTTCGGCTCGGCGACGCTGACCGATATCGCGGAGCGGCTCCGAGTGCCCTACGAGGTCATCGAACCCACCTTCGACGGCCTCGTCCGCGATGGTCTGGCGCTGCGCACCGGCGGTCGATTGTGGCTGACTCAGGCCGGAATCAAACAGGTCGACGCCATATCGGCGGTCATCGTCGGCCGCATCGTCGACAAGCTGGCCACATCGTCGTCGTTCAAGGGACGCCCGGACCGGGCGCAGGTGGAGGCCGCCTTGGAACGGATCGCCCACCGCATGCTCGTGCAGCGGGACTGGGCGGATGACCGGGGTGAGCTCGTCGCCGCAGGCTGAACGGCAAAACTAGAACGTGTTCCAATTTTCCATTCCCCGGCGTACCATGCCGACATGAGCCGAATTGGACCTTTCGCCGACGACGACGCGGCCGCCTGGGTGGCGAAGTCCCCCGACATCGGGGTTGCCATGGCCGGTTTCACCAACGCGGTGTACAACAAGAACCGCCTGCCGATGCGGGTTCGCGAATTGGCGCGGATGGTCATCGCGCTCGACAACGAATGCGTGGTATGTCAGAACACCCGTGACTCGGAGGGGATCGCGGCAGGCGTCGACGAGGACCTCTACGACCACGCTGCAGAATGGCGGACGTGGCCCGGCTACAGCACGCAAGAGCGCATCGCAGCCGAGTTCGCCGAACGCTTCGCCAGCGACCACACCGGCCTGCGTGACGACGAGGACTTCTGGGCGCGCTGCAGCGAACAGTTCGGCGACGAGCTGCTGACGGACCTGGCGCTGTCGTGCGCGATGTGGTTGGGCATGGGCCGGATGCTGCGTACGCTGGACATCGGCCAAACCTGCAAGATCACCTTGTAATTCGCTGTGCGTCAGGCGGTTTTGCTGCTCGACGCCTCCGACAGCTCGAAAATGGCACATGGCTGAAACCGTCATCGAGTACGTCTTGAGGCGACTCAAAGAGATTGGTGTCGACGACGTCTTCGGAGTCGCCGGGGACTACGCGTTTCCCGTCAATGACGCGATTGTCGAGCATCCATCGGTCAGTTGGATCGGATGTTGTAACGAGCTCAACGCGGCGTACGCCGCTGATGGATATGCGCGGATGCGCGGTGTCGGCGCGGTATGCACGACCTACGGGGTAGGGGAACTCGCCGCGATAAGTGCCATTGCGGGTTCGTACGCCGAGAGTCTCGCTGTTTTTCACTTGGTCGGCACGCCCAACCTGCCGACGCAGGAGAGCCGGGCGCTGGTGCACCACACGCTGGGCAACGGTGAGTTCGACGTCTTCAGTGGGATGGCCGCCGCCGTCGTGTGCGCAACCGCGATCATGACGCCGCAGAACGCGGCGTCGGAGACCGAAAGGCTCATCGCCGCTGCGCTCTACCATCGGCGGCCTGTCTACATGGCTATTCCCAGCGACGTCGCGGACAAGCCCGTGCTTGGGGCTTCGCCCTCGCTCAGCCCGCCGGCAAGCGACCCCCAGACTCTTGCCGCGGCGACCGATGCCGTGAGCGCTGCGTTGAACAGCGCAGGGCAGGCATGTGTGCTGCCAGGGATGCTGCTTAGGCGGCTGGGTCTGCAGGCTGCGGCGGCGGCATTCGTCGACGCCGCAGGCTTGCCCTTCGCGACGATGTTCGGCGACAAATCAGTGCTTGCCGAAGACCACCCCGGCTACATCGGCATGTACGCCGGCCGGCTGATGGAAGAGCCGGTACGCGCCTCCGTCGAGTCGTGTGACGTGGTGGTGCTGCTCGGCGCCATCCTCAGCGACGGCAATACCGCGGGGTTCACCGCCCGGCTGGACCTGCATAAGACGATCAGCATCGGCCATCACCGCACCATCGTGGGTGACACGGTCTACCGGAACGTGGAGATGGCCGACATTCTGGCGCAACTGTCCATGCGCGTCTTCACGAGTGCTCAGCGGCCGGCCATCGCACCGGCCACGCTTGGACCGGCCGTGGGCGATGGTGACGACTCGATCACCGCCGATGGCCTCTACCCGCGCTGGGCGGGCTTCTTTCGGCCCAATGACGTGATCGTGACCGACACCGGAACGTCCTCGCTGGGTTTGGCGTTCGCACAACTGCCCAACGGCGCGGAGTTTCACAACCAAACCCTGTGGGCGTCGGTCGGATGGGCGACCCCGGCGGCGTTCGGCGCCGCGCTCGGAGCGCCGGATCGTCGACTGATCCTCATAACCGGGGAAGGGGCGCACCAGATGACCGCTCAGGAGATCGGCCAGTTCGGTCGGCATGGGCTGCGCCCGATTGTCTTCGTGCTCAACAACTCTGGCTATCTCAGCGAGCGCATGTTGGGTAAGGACCTAACCATGGCCTACAACGACGTCGCAGCATGGAACTATGCCGACCTTCCGCACACCTTGGGCTGTCAGGGATGGTTGACGGCACGAGTGACCACCTGCGGGGAGCTCGACGCCGCACTCAGGACAGCCGAGGAAGCCGATGGCGCTGCCTACATCGAAGTCGTCACCGATGCCTACGAGGCGCCACCGCTATACAAAAAGCTGCACGAGAACGTCAAATCGTTCTACAACGTTCAATAGCCGAACGTCCGCAAGCGGTCGCTCGAACGCATGTGTACTCAACTCTCAGATCTTAAGCTTCACTAATGGCAGCCAAACCCCTCGCCGCAGCGGCCATCGCCCAACTCGAGGCCGACGGGGTCGCCACGCTGATCGGGACCGTCGTCAACCCGGCCGGGCTCACCCTTGCCAAGACGGTTCCGCTGCGCCGGATGGGCGCGTTCGCCGATCCAGGACTCGGTGCCAGCCCGGTGTGGCACGTCTTCGCCATCGACCAGGCGGGCATCGTGTTCGGCGACAACACCGGCGTGGTAGGGGACCAGCGGATCCGTATCGACCTGAGCGCGCTACGGATACTGGGCGACGGATTGGCTTGGGCCCCTGGCGCTTTCTTCAATCAGGACGGTTCGCCCGATCAGTATTGCAGCAGGGGTGTGCTGCAGCGGGTGGAGGACAGGCTCACCGACGCCGGCATCACCACGGTGGTCGGCCACGAGATGGAGTTTCTGCTCGTCGGGCCGGACGGCAGTCGGCAGCCATCACACCTGTGGGCGCAATACGGCCTGGCCGGAGTATTGGAATTCGAAGGCTTTGTTCGCGACGTCATGAATGCGGCGACCGGTTCCGGCATCACCATCGAACAGTTCCACCCCGAGTACGGAGTCAACCAGTTCGAGATCTCGCTGTCGCCACAGCCACCCGTTGCGGCCGCCGACCAACTGGTGCTGATGCGCATCATCATCGGGCGAGTGGCCCGGCAGTACGGGTTGCGCGTCAGCCTGTCGCCAGTGCCTTTCGCGGGCAGCGTCGGATCGGGTTCACACCAGCACTTTTCGATGAAGCGCGACGAAACGCCGCTGTTCTCGGGCGGAGCGGGCGCCGCCGGCATGACTCCCGAAGGTGAATCGGCGATCGCGGGCCTGCTGGCGGGACTGCGAGAAGCGCAGGGTGTCCTGTGCGGTTCGATCGTGTCGGGTATCCGGATGCAGCCCGGTCATTGGTCGGGAGCATATGTGTGCTGGGGGACCGAAAACCGGGAAGCCGCGGTGCGATACCTGATCGGCGGCCCGAGCAATCCACAAGGCGCGAACGTCGAAGTCAAGGTCATTGACCCGTCCGCCAATCCGTATCTCGCGACCGCGACGATACTCGGCCTGGCACTCGACGGCATCGAGCGCAAACTCCCGCCACCGCCGGAGACGACCGTCGACCCCGCCACCCTCACCGACGCCCAGCGCGAGCAGGCAGGCATCAAGCTGCTGGCTTCGAGCCAGGGCGACGCCCTCGATGCACTCGACCAATCCGCGCTGGTGCGCGGCATTCTCGGCGATGCACCTGTCGATGCCGTGGTCGCGGTGCGACGCTACGAGCAGCAGAACTTCGGCGACCTGAGCCCGGACGAGCTCACCGAGAAGTTCCGGCTGGCCTGGAGTGTATGAGGTTTGTCGCGGACGTGAGGAGCACATCGGCGCCACAGCTGGTCGAGCACATCGAGAACATGCCGCTGGTCGACCATCACGTGCACGGCTGCTGGCTGACTGCCCCTGACCGCGCCAAGTTCGAGAGCGGGCTCAACGAGGCCAACGTGGAGCCGCTTGCGGATTTCGATTCGGCGTTCGACACCCAGCTCGGGTTCGCGGTCAGGGCCCATTGCGCACCACTGCTCGGATTACCGCGGCACGCCGCGGCTGATGCGTACTTCGACCGGCGCAGTCAGTACACCGAGTCCGACCTCGCCCAGATGTTTCTCTCCGATGCCAAGGTGTCGGATTGGTTGGTGGACTCCGGATTCGCCGGTGGGGTAGCTGATCTCGATGCGCTGCGTGGGCTCTCTGTCGCAGACGTCCACGAGATCGTCCGGCTGGAGTCGGTCGCAGAAGAGGCCATCCAGACGGCCGACGACTACGCGACGGCGTTTGCCCGCCTCCTGCACGAGCGGGCGATGACCGCTGTGGGGACCAAGTCGATACTGGCCTACCGCGGGGGCTTCGACGGCGATCTGTCCGAGCCGGCGCCCGCGGAGGTGGCTGAGGCGGCGAGCAGGTGGCGGGACAGCGGAGAGCCCCGGATCACCGACCGGGTGCTGCTGCGGTTCGGACTGTATCGGGCGCTCCGTCTGGGTAAGCCGTTGCAGTTTCACGTCGGCTTCGGCGACCGCGATTGCGACCTGCACAGAACGAATCCGCTACATCTGCTGGACTTTCTGCGCAACAGCGGCGCCACCCCGATCATGCTGTTGCACTGCTATCCCTACGAACGCGAGGCAGGCTATCTGGCGCAGGCCTTCAACAACGTGTACCTCGACGGCGGGCTGTCGATCAACTACCTCGGTGCTCGCTCTGCGGCGTTCATCGGCCGACTGCTCGAGATGGCGCCGTTCCGCAAGATCCTGTACTCGTCGGACGGTTTCGGCCCGGCCGAACTGCATTGTCTCGGGGCGCGGCTGTGGCGCAACGGAATACAGGCCGTGCTCCAGGAATTCGTAGACGCCGACGAGTGGAGCGAACGCGACGCCGTCCGCGTGGCCGACCTGATCGCACAGGGCAATGCGCGTCGCGTTTACCGGCTGGGTTGACTACCGCACGCCCCGAATCAACCGGCCCGGCCTGGCACCGGTGTCGACGCCGTGGCGCCGGGTGACCGCCCCGCTGACCACGGTGGCGTCGTAGCCCTTTGCGCCCTGGATCAGCCTACGGCCGCCGGCGGGCAGGTCGTAAACCATCTTCGGCAATTCGAGGGTGAGGGCACCCATGTCGATGACATTGATGTCGGCTTTCTTGCCGACGTCGATGACCCCGCGGTCGGAGAGTCCGAAAAGCGTTGCGGTGTCGAGAGTCTGCTTGCGCACCACGTATTCGAGCGACAGCTTCGGGCCGCGGTGGCGGTCGCGTGCCCAGTGGGTGAGCAGGAAGGTCGGATACGACGCATCGCAGATCAGTCCGCAATGGGCACCGCCGTCGGAGAGCCCCGACACGGCGGCCGGATGCGTCAACATGTCATAGATCGCATCGTGATTGCCCGCGGCGTAGTTGTAGAACGGCAGCATCAACAGCGCCGAGGCGTCGGACTCGAGCATCAGATCGTACATGGCCGCCAGCGGGTCCTCGCCGCGGCGCTCGGCGATCGCGGCGACAGTCCGCTCCGGCGTGGGTTCGTAATCCGGCGGGTCGCCGAGCGCATATATGCGGTCGGCGCTGTGCTGGATCAATCCGTACATGCCGTCGAACAACGGAAGCGGTTGCGGGGGAAGGTCACTGTCGGACAGGATCGCCGCTCGCACCGCCGGGTCGGCCAACCGTCGAGCCAACTCCTGCCGATCCAGTTCCGCCTTCAGCTTGCGGTACGTGGGCCGGTGCGTGAACGCATGGTATCCGGGGAAGCCGAACAACATCCCGAACGGCCGCGCCGCGATCTGCGCATACACCTCGATCCCGTTCTCGAGCGCCTTTCCTGCGCGATCGAGCATCTCCCGCCACAGGTCCGGGGCGCCCGGCGTCTGGATCATCGCGAACGACACCGGCCGTTCGATTTCGGCCGCCAGCTTGGTCATCCACTCGAGTTCGCGGATCGATGCCTCGGCGGGACTCTCACCGGCCACACCCTGCGGTGCCACCTCGAAGACCGCACGGCCGCCTGCGGCCATCGCCCGGCCAAGGCCGAACAGTTCCTGTTCTGCGGCGTAGGTACCCGGTACCGCCTCGCCGTCGATGGCACGGTGTCCCTCGGTGCGGGACGTGGAGAAACCAAGCGCCCCAGCCTCGATGGCCTCCTGGACGATGCGGGCCATCGCGGCGATGTCTTCGTCAGTGGCTTCCTCGTTGCGGGCGCCACGGTCGCCCATCGCGTAGCCGCGCACCGCGCCATGCGCGATCTGCGTGCCGTAATCGACGGCGAGCGGCCGCTTCTCGACGGCGTCGAGGTATTCGGGGAAGCTCTCCCACTGCCAGGTCATGCCCTCGGCCAACGCTGAGCCGGGAATGTCCTCGACTCCTTCCATCAGCTCGATGAGCCACTGTTCGCGGCCGGGGGTGACCGGTGCGAACCCGACGCCACAGTTGCCGCCGACCACGGTGGTGACGCCGTGCAGGCTCGACGGCTCCAAGAGCGGATCCCAGCTCACCTGTCCGTCGTAGTGGGTGTGGATGTCGACGAACCCCGGTGCCACGATGCGACCGGTCGCGTCGAGCGTCTCCGCAGCGTCACCGTCGAGACCCGGATCGTCGCCGTTTCGCCGCCGCACTTCGACGATCCGGCCGTCCTTGACGCCGATGTCGGCGCGGAACCGGTCGGCGCCGGTTCCGTCGACGACGGCTCCGCCGGTGATCTTCAGATCGAACATCGCTCCTCCTCAGACCAGGCCGGTCGCGTCGAACACCCACGACATGTCGGCGTTGGCGAAATCCTCCATCCAGGACGGCGGCGCGAAGTTGGTCAGCGCCCCCATGTCCCAGTAGTCCTTCCACAGCGTGATCTTGCCGTCACGTACCTGATGCACCGTGACGAACTTCATGACAGCCGATTCCCCTGTGGGCCAGTGCCATTCCTCGCTGTGCTCGTACATGATGTCTGTGCCGTTGTCGAGCATCAGGCCGTCGAAGTTCTCATAGGAGGTCAGCGGTTCGATACCGATCTTGAGTCGTTTGACGATGTCTTCAGGTCCGCGTGCCGCCGCTGTCGGGCCCACAGGCATGTCGAGGTAGATGCAATCGTCGGACAGAAACGCCTTCAGCGATTCCCAGTCCCGCGTCGACAGCGCCTTCCACATCCCGCGAACAGTATCCTCAACTGACACTTGCGAACTCCATCTGTTGGGCGGCGATGGCCGGGGCCTGGTGCGCGGCACGGAGGAAGCGCCCCGTGCGCTGCTTGCCGACGATTTCGGTCGGCTTGCCGCCGAGGAAGACCGCACGGCCGCCGACGAACACGGCGGTGACTGTGCCGTCGTTGCGGTTGACCATGCGCGGCAGCCCGCCGTACTGCTCGACCCGGTCCTCGGCGTAGCCATCCAGCGTCGCGTCGAGGCGTTCGGGGTCGATGACCACGACGTCGGCGCGGTCGCCGATGCGCAGATGGCCTGCGTCGAGGCGATACCAGTCGGCCAGTTCGCCGGTCAACCGGTGCACGGCCTGCTCGACGGTCATGAACGGCTTGCCTGCCATCTGCGCGTCGCGGACATGCCGCAGCAGCCGCAGGCCCATGTTGTAGAACGCCATGTTGCGAAGATGGGCTCCCGCGTCCGAGAAACCCATCTGGATGCCGGGCTCGCGTGCGAGTTTCTTCAGCACCTCGGGGCGGTGGTTGGAAATCGTGGTGCGCCAACGCAACGCCGTGCCGTGCTCGAGCACCATGTCCAAGAACGCGTCGACGGGGTGCAGCCCGCCGCGGACCTGGCCGACCTCGCCGAACGACTTGCCGATCACCGAAGCGTCAGGGCACTCGACGATCTTGGCGTCGAAGAAGTCGCGGTGCCACACCCGCACGCCGAACTTGCTCTCGTATCGCCGCGAATTCCGCAAGCAGTACGAGAGCAAGTTCGGCGTGCGGGGGTGGCACCGCGACTTCTTCGACGCCGAGATCGTCGACT
>Ga0157375_10001270_pt1 | contig 21819 bp, 18 predicted proteins | sample M35metaG_FD_115311 | JGI IMG/M metagenome (GOLD analysis project Ga0157375, IMG submission 115311) | Miscanthus rhizosphere microbial communities from Kellogg Biological Station, Michigan, USA - M3-5 metaG | ecosystem: Host-associated > Plants > Roots > Rhizosphere > Soil | place: USA: Michigan... | reverse complement strand
TCTCTTCGGCTAACTCGAAGTTAGCGTGGTCTTCTGATTGGCAGAAGTATTGCGACCGGAAAAGCTCCGGCAGGCAGATAATCTGTGCACCCTGCTGGGCCGCCTCGCGCACCCGGGCGGCGGCCTTGTCGAGATTGGCCGCCGGCTCCGGGCCGCACTGCATTTGGATAAGCCCGACTCTTGTTGTAGCGCCGGTTTGAATGCCCGGCCGTCGCGTCTCATCCGTTGCGGGTGACCGCCGAGGCGAATCGGTCTCTTGCGCCATTTTCTTGGAGCGAATTCGCGGCGGTCATGGACCGCCGCTACAGCAGGCTATTTGACTGAGTCAGCCGGGACTATTTTTACGCTCTCGAGTGTGACGCGTTTGGTGGGCTTGCTCGACTCGCCCATCGCGCTGCGGGTCACGGGCGTATCGCCGATCTTGTCGAGCACGTCGAGGCCTTTGATCAGCTTCCCGAAGGCGGTGTATTGATGATCGAGCGAACTGGCCTTGCCGAGACAGATGAAGAACTGGCTGCCGGCGGAGTTGGGATCGGCAGAGCGCGCCATCGAGAGCACGCCGCGGACGTGCGGGCGATCGTTAAATTCGGCCGGGACTTTGTAGCCCGGCCCGCCCGTGCCGTAGCTGCTTTCATTACTCAAGTCCTTCGTGTTGGGATCGCCGCCCTGGATCATGAAGCCCTTGATGATGCGGTGAAAGGCGGTGCCGTCGTAAAAGCTTTCGCGCGCCAGTTTCTTGAAATTCTCGACCGTCTTGGGGGCCACTTCAGGCCAGAATTCGGCGACCATTTCGCCGTCGCTCGTTTTCAGCACAGCCACTTCTTTTTGATTTGTTTCCATTGGTTTCTTTTCTTCGAGTTTTTTGGCGTCCTGGCCGCGGACATTCGCCAGGCCAAGAGAGCAGACGAGCAGGCAGCAGAACAAGGTGAGTTTCATTTCAGACCAGTGGCATGGATGACGCGGTGGTGCATTCGATTTTTCACCCCTCCTCGTGCTCGTGCTCCTGCTCGTAATCGTAATGGGCTACGAAATCTAGGAAGAGCACGAGCAGGAGAGGGAAAGCTACAGTTTCAGATAAAGCGTGCGGGTGCCGAAATCGATGATGGCGTGATTGCGACGAAGAAACTCCGATCCTAACAATCCCGCGACCGGCGGCGTGCCGTGCAAGAGGTCGCCGTGAATCAACCCCTGGAGATCCATCACCCCAACCTCTTTTCCCTTGACCAGGAACGATCCGACGGCGAACCGCCGAATGGTCGCCAGTTGCAAGCCGCGCTCCTCCAGATTGACAGCGCCGGACGTGTAGGGGGTGTTCCGCATGGGGAGGCGCATCTCGTGCACGATCGGCTCGTGGATCAACGTCGTAAACGATCCGGTATCGATCATGAGCTGCGCCGGCTTGCCGTTGAGCTTGCTGTCAACATAGAGGTTCCAGCCCTTGGTGACGCGAATGGGGACGTTTTTCCAACCTCGACGATTGATTCCCGGCACGCTGCCGGGCACATCGGGGTCGATCTTCATAAACAAAACTTGCGCGTCGTAATCCACCACCGCCGCGGTGGGGAAGAGAATGTCGGCTCCGAGAATGCCATCGAGTTGCTGCTCGTGAAATTCGCGCGCCGCCCGCGCCGGGGCGCTGAGATCGATCGCGACCATGGGCTCATCGACGAGGGTAAGCGCACCGAGCCGGAGCCGGTGCGCGATGAAGACGAGATTAAAGCCGCCATTGATCCGTATGCGCGGCGGCAGTTTGGAACTGCCCGGAAGCGAGGACATCCCGAAATGCTTGCGGCGTGAAGCCGAAATCGCGCTCACCGGAGCACCGGAATCGACCCCGAGGAGGGCGGACTTGCCGTTGATCTCGACCCGGAGAAGGAGATGATTTTGTTTCGAACGCTCCAGGGGCAGGGCTTGGAATTGCGGGCTCTCGATCTCGGGTCGTGATCGGTTGCGCTCGGCACCGGGCGCCAGCGACACACTTGCCAGGATGCCGAAGACGACAACGAAAAAACATTGGGCGGCGCGAGCGCCTGATTTTTCCAATCGAAGAGGGCGCACGCGGGTCATCACGCGCCGAGAGTAGCACGTATCTCCGGAAGGCGAAATGAGATGCCCGGGCTAATCGGAATCGCGGCGCATTGGCAACGAGATTTCCTGTGCGCCCCGAATCTTATTCGTTAGTCCGGACTGCTCTCGCCGAAGCCGCCCTTGCTCGCGCCGCTCCAGCTCGACCCGCCATGGCGCTCCCGCAGCTCCGTCCAACGCGCGAGTTCCTCGGCCGCCGGGGCCGCTGAAGTCTCATCGCGCAGGGCATCTTCGATCAGTTCGGCTAGTTGTTCGCAGCGGTCTTCATGCCCGTTCGCTCCGTTGAGCCTGGTCGCGATCTCCCTCGCAAGTTTCGAGCAATCTTCCGCCGGCATCCGCGTTCGCAAAAAGCGGGCGTTTTCCTGCAATTCCGCCACGGATTGCGCGAGCATGGACTGGTCGAGATCGGTCGTGCCGAGAATCTCCACCAATTTTTGGAAGCTCAAATGCATCGGCAAAGTGGCAAATTCGCCGGACAAATCATCCGACATGGTCGCCTCCGGCGTGACGGTCGTGCCCGAGCGGACGAGCGCCGTCCACGCGACTCCGTCGAAGCAGCCCAGCTCGCAATAGTATTCCGCGCCTGCCCCGGCCACGGTCGCGTAGCAATGGCCGCGGAACGGGTTGATTTCCTGTGTGTCTTCAATGGACCCGTTCCCGCGAAAAATTCGCAAATGCACCTGACGAGGGGCTAGCCCGGCCTGGGCGAAAAGCCGTTTCCAGTTGAGATCCCAATAAAGAAAGAGGGACTGCGGATCGCGCGCGATGACGTAAAGCAAGTCGCGCGAACTCTGGCGCGCCCTGGAGGCTTCGTCGCGCGGGGAGTTTACCGACGTCGTTCCCCAGATCGGCTGGTCTGAAATACGAAAGCCATTTCCGGGGACCGCTGTGGTGTCTGAGATCTCTTCGTTCACGGGGACTGGGCAATAAACGGCTGCATTAATAGCTGAGCGAGTGACGGGCACAAGAGCGAAATCAACTTCGCGCGGCGCAGGATCCTTCGGCGGCGCGCCCATCACCGCGCTCGAAACTTGGCGTGGCCCTCTTCCTTGGTTAAGTTCGCCCGATGCCTTCCGAGACGATCGAATTGCGCGGCCATATCATCGATTCCCTCATCCTGCCCAAGGTGCTCGATGAAATCATCGCGCGCGACGCCGCTTTTAAGATCAAAGAAATTAGTATCGGCGAGCAGCGGATCGACCAGAGTTTTGCCCGAATCGAGGTGACGGCCACGTCGGTGGAGGCGCTCGACGAACTGATCCTGCACTTGCGCCAGCACGGCGGCGAGGTCAGGGAAAAGAAGAGCGTGCAACTGGCCGCCGCGCCCGCCGATGGCGTTTTTCCCGAGGGCTTCTACGTCACGACAAATCAGCGCACCTTCGTTCGCCTTGGCAACGATGAAATCGAGGTGATGCCGGCCTTGATGGATAGCGCGATCGTGGTGGACGCAGCGGCGAAGAAGGCCACGCCGACAAAGTTCTATGGCGTGAAGAAAGGGATGGAAATCGTGGTCGGCCATCACGGGATCCGAGTCTTGCCGCTGCAGCGCGCGACCGCCCGCACCAATTTTTTCGAGTTCATGTCGAGCAACGTCTCGGTCGAGAAGCCCAAGACTGCGGTCATCCGGGAGATGGCGCGGGAGTTCAAGCGGGTGCGCGACGAGAAAGGAAAAATCCTAGTCGTGGGCGGCCCGGCGATCGTCCATACCGGGGCGGTGGAGCATTTCGAAAAGCTGATCAAGTGGGGCTTCGTCCATCTCCTCTTCGCCGGCAACGCGCTCGCCGCGCACGACATCGAGAACGCGCTTTTCGGGACTTCGTTAGGCGTGAATTTGGAGCACGGCGCACTCGCCGACCAAGGCACGCAGAATCACATGCGCGCGATTAACGCCATCCGCGGCGTGGGCGGAATCAAGCAGGCGGTCGCGAGCGGCCTGCTCCAACGCGGCATCATGTACACCTGCGTGAAAAACAAGGTGGATTTTGTTCTCGCCGGATCGATCCGGGATGATGGTCCGCTCCCGGACGTGATCACCGATGCGATCGAGGCGCAAAAAGCAATGCGCGCTAAGGTCGAAGGCGTCACCATCGCGATGATGATGGGCACAATGCTGCACTCAATCGCGGTCGGGAACTTGCTCCCGGCGACGGTGAAAACACTTTGCGTGGATATCAATCCCGGCGTCGTCACCAAGCTGGCCGATCGCGGGACGTTTCAGGCAGTTGGCCTGGTGACCGATATCGAACCGTTCCTGCGCGAGCTGACTGATTGCATCGAGTCCATGGGTTAGGACGAAAATTCGTATGCGCGAACTTTTGCTCTGCCCGCCGGATTACTACGGCATCGAATACGAGATCAACCCCTGGATGAGCCGCGCCCGGGGTGCAGATACCGCACTCGTCCAGGAGCAATGGCGCGGGCTGCACCAAAAACTGGTCGGCCTCGGCTACGAAGTCCACCTCGTCCCGCCGAAGCCGAAACTTCCCGACATGGTCTTCACCGCCAATGCCGGGCTGACGGTGGGCCGGAAATTTATCCCGAGTAATTTTCGGCACCAGGAACGCGCCGCGGAAGCGCCGCTCTTCGCGCAATGGATGGAGGAACACGGCTACGAAATTATCTGGCTGCCTCCCGATCAGTTCTTCGAAGGTGAAGGCGACGCGCTCTTTGCCGGCGACGCGCTCTTTTGCGGTTACAAGTTTCGCACCGACATCGTCTCACACCGGACGATCGCGGAGATTTTGAAATGTCTCGTCATCTCGGTCGAGCTGGTCGATCCGCGCTTTTATCATATCGACACCTGTTTTTGTCCGCTCACCGATGGCGGCGCGGTCTGGTTCCCGGCCGCGTTCGACGAGTACGGGCAGCGCACGATTCGCGATCACATCCCCGACCTGATCGACGTGGTAGAGGAAGAAGCGACGCATTTTTCCTGCAATGCCGTCGTCCTCGAGCGCGACATCGTCATGCCGGAAGGCGCGCCCCAGCTCATGGAGTCGTTAGGCAAGCGCGGTTTCAATTGTCACCCTCTGCCGATGACCGAATTCCTGAAAGCCGGCGGCGCCTGTAAGTGCCTCACCATGCTCATGCCGCAACGGGAAAGCACTTAGGCGCCAGGTCTGCGATCGGACTCATGGCCTAGATCCTACTTCTTCCTGTGGATTTGCCGATCCTGTTTCCCAGGAGGAATTGGCACATGTCGCGGCTTCCATCGCCGCTCCGTTCTGCATTCATCCTATTACTTCAGGCTGCAAGGCGTGACTAGTTCATCAGCGAATCAAGGAGTAAGATCGTCGCCATGACGAAATTGGGGGCATGTAACTGGCGGCAAAAGCTTTGGCTGTGCGTGCTGCTGACGTGTTCGGTCGCATCCCCCGTGTATTCACAGCTTGTTTCGGGGACGATGGATGTGCACTGGAATCAGGGTTCGGAAGATTGCGTGAAGAATCCGCAGCCGCCGATTCAAGTTCACCAATACAACGCACAGACGTTTATCCTCCGCGAGAGTCTGTGCGCGACCTACGAGGCGCCGTTCATCTATCTGTTAATTGGCAAAACCAAAGCGCTCTTGATCGACACGGGTGCGGTGGCCGATGCAAAGACCATGCCGCTGGCTCAGACGGTGATTTCCTTGTTGCCGAATGGAGGATCAAGGCTGCCGCTCACGGTCGTGCATACACATGGCCACCTCGATCATCGGTCTGGCGATGATCAGTTTCGGGCCTTGCCGGATGTGGAAGTAATGCCGACGGACCTCGAGAGCGTGCAAAAGCGGTTAGGCATCGCGGGCTGGCCAAACGCTATCGGCCAGATTGATCTAGGCGAACGCGTGATCGATGTTATCCCGACCCCGGGACACTACTCCTCGCACGTTGCCTATTACGATCGGCAGACCGGACTGTTCTTCTCGGGAGATTTTCTCCTGCCGGGCCGACTTTTGATCGAGGACACCGACGCGGACCTCGCGAGCGCGCGGCGTGTTGCTGAGTTCGCGGAGCAGCATCCAATCACGTATGTGCTTGGCGGGCATATCGAGCTGGACGAGTCCGGTAAGACCTTCTTCGGCAGCCGACATCATCCCAACGAGCGTCCGCTGCAATTGACCAGGCAAGAGCTGCTGGCATTGCCTGGGATCGTCGAGGGATTCAATGGATTCTATGCTAAGCGCGGAGTGTATGTGCTAATGAACCAGAACCGCATCCTCATCCTTTTCGGGGCCGGGGCGGTTATCTTACTCGTAGCAATAATCCTGATGTTGCGAGCACTCTGGCGCCGGTTGCGTCCGCGAGCGGTAGCGAAGTGAATCGCAGGGGTATTTCTCACTTTCCTGCAAATGCCTTCTGTAGCCTTGCGAGATCGAGCTTCGTGTCGAGAATCGTTTCCGGATGACTCTTAAGGAAGACCGTACGCCGCTAGTTTAGTGCCGCTGGCGAGGTAGAGCCGTTGGCGATGAGGGGACGGGCCTCCTGAGCAGATGCCGCCACATCCGGAGCCAATACTCACCGACCAAAGGAGCGTTCCGTCGCGCGCGTCGAACGCATCCCACTCCCCGTCTAAGTTTGATTGCCTTCAGGTCTGACAGGATCTCACTTGGCATCAGCGTTTCCGCTCCGCCTTCTCACTCCAGCAGATTCGCCGGGAAACGTGCCTCTCGTTCCCGCAAGAGAATTCGCTGCTGACGCCGCCGCAAGGCCCTCGCCGGTTGTGCTGGATTCCAACCTTTCGGATTCGGCAACACCGCCGCCAGCAAAGCCGATTGCTCCCGGGTAAGCCCGCGCGCGTTTACTCCAAAAAAATGCTGCGCCGCTGCTTCCACCCCGTAGATCCCGCGCCCCATCTCGATCACGTTCGCATACAGCTCCAGGATGCGCCGCTTCGGCAGCAGCGCCTCCATCCAAATCGTGTAATACGATTCCAGCCCTTTCCGGATCCAGGAACGCCCCTGCCAAAGAAAAATCGAGCGCGCACACTGATTCGTGATCGTCGAGGCGCCTCGCACCGGTTTCCCGGTCCGCTCGGCCTTCTTCAGCGCCAGGTCCATCTCCTTCCAGTCAAAACCGTCGTGCCGAAAAAACCGCTGATCCTCCGAAATCCAAAGATGCTTCAGGAACATTTCAGGCATTTGCCCGAGATCGATCCAGTGATAGCGCAGCGGCGCCTTCGGTCCGCTCGAGAACATCTGGCCGCCTTCTTCGAGCAACATCGGCAAAGTCCGCGGCGGATTCACAAATCGCACCACCGCCACCTGCAACGCCGGAAGCAAGAGCATCGCTCCCAACACAAGCAGGCACCACTTCCAGCCCCGCGTCATTTTGCCTTTCATGGCTCTCGGTGTCTTGGAAGCGTTGGCATGAATCCGATATCTTGCCCGATTCTTCGCAGCGGCTAACGGGGCTCAGCTCCGACTGACCGCAGTAAATCGTGTGCGCGGGCGGAAAAGTCGCAACATCACACCTAACGATCCCGTTTCCGTCGGAGTTCTGCCTCGATTTTCCCTAAGGGGAGTGTGTTGACGACGTCGTCCTTCGTGAGCCAGCCTTTCCGGGCCACACCCACGCCAAACCATAACTCCTGCAGCTTTTCCACCCCGTGCGCGTCGGGATTGATCACGCATTTCACTCCTTTCTCCTTCGCCAGCGGCCACCAACGCCAGTCGAGATCGAGACGTTTGGGCGCGGCATTGATCTCGATCCATGTGCCGGTTGCCGCGGCGGCGTCGATGATCGCGGGGATATCAAGCGCGTAGGGCTCTCGCTTCAGGAGCAGCCGACCGGTGGGGTGCGCGAGAAAGGTGACGTGCGGATTTTGCAGCGCGCGAATGATGCGGTCGGTCATTTCCGCTTCCGGCAACTGGAAAGCGGAGTGCACGGAGGCGACGACGTAATCGAGTTCGCCTAACGTCTCATCATCGAAATCCAGCGAACCGTCGCGCAGAATGTCGCACTCCACGCCGGCGAAAATCCGGAAGTTCTCGAAGGTCTTGTTCAGGGCACGAATGGCGGCAATTTGAGCGCGCAGGCGGACGCGATCGAGCCCGCCCGCCTGGATGGAACTGCGGCTGTGATCGGCAATGCCGAGATACTGCAGACCCAGCTCCTGGGCGGCGGCGGCCATTTCCTCAAGCGAATTGCGGCCGTCGCTTGCGCTCGTGTGACAGTGGAAGGTGCCGCGCAAGTTCTCCGGCTGGAGCAGTCGCGGCAGGCGACCTTCCGCAGCGGCGTCGATCTCGCCGCAGTTTTCGCGCAACTCAGGAGGAATGAAGTCGAGCTCAAGGGCGCGATATAACTCCGTTTCGTCGCGGATCGCGGGAATGTCCAAGGCGGGCTTTTTTTTCTCTGTCTCGGCGGGCGCGAGACGGTATTCGTTCAGCGTCCAGCCACGTTGCAGCGCCCGATTCCGCAGGACGATGTTGTGTTCCTTGCTCCCGGTGAAGTAACCGAGGGCGAACGGATACTCCGCGCTGCTCACGACCCGGAGATCCGCTTGAATTCCTGAGCGCAGACGAACGCTTGTCTTGGTCGTGCCGCGGGCGATGACGCTTTCGACGAGCGCATGTTTGACGAAATGTTCGGTAATCGTTTCCGGCGCCCTGGTGGCGACAATGAAATCGAGATCGCGCACGATTTCCTTTCGCCGCCGATAACTTCCCGCAATGCTGACGTGGATAGCGTCCGGATGCTGGCGCAAATCGTCCTGCAACTGTTCGGCCTCGGAGGCGACTGAGCCTAACGAAAAGCTGCCGGCGTGCCGGCTGCGGTTGGCGATTGTCGCAGCCAGTTTCTTCTGCGTCGTCTTCCCAAATCCCGGCAGCTCCGCCACTCGCCCGTCCGCGCAAGCCTGCGCCAGTTCGGCGATGGAGCCGACCTGGAGTTTTTCATAGAGCGCCTTGATTTTTTTCGCCCCGAGTCCGGGCAGAGAAAAAAGTTCGAGAAGACCGGGCGGAAATTGCGCCCGCAGCTCGTCGTAGAATTGCGACGAACCGGTCAGGATGAGTTGGGAAATCTTGCTCGCGATCGCCTTGCCCACGCCGGGAATTTCTTCAAGGCGATTTTCTTCCGCCAGCTCGCGCAAATTGCCGCCCCACGTCTCAATCGAACGGGCCGCGTTGGTGTAGGCGCGGATCTTGAACGGATTCTCTTCCTGTAACTCGAGCAAAGTCGCGATGGTCTCGAGAACCTCGATTATTTGCTCTTTTTTCATCGGCGCCACAGGAAATTGTTGCGCGGAAAGTTGAACGCGTCGATCACTTGTCATCGTCGGGCCCGCCTTGGCACGACTCCGGCTAACATACGAATGGCATGAGGTTTGCACAGCGCGGCGGCATTTTACTTGGGACGATCCTTTTCGGAACGACCCAGCTAACATCCGCCGCTCCGTTCCCGCTGCAGGGACCGACCGTTCCCGGGAGCACCGCTCGACTGCGCAACGGTTTGGCTTGCGCGCCAGAAAATGCGCCCATGGCGGTAAAGCGCGCGATCTGGGCGGCGAATCAGTTACGGAACAAACCCTATCGCTATGGCGGTGGTCATGCCTCGTTCCTGGATCGTGGCTATGACTGCTCCGGCACCGTGTCTTACGCGCTCGCGGCCGCGGGTGTGCTCCGGGCGCCGCTGAGCTCGAACGAACTGACGCGGTTCGGCAGCCGCGGTCGCGGGAAATGGATTACGGTTTATGCCCGCAACGGGCACGCGTTTGCTGTGATCGCGGGGCTTCGCCTCGATACGACGGCCTGGCACAGTCGTGGCGATCGCTTTGCGCCGCGCTGGCAAACAACGGTGCGACCGCCGATAGGTTTCGAGCCGCGGCACCCGGCTGAATTATAGCTAGCGCGTCTGAAAAAAGAAACTGCCCGCGGCCACTCTCGAGGCCGCGGGGCGAGTTGTCTGGGGGGACATCCTAACCCTAAATTAAGCCCGCCGTGCGGGGTTGGACCGCGAGGCGGCTTTGGCTTGACCGCTCCTTAGGAGATCCCGCGGCTGCCGCGGCTCTGATTGACCACGCGGTTCGGATTGCCCGCGCGATTCTGGTTGCCCACACGATTGGCTGCGTGGGCGACACCGCCTTTGGCATCTTTCGCCGGTTTGAGATCACGCACTTTCACTTCTTTTTTCTGAGCCATACTATTATCTACTCCTTAGTTTGTTTGTTGTTTGGTTGATGTCAGTCGCGCCGAAAAGCAGTTGATGGCCGCCCGAGACATTTCCTTTTGGGATGAGGTCGTCGAGCCGAATCAGTTTGTCCTTCCTGCGTTTTTGTTTGGGTGATCCACCAGCCGGCGTATTCTTTTTGTCCTTCGGTGTGCTCACGTGTTTCCCCTATTAACATCAATCATGCCAGACCCAGTCTTGGCGAGAAAAATCGCCTGGGCCGAAGTGAAACGGGGCCGTGTTTTCCCTCGTGAAACGACCTTTTCCCAGGCCGCAAAATTTCCCTACCGAGTGTGGCTGCGTGAGCAGACACAGTCGACTGCGCCGGCCCCGGGGCGATGCCCTCTGGACCAGTCTTACTCCCCGGTTGGCTCATTTTTGAGCCTTGCGCCGCAGATGACGGGCCAGGGTGGCGCGAGAAATACCGAGCAGACGGGCCGTGCGCCGCTGGTTGCGGCCAGCCTGTTCGTAAACAAACCTGACATGGCGGGCGACGGCGTTGGCCAACGACAGGTCGCGGTCTCCTTCGGCGCTGCCGTTAGGCTGGGGGCTCAAATCGACAGCCTGCGAGACCGGCGGAGCGGGAGTGGATTTCAAATCCGGCGGGAAAACGACGTGTTCGGGCAGGACGACGCGGCCCTCGCAAAAAAGCGTCATGGTGCGGACGGTGTGATTGAGCTCGCGCAGGTTTCCGGGCCAGGGGTAGGCGACCAATTTGTCCATCGCCTCGGGATGGATCGCAGTGATCGTCTTATCCTCGTTAGCCGCGGCCGCTTTCAGCTCCGCCGCGATCAGGGCGGGCAGCTCTTCCATCCGTTCGCGCAACGGCGGAATGAGCAAGGTCAGGCCGTTGAGACGGTGGTAAAGATCCTCCCGAAATTTGCCCTGCCGCACCCGTTCGAGAAGCGAGCAATTGGTCGCGCAGATGATCCGCACGTTGCAGTGCAGCATCTGCTCGGAGCCGAGTCGCTCGAACTCCCCGTATTCCAGCACGCGCAAGACTTTCACCTGAGCCAGGGGGCTCATGTCGGCGATTTCATCGAGAAACAACGTGCCCTCGTTGGCGAGCTCGAACTTGCCCTTGACGGTTTGTTGCGCGCCAGTGAAAGCGCCGCGCTCGTGGCCGAAAAGCTGGCTTTCGATCAAGGTGTCGCTCATGGCGGAGGCGTTGAAGGCAACAAACGATCGCGCCGCGCGCGCCGAGGAATTGTGAATCGCGTGGGCGAGCAAAGTCTTGCCGGTGCCGGTTTCGCCGAGCAGGACGACCGGAACGTCGGACTTCGCGGCCAGCGCGGCCAGACGCAGGCAACGAGCCATGGCTTCGTTCGCGGTCGTCAGATCCTCGACCTTGAGGCGGGAAAGCGCGCGTAGCATGGCGAGTTAGTTGCGCATGTTTTCGCGCAGTTGGCGAATCGGCTCGAAAGCATACTCGATCATGGTGCGCTGACCGGTGACAATGCGTGCCTCCCCGGTCATCCCGACTCGTAGCGCGAGTGGTCGACGCTTTGTTGGATCGGTTTTGTTGAGCGAAGCGAGCCCGGCAAAATGCTGACCCTGTGGCGAAGAAACGGTCGAAGGGCTAACCCAATCGAGGGTAGCGTTCACGATGCCGTAGCGCTGATAGGGAAAGGCGTCGAAGAAAAGACGGACAGGCTGGCCCTTGGCCAATCCCGGGAGACCCGCTTCGCCAAGCGTCAACTGGGCCCGGGGTTTCGCATCCGTCGCTGCCAGCTGGCAGAGTTCCTGGCCGTTCTGCACCACGCTCCCGGCATTTTGTTGCAGCTGTGAAATCACCACGCCCGCATAAGGCGCGCGCACGGTGAGCATGTTTTGCTGCGAATTTTCCAGATCATCCTTGAGGGCGGTGAGACGCATTTTGAGCTTCTCGATCTCGGCCACGTTCTCTGCCCGCACGCGCGAATGCTCCGCCTCCATTTGCTTCCGCTCCAGGTTCACCTGCTGCAAAGTGCGCTGCGCCACGCTCAGATCCTTCTCCGAGCCCGCCGCTTCGAGCCGATATTGAATTACTTCCACCACCGAAATGCCGCCGCCTTTGGTCAGTTTCTCCATTCGCGACAAAAGTTCACGGCTGCTCGCGGCGTGTTGTTCACGAAATCTCACTTCGCTTTCGGCCTGGGAGATCTCGGCGGTTTTAATTTCGGCCTGCGACACATAGGCCGCATCGGCCTTTTGCAGACCCTGCTCGAGAGTGCGCAGATCTTCGCTCTTGCTCCGCAGCTCGCTCCCCAGGTCCCGAATCTCGTCCGAGCGCAGGATGTAGAGCGGGTCATGCGCTTTCACGGTCTCGCCCACCCGGACACAAACTCGATAAACGACCGCGAGCCGGGGAGATTGAATCGGATCGGCGCCCTGTTCCGGGACGAGCACGAAAGGGCACGTCACCGTCTCCGGCAGACTCACGAAAACGGCCGCGAGCAAGGCGACACCGAACATCGCGATGAGCAGCCAGGCGAGTGAACGGATAAACCATGGTGGCGGATCCTGCGGCAACATTTCCGACTCGGATTCGTCGGACCCGCGTTGGAGCAGTTCGATTGGCATTGTCAGGTGAGAATCAGATTCCGAGCTGCTGGCTGGAAAGATAAAAATAAAGGCCGCGCTGCGCCATCAGTTCATCATGATTGCCAACCTCGGCGACCATTCCTTTCTCGAGGACAACGATCGAGTCGGCTTCGCGGATCGTGCTCAGGCGATGCGCGATCACGATCGTAGTGCGGCCCGCGGTGAGACGGCCGAGGTTATCCTGTATGGCGCGCTCGGATTCGGTATCGAGCGCGCTCGTCGCTTCGTCGAAAATGAGGACCGGCGGGTTATTGTAAACGGCGCGTGCGATCGCGATGCGCTGTTTTTGTCCGCCGGAGAGGGAGAGCCCGGATTCGCCGATTTTGGTCTCGTAGCCTAACGGCAGGCGCATGATGAAATCGTGGGCCGCGGCCGTCTGCGCGGCGGCCAGGACGCGATCGAGATCGGGCTCGGCGTCGCCGAAAGCAATGTTGCGCGCAATCGATTCGTTAAAGATGTGGTTCTCCTGCAGGACCATTCCAATGTGCCGCCTGACGTCGCGATAATTCAGGGTCTTGAGATCAGTGTGATCGAACAGGATCGTGCCTTCGGTTGGCTCGAGCAGGCCGGCGATAAGCTTGATCAACGTCGTCTTTCCACAGCCGCTCCGGCCGACGAACGCGATCATCCGCCCGGGCGCGATGTCGAGCGTGATGTCCGAAAGAATGTTGGGCGCTTCCGGCCCGCCATACTTGAAGCTAACGCCACGTAATTCTATCCGGCCTTCGAGGCTGTGCACGGGCGCGAGACGGGAACGATCGCGGCCCTGCTCCGGTTCCTGTTCGAAAATATCGTTCAGTCGATTGAGCAGGACAGTAGCGAATTGCATGTTGTCCCACACGCCTAACGTTCGCATGATGCCGCCGTAAGCCATCGCGGTGAGGGAGCTGAACGCGACAAATCCGCCAATGCTGAGCGAGCCGGACATGACCTGTTTCGCGCCGACCCAAAGAAAGATCGCGGTCGAGAGCATGCCGATGCTTTGCAGCACGCTGTCGTAGGTCATGACGATGAAGCTGCTCCGGAAAATCTTGCGCGAGACAGAGAGAAATTCGTTCAGCATCATGTCGCGAAAAACGTTTTCCGCGGAGGCGGCCTTGACCGCTTCGATGCCCTTGATGGCGTCGATCTGGTGCGAGCTGTATTTGCCCTGGCTCTCCTCGACGCCGGCGAAGAGGGGGCGCAGGACCTTTTGCGAAAAATACATCAGCCCGATGTAGAGCGGTGTGGTGGCGAGGAAAGCGAGCATCAGCGACGGGCTATAAAGCGCCATAAGCGTGAGCGCGCCGGTCAGTTGCACGAGCGCGAGGATGGCGCCGACGCCGTGGTGCACGGCAAATTCCCGCACCTGCCGGGCGCCATCGAGCCGGCGCTGGATATCACCGGTGCGCCGGCTTGTGAAATAGCTCATCGGCAGCGACAACATCTGCCGGCTCAGGAAATCGAGGATGGCGGTGTCCAGCCGAACGGCGGCGAACGAGAGCAGGTATTCCTGCGCCAATGAACAGGCCTGGACGAAAAAAAGCGCCGCGCCCATTCCGAGCAGGATGGTCTCGAGGAGACTGACATTTTTCTCCACGATCACCTTGTCGACCACCATCTCGGTGAAAACCGGGAAGAGCAGTTCGAGAAAAGTGATGGCGATCGCGAGCAGCATCACTTGGATGAAGATTGTCTTGAACTTGGCGAGGAACGGCAGAATCCAGGCGAGACCCGGCTTGCTCTCGGGCGCGTTGGCAAAAGCGGTGGTGTAATCGAAAAGCGCCGCGTAACCCGACCAGTCTTCTTCGAATTCCTTGCGCGGAATCTTGCGCAACCCGAGCGCAGGGTCCGCCACCTTCACGTAGGCGTCCACGACGTCGTAGAGCACGATCCAGTGGTTGCCTTCCCAATGCACGATCGCCGGCAGCGGCATCAGCGGCAGATTGCGCAGCGAAACCTTGAGGGCGCGCGCGGCGAGCCCAAGCTCGGTGGCGGCGCGACAGATTGCCTTCAAACTCGTCCCGTCCGTCGACGTGTGACAGAGCTGCCGGATGCGCGATAGACTCACTTTGCGACCGAAATGCCGGCAGATCATGCCGAGGCTGGCCGCGCCGCAATCCATCTCGTCGATCTGCTCGATGTGCTCGACCTTGCGGATGCGTCCTTTTCGCTTCCGGAAAAGGCCACCCTCCTCTGCGAATGGATCCTCGCCCGCCGCGACGGGTTTCGGTTTGTCGTCGTCAACCTCGAGTTTGTCGTGCGCGGCGACTTCGGCCGGCAACATCTCGGTCGCGAAATCGAGCGGCACGCGCGCTTCGCTTTCAACCTGATATTGCGCGAGCCGTTCTTCCATCAGCTTCCCGAATTCCGGGTAGCGGCGCTTTAGATCGCGGACCGCATCCGGCTCAAGCGCGAGAAGACGGCAATCGCTGAAGGCCTCGATTGACGCGGCACGCGGCGAGCCGTTGAGGATCGAAAGTTCACCGAAGAAATCGCCATCACGGTAAAAGGCGAGATTGTGCTGGCTGCCGTTGCGCGAGTGGAAGGCGCGGGCCCGTCCCTTCTCGAGAATGAACATCGCACCCGGCGGGTCGCCCTCGCGAATAATGGCTTCGCCTTTGGGCACCTCGATGGGGGTGAGCTTCTCCACCAGACTGCGGAGCGCGGGCACGGGTAGACGTCCGAAATTGCTGAACTCGTAGAGAAAACCGTGCAACGACCGATGCCGCGCGGTCATCTCGATATGGTGTTTCAGTTCCGGCGTTTCCTCGGCGAGCTCGAGGAAGTCGTCGCGGTCCAGTCGCAGCGCTTCCACCGCCGTGCTGCAACGCACTGTGGCGGTGCGGGTGCCGCCTTCGGTGAGGGCGGATTCGCCGAAGCTGTCCCCCGGCTTCAAGGTCGCGAGCACGATTTCGTTGCCGTTTTGGTCCGATTTCACGACCCGCGCCCGGCCCGAGACGAGGACGTAAAAAGCGTCGGCTGGTTCGCCCTGCCGGACGAGGAGATCGCCAAATTCGTAATTCTCCTCCTGCAGAAGGGCGCGCAACTTTTCGAAATGTTCCTCCGGCAGAAATTGAAAGAGCGACGAGCGGCGCAGAAGATTCTCGTCGGTCGCTTTCATGTCGTTAGGCGAGGAGGATGCGCCATTGAATATAGCGCGTTGTGAGATCGGCAAAGTGGCGGTCGAGAATGCGGTTTTCGGCCCGTTCCTGCACGATCGGATCATCGACGTCCGGCTCCTGTTTGCCCACGATCCGGCAAAGGTGAAAACCGTCGCCGTGCACGATTGGATCGAGGATGTCGCCCGGATGCACACTGAGAAACTTCTGCTGAAGCTCTTCGGGAATCTCTTCGAGCAAGACGTTCGGATGGCGGTAGGGATAACGCCCTTCCGTCGCGACTTCTTCCATCGACATGCCGTCGTCGCGCGCGCAAAGCAGCGCCTCGCGCGCGGCATCGAGGGAATCCAATTCGATGGTCTCGACGTCGAAACGGGTCAGAGGCAGCCGGAGGGCGGCGATTTCGTGTTCTCGCGCCTGCCGGGAGAGCAGTGCAGCGCAATCGCGGCGATGGATTGCTTCCATTACCAGCGCCTCGCTGAACCAGTTTGCATTGCGGTCGAGCTTTTCCAGCCAGCCCGCCAGTTGATCCTCCTCCAGGTTGCAGCGTGCAAAGAAGCGCGCCCGTTCTTCGGCGATCAACTGCGCATCGGGGGGCCGTTCAGCGGCCGCGCAATGTGCAGCCACGCGCCAGCTCAGGCGCTGTGCCATCTGGTCCAGTTCGCCGGAAAGAATCAATTCTGTCGTCAGCAAATCACGTAACTCGTTAGGCGCGGAAAAGTACTCGACCGCGTCTGGTTCAAGGTCGGGCCACTTTTCGTCCCAATAATGCCGCACAAAATGAGCGCTGAAATCGTTTAGCGACAGACCGCGATCGGCCAGCCATTTCTCGGTCTCTTCGGCCGTGATCAGATCGCGCTGGTAGCGGAATTGCTCCACCGCGGCGTCGATCGCGTTATCATCAAACTCGAAGTTCTCGGCATCGGCTTTGCGCTCGGCTGCGACCAGACGGAGCAGTTTCGTCCAGACCGACTCGACTTCGCCCCGAAAATGAGCGGCATCGATCAAGTCGCGCAGGGTGTACTCGAAACCTGCGCAGAGGAAAACGACTTTGCTTTCGAGCGGGGCTGTGGACGCGTCGGACATCGGGACTTGTTCTGCTGATTACCTAACAATTTGGATACGATGTCGAGACAAAGGGACGGAGAAGGGGTCGACGCCTCCGCGATCCAGCCCGGCGTCTACATCGACCAGTCGAGCACGATCTTGCCCGAGTTGCCGGATTTCATCAGCTCGATCCCTTCCTTGAACTGCCTGTAAGGGAAGCGGTGGGTGATGACGGGGGAAATATCGAGGCCGCTCTGGATCATCGCGGTCATTTTGTACCAGGTCTCGTACATCTCCCGGCCATAGATTCCCTTGATCGTGAGGCCGTTGAAAACCACCAGATTCCAATCGATCGCGGCATCGTCGGGCATGATGCCTAACAATGCGATCTTGCCGCCGTGAAACATCGCCGGGAGGAGATCCGTCATCGCCTTGGGGCTGCCCGACATTTCGAGCGCGACGTCGAAGCCTTCTTTCATCCCGAGCTCCTGCATGGCATCAGCCAGTGTGCCCTTGCGCACATCGAGCGCGAACACATTGGGCGCCATTTTTTTCGCCAGCTCGAGCCGGTAGGGATTGATGTCGGTGACGACGACGTTGCGCGCCCCGGCGTGGCGAACGATCGCGACCGCCATGCAGCCGATCGGCCCCGCGCCCGTGATGAGCACGTCCTCGCCGATGAGGTCGAAGGAAAGTGCCGTGTGGGTGGCGTTGCCTAACGGATCGAAGCAGGAAAGAACATCGAGCGAGATGTTTGGGTCGGCGTGCCAGACATTGGACATTGGGATGGAAAGAAATTCCGCGAACGCGCCCTGGCGATTAACCCCGACCCCCTCGGTATTGGGGCAAAGATGGCGCCGTCCGGCGAGGCAGTTGCGGCAATGTCCGCAGACGATATGACCTTCGCCGGTGACGAGATCGCCCGCGGCGAAGCCCTTCACTCGCGCCCCGACGCGTTCGACCACGCCGACAAATTCATGCCCGACTACCATCGGCACCGGGATGGTTTTTTGCGACCAGGCATCCCAGTTGTAAATGTGGACATCGGTCCCGCAGATCGATGTTTTCTTGATCCGGATGAGCACGTCATCGTCGCCGACTTCCGGCACGGGTACTTCCTCGAGCCAAAGACCGGGCTCGGCCTTCCGCTTTACCAAAGCCTGCATCGTTTCCTGCACGGAAGAGAAGCTAGGCGAATAAGGAGAGCAGGAAAGCAGGAAAGTGGGTCGGTGCTTCTGACCCAGCCTTCATTTTGGCTCCCATAACTCGACGGGGTTTCCTTCCGGGTCGTGGATGCGGGCGAAGCGGCCGTTGGGATAGACTTCCGGATCGATCGTGACTTCGATTTTCGCGTCCTGCAGTTGTCGCGCCATCGCGTCAAGATCGGAGACGCGGAAGTTGATCATCCACTGCTGACCAGCGCGACCGAAATATTCCGTGTCGTGAGCAAACGGCGCGAAAGCCGTCGGCCCGGCCATCTGCATCCAGGGTGATTGCTCGTAATCATCCGGGACGAGGTCGATTCCGAGATGCTCTTTATACCACTGCGCGAGACGATCGGGATCCTGGGCGCGAAAGAAGAGGCCGCCAATGCCGGTGACGCGTTCCATGCGGCGAGGCTGCAGGAGTCGCGCGTCGCACTCAAGCGCTAACTCTTCGTCCTACTTCTTGCGGCGACGCGCCACGAGCAAACCAGCGCCCGCGGCGAGCAAAGCCCAGGTGGTCGGCTCGGCAACTGCGATCTCGAATGCTGTACGATGACGGAAAAATGGAGGAGTCGATCGGCCGACTGCCAGCTCTATGGTGGACAAAGCAATTCTTGTTGCTGCGCCTGCTGCCCGATCTGTCCGCGCTTTTTGGGCGACCTACGACGACTCCCCCGACTGCTCGCCTAACGGTTCGTCTTCCGGATTGTAAAGCTCGTGCTTTTGGTGCTGTGTAATCGGCGATTCTGGTGACCAAAAGCAGTCTGGCGTTTCCAAATCCAAACTCCAGGGATCGCGCGTTCTTGAACGTTGCGTTGAGTCGCATCAGCCGGGCGATTTTCAGGCCAGCTTCTGCAAAACACGCGACTCTGGGATGGACAAAGCTTTATTGATTGGGATGATCCAAAAGCATGTCCGCGACTCTTGAGCAACCCACGGCGCCTCCGCCGACTGCTCGCCTCACTTTCATATTTCGGTTCGCGAGCACGATTGTGCTTTGGACCGTCGCGCTCATAATAATTTTCTCAGGTTACGAGCTCGCCTTCTACGCGCTTATTGGAACGGTGGGAATGATCGCCCTCTGGGAATTTTACGGGATGCTCGATCACAAAGGGCTCCCGAATTTCAAAATCACTGGGATGATTTGCGGCGCGGCGATGCTCATCGGCAGCTTCTATTATTTTTCCCAATACGGCCCGGCCCGTTCCTATGACTACGAAATGGCGGTGCTGCTGTTTTTCCTGCTCACTGTTTTCGCCCGGCAAATGTTTGATGGTTTGCGCGACGATGCGCCGCTGAGGACGATGGCCTACACGCTCTTTGGACTGCTCTACGTGCTCTGGCTCTATAATTTCATCACCAAGATCGTTTACGTTACGCCACGCACGCCGGAGGGAGCGGTTACCGGCCAGTTTTATGTTTTTTACTGCATCGCGATCACGAAATTCAGCGACATGGGAGCTTATCTCACCGGGAGCTTGATCGGGAAACACAAGCTCGTCCCGCACATCAGCCCGAAAAAGACGTGGGAAGGATTTTTCGGCGCGCTCGCCTTTTCCTTGCTCGCCAGCGCCGGGCTTTTCGCGCTTATGCCCGGGCATCTTTCCGTGCTGAATTGGACCCATGCGGTGGTGCTCGGGTTGCTTCTCGGTTTCGCGGCGGTCATCGGCGACCTCGCGGAGTCGATCATCAAGCGCAGTACCGGGGTGAAGGATTCCGGCAACATGCTGCCGGGAATCGGTGGCGCGCTCGATCTGGTCGACAGCCTTCTGTTTACCGCGCCCCTTTTGTTTTTCTATCTCCGCCTCGTCATTCGCGTCCCGTGATGAAACGCAAGCGCGTGGTGGTGCTGGGCGCGACCGGCTCGATCGGCGAGAGCGCGCTGAAAGTGGCGCGCGACATCCCGGAGCGGATGGAGATCGTCGGCCTGGCTGCCCATAGGAACGCGCGCAAGCTCGCCGCCCAGGCTAATCTCGTTAGGCCAGAAGCGCTTTGCCTGGTAGATGAAACGCGCCTCTCGGAACTGCGCGCGGCGCTGGAATACAAGCCAACGATTTTGGCGGGCGCAGAGGGGCTGGCAGAGATCGCTTGCCTAACGAAGGCCGAGATGGTGCTGGTGGCGGTGGTGGGAACGGGGGGGCTACGGCCGGCGCTGGCGGCGATCGAGGCGGGCAAGGATCTGGCGGTTGCGAGCAAGGAGATTTTGGTGATGGCGGGCGAGGCAGTGATGGGAGCGGCGACGCGGAAAGGCGCGCGGGTGCTGCCGGTCGACTCCGAACACAATGCCATCTTCCAGTGTCTGGAGGGAAGACGCTCAACCGTTTCTGATCTGCGCCGCATAATTCTGACCGCCTCGGGTGGGCCTTTTCGTGAGACGCCCGCCCAAGAGTTCGCCGCCATTACTCCGGAGCGAGCGCTCAAGCATCCAACCTGGAATATGGGTCCCAAGATCACGATTGATTCGGCCACGCTCTTCAACAAAGGCCTGGAAATGATCGAAGCGCACTGGCTCTTCGGGGTGGAGATGGCGCGGGTGGAGGTGATTGTGCATCCGCAGAGCATTGTCCATTCGATGGTCGAATTCGCCGATGGTTCCGTTCTCGCGCAACTCTCGCATTCCGACATGTGTTTCCCGATTCAATATGCGGTCACCTGGCCGGATCGTGTGCCCAATTCCCTCCCTCCACTCGATTTCGGCCTCCTGCGCAAGCTGGAATTCGCCGCGCCGCGGCTGGATGATTTCCCGGCGCTCAACCTCGCCCGCCGCGCCGGCGAAACCGGCGGCACCCTGCCTGCTGTGATGAACGCCGCCAATGAAATCGCTGTCTCAGCTTTCCTCGATCGCCGGATTCCGTTCCCGCGCATCTGGCAATTGGTCGAGGAAGTGATGAACCGTCACACCTCCATTGCCAACCCGACCCTCGATGCCATATTGCAAGCCGATCGCTGGGCGCGCGATGAAGCCGCCGTCGCTTCGACTCGTTAACATTCGTCCATTCTGAGCGCCATGTTGCTGCACGCCTTACGCTTTCTCTTTATCCTGCTCGAGGTTGTCGTTCTCTTTAACCTCCTCATCGTGGTCCACGAAGCCGGCCATTTTCTGGCGGCGCGCTGGCGCGGCCTGGTGATTGAAAAGTTTGGGGTCTGGTTCGGCAAGCCGCTCTGGAAGAAAACGATCAATGGAGTTGAGTATTCGTTAGGCTCAATTCCGCTCGGCGGTTTTGTTGCCCTCCCGCAGCTCGCGCCGATGGATATCATTGAGGGTGAAACGGAAACTGATCGAGCCAAGCTCCCGCCCGTCTCTGCCTTGGATAAGATCATCGTCGCGATTGCCGGCCCGTTTTTCAGCCTGCTTCTGGCGCTCGTTTTCGCGGGCATTGTCTGGACGGTCGGTCATCCCGTTAGCGAGTCCGACATGACGACGGTGATTGGTTTCGTCGAACCCAAATCACCGGGCGAGAAAGCGGGCCTGAAGGCGGGCGACAAGATTCTGGAGGTCGATGGGAAAACCGTGACCCGCTTCTCCGGGATGAACGACAGCGTGACCTGGAACGTTATCCGGAGCGAAGGCACGACGATTCCCTTCGTCGTCGAACGCGACGGTCAGCGCGTCGCGCTCTCGGTTATGCCCTACATTGCGCCCAGCAGTGG
>Ga0157375_10001269_pt1 | contig 21823 bp, 23 predicted proteins | sample M35metaG_FD_115311 | JGI IMG/M metagenome (GOLD analysis project Ga0157375, IMG submission 115311) | Miscanthus rhizosphere microbial communities from Kellogg Biological Station, Michigan, USA - M3-5 metaG | ecosystem: Host-associated > Plants > Roots > Rhizosphere > Soil | place: USA: Michigan... | reverse complement strand
GCGTCGGAGTTGGTGTGGGAGTTGGTGTGGGAGTTGGTGTGGGAGTTGGTGTGGGAGTTGGTGTGGGAGTTGGTGTGGGAGTTGGTGTGGGAGTCGGCGTGGGGGTGGGAGTCGGCGTTGGCGTCGGAGTTGGGGTCGGCGTTGGCGTTGGCGTCGGCGTCGGCGTTGGCGTTGGCGTTGGCGTCGGCGTCGGCGTCGGCGAAGTTAACTGGAATGAGCCGATGCGCGTTCGCCAATTGAATGTGCTCGTCGCCGAATAGTATTCGGTCGTGTACCAAAAGGTGGCGTCGTCGGACGGATCGACGGTCAATGCGCTGTAATCACCCCAGCGATTGCCGGTGCCATTCTGGCTCCCAGTGCCATCAAAGAGATGAGCCTCGCCCTGCGCCAGGGTGTTGAGCGGATCGCCAGCCAGCCGTCCCGCATAACGAATCTGCGGGTTGATCGTAGTGCTAGAAGCGCTGAAGCCGATCGCGAGGTTGCCCTGGCCATCCATCGCCGCGCTTCCCATCCAGCGCCAGGTTGTGTCTGGCTGGTAAGTGCTTTCCTGGAAGACAGTGACCGGACCGTCGGTGACTCCGCGCAGCTCAAACCACCGGATGCCGGCGACACCACCCGAGTTAACGGAAAAATTACCGACTAACGACTCGTGGTCGCCAAAGTTGCGATAAGCGAGCCGGAACATGAGCCGGTCGCCGATTCCGTCGAGCGCGTTCGGCCCGGTAATACCGAGCTGCGGAACGCAGTTGCGCTTGGTGGGGCAAAGCTGGGTAAAACCGGCTGCTGCAGGAGTGGCGAAGGCAGTGAAGGTGGAATTGGCGGGCGTGGCGAAGTCCACATGAAAGTGATAGGTCGTGTATTGGTTACTGTCCGGGAAGCCAACGAAGATGTTCGGCGCACCGTCGGGTGGCAGTGTAAAGCCATCGAGATCGGCAGGGAGGAATGGCGCAATCGAGCTACCGAGCGCGCCAACTGGACTGATGAAGGTCGCCGAAGCACCCGCCAGCATCGCGGCGCGATCGAGCGCGAAAGGTTGCGGACCGAGATAGGCGGTGCCGGCGGCGTTGAACACATTCATGCTCATGTAATAGGCGTCCGGCCAAACGCCGAGGTGCGGGTAATCGAAAAAATTCGACCCGAGATGGAAGCCATAACGATTATAGGTGCCGGTAGCATCGCCCGAGGTCGAGACCGCTACGCATTCATCCGTAATCGGTGCGGCGCCGGTCGCGCTCGCGAACTGGCTGATCACCCAGCGATCGGCCAATTGATCATAGAGGACGACAGGATCACCCGCGCCGCCGGTTTCGCAGGCGCCGCCAAAGCCGCTCCAGAGCGAAGCGATGCTACTTGGCCCGAGGACAGAGTTACCGGTGTCTTTGTCGAAGACTTGATAACCTTCGTTTACCATTTGCACATATTGCGTGAGACCGACTTCGCCGTTCGTGTCCGGCGGCGCGCAACTGCAACCGACGCCGGGGAATTGAATGCCATCGAAGCTCAGAATCGGATCGGGGATGCCGGGCGCAAGGAAGCGAAGCAATGAACCACGATCCACCACCTGATCCGGGCTATCGACATGAGAGTTAGGGATCTTCGGATTCTCCCCCGCCTCGCGCTCCTGATGCCGGCCGGAGTGATCCACGGCAGACATCTCGCGCAATGGACGCGACACGTCGTTGTGATAGGAAGCGGTCGCCTGCATCCGCTGAGGGCTTTGCGCCAGAGCGGATCCAGCTGACAAAAAGGCGCAACTGCAGAGCGCGAGGAAACATGCACCGAAAGCCGACCTGATAATTGCTCTCATCCGGCTTTCAAAAAAAGCAGGAGCCGTTCCGAGTGAAGACTTTTTGCCCGCCGGGCTTGGGCGCGTGGCCTGACATCGCCCGCTTTGGGTAGCGCACTCGTTTCGAGTGCTGGTTGCGGTGTCTTACCGCCACGAGCTTCCGCTGAGATTACACCCGTCCCGATCCGAGTCGCAGGTGAAGTTCCGGACGGCGACACGCCGTCGCCAGCACCCAAGACGAGTGCGCCTACCCGGAGTCCTGATTTTTGGGCGAAAGATAGTAGACGACTAGCCCAAGAGCCGCCGTCGCCACGCCCCACAACGAGGGTTCGCGCGTCGCCGCGCTGGCCAGCATGTGCCACAGCATCCAGCCGCTGATCCCGAGAAAAATCGCCGGCGTCACGGGATAACCCCAGGTGCGGTAAGGCCGGGACAGACCGGGCTGCCGCCAGCGCAGCACGAAAACTCCCAGAACCGTTAGGGCAGAGAAAAGGGTGAGGCTGAATTGCACGTAGTTCACCACCCTTTGAAAGGTCGTGACCAGGATGAGCAGATGCACGATCGCGAATTGGAGAAGCGTCGCGCGCAGGGGAAGACCGCGCGCATTGCTCCGCGCCAGCCACGATAAGGCGTGCAGATCTTCGCCCATCGCCACCGTCACCCGGGGACCGATCCACATCATTGCACTGACTGTCGAAACCAACCCGAGCGCGATGAAACAAGCCATGACCTTGCCGCCCGCGTCCCCAAAAATGTGCAGCCCGGCGATCAATCCGACCTCTTGCTTGCCAACCATTTCCGCGGCCGGGGTCGTGCGCAGAAAGACTGCATTGATTCCCAGATACAGGGCCATGACGAGCAGCGTCCCGAGCCCAAGCGAAAGCGGGATCGCGCGCGAAGGGCGGCGCACTTCACCCACAATATAAGTCGAGGCGTTCCAGCCCGAGTAGGCATACATCACCCAATAGAGACTGACCGCGAACGGTGTGCTCACGATCAGGGCGCGGTCCGCAGCGACGGGTAGGAACGAAACCGACTGCGTTGCCTTGACGCAAAACCCGGCCGCGATGATCGCGAGAATCAAGCCTACCTTCAGAAAAGTGGAGACATTTTGAAATCCGCTTCCAAGGCGCAAGTCCCAGAGCAGGACGAGAGTCGTGATCCAAACCAGGGCGAGGGACAGGACTAGCGGATTCGTTCCAGGCACAACGCTCGCGATGTAGGTGCCGAACGGAATTGCCGCAATCGCCACCGGCGCGGCAAAGCCGACCGTCGCGGAGATCCAGCCCGCCACAAATCCCAGCGAGGGATGGTAAATCTCGCGCAGAAAATGATATTCACCGCCAGAACGTGGGAGAGCGGCACTGAGCTCGGCATAGGAGAGCGCGCCACAGAGCGCGCAGACGCCACCGATCGTCCAGAGCGCCATGATGGAAAATCCCGTCGGCAAATCGCTCACCTGAAAGCCGAGGCTGGTGAAAATGCCGGTCCCCACCATGTTGGCCACAACGATGCAGGTCGCGGTAAGAAGCGAGATCGTGCGCGGGTTGCGGGCGGAAGAGCCGGGTTTCACCGGCGATCATCTAGCGGCTGGCACGCTTTGGTTCAATTGCGAAGTCATCGCGGCACGGAAAAGGGCTGCGGATGCGTCCGCAGCCCCTTCCATTCTAGAATGCCCTAACGAGAACTATTCCGGGGCCGGGCCGCCGGCGCCATGCAGGGTCTCGAGAGCGTCGAGTTTCTTCAACTGCTCAGCCGTGAGATAGGGGCGAATCTGGGTGTGGAGCTGCTTGATGATTGGCTCCGCCGCCGCTCGCGCCTGCTGATGGATCGCTTCGAGCTGCGGTTTGACCGCGTCGACGAGCGGCTGCACCTGGGCCTTTTGCGCATCGGTCAGGTTGAGGACGTGCGACAACATCGCGGTCATGTTCGGGCCGCCGTGATGGAAGCAGGCGCCTCCGTCCGCAGGAGTTTCCGCGCCCGTGATGGGGGCAAGCGCGAGGATGGCCGCACTGCCAAGAGTTAACAGGATCAGTTTGTTTGTTTTCATATTTTGTTGTTTTGCTTGCGACAGACGTTGCTGTGCGACCTTACAGACACGAATGCCGACCCTTGGGTTACATCTTTGCCGAAGCGTCGCAAAAGCGGCGCTAACCTGTAACCTCTCTCCGCGGATTTTGTCTTAAGGAAGATGTGCACCCGCGCTGCGACCACCCATGCCAGATGAAGAATTCGACGAACTGGATTGCCTTCGTCGTCTCGCCACGGGTGACGAAAACGCCGCCCGCGAGTTGCTCCGCCATTTCCATCCCTTCGTCCTCAAACTCGTCCGCTCTCATCTCCCCCGCCGGCTGAGCGAAGAGGATTTGACGCAAATGATCTTCATTCGAATTTTTCAAAACCTCGACAAATACAGTGGCAAGGTGCCGCTGCAGCACTGGATCTCGCGCGTCGCGGTGAACACCTGTCTGAACGAGCTGCGCGCCGAAAAGCGCCGGCCGGAATGGCGTCTGGCCGATTTCGATGAAGGTACTGCGGCCGCGATTGAACGGCTTGCCCGGACCGAGCCCGAGGCGACGACACCCGACGATGCCCGGATGGCGAAGGACCTTCTCAACCAAATGCTCGGGCAGTTATCCCCGGACGATCGCCTCCTCGTTACCTGGCTTCATCTCGAAGACCGCTCAATCGAGGAAATCCATTCCTTGACCGGATGGAGCCGGGCCGCGATCAAGGTTCGCGCTTTCCGGGCGCGTGCGAAACTCAAGAAGATGCTGGGGCCGAGCGCCACTCTTGAGATGGCTTTCACCTCATGAAAACGGACCAGTTACTGGATCGAATTTTCGCGCTCTCCCGCCGCGTCTCGGACTCCCGGCCTAACGAAATGCCGTTCGGCCTCGAGACCGCCGTGCTCGCGCACTGGCGCGCCGCCCGCGCGCGGGGCTGCGCCAGCGTGGGCCTGTTGCGCGGCTTGCGCTGGGCTGCTCTGGTCGCATGTGCCGTCGCTATTCTGACCGCGATCTTGGAAAGCGACCAACTCGCGGCCTTCCGCAACCGGTCCGATCCGGCAACGCGAGTGGCGGATTCGGCTCTGCGCGCAAGTTACGGCTATGAATAAAATGCGCATTGGCCGCATCATTCTTTACGCGGTCCTCATTTTTCTGGCCGGCTTCGTGACTGGTGCCCTGCTCGCACCGATTTTTGGACGCACCTTCATGCGGCCGCCGGCGCCGCACGAAATGTCGCAGCAGATGCTCGCGCATCTACAATCCGTCCTGCATCTGACCGATCAACAGCTCACGCAAATTAAGCCCATCGTCGAAAAGACCGGCGCGGATATGGAAACCATTCACCACCAGACGATGCAGCGCGTTCTCGCTCGGCTGGCGGAAGCGCACGCGCAGATTTCTGCATTTTTGACTCCAGAACAAAAAATTGCCTTCCAGAAAATGGAAAAGGAACATGGCGAGCGCCTGCGACACGTTCATCCGATTCTGTTACCGCCGCCGGAGCCGCCATCACCAGCACCCGACCAAAAATAAGCCCGCTAGCGATGACCGAAACGATACAACTAGAGGAGCGGGACAACCGCTCCTTTCGGAAGGACGTTATGAAAAAGTCTCTCATTCTCTCACTTGGCATTGCCTTCCTTGTAAGCGCATGTGCACCTGTCGTGGTGGGGCCGCCCGGAGCAGCACCCGGCGTGGTCGTCGCCGTAGAAGACCGACCTTATTATGTGCACGGCCCTTATTACGTTGAACGTGGCCACCGCTGGGTATGGGTGCACGGGCACTGGGCCTGGCACCATCACCATCGCGTCTGGATTCACGGGCGCTACGTCGTGCGCGATTAAAGCCGGGCCCCCTCGGCAACAATTGTCCTGAGCTCAGAGCTGCCACTTCCTGGGCAACTTTTGCTTTAGCGTTTCGACAGGCGCAAAGAGGTCTCCCATCTTTTCCACGCGCGCGACGGTTTGGTCGCAGTGAAAGACGAGACGCTTTCCACTTTTCTTTTTCACGGTTTCCGCAACTTCCTCCCAGGTGACCGGGGTTGATGCGGTTGGGGCGTCTTTCGCGCGCAGTGAATAAACCGAGATGGTCGTCTTGTGTTCGTCGTTCTGGCTCCAATCGACGAAAACTTTGCCCGTGCGCAGCGCTTTCGCCATTTTGGAAACGACCAGCTTCGGATGCTCGCGTTCGAGATACTCCGCCATGGCGTGTGAGACCTCTTTGGTCTGCTCGTAGGTGGCGGCGGTATTGAGCGGAACGTAGATTTGCAGACCCTTCGAGCCTGAGGTTTTCGCCCAGCTTTTCAACTTCAGCGCTTCCAATATCTCCCGCAGCCAGATCCCGACCTGGCAGCATTGGACGATGTCAGCCGGCGCACCGGGATCGAGATCGAAAACCATCATCGTGGGGCGCGCGATATCCTTCTTGCGCGAGAGCGAAGTGTGCAATTCGATGTCAGCCAGGTTGGCCGCCCAGACGAGCGTCGGAAGATCCTGCGCGAGGCAATACTGCATCTCGCGCTTGTTGCCCTCGCTCCAAACTTTAGCGGTCTTGACCCAGGCCGGACGATGACTCGGGCAATTCTTTTCGTAGAAAAACTCGCCTTCAACGCCATCTGGATAACGCTTCATCGTTAGGGGACGATCCTTCAAGTGGGGCAGGAGGACCGGCGCGATGCGAATGTAGTAGTGAATCATCTCGCCCTTGGTAAAGCCTGTCTTCGGCCAGAGCACCTTGTCGAGATTTGAGACGGCTAGCTGGCGGCCTTCAACGACCAGTTCGGTTTTTTTGCTCATTGGACAGGATGAATCAGGAAAGAAATAGCTCCGGAGAAAGCATGGTCTGTGGCTGTCAAATGCGTAAGAAACCAAGAAACAAAAAAGCAGGACCTGAAAATTAGGCGATTAAAAGCAACCAGCAATCTTGAAGAAGCAGGCGGCCAGCTTGAGAAAGTAGGTGCGCGAATGGAAGCACGCGGACTCTAGTCAAGTCGCGACATCTCTAACTAATCGATCCTAGGGAAAAAGCTGGCCCACTTCCGCCGATGTCAGAGCATTGTTGTGTTTGCCTTCTCCTCCAGTGATTAGGACGGCGCCATCTTGCAGCAATGTTGCGGTGTGACCAAAACGTCTGCGGTTGAGGTCGCCTGTAGTCGTCCAGGTGCCGCTGGCCGGATCGTAGAGTTCGGTAGGCTTGTTCACGGTTAATTTTAGTCCACCGGCAACAACAACCATGCCGTTTTCAAGCAGCGTGGCCGTATGGTAGTTGCGGGGCTTGTGGAGTCTGCCAGTGACAGTCCATGTGCCGCTGGCCGGATCGTAGAGTTCGGCCTCCCCAAAAACCTGAACTACGTCCGTTCCCCCGGCGACAAGAACCATCCCGTTTTGCAGCAATGTCGCCGTGTGCCCCTGATCACGTGCGGTGTTAAGACTGCCCGTAACACTCCAGGTTCCGCTCGCCGCGTCGTAGAGTTCGGCGCTCGCGAGAGCACCAAAGTTATCTCCCCCTGCAACAAGGACCATCCCATTTGAAAGCAAAGTCGCTGTGTGAAAACCACGTTTCGTGTTGAGGTCGCCTGTGACAGTCCAGGTTCCGCTCGTGGAGTCATACAACTCGGCGCTCCTAAGAGAGCCCGCCCGATCGACGCCGCCCGCGACAAGAACCATCCCGTTTTGTAATAAGGTCGCCGTATGACCAGCGCGTGCGCTGTTGAGTCTGCCCGTGAAGTTCCAAGTCGCGCTCGCCGGGTCGTAGAGTTCGACGCTCGCTATGAAAACGAGATTCTCCATATCTCCCCCTGCGATAAGGACGGTACCGTCTTGCAACAACGTTGCCGTCTGATCCCGACGTGCGGTGTTCAGGCTGCCCGTGGCGGTCCAGCTACGCGCCACCGGGTCGTACAATTCGGCGCTCGATAAAAAACCAAGGTGAGGGTCAAAGCCCGCTGCAACCAGAACCATCCCGTCTTGTAGCAATGTTGCCGTGTCGTATATACGTCCAGCATTGAGATCGCCGGTAGCTCTCCAGCTCACATCCGCCAGGGGAGTTTCAGAGCCGGTTGTGTTCCTCTCTAATGCGCCAAATCTCATCGGCGAATTCTCAGCGCCGGTTGTGCGGCTGATGAGCGCATTTTCAGTTCTAACACCATCTTGTTTTGAAAGGGCTCCGCCCGGCGCGGAGTCGAGCGTGAAGGCAGTTGTGCAGCAAACGATCGACGCCAAGAGCATGAAGCGGGTCGTTTTCATGTCACCGATCGTCGCAACCCTGCGCGATCCTGACAAGACAAAACGCCGGGATCGAGTGAGCGCAACGCCATACCAGACCGCCAGCTTGCGGCCTTCGACGATGAGTTGGGCTTTGTTGCTCATGTCAGGAAAATGAATCAGGAAAACAGGAAAAAGAACCACGGAAGTGCGAGGTATTCTTCTCTCTGCCTTCCTGATTCATCTCCTCAAGAGAAGAATCGTTCCGGTGAGAGCATTGGCTGTGGCTGGCAGATGCGCCCGACGCAATGCTCCCAGGTTTCGTGGCCGCTCAGGATCAGAATTTCTACCCGTAGAAAATAAATCGGCACTTCCGGTTTCGTCAGGCGCGGGAAACGGACCGCGTCTTTTTCCGTCGTCACGATCATGTCGACATCGCGCCGGATGCAGCGGTTGATGAAACTTTGCAGTTCGCCTTCGGTATAGCGATGGTGATCGGTAAACCGTTTCGCCAGCTCGATCCGCGCGCCGAGTTTGCGCAGGCCGTCTTCGAAACTCTCCGGCGCCGCGATCCCGCAAAAGGAGCCGATGTAGGTGTTTGTTAGTCGGCCGAGGGGCAACTGCTCCCCGCTATAAACGCTCTGCAAATAAAGCGGCTGGTGCGCGCATTCGATGATCTCGGCGGTCCGGTTATATCGCCGGATGCGCGCGATCAGTTCGTCGTTAGGCTCGCCCGTGCTCTTGGTGATGAAGATATAGCTGGCGCGGCGCAAATTGCGCGGCGGTTCGCGCAGGGTGCCGCGCGGGAGAAGGAACTCGTTCCCGAAGGGCGCCTGCCGATCGATCAGGACGATGTCGAGCCGGTGTTTGAGATGAAGATATTGCAGGCCGTCGTCGAGCAGAAGAGTATCGGCTTTCATTTCCCGGATGGCGTGCAACCCGCTTTTCACCCGGTCTTTGTCCACCAGCACAATCACGTCCTTCAAGTTATTCGCCAGCATATAAGGCTCGTCGCCGGCCGTGAGCGAATCGAGCAGGAGCGATTGTCCGTCGGAGACAATGCGCGGCGGGTCGGGCGCAATCCCGCGGAGCCGATCGAGCCAACTCCGCTTAGACGGTTTCGCGACGCTCTTGTAGCCGCGGCTGAGGATGGCAACACGCCTCCCACCGGCCTGGAGAGCGCGCGCAAATTTCTCCACAATCGGCGTCTTGCCCGTGCCGCCGACGGTAAGATTGCCGATGCTGATGACGAGGCACCCGAGAGCGCGCTCGCGAAAGATGCGTTTGCGGTAAAGGAAAAGCCGCAGTTGCACGATGCGGGCATAGACTAACGAGAGAATGTAAAGCAGGCCGCGGAGAATCGTCGCGCGTGCCCCGTGCTGGCGCCCGAGAATAACCTCGATCGCAAACTGCTCGAGCCTCTCAAGCCAGCGGCGCATCGGAATTGTGAATGGTTACGACGATGCGGGCGCCGTCGTTATCCGCGCTCGTCACCCGCGTTTCGGCGTCGTCCAATCCGCAGGCGTCACGCATGGCGGAAGCGACATCGTCCGCGGCCCGCAGCGTGACGCAGGCGACGGTTGAACCGGAGCCGCTCAGAAAACCACCGAGCGCCCCAGCCTGCTCGCCCGCGGCGATGACGCGCTCGAGGAATGGAACAAACTTTGCTCGAAAAGGCTGGTGCAAATGATCCTGCCACCGCCCGCGCAGATCCTCATAGGCACTTCGCGCGAAGGCCGCCGTGATGGCGCAGGCGTTGCCGCAGGACTCGACTGCGCGCAGGCGATCGATCTCGTTAGGCAAAACGCTTCGCGCCTCGTCCGTCCGGACCTCGAAGGCGGGGATAAGGAGGACGAAGCGGAGGCGCGGATCGACCGAAAATTTCTGATGCCGGTTTTGACGGGCAACCACGAAGCCGCCAAACTCTGCCGGGGCGGCGTTATCAGGATGGCCCTCCAGCTCCGCGCAAAGGCCAAAAATCTGAGCGCGTTTGAGCGGCCGCTCGAGGAGGGCGTTCAAAGCGTGCAGGACGCCAAGCCGGACGGTGACGCTGCTGCCAAGTCCTCGCGCGCGCGGCACATCGCCCGCCACCGTGCAGGAGAAAGCGAACGGCTTGCACTTTGCGGCCCGAAAAAACTGCCGCGCCGCCTGCCGCGCCATCACGCCGGCGGCGATCTCCGTCGCACGCGCCACTTTTACGAAATTATAAATCTGCAAGGCCACGCCGAGGCAGTCGAAACCGGGGCCGAGATTGGAAGTCGTGGCGGGAACGCGCACCGTGATCTGTTGCTTTTTCAAAAGAAATCGGACGAAAATGCCAGCGGACGAGGTGCCCTGATTCTAACGTGCACCGTTCTCGCAGCAAGACCCTGGCGAGACCAACGATGATTGACTGGATCGATTTCGGACTGGTGCGCGATTTCGCCGCGGAAAAGACGGACGCCTACCGCCTCTGCACAAAGCGGGATGGCTGGGTGGAGCGTTACGGGGCCGACGTGCTCGTCTCCTACAAGACTGAAGCGGCCCGCGAGCGCATCCTCCAGGAGCTGGAAGAATGGACCCAGCTTGCCAATCTTCCGGTGCAACGGGTATTTGGCCGTTTCCTGCCGAAACAAAACGCGGAGCGTCACGCGCCCAAGCTTGTCTCCGGCGACGCGAGCGCGCCGCCCGAGCGCACGGTCCGCGAAAGAAACGTTTGCTACGCGCTGGATTTTGCGGCGGGCTATTCTGTCGGTCTCTTTCTTGATCAACGCGAGAATCGGCAATTCGTTAGGCGCGCAGCCCCGCGCCGCCTGCTTAATTGTTTTGCCTACACCTGCTCGTTCTCGGTCGTGGCGGGACTGGCCGGAGCCGAGACCCTCAGTATCGATCTTTCGCGCAAATCGCTCAATCGCGGCCAGGATAATTTCGCCCTCAACCGCCTCGCTACCGATCGCCATCGCCTCCTCGCCGACGACGTCTTCGCTGTCCTCCCGCGCCTGGCCCGAAAAGGCGAGCGCTTTGACGCGATCATTCTCGATCCGCCCACCTTTTCGCGCTCGCGCACCGGCAAGGCGTGGCAGGTCGAGCATGACTTCGAGCGCCTACTCCTGGCCGCGCTCGAAGTGGCGGAGCGCGAAGCCAGGGTTTTGCTTTCGACCAATTGCACCCGACTCGATGAGCGCGCCCTCGAAGTCATGGGCCGTTTTTGTTTGAAGACGACGCGACGGGCCGGAAAATTCGTGCGCTCAGTCCAACTGCCCGATTTTCCCCCGGGCGCGACGGCGCGTTCGCTCTGGATGGTTTTGCGCTAAACGAAGAGCGGAGCAAAGCCCGCCGCCGATGGAGAAATTGCAGGGCAGACGCTCCCCCTGCCGGGATAATGCGCTGGCAGGCGGGCGCGCTTGCCCACAAACAAATTCGGACCGAGCGTTTTGAAGTCCTCCCAGGAAACTTTGGGACGCGCAAAACGCGCCCAGCGTGCGAAGATTAAAGCATATGGACAGTCAACAAATGACCGGCGCATCCGGAGACCTGGCCGAGCAGGGGCTCCGCTATACGAGGGAACAATGGGACGAAATCCGCACCCAAACTGAGGAGTTTGTCCGTGCCAACCCGACGCGATCTCTGCTCTACGGTGTCGCCGCGGGATTTGTCCTGGATCGGCTGCCCATTTGGGGAATCTTTCGCGGCCTCCTGCGACTCGTCTTGCTCGCGCTCAAGCCCGCCATCCTGATCTACGGAGCGAGCAAGCTCTATCAGTTGGCGAAAGAGCCGGAGTAGTCGTTAGGCAGACACGGCCTAACGATCCAGGGTGAAGCCGACTTTGATCGTCACCTGCCAGTGATCGATTTTGTTTTTCTCGAGGTGGCCGCGAGTTTCGATGACCTCGAACCAACGCATGTTGCGCATCGTTTTGCTGGCCCGGGAAAGCGCATTCTTCACCGCATCGTCGCAGCTCTTTTTCGACGAACCGACTAACTCGATTTTCTTGTAAACGTGTTCGCTCATGCCTAAAAGTCGCTGGCCGCTCCCGGAACTCAAACGCGAATCCGATCGCGGCCGCGAATTGTTATCCCGATCCGCAGCGCGGAGAGGGACCTCGCATTTGTGGCTAACCGTTTCCTAATTAGTGGTGCCGTTGATTGCGATGTGATGTCCCTCTCGGTTTCACAGCGGATCGTGATGACAAGGGAACTTTCCGTTGAGCCGCGGCGGCCGGCTTGTTAGCCTGCCCTGCTCTCATGGAAAAAAATATCGAGTCCCATCTCAAGGAAACCCGCGTTTTTAAGCCGGCGCGCCCCTTTGCGAGAGACGCCCGCGTCGGCAGCCTTGAACAATATCGCCGGATGTACCGGGAATCGATTCGCCAGCCGGAAAAATTCTGGGCACGCGAGGCGCGGGAACTGATCTGGCAAAGACCATGGCGGAAGGTGCTCGAATGGAAGGCGCCTTTCGCGAAATGGTTCGTCGGCGGAAAGCTTAACGTGTCCGAGAACTGCCTCGACCGGCATCTGCGAGGCCCGCGCCGGAACAAGGCCGCGCTCATCTGGGAAGGCGAACCGGGCGACAAACGGATCTTCACCTACCAACAACTGCATCGCGAAGTCTGCCGTTTCGCGAATGTGCTCAAGCGCAACAAAATTCGCAAAGGCGATCGCGTCATCATTTACATGCCGGCGATTCCGGAGACCGCCATCGCCATGCTGGCCTGCGCGCGCATCGGCGTGATTCATTCGGTTGTCTTCGGCGGATTCAGTGCCGAGAGCATTCGCGATCGCATTGCCGATTGCGGCGCGACCGCGGTCATCACCGCCGATGGCGGTTACCGGCGCGGCGCGATCGTCCCGCTCAAGCGTAACGTTGACGAAGCGCTCAAGGGCGCAACGACGATCCGGCGGGTGATCGTTTTTCGCCGGGCCGGCAACGATATTCATATCGAGGAAGGCCGAGACGTCTGGTGGCATCGCGAGCTCGAATACGTCAACGCCAAATGCCCGGCCGTCGCGCTCGACAGCGAGCATCCGCTTTACATTCTCTACACCAGCGGTTCGACCGGAAAACCGAAGGGCATCCTGCATACCACCGGCGGCTACCTCGTCGGCATTTATTCCTCGACCAAATACGTCTTCGATCTGCGCGAGGACGACATCTACTGGTGCACCGCGGATGTCGGATGGGTCACCGGCCATAGCTACGTCGTTTACGGACCGCTCGCCGCCGGCGCGACTACCCTCATGTATGAGGGCGCGCCGAACTGGCCGGAACCGGATCGCTTTTGGGAGATTATCGAGGATTACGCGGTCAGCATTCTTTACACGGCACCAACCGCGATCCGGGCTTTTATTCGTTGGGGGGACGATTGGGTGAAGAAGCACGACCTCTCGTCTCTGCGATTATTAGGCACGGTCGGCGAGCCGATTAATCCCGAAGCCTGGATGTGGTATCACAAAACGATCGGCGGCGGCCGCTGCCCGATCGTCGATACCTGGTGGCAGACCGAGACCGGCGCGATCATGATCACGGCCTTGCCCGGCGCGATTCCGACCAAGCCGGGGAGTGCGACACTGCCTTTCTTCGGGGTCGATCCGGCGGTGGTGGATGCGGCCGGCAACGAGGTGCCGGCCAACGTCGGCGGCAAACTCATCGTTAGGCGACCGTGGCCCTCGATGTTACGCACGATCTACGGCGACAAACCGCGCTACAAGAAACAGTATTGGAGCGAATACCATGGCAACTACTTCACCGGGGACGGCGCACGGCGCGACAAGGACGGCTACTTCTGGATCGTGGGCCGGATCGACGACGTGCTCAACGTCGCCGGTCACCGCCTCGGCACTTCCGAAATCGAAAGCGCGCTCGTGAGTCACGCCAAGGTCGCGGAAGCGGCCGCGGTCGGGCGCCCGGATGAACTCAAAGGTCAGGGCGTGGTCGTTTTCGTCACGCTCAAGAGCGGTGTCCAGCCGACGCGGGGCCTGAAGGAGGAACTGCGCGGCCACGTCGGCCAGCACATCGGCGCGATCGCCAAACCGGATGAAGTGCGTTTTGCGGAGGCCCTGCCAAAAACGCGCAGCGGCAAAATCATGCGCCGTTTGCTCAAGGAAATCGCGAGCGGCAAAACGGTAACCGGCGACACCACTACGCTGGAGGATTTCAGCGTCCTGGCAAAGTTAAGCAGCGCCGAAGAGTGAGCTTGCGATAAGTTACCCCTGTGAGCTTCATTTCCACTGGGCTGCGCGAGCTAACGCTAAAAGTGCGTCGGCAAAGGACACGCCTCGCCCTCAGGCGCGAGAAACGTCACCTGCAAAAATCGGAAATCGCCCTCGGCCGCGAAGGGACCGCGGAAGCGGCCAGATTCCCCGAAGTGCGGAACGAAATCGTGGCGCTGAAAAAACTGGAGCAGGAACAGAAGGAGGTCGCGGTCCGGATCGCAAAGATCGAGGAAGCGCTCAAGCAGATCGATCTGCAACGGCAGGAAAATTCCAAGGAACAAGCGGCGGCCATCGCCAGGCTCGAAGAGGAGAAGCGGCCGTTGGTCGAACATCGCAACGGAGCCAGGTCGGCCGCGGAACGTTGCGAAAAAGAGCTGGCCACGGTCGAGGGCCGCATCCAGGCGTGCGACAATGCCGATCGCGATTTGCTTAAAAAACTTTCCCTCCTGCAGGCCACCGATCCGCCACCGGCGGATTTGCAGACGCAAATGGAGCGAATCGCCACCGAACGGGCGCGCCTCCCGCGAGAAAAAGCCGGGATGGAGCAGGCCCGCCTCGGCAGCGCCGAAGCCTGCCGGACCGCCAAAGCAAAACTCGCCGCCGAGGAAGCCATCGTCGCACAGGCGGATAAGAACATCGCGCGCGTCCGGGGCGAGTTCGAGGCGCGCGATCGCGCCCTCAACGAAAGCAGCCGCGCCCAGCAAGAGGAAGTGAAGCAGGCGCGGCAGCAGCATCAGACGGTCGAAGAAAAAAAGAACCCGGCCTACCTTAACATCGGCCGTCATCTCGCTTCTCAAGGCATCGCGCCACCGAGCGCGCCGCACCTGCTCACCAACGTGCAGCGTCATCGCACCGCGGTCGATCGTCACGCGGAGCACAAACAGGAACTGGCTCTCCTTTCCAGCCAGATTGACAAGCAGGAGCTGCGAAAATTTTATTTTACCATTTTCTCGCTGCTCGTTCTCTTCGCGATCATTCTCCCGCTCGTTTCCCAATCGCCCACGAAGCGGGATTGGTTTCCGCAGGCCACGCTCGCCATTCTTTCGCTTGATGTCGATCAGCTAAATAAAGGTCCGCTCGTCAATCGCTGGCGCAAAGAGCAACCCGATCTCTGGCAAAAGGTGTCCCAGGGTTTGCTCAGCACGGCCGCGCGCGCGCCCGCCATTGACCTCGCCCGCGACGGCCGCCGCGTGACTCGCGCGCTCACCATCGCCGAAAGCGGGCAGCAACCAGAATACGTTTTGCTCGAGACGCGGGGCGATCTCGCGCCCATCCTCCGAACCATCACCTCCGACAAAAGCTTCACCAAAACCACGGTAAGCGGTCTCGTCATCTGGCAGGGGCCGGATGTGACCGTCGCGCGGGTGGGACCGAGAACGCTCGCCGTCGGTTCGTTAGGCGAGGTCGATCAACTGGTGCAGGTGCGGCTCGGCGCCCTGCCGGATTTGAAAATCGACGACCCGCTTTTGCAACATTTCCAAGAGCTCGATGGCAACTCCGCCCTCCGCCTCGTCCTGCGCACCCCGGCTGATTTAGCGAAGATGTTTGGACCGATTCTTCCGGCCGAATTCCTGAGCGCGTCCCGCCTCCTCGGCCTGGAGTTGAGCCTGACCACTCCGGCGAAGGCGCATTTGTTCGTTAGGGCAATCGATGCCGCCAAAGCGAAAGAGCTGGCCGCCAGCCTGCAAAACGAGCCGGCCCGGTGGCTCACCATTCCCGGTTCCGATTTCATGCTCTCGGCGGAAGCACCCAAAGTGGAGCAGAAGAACGAGAACCTCGAACTTCATTTTGATATCCCGGATGGCGCGGCCCGACTGCTCCTGCAGCGCCTCGCCCGGGTGCAACCAGCGGTGCCTTGAATGAGTGTTGCCTTGCACGTGGCCTCACACGTTTGTCATCCCGAGCGACGCAGAGGGCGAGGGACCTCGCAGGCGCAGTGTCCGCATCCTTTCGGAAAGGTAAGAGCGGATGGCAACTGCGAGGCCCCTCCCCGCCCGGCCACGGATCGGGATGACAAGCAGGAAGCGGTGCGCGCTCCGTTTTGATCACGATCCGTTCCATCGCGCTCCTGATTTTTTGCGCGGCGACCGCCGTGGCGGAGCCGAGATATGACAACCTCGTGGATATCAGAGCGATTGATCCGACGATCGTGGTCGACCTGCGCTACGCGACCTCGCGCAATCTCATCGGCCGCCCGCTCTATCCGCCGGGGCTGCCCGCGCTCGTTAGGCCGACGACGGCCGCGCGCCTGGCGGAAGCGCAAAAAATTCTGCGCGCGCGGGGTTACGGGCTCAAGATCTGGGACGCCTACCGGCCGATGGCGGCGCAGATGGAACTCTGGCAACACAGCCACGATGGCACTTTTGTCGCCGATCCGTTGGACGGCAACGGTTCCCTTCATACCTGGGGCGTCGCCGTGGATGCCACGCTGGTTGATGCGGCCGGACGCGATATTGCGATGCCGACCGGATTCGACGAATTTACACCAGCGGCGAAGCTGCACTATGACGGCGACAATCCGATTGTTAAATTTCATCTCAAGATTCTGGTGCAAGCGATGAAGCGAGCGGGGTTTTACGGCATGCGCTCCGAGTGGTGGCATTTTGTCGCTTACGATTGGAAAAAATACGCGCCTATGCGGGAAGCGAAGAAGTTGGAGTAGTGGAGTGTTGGAGTAATGGATTGGTGGCACTTTCTTTATTACTCCATTACCCATTGCTCTATTACCTCATGCTCGCCACACTCAGCCAGGATCTCAGTCAGCCCGAATACATTCACGTCCTGATCAACCCACTGCCGGTTTACGGATTGGCGATGGGCATCATCGGTCTCATCATCGCGCTCGTGCAGCGCAGTCGCAGCGCGCAGGTCGCGACCCTCGCCCTCATTCTTTTTAGTGGCGCGATTGCGTGGCCGGTCGTGCATTACGGCGAAGAGGGCTACGATCGTGTCCTTTCGATGTCCGACGACCAGGGACAGGCGTGGCTGAAGGTGCATAACCATCGGGCCGATGAACTCGCCTGGTCATTCTATGTTCTCGCAGGCGTGGCAGCGGTCGCTATTTTTGCACCGCTGAAGTGGCCCAAAGTGGCGACCGCCCTCGCGCTCATTGTGCTCTTGCTTTCCTTCGTCGTGCTCGGCCTTGGCGGCTATATCGCGCACGCCGGGGGCAAGATTCGCCACCGCGAATTTCGCAACGGCCCGGCGCCGCCGGTTCCGGTCGAAGAGGGCGAGTCTTAGCCGTGCGCGTTGACATCATCACTCTCTTTCCCGCGATTTGCCGCGTCCCGTTAGGCGAAAGCATAATGGGCCGCGCCCAGGAAGCGGGCGCGCTCGATCTGCACATCCATGATCTGCGCTCCTGGACGCTGGATCGTCATCACGTCGTTGACGACGCGCCTTTTGGCGGCGGCCAGGGCATGGTCATGAAACCAGAGCCGATCTTTGCGGCGGTCGAGTCGCTCCGGAGCGAAGCGAGCTCAGTCGTGCTCATGACGCCGCAAGGCCGGCGCTTTGCGCAGCCGATGGCGCACGAATTTTCCGCCCGCGAACACCTCATCATTCTCTGCGGCCACTACGAAGGCATCGATCACCGAGTCGTCGAGCAGTTGGTCGACGCTGAGATCTCGGTCGGCGATTACATTTTGACTAACGGCGCGATCGCCGCCGTGGTCTTTGTGGATGCGATCGTCAGGCTGCTTCCCGGCGTCCTCGGTGACGAGCAATCGGCCACCGATGACAGCTTTAGCGGTGGCCTCCTCGAAGCCCCGCAATATACTCGTCCGGCCGAGTTTCGCGGCTGGAAAGTTCCCGACGTTCTTCTCTCCGGTCATCACGCCGCGATTGCCGCCTGGCGGCGACGCGAGGCCGAACGCCGCACCCGCGAAAATCGTCCCGATCTTTTAAACTAGACGACGGCCAGTTTCGCTCACAAGGTGACGTCCTCGACATCGAGCGGGACAAAGCCGCAAAACTGCGGTCGGAACGTAAGATCGAGAAAAGAACTCAACCGCATACAACTAGAAGAATATTTATGGGCCTCTTTAATACCTTAATGTCGAAAATTTTCAGCCACGGCGCGAGCGCCGCACCCGCAACCTCAGGTGCCCCTGCGCCTGCCCCCGCTCCAGCTCCAACCAGCAGTCCGAGCGCCGCAGTGCCTGTGCCGAGCACGAGCGCTCCGGCTGCCACCCCCGCGCCGCCACCTGCGCCAGCCGTGGATGTGGCCGCCATTCTTGACAGTCTCGCAGCCAAAAATTCAGAAAAACTCGATTGGAAACATTCCATCGTCGATCTAATGAAGCTCGTGGGGATGGACAGCAGCCTCTCCGCCCGCAAGGAGCTCGCGCATGATCTGCACTACAGCGGCGACATGAATGATTCCGCAGCGATGAATATGTGGCTGCACAAAGAAGTCATGAAACAGCTCGCCGCGAATGGGGGCAAAGTTCCGCAGAATCTGCTCGACAAGTAAAGTCAGCGCGCCAACGCGCTTAGGGGGGCGTTGCGTCGTGTCCAGATCGATCTGACACCCGACTCGAAATCAATTGCGTCGGCTAGAATGCTAGCACATTTTGACGCACGGCCCCGAATGTCGGCTACGCCCAAACTCCTTCGTTTAGTTCGTTCTCTCACGAGCTCGTTGGCTAATCTGTGTCTTGATGTCGGCTTGCAAGCCCATTGTCCGTCAAATCAGAGTAACTCCAGACGAACCACTTTTTCTGGAACCTCTTGGCCCAAAGCGGGCCGGCCTTTCGAGCGTGAGCGGATAGCCTCCTAATCGCTACGTTACCGGGTGTCCTCAACCCAACTCACGATCTCGTAGTTATTGATGATCCCGCTCGCAGCGAGCGCTTCATCGTAATGCAGGTTCGTTACACCGGTCATCGCCACCGTCTTGCCGACCACGGATCCGAAGACATGGCCGTCGCTGCCGCCGCCGTTTACTGTTACGTCGTAATCGGGGGCATACACCGCCGCTGTGATTTGACCGTTGCCTCCCAGGCTGACATGTCGAGGCGTGGTGTCGGTCGGTTGTACTCCGTAGAGAAGAAGATCCTCTGGCTGGTTCGCCGGATTCAATACGCCCTTTCCAGCGATGTCCACGTTGCCCGAGAAGTAAATCTTGGCTTTCACCCCGTCCCCAAGGATGATTTGCGAAGTACCCGCGACTGAGATATTGCCAGTGACATAGAGTTCGATGTAACTCGGGCTGCCATCGGGATTGCCGGCGATCGTGAGCGTCTGACTGCCGCTAATTGAGATCGCGCTCAGACGATATCGGGACATGGCGGATCCTTCGGTCGCGCTCGCCGTGAGCGTAGCGCTCCCGTTCACGGTCGCAGGGCTTGGGTTGATTGAAGGCCAGACCGGTTCCCCGATAGGGATCGGCGCCTGGTAAAAATCAGTTCGTTGCACTCCGCTGATGTTACTCACGCCCGTGACCGTGCCGGAGTTGGTGGCGACATCGCCATAAACGTGGGCGTTGCCGGCTTGGATGAGATTGCCGTCGGTTGCAATATCGCCGTTTTCCTGCCTCTTGGCGACATCGTAGAGACCGTTGGTAGACTTCGCCGGATCGCGCGAATCGAAACTATCGATAACGATGTTTTGGTTGTTTAGATCTAGCGTACTGACGGCGAGGACGGCGAGCCCAAAGGACGAAACCGGCTTGACGATCGCTTCTAGCCGGCGCGAAGCATGCGGCGTATTGCCTTCACTCGTAAAGAGAGTGTCGATGAATCGCTGCACCCGCAGCGTCAACTTGCGCAGTTTATTGTCGTTTTTATTGAACGCGATTCGCGGCGGCCCTGTCAGCGGCATGCTGCCAAGAGTCCGAAGTCGATAGTACTGCCAGCCATTGCTGGGATCGACCAATTGCGCCGGGGCGTCGACATTGACTTCGATAGTCATCGGCGTACCCCCGAGCCCGGCATTCGGAATCGTCACGAGACCATGGCTAACGACACCGTTGCCCGGTATATTGTTCCAGCCATCCCAGGCATGATTCGGGGCTGGATAGAGCGACTTGCGCAACTCCACCACCCCGAGATCAATTCCTGATTCCGCCGCAATCAGCGCCTCCTGCCAGGCCGCGGCTTGCATCCCGAGTTGGAACCGTCCGGAAACCGCACGCAACACCTCAGTGGCGAAGACCGAGAGGATGGCGATAACGAGCACCGTCCAAAGCAGGACACTGCCTCTTTCCTGCGAATGAAAAGTCAAGCGCATGGGTACCCGCTCTCTAGCCGCCGGTGCTGCCATTCCGAAGCAGGGTGGTGTTGTAAACGGCGGTGCCGTCGATCACCGCCTGCGACGCTCCGCTGGAGCGAAACCTCGGTTTGAACGTAATTTTCGTTGTTACGACTTTGCCAAGATCGGTGACGGTGAAAACGAAGTCGCTTACGTTCTCTGCGATCGCGACGGGAGTGCCCAAATTCTGTCGGCGGTAAATCGTACCGTTGAATAGATAGTAACGGACCTGCACCGAGCTACCATTGCTTCCGTAATAGACTCCCCCTTCGCCATCGAGCTGAGGTGTCCGTGGGTCGCCATTGGCATCGTAATAGTCGGGAATGGTGACCCTGGTGTCATTCTGGGTCGATTGGACGCTGAGCGCGCGGCGCAAATCCAGTGCGAGATAGTCGGAAATTCGCATCGCATCGGTGTGATTGGTCGCAAAACTGGTGGTCGCAGCGAGGTTCCGCTCCAGGCTGGTGAAGCCCATCATCAGTCCGAGGCTGATGGCGCTGAAGATCGCCATCGCGATCATCGTTTCATAAAGGAGAAAACCTGTCGATGGATGGCGCGGGAGTTGCATCACTTTGCCACACCTCCGTCAGCGAGAATGGCGACGACTTGCCGCGAGATCGGCCGGCCGTTGGGCGCGCCGATGTAATTGACTGTCCATATGACCTTAACCGCGTTCTCCGCCAACAACCCGGTTTGGTTTACGATCGTGGCCGTCCCGTTGCTGCGTGTCAGCTGCGTGTTGCCAGTGTTGGCGCTGCCGTAAGGTACTAGCATAAGGGTCTCGGCGAGGCTCTTAAGCTGTGTGCTGCCCGCGACGTCGGTATTGAGAAGGTTGTCGCGGAGCCAGCTTGCATCTGTCACTTGGTGCCAGTTGGCGATGCGCAAGGATTCCATCCGCTGCTGCAAAACCTGGCTGGCCAGGATAGATTCCTTAGCAGAGCGGATGGTGTCCATCGTGGCCATGTTCATCGTGAAGAGCGATGCGAGAAAAATGGCGGAGATCGCGGCCGCAACAGTGGTTTCAATCAAGGTAAAGCCGCGGCCGCCAGCGGAGGTGCGCAGATGCATCTTGATAGGTGGGGAGCAGGAAAGATGCCTTTCTATAATTACTATAATTTCATCTGCAATCTGACCGGGTATTCGAAGCGGTTTTTTAGCTCTTCCTGCACGGTCCCTATAGGCGAAGCGGGTCGCGGGCGCTCGCTGGACCGATTTCGTTTACATGTTTGCAGTTCGGCAGCAGCGCCGGCTCGCCTTGCGAGGGCGGATTCGGAGAAGGGTCCTTCGATACGCCCCCCGGAGAGTGAACTGACGACCCTTCGCGAACGTGCGGTCCGACCAATCGGCGTCTGATAGCCGGCGAGGCACTAACAGCTCGCTCTG